>Ga0209810_1000353_pt1 | contig 109881 bp, 98 predicted proteins | sample Coa_R1_7_FD_187159 | JGI IMG/M metagenome (GOLD analysis project Ga0209810, IMG submission 187159) | Surface soil microbial communities from Centralia Pennsylvania, which are recovering from an underground coalmine fire - Coalmine... | ecosystem: Environmental > Terrestrial > Soil >...
CGTTCGGGTTTCCGACCAGCTGCCCGATCGAGACCGGCGTCACCGGCGCCGCGATCGCGCTCGCGCTCAGCGCGGCGGTCGCCGCCAGGGTTCCAAGGGCCGACATGATACCGTTCGCTCGCATACGCGCTGTTGTTCCCGCCCGGGCGAAAGCTATGCGGACGGTCCCGGCGTGCGAGCAGCGGAATCGGCGGGCTTGGCGACCGAGCCGCCGCCGTCGGACCCCGGCGTCTATCGTTTCGCGTTCCGTTCGAAGAAGGCGCTCATCGCGGCGCGGGCTTCGGCCGAGGCGAGCCGTTCGGTGAAGGCCTGCGATTCGCGGCGGATCGCTTCGACGATCGCGTCGCGGTCGTGACAGACGAGGCGCTTCGTTTCGCGGACGGCTTCGCGCGGCTTGGCAGCGATTGCGGCGGCGCCAGCTTCCGCCGTCGCTTCGAGCTCCTCGTCGGGGACGAGCTTGGTGACGAGCCCGAGCGCCGCCGCGGCGGCGGCGTCGATCGTCTCGCCGAGGTAGAGCGCGGCGCCGGCGCGCGCGCGGCCGATGCGGCGCGGGAGCAGCAGGCTGCTCGCCGCTTCGGGGACGAGTCCGAGGTCGACGAACGGGACCTTGAAGCGCGCCGACGGCGCGGCGTAGACGAGGTCGCAGTGGAGCAGCATCGTCGTGCCGATCCCGACGGCGGCCCCGCGCACGGCGGCGACGATCGGGACGTTCGTGCGCGCGAGGGCGAGCAGGTAACGGAACGCCGGAGCGTCGTCGCCGCGCGGCGGCTGCTGCAGAAAATCGTTGAGGTCGTTCCCGGCGGTGAACGCATCGCCGCGCGCGGTTAGCAGGATCGCACCCACGCCGTCCGCTTCGGCGGACGTCACGGCGTCCGCCAGCGTCGCGTACATCGCGGCGGTCAGCGCGTTCTTCTTGTCCGGACGGTCCAGCGTGACGCGCCGGACGCCGGACGCGTCCTCGACGGAGACTCCGACGGCGATCATCCCGCGCTCTGCGTCGGCGGTCCGTCGTTCGCCTGCGCCGTCAGCGCGCGAGCACGGCCGCGGCGAGCAGCGGGAGCGGCGTCGCGGCGGCGCCCACCGCGGCGAACCGCCACGCCGTCATGGGCACGCCGTGGCGGCGCAGGATCGCGAGCCACAGCAGCGTCGCGAGCGAACCGTTCACCGTGAAGTTCGGGCCGACGTTGACGCCGACCAGCGCGGCCGCGGTGAGCCCCGCGTTCGGGTGCGAGCCGCCGACGTAGCGGCCGAGATCCATCGCCACCGGCAGATTGTTCACCACGTTCGACGCGAGCGCGGCGGCGACGGCGACCCCGAGCTTCGCGAGCGGCGCCGGGGCGTGCGCGCCCCAGGCGAAGAGCATGCGCGGGAGCGCGCCCGCGCCGGCGAGGTCGAGCGCCTCGACGATGACGAACAGGCCCGCCGTCAGGACCACCACCGGCCAGGCGATCCCGCGCGCGATCGCCGCCGCGGCGGCGCGCTCGCGCGTGATCGCGACCAGCGTCGCCGCGATGCCGAGGGCGAACGTCACCGACCCGAGCGCGCCGGCCCGCGACGCGACTACGACGAGCACGATCGCCGAGACGGCGAGCATCGCGAGCGCGGGCGGGCGCGGCGCCAGCGCGTCGCCGTCCCGGACGCCGAGCGGCGCGTCGAGCGCGCGCCGGAAGAGCAGCGGGAGGGCGCCGTACGTCAGCACGACCGCGGCGAGCGCCGCGAGCGCGAACGACGAGAGCCAGGCCGCCAGCGGCGGCATCCCGTCGGCGAAGAACAGCAGGTTCGACGGGTTCGCGATCGGCAGCGTGAAGCTGGCGGCGTTCGCGACCAGCGCGCAGGCGACGACGTACGGCAGCGGGTCGGCGTCGGTGCGCGCGAGCGCGGCGAGCACGGCCGGCGTGAGCACGACGATCGTCGCGTCGTTCGAGAGGAACGTCGTGGTGACGACGCCGGCCGCGTAGACGAGCGCGAGGAGCCGCGCGCGCGAACCGCCGGCGAGCCGTACCGCGCGCGTCGCGATCCAGTCGAAGACGCCTTCGACGCGCGCGAACTCGGCGAGCGCCATCATGCCGATCAGGAAGAGGTAGACCTCGACGCCGCGCGCCAGCGCGGCGGCAGCCTGCTGCGGCGAGAGCGCGCGCGCGACGACGAGCGCGAGCGCGCCGCCGGCGGCCCACCAGGCTTCGTTCGTGCGGAACGGCCGGACGATGACGCCGAGAAGCGCCAGCGCCGCGACGGCGAGGGCGAGGGCGAGCAGCGGGCGGTGCGCGCCTTACGCGTTCGCGCGCGTCGCGCGGTACAGGTGCGCCGCGCCGTACACCGGGATCCCGCCGACGATCGTCGCGATCACCTGGTATTCGTCGTTCCACACCGAGACGTCGGCGCGCTTCCCCGGCTCGAGCGTGCCGAGCTCGCGCTCGAGGTTCAGCAGCCGCGCCGGGCTGCGCGTCGCGTTGACGATCGCGATCTCGAACGGGATGTCCGCGTACGCCATCAGGTTGCGCACCGCTTGATCCATGAGGAGCGCGCTTCCCGCGATCGTCCCGTCTTCGGCGCGCACGACGCCGCCTTCGATGCGATAGCCGCTTCCGGCGGGCGGCATGTTGTCCGTCGCGAGGACGAGGCGGTCGTGCAGCGTGCGGTACAGCAGGTCGACCATCGCCGGCGAGACGTGGTAGCCGTCGCAGATCAGCTGTACCGTCGTGCGCGATTCTTGGATGAACGCGGCGAGCAGCGAGGGATCGCGATGATCGAGCGGCGGCATCGCGTTGAACGCGTGGGTGAGCGTGCGGAAGCCGAGCCCGATGGCGAGCATCCCGTCGCGGTAGTGCGCCGCGGTGTGCCCGGCCGAGCAGACGATGCCTTGATCGAAGAAGAAGCGTGCGACCTCGTCGACGCCTTCCATCTCCGGCGCCATCGTCACGAGCACGAGCGCGCCTTTCGACGCTTCGACCATCTCCTGCGCCTTATGGATCGTCGCGGGGACGATCCACTCCGCGCGATGGACGCGCCGGAACTTCGGGTTCAGGAACGGGCCTTCGAAGTGGATACCGAGGCAGCGCGCGCCGACGGGCGTCCCCGCTTCGACGAGCTGGCACGCCGCTTCCGACACCTCGGCGGCCGCATGCATCATCGACTCCCACGGCGCCGTCATGATCCCGGCCACGAATCCGGTCGCGCCTTGCCGTGCGTACGCGCGCGAGGCGACTTCGACGGCGTTCCCCTGGTCGCGATTGAAGAGGAACTCGTCGGCGCCGTTCGTGTGTACGTCGATCAGCCCCGGCGCGAGGATCGCGCCGTCGGGCGGCTGCAGATCGGACGGCCCGTCCTCGGGAAGGACCCGTGCGATCTTCCCGCGCTCGACGGCGAGCCGACCGTGCGTCAGCGTACCGTCCCCGAGCGCGATTCGCGCCGGACCGAGGATGTAGGTGTCGGACACGTCCGGTCCGATTCGGGGCCCGCGACCCGGCCCCCCTCGGCGGCTTCCCAGCTATCCCCGGCCGAAGAGGCGCCCGAACAGCGAACGGCGCGTCGGAGCCGCCGGCGCGGCGGGGGCACGGCTCGCCAAGCGCTCGCGCTCGGCGCGTTCGCGTTCCGCCCGCGCGAGCCGCGCCATGTGCTCCTCGGCGTGCGACTCGATCGTGGCGCGCAGCGCGCCCAGCTCGTTCCACCCGGCCGGCGCCCGCCCGGCTTCGACCGCCTCCCGGTATTCGAGCGTCGAGGTCGTGAAGATGCGTTGCGGAACGATCGCGCGTTCGCGCAGGTACCGGTCGGCGAGCATCACGACGTTGCGCCGCTCAGAGTCGTCCTCGTGGTCGGCGATCGTGTGGACGAACGTCATCGCTTTGCCGTTGCGCGCAACCTGCTCGTAGAGCTCGAGCTCGCGGTCGGAGAGCTGCCGAGAGAACAGCGCGAGGATCTCGCTCGCCGACGACGCTGCCGCGCGAACGATGTCGGCGGCGAGCGGGAAGCCGGAGTCGAACGCCGGCGTGTGGACGAGCACCAGCTGCGGCGGCAGCGTCCACGGCGTGAGCACGAGCACGGGCGTGCGCGTCGCGGCGTCGAGCACGCCGGCCGGGGCGATCTCGTTCCAGCCGGCGTCGTCGCCGAGGGCGTACGCGCGGTGCTCCGGGCCGTACCGCACGTGCACCGGGAAGCGCATCTCGACGTCGCCGCCTTCGTCGGGCAGCACGCGCGAGCCGGCGATCGCGTTGATCAGGCTCGACTTGCCGCGCTTGAACGCGCCGAGCACGACGATGCGCCAGCGCTCGGGGCGGAGCCCGTGCTCGTACGTCCCCGGATCGAAACGCGCCGTCTCGGCGGGCGCGACGCGCTCGAGGCCGGCCCGCGTGTCGAGCGGCACGGTCGGATCGGCGAGCTCGGCGCGTTCGATGCGGCTCTCGCGCGCGAACGTCTCGGCGCGCGTGTCGATCCGCGTGGCGAGGGCGCGCGCCGCGGCGGCGCGGTCGCGCGCGTCGCGCGCGGCGCCGGCCCGGTCCGCGGACGCGGCGTGCGCGGCGAGCGCGCGCTCGAGCGGGCCGAGCGCCTCCGCGCGGACGCGCGGCGCGAGCGCGGCGAGCCGCGCGCCCAGGCCCCGCGCTAGACGCTCGACGCGCTCGGCGATGCCGTCGACGTAGGCGGCGAGCTCGGCGTCGAACGCCGGATACACCGAGGCGTCGAGATCGGCGAGCAGCTCGCGCTTCATGTACGCGCCGGGCGGCACGGCGGCGAAGCGCGTGGCGATCGCGTCGACGAGGCCGACCGCCGGTCCGCCGAGCGCGCCGAGCACGATCGTCGAGCGCAGTCCGGTCTCGAGGTCCGCGCTCCACGCGCCGCTCGCCGCATCGCCGCCGAACGCGCGCGCGGCGTCCTCGGTGACGGGAAGGCGCTCGGCGGCGATCGCGCCGAGCAGCGGCGCGAGGATCCCGTCCGCATCGGCCGCGCGCGCCGCGGCCACGACCGCCCCGGTCGCCGCTTTCGCGTCCTCGCGCAGGCGCTTCGCGACCAGCTCGGCGGTGTCGGCGGCGAAGCGGCCGATCGCGGTCGCCAGCACGTCGTCGACCAGGATGTGGAGCTTCGCGCGGTCGCGCAGCCGCCCGACGTCCGCGACGTCGAACGTGCGCATCAGCGTGCGGGCCAGCGCGGTGCGCGTGCGCGCGCCGTGCGCACGGGTGTCGGCGGCGAGCGACGCGCCCGCCTCGTCGAGCCGGCGCTCCGCCTCGCGCGCGGCCGCGACGAACGCGTCGAGCGGCGGCGCCACCGCGGCACGCCGCGCGCGCAGCTCGTCTTCGGGCGTCTCGAGCGCGTCCGCGTCGAACGCGAGCGCGTCCGCCGCGCGCGTCGCGACCCGGCGTGCCTCGGCGGCGGCGCGGCGCAGCCGCGAGCGGCCGGTCGTGGCCACGAGCGAGGCGTCCAAGGCGTCGAGGAACTCGCGGAACCGGCTCTGCGCGACGAGGCCGTCGTCGCGCGTGAGCAGCCCTTCGGCGTACTCGCGCGCCGAGAGCGGAAACACCGGCGTCCCCGGCGCGTGCACCGCCGCCTGCGCGACGATCCGCTGCGCCGCGGCTTGCCACGCCTCGCGCTCGCCCTCGCGCATCCGCCAGAGATCGATCTTCGTCTGCACGATGAACACCGACTCGATGTAGCGTCGCACGATCCCGAGAAACGACGCGTCGCCCTCGGTGAACGGCTGCTGCGTGTCGATGAGGTACAGCACCGCGTCCGCGCCGGGGAGATACGAGAGCGTCGCGCGGCGATGCGCCGGGTTGATCGACGCCAGCCCGGGCGTGTCGGCGACGACGAAGCCGCCGCGCAGGAACTCGGAGCGAACGCCGACCCGCACGAGCGCCGGCGCGCCCGAATCGCGTTCGTCGGTCGCGTCGTGCAGCTTCGCCTCTTCCCCGACCGCCACGAAGCGCGCGAGGCGGCCGATGGGGATGCGCTCCTCGCGGCCGTTCGGGTACACCGCGGTCGCGGTCTCGTCGTCGGCGTACGAGAGCTCGGTGATCGTCGCGGTCGACGGGTTGATGTCGGTGGCGAGCAGCCCGACGATCCGTTTTCCGCCGCGGCGCTCTTCGAACTCGACCTTCTCGAGCAGCGCGTTCAGCAGGAACGACTTGCCGCTCGAGAACTCGCCGACCACGGCCAGCACGAACCGTCCGTCCCGCAACCGCGCCGTCGTCCGCGCGAGCGCCGCGTCGTCCTCGCCGGCGTCGTGCCGCGCCGAGCCGGCGACCAGCCCGCGCAGCTCGTCCAGCGCGGCCGCGACGTCGTCGCGCGCCGAGCGGTAGCGCGCGAGCGGCTCGAGCGCGCTCAAGACGTGATCAGCGTCAGCGCCTCGTCTCGATGCTGCTCCATCAGCTCGCGCGTGTCGCCTTCGACGTTCAGCCGGAGCAGCGGCTCGGTGTTCGACTTCCGCACGTTGAGCCACCAGTGCTCGTACTCGACCGTCACGCCGTCGAGCAGGTCGACCTTCGCGTCGGCGTAGTGCTCCTGGATCGCGCGCATCTTGGCGTCGGCGTCGGCGACCTTGCTGTTGATCTCGCCGGAACGGAAGCGCGTGTTGTACGGCGCGATCGCCTGGGTGATCGGCCCGTCGATCTCCGAGAAGAGATCGAGGCACTGCATCAGCGCGATCATCCCCGAGTCGGCGAACCAGTTCTCGCGGAAGTAGAAATGCCCGCTGTGCTCGCCGCCGAACGGGATGTCTTCCTCGCGCATCAGGGGCTTGATCAGCGAGTGGCCGACCTGCGAGCGCACCGGGATCCCGCCGTGCGCGAGCACCGCCTCCGGGACGCTGCGCGAGCAGATGAGGTTGTAGAGAATCTTCGAGCCCGGATACTTTTTGAGCGTCGCGACGCCGACCGCCGCCGTGACGATGCTGCCGTCCGGGAAGCCGCCCTTCTCGTCGACGATGAACATGCGGTCGGCGTCGCCGTCGAACGCCGCGCCGAGATCGCAGCCCTGCTCGAGAACCGCCTGCCGCAGGGCGAGCTTGTTCTCGTCCTCGATCGGCGAGGCCGGATGGTTCGGAAACGTTCCGTCGAGCTCGAAGAACAGCGGAACGACCTCGATCTGCGGCAAGTATTTGAACACGTACGGGACGGTCAGCCCCGCCATCCCGTTGCCGGCGTCGATCGCGATCTTGTACGGCTTGATCTTCGCGACGTCGCGGATGAACGAGACGCAGTGCCGGCCGAAGTCGTCGAGAACTTCCTTCTCGCTCACCGTGCCTTTGCGCGGCGGTTCGGTGAACTCGCCGGAGAGCGCGAGGTCGCGCACGTCGCCGAGCCCCGTGTCGAGCGAGATCGCCTGCGCCTGCTCGCGGCAGAACTTCAGCCCGTTGTACTGCGCGGGATTGTGCGACGCCGTGATCATCACGCCGCCGTCGAACCCGTAGTGCCCGACCGCGAAGTACAGCGCGTCGGTCGAGATCATCCCGATGTGCGTGACGTTCGCGCCGCCGTCGACCGCGCCGCGCGTGAGCGCCTCCATGAGCTCGTCGCCGGACGGGCGCATGTCGCGGCCGATGCAGATGTTCGTTCGCTTCAGCACCTGCACGAACGCACGCCCGACCAGGTACGCCACCTCGGGCGTGAGCTGCGAGCCGACGATCCCGCGGACGTCGTAGCTCTTGAAGATCGACGTGTCGAACGTGGTGCGCATTGCCCGCCCGGCTTTCGGGGCGGGAGGGGTGATACCTCGCGCTCGACTGACGCGCGAGCCGTCCGGGCACTTGCTCCGGCGTGCGATCGTCCGAGCGCGGATTCACGCTGATCGAGGTCGTGTTCGCCACGGCGTCGTTCGTCGCGGTCGCGTTCGCCGCGCTCGAGGGCGTGCGTGCGCTTTCGGCCGCGACCGCGCAGCTCGCGGCGCGCCATCTCGGCTACGCCGCGCTCGAACGGCTCGGCGTGCGGCTGCGCGCCGAGGCGCGTTCGGCGACCGCGATCTGGAGCGCCGCGCCCGCCGCCGGGAGCGCCCGCGACGGCTGCGTCGAGCTGGATTTCTTCACGGCGGACGCCGCCGGCCCGCGCTTCTGGAGCTACCGCGCGTTCCCCAACCACGCGGCCGCCGACGCCGTGCCGGGCGACGCGCTCGAGCGGCTCGCGGGGAGCGGGCCGCTGCCGCCCTGCGATCCGTCGCTGAGCGGCACGATCGTGCTGCGCGGCTTGCAGTCGGCGCCGTCGGTGGCGACCGCGGCACCGGGTGCCGCCGCCGCGCATACGGATCCGTATCTGGGGACGCCGGACGCGCCGTTCATCGCGAGCGGCGTGCCGGCGAGCGCCGTCGTCCCGCTCGGCGTCCGCGACGCCGGCGGCAACGCCGTCGCCGGCGGCAACGCGGTCGTCGACGTGCGGTTCGACACGATGTTCGGCTCGCGCGCGATCGCGCTGCTCCCCGGCACGATGCCGAACGGCTTCACCGAAGTGCTGCGCTACACGTGCAGCGCGCGGTGCGACGTCGGGCACGACACGGCGTCGCCGAAGACGCTGACCTCGTGCACGATGCAGTGGCAGACCGCGTGGAGCGAGTACGTTCGCTGGAGCGACGCGACGGCGAATCCCGACGGCTCGCTGACGTTTCCGGCGGGCTGGTTTCTGGCCGGAACGTTTTCGTTCGCGTACGCCGGCACGCGTGCGTCGGACGGCGGGGCCGACGTGCTGACGAAGCCCTACGTCGCGACGAACTGGGATACCGCGCGCGACTACGCCGCGTACCCGCCCGACAAGCCGGCGGCCGACGGCTCGAGCGCGGGAAGCTTCGCCCCGTGGGACGTGCGCGGCGAAACGCCCGCCGCGTGGTTCGCCGACGTCGGGCCGTATCTCGCGGCCGGCGAACGCGCGGCGATCGCCACGGAACAGCAGCGCTGCGCCGCCGTGCAGGCGCAAGGGGACGGCAACGGGTTCTATGACAACGGATGAGGTGCGGGCGGTTGTTCGCGCTCGCGCGGGCGTCGAGCCCGCGGATCAGCGCGGCTTCACGCTGATCGAGCTCGTCGTCGCAGCCGGTGTGATCACGCTCGCGATCGCCGCGACGGCCGGCGGCTTCGCCGCCCTCGCGCGCAACGCCGCGCCGGGCGGCGTGCGCGACGCGGCGCTCACCGCCGGCGAGAACGCGCTCGTGCGCGCGCGCGCCGCGGCCGCCTACGTTCCCGCGCCGGCGGCGGACGGGAGCACGCCGCCGCCGGATCGCTCGTGGGCGCTCGTGCCGGGGACGACGACGTACCTCGCCGGCGCGCGGATCGCCGGCGGATCGGCGTGCGCTTCGGCGACGCTGTCGCTTCCGGTCAGCGCGACGTTCGATCCGGAGGCGCAGACGTTCACCGCCGTCGTGACCTACCCGCGCGATCCGTGCGCGGTCACGCCGGGCGGCGCCATCCCGCCCGCGGACGCGGCGACCGTGACGCTGCAAGAGACGCTTCCGCCGCCGGCGTACGCGCCCGGGACGGCGGTCGTGCGGGACGTCGCCACGCCGGCTCGGCTGTAACCGCGCGATGCTCGGAACGGCCCTGTGGTTCGCCCTCGCGTGCAGCGTGCTCGCCGCGGTGCTCCTCGACGGCGCCGCGGCTTTCGGCCGCGCGGGCGTGCAGGCCGCCGCGGATCGCGCCGTCGACGGCGCGGTCCAGGATGCGCTGGCCGCCTACCAGAACGCGCTCGGCGCCGCGATCGCCCGGAGCGCGCCGCCGTTCACGTCGCCCGCGCCGTTCGCCGGCGCAACGCCGTCCCTGGACGGCTACGCCGCCGCGATCGCGACGCTGCCGCGCCCGTTCTCGAGCACGGAGCCCGCGACCGGTGCGGCCGGACTGCGTTTCACCCTCGCGTACGCGGTCACGCCGACGACGCTGGTCGCGCCGTCCTGCACGGCGCAGCAGCAGCCCGATGCCGCCGACACGATCGGCTGGCTGCAGTGCGACGGCTTCGTTCAGGAGTCGCGGATGTCGCTGCACGTCGTCGTCACGGTGCTCGACGCCGGCGGCGCGGCGACGTTCGTGCGGCGCGACGCGGACGCGACGCTGCGGCTGTTCGCGACGCCGCCGTACAGCGCGCTGACCGGGATCGACGATGCCGCCGCGACGCGCACCGCCGACGGCCCGGGGAGCGCGGCGCACGAAGGCGACCTCGGCGGCGACACGCTCAGCGGCGCGTCGCCGCAGCCCTCGCCGAGCCCGTGGCCGTCAGCCGGGACGCTGATCCACGTCCGCTACGCGTGCGTCGACGGAGCGGGGAGCTGCGCGAACGCCGCGCCGCCCGATCCCGACGCCGGCTTGCGCGCGAACGCCCGCTGGTCGAACGGCAACCTGCCGCAGCCGTGAACCCGCCGCTACGCGACCGATTTGTGCGGCGCGAGGAAGCTCTCCAGCGCGTCGGCGACGTTCTCCGGCTCCTCTTCGTGCGGCAGCAAGCCGCTCTCCGCGAACGTGACGAGGTGCGCGTGGCTCGCGAGCCGGAGGAACTCGTCGGCGTTCGCGCGCGGGTTCGCGTCCGGCGCCTTCTCGCCCCACAGCACCTGCAGCGGAGTCTCGAGGAACGGCAGGTCGCGCGCCACGTCGCAGTCGAGCGCGCCGCCGACGAACGCCGCCGGAACCCAGCGGGCGCCGCGCTGGTGCGCCACGGCGTAGTAGTGTTCGACGATCTCGTCGGTCGCGCGCGCCGGGTCGGCGTACACCTGATGTGACAGAAACCAGCGGATCGACGGCTTCGACGTCAGCGCATTCCACATCGCCTCGCCGAGCACCGGCGAGCGAAAGAGCGTGGTCAGCGCGAGCCCCGACGCCGACGGCCCGGTCTCGAGCTTGCCGTTCAGCCCGGTCGGGCAGATCACGGCGAGCCGCTCGATGCGGTCGGACGCGCGCGTCGCCGCGCGGATCGCGAACGCGGCGGCGAGCGACGAGGCGACGACAGCCGCCGGCTCGCCGGTGAACGTCTCGAGCACGTCCACGATCTGATCGACGAACAGCTCGGCGCCGTACGCGAGTCGCGGCTTCGCCGAGAGCCCGCAGCCGAGCAGGTCGACCGCGATCACGCGGTGCCGCTGCGCGAGCAGCGGCGCGAGTCGGCGGAACTCGAACGACGAGGCTCCCGCGTAGACGCCGTGCAGCAGGACGACCGGAGGTCCGTCGCCCAGCTCGACCGCGAAGACGTCGTGCCCGCGCCAGGTCCAGGGACGTCGCGTCCCGCCCAAGGCGTTCGTCGGAAGAGGTCCGTTGCTCAACGCGCGGTTCGCCGCGGCGACCGCGCCGGTGAGGCCGGCGCCTGCGATCAGTGGCCGAACGAGCTTCTTCACGGTGTACCGTTGTATACGCGTTTCGGCGTCGCTTCGTTGCGCCTGCGCAGGACCGTCTCGGGCAGCCGTCGCAACGCCGGTCGTGGCCGCGCGGCTTCTCGGCGTCCTCGCCATGGTCGTCGCCTTGATCTCGCCCGCCGGCGGCGCCAACTCGTGCGTCGTCCCGGTCGGCCGGCACGTCGTCCTGAGCTCGCGCGGACTCGATCCCGACGTCTTCGTGTGGGACTCCCGCCGGCGCGTCGTCGAGTACGCCGAAGGCTATTGGCGCCGCACGCACGACGTCTTGGAGCACACGATGCTCGCCAACGCCGGGACCCGGGCCGTCGTGATCCAATGCGCGCCCGGGATCGTCCCGGCGCCGGACGACCCGCTCGACGCGGTCGGCGTGCGGATCCTCAACGGGCCGAACCGCGGCCGCTACGGCTGGGTGACGACCGAGGACATCCGGATCGTCGGGGTCCACGAGCGGGTGTGATCCCGCTCACAACCGCGTCTATCGCCTGATGGCCAACCGCACGCGCGACGCGTGCGGCATTCGTCGGGGCGCGGCGCCGCGTCTCGCCGCGCGAGCCGACAGACGGTGAGCCGCGCGCCCGAATCGTTCGTCATTTCCCCAATGCGCCGAGCGTGCGCGCCGTTCTAGAATCGGCCAATGGACAAGATCAGCGCCGGAGACACCGCCTGGGTCTTGGCGTCCGCGGCGCTCGTCATGCTGATGACGCCGGGGCTCGGATTCTTCTACGGCGGTCTCGTCCGGCGGAAGAACGTGCTCTCGACGGTGATGCACAGCTTCTTCATTTTGTGTCTGATCAGCGTGCAGTGGGTCCTCTGGGGCTACTCGCTCGCCTTCGGCCCGGACGTGAAGGGCTGGGGAATCATCGGCGACCTCTCGTGGATCGGCTTGAACCACGTCACGCTCGCGCCGGACAAAGACTACGCCGCGACGATCCCCCACCAGGCGTTCGTGATGTTCCAAGCAATGTTCGCCGTCATCACGCCGGCGCTGATCAGCGGTGCGTTCGCCGAACGCAAGCGCTTCAAGGCGTTCGTGCTGTTCAGCCTGCTGTGGGCGACGTTCGTCTACGACCCGCTCGCGCACTGGGTGTGGGGACACGGCGGCTGGCTCAGCAAGATGGGCGCGCTCGACTTCGCGGGCGGCACCGTCGTCCACATCTCGTCCGGCGTCTCCGCGCTCGTCGCCGCGTGGGTGCTCGGCAAGCGCATCACGCACACGCACGGCGAGAACGTCGAGCCCCACGACATCCCGATGGTCGTCCTCGGCTGCGCGCTCCTGTGGTTCGGCTGGTTCGGCTTCAACGCCGGGAGCGCGCTCGCCGCGAACGGCCTCGCCGTCAGCGCGTTCGTCAACACGAACACCGCCGCGGCGATGGCCGCGCTGACCTGGATGACCATCTCGTGGGCGCACAAGGGCGTGCCGAGCGTCGTCGGCGCGACCGCCGGCGCGGTCGCCGGGCTCGTCGCGATCACGCCGGCCGCGGGCTACGTGACGCCCGCCGCCTCGATCCTCATCGGTTTGGTCGTCGCCCTCGTCTGCTACGGCGCATGCCAGCTCCGCGATCGCATCGACGTCGACGACGCGCTCGACGTCTGGGCGGTGCACGGCGTCGGCGGGACGGTCGGCGCGATCTGCACCGGACTGTTCGCCACGACCGCGATCAACGCCGGCGCCGCGAACGGGCTGTTCTACGGAAACCCGGGGCAGCTCGGCGTGCAGCTGATCGCGGTCTCCGCATCGTGGGTGTTCAGCGGCGTGATGACCTTCGCCATCCTCAAAGTCGTCAACGTCGTCGTCCCGCTGCGCGTCAGCGAGCAAGAAGAAGCGATGGGGCTCGACCTCTCGCAGCACTCCGAAATCGCCTACAGCCCGTCATAAGGAGTACCGCCGTGGAATTGTCGATCGCCATGCTGTCGTTCTTCGCGCTGGTCGTCTCGTGGTTCGCGCTGCCGGCCGCGCCGCGCGCGGTGCGTGCCGAGCCCGCCACGCGGCCCATCGAGGCGATGGCCAAAGCGGCGTAAGCGCGAGGCCGCGAGCGCGGCCGCGTCGCGCGCCGACCACGCAGCCGTGCGGAGCCCGCTGGCCCCGCACGGCTTTTTCAACTCCGTTCGTCGAGAGGGAGCCGCTTGAAGATCATCGCCCTCGCCGCCGTCGCCGTGAGCGCCTTGTGGGCCACGGCCGCCGCGGCGCAACCCGCAGCACCGTCACCGCCTCGCGCCGCCGCCGCCGCGAGCCCGGCCCCCGCACCCTCGCCGTCCCCGACGCCGCGCCCGTGGCAGACGACGGGCTTCGCCGCGGCGTCGCTCACCGGCGCGTCGAACCGGAGCGCGAGCGCGCTGCTGTTCGCGAACGGCACGCCGTCGCGCGTCTTCGACACGCAGAACCGCGTTCCGATGCTGAACGCGATCAACGTTCAGCTCGTGAAGAACGGCCCGATCGGCGGAAAGATCGAGCTGACCGCCGGAACGAACGCCGACGTGCTCGCGTCGTATCCGACGGCGAACGGGGACGGCTTCGACGTCACGCAGGCGTACCTGTCGGGGAGCAGCGGGCCGTTCACGCTGCAGCTCGGAAAGTTCGCGACGCTCGCCGGCGCCGAGGTGATCGAAGATCCCGCCGACGTCAATGTTTCCCGCTCGATCCTCTTCGGCTACGCCGTCCCGTTCACCCACACCGGCGCGCGACTCACCTATGCGCCGACGGCGCTGTGGTCGCTCATCGCCGGCGTCAACAACGGCTGGGACGACACGAAGGGGAACGGGACCGGCAACAAGACGGGCGAGCTCGGGATCGCGTACAACGGCAGCGTCGTCGCCGTCGCGCTGCAGGGCTACGCCGGCGACGAGCGCGTCAGCAACGCGGCGTGGTCGGCGACGGGCGACTCGCCGCTCGGGACGCGCACCCTGCTCGACACGGTCGTCACGTATCACGCGACGCCGAAGCTGACGTTCGTCGCGAACGGCGACCGCGGACGGCAGGACGATGCGACGCTGGTGAACGGCGCCGGCACGGCGACCGGCGCCGGCACGGCGACGTGGTTCGGGGTCGCCGGGTACGCGACGTACCAGTTCACGCCGAAGCTTTCGGCGGCGCTGCGCGGCGAGACGTTCGACGACGCCGGCGGCTATCGCACCGGCTACGATCAGCACTGGCACGAGACGACGCTGACGTTCGCGTACGCGCTCTCCGATCCGCTGCTGCTTCGCATCGAGGGCCGCGCCGACGGCTCGAACGTGCCGGTCTGGGCCGACGCGAACGGCACGCTGCGCAGCTCGCTGCAGAGCGTCGCGGCGCAGCTCCTGGTGAAGTTCTAGCCGATCCCCACGCGCGGTGCGTGACGGTGGAAGGCGAGGCCGTCCGGCCCGTGCTCCACCGTCACCGCGACGTCGAACGCGCGGGCGATCGTCGAGGCGGTGAGCGCGCCGGCCGGCGGGGCGTCCGCGATGACGCCGTCCTCGCCGAGGACGACGACGCGGTCGGCGAACGCCGCCGCCTCTTCGAGCTGGTGCAGCACCGCGACGACGAGCGCGCCGTGCGCCGCCAGCTCGCGCACCAGGCGCAGCGTCTCGACCGACGCTTTGAGATCGAGATGCGAGGTCGGCTCGTCGAGCAGGATCACGCGCGCCCGCTGCGCGATCGCGACGGCGATCCACACGCGCTGCCGCTCGCCGGCGGAGAGCGTGCCCAGCTCGCGCGCGCGCATCGCCGTCAGGCCCGTCCGCGCCAGCGCGTCGTCGACGGCGGCCGCGTCGTCGGCGGTCGGCTCCCACTCGAACCAGCGATGGTGCGGAAAGCGCGCGGAGGCGACGGCCTCGTCGACGCGGATCGCCGTCAGCGCCGCTTCGGTCGGCTCGACGAGCGCGATCCGGCGCGCCCGCTCGCGCGGCGCGAGCGCGCGCACGTCGGTTCCGTCGAGCCGCACGACGCCGGCGGCCGGCGCGAGCGCGCCGGCGATCGTCTGCAGAAGCGTCGTCTTGCCGACGCCGTTGCGGCCCACCAGCGCGACGACGCCCGTCTCGAGCGCGAGCGAGACGTCGCGCAGCAGCGTCGTGCCGCCGCGTGCGATCGCTACGCGCTCGAGGACGAGCGTCATCGCATCAGCACGACGACGATCCGTTCACCGACGCGCACGCCTGGTCGTACGTGAAGCTTCCCTGCACGAGGCCGGCGTTCAGCCGCCCCGCGGCGCCGGGCGCGCTGCCGTTCAGCGTCGCGCCGGTACCGGGCACACCGGGTCCGTTGTAGTACGCGGTGGCGCCTTGCAGCAGCTCGCCGTTCACCGTCGCGCCGAGGCGGAACTCGATGACCGGCGCGGTGTACGGATGGCTCGAGGTGAGGTCCTGCGACGAGGTGGGACCGTCGAAGTGCAGCGTCGCCGTCTCGCCCCCCGGCAGCGGGATCGTGTTCGTCCCGACGAGCGGGACCTGCGAGGAGAACGCGTACTGCGCGCTCCCGCCGACGCTGTTGCGCGCCGCGACCGCGAGCGCGAAGTCGCGGTAGAGCTGGCCGAAGCTCTCGCCGTTCCCGGCTGCGGAGAGCACGGGATGGGTGTTCGCGCCGGTGGCGGGCGGCGGCGTGAGATCGGCGTACAGCCGGTGCAGCGCGGCCGAGCCGCCGAACCGGTCGTACAGATAGCGCATGAACAGGTACGACTGGCCGTAGTTTCCCGACGTGTTGTTGTAGTAGCCGAACGCCGGATTCGTCGACGTGTCGAGCGGGTTCGGTGCGTAGCCGGTGAACGAGGTGAGCGAGAAGTTCGCCGGCGTGTAGAGGAACTCGAACTCGAGCAGCGTCTCGTCGCTCTGCTGCGCGCCGCCGTTGACGAGGTCTTCGGCCAGCTCCGAGCAGCCCTCGTCGATGAACGAATCGTCGAACTCGCCATCGCCGTTGGCGAACTGCGGGCCGAACGCCTTGTTCAGCGCGTGCAGATAGTGCTGGAACTCGTGCGGCATCGAACGCTTCATGTCGACGTTCTGCCAGAACGTCGCGTCGTGCACGACGTTTCCGGAGGTCGTGGAGTAGACGTCGTCGGCGAGGACGACCATCGGCAGGCCGTTGGACGGCGCGTGCGGTCCGCCGCAGTTGAGCTCCTGATCGTTGAGCAGGTTTTCGGAGTCGAAGTAGCCGCCTTCGCCGGTGTTGTCGAGCGCGGCGGTGATGACGATCGAGATGTGCGGGTCGCCGCCGCTCAGGTCGGGGACGGGCTGGTATTCGGATTGCGGCAACCCGGTCGTGCTCCCAGCCGCGCACTGCTCGAACGAGGGCGTCGGCGAATACTGCGTCAGGAAGGCCGGTGCGAACGCCTGCGTCTCGATCGCGTAGTCGTGGTCGAACGTGCTCGCCACGGTCGTCCACGTCGACGCGCTGAAGCCGTAGGAGCCCGACGAGGTGATCGCGTCGTCGACCCACACGTACGCGTGGTTCGAGACCGCCTGCAAATGCGCCGAGACGTCGGCATAGCAGATGGTGCTGCCCTGCACGAGCGTCGAACCGGACGGGCACGACGACGCGGAGACGTGCGTGATCGTCCCGGTGAGGATGTGGAACGTGCGCTGCGCGCCGGTGCTGAACGCCGCAGGCCGGCGCAGACCCGCGTTCGGCGCGATGCCCGGGGCGCGGCGGAGCGCGAACGTTCCGCGCCGTCCCAGCACGCCCGCCGTCGTCCGCGGGTCGAGCCGCGGGTGGAACGCCAGCGCCGGCACGACGCGGCGCGCCGCCGCGGCGGGAGCGAGACCGCGGCGCACAGTCGCGGTGGGAATGCCGCGGCGCAGCGCCGACGAGCTCACGCCGGCGGTCTCGCCGATCGACACCGGGTATTCGCTGAGTCCCGCGCTCGCGAGCGTCGTCGCGCCGTAGGTCTCCCCGGGCGTGTCGTCGCTCTGCACGAGGAGCGTTCCGGCGGCCGACGACGCGAGGATCGCGGAGCCGAAGCTGCCGCTCGCGCTCGGTGTGATCACCGTGACCGCTCCGGTGGGAGCCGCGTAGCCGCTTCCGGGCGCGGACGTGGGCGCCGACGTCGGCGTGCTCGTCGGCAGCGGCGTCTCCGGCCCGATCGGGAAGACCGGATTCGACCCGCCGCCTCCGCCGCCGCCGCATGCCGCAAGCGCGGCCGTCAGAACGATGACCAATGCACCCGCCGCCGGACGCACCCCGTAGTTCAGCTTCATGGCGTTCGCTCGTACGCCGCGCGAGCCGTGCGATCCGTCCGTGTCAAGCGTAGCTCCGAGCGGCACCGCGCAAATAAAGGACTAAAAAGGTTGGGACCCCGACGAAGGCGAGCAGCACGCCGAGCGGGATCTCGGCCGGCGCCGCGAGCGTTCGCGCGAGCGCGTCGGCGAGGACGACGAGCGCGGCGCCCACGAGCGCCGCGGCCGGCACGAGCGCCCGCAGATCGGCGCCGACGACGCGCCGCGCGAGATGCGGGACGATGAGCCCGACGAAGCCGACGAGCCCGGCCAGCGCGACCGCCGCGGCGGTGAGCAGCGTCGCGCCGACGAGCAGGGCCCATTGCAGCCGAACGACGTCGACGCCGAGCGCCGCCGCGCGCCCTTCCCCGAGCCGCAGCACGTTCAGCGACGGGATCGTGAGCGCTCCGAGCGCCGCGCCGGCGAGCGCTTCGGGCGCCGCCGCGGCGAGATCGGGCCAGCCGCGCCCCGCCAGCGAACCCGCGAGCCAGGCGAGGATCGACTCGCTGGCCGCGCCGCGCGCGAGCCGTTCGAGCGCGAGCGTGACGACCGCGGAGAGCAGCGCCGAGATCGAGATGCCGGCGAGGACGAGCCGTTCCGCATCGAGCCGCGGACCGCGGCGGGCGAGTACGGCGACCAGCACCGCCGTCGCGAGACCGGAGACGAACCCGAGCGGCGGGATCAGCACCGGCGCGATCCCGAGCGTGGCGGCGATCGCGATCGACGCACCCGCTCCGCTCGACACGCCGGTGAGATACGGATCGACGAGCGGATTGCGCAGGAGCGCCTGCAGCAGCGTCCCCGCGAGCGCGAGCGCCGCGCCGACCGTCGCCGCCACGCACACGCGCGGGACGCGCAGCTGCCACACGATCGTCGCGACGTCGCCTCCGGCGGCGGGATGCAGCAGCGCGTGCGCGAGCGCCGCGGGCGCGATCGCGGCGCCGCCGAACGCGACGCCGATCAGCATCGCGAGCGGGACGAGCGCGGCGAGCGCGAGCAGCCTCAACGCGTCGAGAGCTCGAGAGCGAACGTCCGTCCCGGCATCGGGAAGCCCGAGACGTCGGCGTAGCGCTCGTTGCCGAGGTTGAACACGCGCAGCGAGACCAGCGCGCCCGGCGCGGCGCGCAGCCGCACGTAGGCGTCGACGCGCGTGAACTCGGTGTCCGGCGTGTCGTGCGGCCCGACGGCGTGCGCGAGGAAACCGGCCGCGTCGAGCAGCCCGCGCGGCGCGCCGTACTCGAGCGTCAGATCGGCGGCGAGCACCGGCCGCCGCGCGAGCCGCGCGGCGACCGAGGTCAGGTCGAGGGCGCGGTAGGTGTCGGTCAGCGCCACCGAGCTGGTGAGGCCGTGATACGATCGCGTCCGCACCGAACCGACGAATCCGGCGATCGCGTACCGCGCGACGTTGATGAGATACGGGTTCGCCGCCGAGGTCGGCGCGGCGTAGTCGTAAGCCGGGTTGATCGCGATCAGATCGTTGCCGTTCTCGGTGAACCAGCGCAGCGACGCGCCGCCGAGAAATCGCGGCGCGTCGAGCGCGACGTCGGTGCTCTTGGAGCGCTCCGGCCGCAAGTTCGGATTCGAATAGACCGGATACGCGAGCTCGGTCACGTCCGGTGCGCGAAAGCCCGTCGCCGCGTTCGCGCGCAGATCGAGCGCCGCGCCGAGCGGGACGCGCACGCCGAGCGACGGCGCGACGATCCCGCCGTAGGCGCCGTCGCGCTCGCCGCGCACGCCGAGCTCCGTACGGATCCCGCTCGGCGCGACGAGCGTCTCCTGCACGTAGACCGCGGTCTGCGCGAACGGCAGCGACACGGGCGTCAGGCCGTCGTCGACGCGCCCGACGCCGCGCGCGAGATCGATCCCCGCCACGAGCGTCGAGCCGGCGCTCTCGACGACGTCGCGCAAGCTCGCCTGCACGCGTCCCTCGCGCTCGACCTGCGTCGTGCCGCCGAAGAGGTTCCCCGCAGCGTACGCCGGATCGTCGGGGCTGAACGTATAGAGGAACGTGCGCGACGTCCCGCTCAGATCGAGCGTCGTCGAGGACTGCGCGCGGTCGAGCGCGAGCGAGACGCGCGCGTCGCCCGCCGTCATGTTCTCGCGCGCCGTCGTCGACAGCGGCGGAAAGGCGTAGTCTCCGGGGTCGCCGACGTGGTTCTGCGCGAGCCCGGCGTCGACGCCGACGCGCAGCGCGCCCGCCCGGAACTGCTTCGCGACGCGCGCGCTGGTCGTCTCGTAGTCGTCGTTCACCGTCGTCCCGGCCGGGACGGGCCCGGTCGCCGGAAACGCGAAGACGTTGCTCGCGACGCGGCGCTCGAACGAGAACGTCCCGTTCTCGAACGCGAAGCCGCGCTCGCCGAGCGAGCTTTCGTCGAGCGACGCGCGCGGAAGACGCTGCAGCCCCGCGCCGCCCGTCGTGATGATGTTGATCACGCCGCCGAGCGCGCCGGTGCCGTACAGCGTGGCGCCGCCGCCCTCGATCACCTCGATGCGCTCGACGCCGGTGGTGGGCATCGTGCCGAGCGCCGTGAGCTCGATCTGCTGCCCGGCGATCGGACGCCCGTCGATGAGGATCAGCACCTGGCTCGTGCGATAGCCGTCGATCGTCACGTCCGATTCCGAGCCGAGCGGCCCGCTCCGCTGCACGTTCACCCCGGGGACGCGATCCAGCGCGTCGCCGACGGTGACGTCGCCGCGACGGAGCATCTCGGCCTTCGTCACGACATACGTCGACTTGACGACGTCGCGCAGCGGCTCGTCGTGGCGGTCCGTCGTGGAGACGCGGCCGATGTCCGCCGGCGCGGCGCTCGGCGAGGGACTCGGTGCGGCAGCGGCGGCTTGCGCGAGCGCCGGCGCGGTGCCGGCGGCGAGGACAACGCAAAGCGCGGAAACGGTGCGGAACATTCGGTCCTTCCCTTGACGCGAGGGTGGAGAGCATGTCCGCGCGACGGTATCCTGACTTCGCGGATCGGTGCCTCGTGCTGCGGCCTTCCAGCCCTCCCGGGCCGTGACGCGCAGCGGCTCCCCGCTGACAGTGGCGCGACCGTGCCGGATTCCCACCGGCTTCCCGCGCACGCGAACCGCGCGATGTTCGGGCGAGGCCGCACCGGAATCCTGGTCGAAGTCGTGCGCATGAGGCTGGAGCGCGAACGCGACGACGGATCGCCGCAGGCCCTGTGGGCCGAGGTCGTCGCCGACGCGCGCGCCGTCGCGGCGGCGTCCCCGATGGTCGCCGGCGCGATCGAACGGTTCGTGCTGAACGCCGACCGGCTGTGCAGCGCGCTCGTGGCGATCCTCTCGGCGAAGCTCGAGGGGCCGTTCCTTCCGGCGATCGCGCTCGCCGAGACGCTGCGCGAGCTGAGCGAGCGCGATCCTGCGATCGAGCACGCCGCCGCGCGCGATCTCGCCGCCGTGCGCGACCGCGATCCCGCGCTGCGCACGCTGCTGCAGCCGCTGATGTTCTTCAAAGGGTACCACGCGCTGCAGACGTACCGCTTCGCGCACGCGCTGTGGGAGCGCGGCGCGCACGGCGACGCCTTCGCGCTGCAGAGCCGCGCGTCCGAAGCGTTCGGCGTCGACATCCATCCGTCGGCGCGCGTCGGCCCCGGCGTCTTCATCGATCACGCGACCGGCGTCGTGATCGGCGAGACCGCGGTCGTCGAAGAGAACGTCTCGATTCTGCAGGGCGTCACGCTCGGCGGCACCGGCAAAGAATGCGGCGACCGTCATCCGAAGGTGCGCGCCGGCTCGCTGATCGGTGCGGGCGCGGTCGTCCTCGGCAACATCGAGATCGGCGCGGGATCGCTCGTGGCGGCGGGGAGCGTCGTGCTCAAGCCCGTTGCGCCGCACACCACCGTCGCCGGCGTCCCGGCCGTCGTCGTCGGCCGCCCGCACGCGCCGCAGCCCGCGACGGAAATGGTCTACGACTACAGCATCTGAGCGCGCTGCCGTGCCCGATCAACGTCCGCTGAAGCAGTGAGCGGCACGCGTCGAATCGCGACCGTCGCATCACGCGCGGCGGTCGCGCGGCGTGCCGCGCGCGCATCATGCGAGGCGATCACCCGGTGTGCTCCGTTTGCTTCATGCAAGGCGATCGCCGGGCGCGCGGCGATCGCCGGGGCGGCGGCGCTCGCCCTGAGCGCGTGTTCGCAGCAAGGGCCGCGTGCGCCCGTCCGAACGAACGATGCGCCGCCGGCGAAGCGCATCGTGTCCCTCATCCCCTCGCTGACCGAAGATCTGTTCGCGCTGGGCGTCGGGAAGCGCGTCGTCGGCGTCTCGCAGTACAGCGACTACCCGCCCGCCGCGCGGAGAATTCCGGTCGTCGCGTCGTTCGCCGCGCTCAACGTCGAACGCATCGTCGCGCTGCACCCCGACCTCGTCGTCGGAATAACGGCCCAGCACGACCTCACGAAGCAGCTCGACGAGGTCGGCCTGCGCACCGATCTGCTGCGCGACGACTCGCTCCAGGACGTCTATTCAGACATCATCGACTTGGGACGGCGGACGGCGACGCTCGGGCGCGCAACGCGCCTCGTCGAGGAGCTGCGGCACCGCACGGCCGTGCTGCGCGCGCGCGCACGCGCGCGCAAGACGCATCCCTCCGTCTTCGTCGTCCTCGGCACGGCGCCGATCTTTTCCGTGGGGAACGGCTCCTACATCGCCTCGCTCATCGCGCTGGCCGGCGGGCGCAACGTCGCCGCCGATCTCCGCGCGCCGTACGCGCGCTACAGCGCGGAGGCGCTCGTCGCCCGCCAGCCCGACATCCTGGTCGTCGACCCCGACGTCCGGCTCGCGAGCGTCCTCGGCGAGGCGCCGTGGAACGCCCTGCGCGCCGTCCGCGAGCACCGCGTCTACACGCTCCCCGACGCGTCGATCCTCGAGCGCCCCGGCCCGCGCTACAACGAAGGCCTGGCCTGGCTCGAAACGGTCATCGCGCGCAGCAGCCGCTGAGGCGGCGAGCGCGCCGCCGCGAGCGATCAGGGCGCCGCGAAACCGCGCGCGCGCAGGAAGCGCTGGCCGTCCGCGGAGAGCATGAACTCGACGAATGTCCGCGCGCCCGCCGTGTTCGGCGCCCCCTTCAGCGCCGCGATCGGATAGACGGCGTCCGGCGACGCGCCCGGCGGAAACGCGATCGTCGTGACGTTCGTCGCGATCTGCGGCGTGACGTCGGTGAGGTACACGATCCCCGCGTCGCCCTCACCGAGCGAGATCTTCGTTGCGACCGCTTTCACGTCGACTTCGTTCGAGACGACGTTGCGTTCGACGGCGGCCGCGAAGTCGGCCGGAAAACCGGGCTTGCCTTGAAGCGCACGAAACGCCGCGCGCGAGTACGCGCCGACGGGGACGCTCGCCGCGGCGAGCACGACCCTCACGCCGGGGCGAGCGAGGTCGCGCAGCGAGCCGACGTGCGCGGGATCGCGCTTCGGCACGATCAGGACGAGCCGGTTGCGCGCGAGCGTGCGCGGCGCGCCGGCGACGAGGCCGGCGTCTTCGACGACCGTCATCTGCGCCTCGTTCGCCGAGACGAACACGTCGGCCGGCGCGCCTTCTTTGATCTGCGTCGCGAGCGTGTCGGAGCCGCCGAACGAGTACGTGACCGTCATACCGGTGCGCTTGGTGAACGCGGGCGCCGCGTTGTCGAACGCTTCGCGCAGCGAGGCGGCCGCGAACACCGTGATCGAGCCAGCGGCCGCCGGGGCCGGCCGCGGCGCGGCGATCGCGAGCAGGCAGCACGCCAGGGCGAGAAAGCCGGGAATCCGTCGCACGCGGCGGCGTTCGGCGCGACCCGCCGCTCTCCCATGCGAAACCGGTCGGGGCGTCGCGCTGCTCGACGTCGAGCATCGGGCGCCGAGCGGCACATCTCAGGCGTGAAAAGCGCCCGGCCGACAGGATCGCCGCCGAGGCGGCGAAAGCGGAGAGGTCGCACCGTGAACGAGCACCGACGTCTCTACGCTACCACCGCCGCGCCGCAGCGCGCGCTCATCGTCGCGGTCGACCTGCAGGACCCGCAGCGGCCGCTCGCGCCCGAGCTCGACGAGTTCAAGGCGCTCGCCGAAGCGGCCGGCGCCGAGATCGCCGGCGAGATCGTGCAGAAGCTCTCGCACGTCGATCCCGCGACGCTCGTCGGGAGCGGGAAGGCGCGCGAGATCGCCGAGCGCGCCGAGGAGCTCAAAGCGGACGTGCTCCTGATCTTCAACGATCTGCGGCCCCGGCAGCGGACGAACCTCGAAAAGGTCGTCCCGCTCCCGATCGTCGATCGCACGATGCTGATCCTCGACATCTTCGCGCAGCACGCACGCTCGCGCGAAGGTCAGCTGCAAGTCGAGCTCGCGCAGCTGCGCTACCGGCAGTCGAACTTGATCGGCGTCGGCGCCGCGCTCTCTCGCTTGGGCGGCGGCGTCGGCACGCGCGGTCCCGGCGAGACGAAGCTCGAAACCGACCGCCGCCGCATCGCGCAGCGCGTGACGCTTCTCCAGCGGCAGCTCGACGACGTGCGTCGCCAGCGCGAGACCCGCCGGGCCGGCCGCGGCGGCGATCCGTTCGTCGCGCTCGTCGGTTATACGAACGTCGGCAAGTCGTCGCTGCTGAACCGTCTCGCCGGCTCCGGCGAAGGCGACCGCGCCTTCGTCGCCGACCAGCCGTTCGCGACGCTCGACCCGACCCTGCGCCGCGCGTACGTCGCGCCCGGAACGAACGTCCGTCTCGCGGACACCGTCGGCTTCATCACCGCGCTGCCGCAGGAGCTGGTCAACGCGTTCCGCGCGACGCTCGAAGAGCTGGAAAACGCCGATTTGCTCCTGCACGTCTCCGACGCGTCGAACCCCGATTGGCCGCGCCAGAAAGCGTCGGTCGAAGCGATCTTCAAAGAGCTGAAGCTCGACGAGAAGCCGGTGATCGCCGTGTTCAACAAAGTCGACCGTCTCGATCCGGCGGCGCGCGCCGCGCTCCCCGGCGACGCGATCGCCGTCAGCGCGCACACCGGCGAAGGGATCGACGCCCTGCGAGCCGCGATCGCCGAACGCCTCGCCGCGGCCGGACCCGCGCGCCGAGCGTGACGACGCCGCACCGCGCCGCACTGCTGCTGGCCGGTTCGTGCGCCGCGCTCTTGGCCGCCGGCTGCACGGGCGGCACGAATGCCGCGAAGACGGCGAGCGCCGCCGGCGGTACGGCGATCGCGAATCCGGCGAGCGATGCGAACGGCGCGAAAACCGTGGCCGCCGAGAAAGACCGCTACGTCGCGGCCTACGAACGGCTGCACCCCTCGGTCGTCTACTTCTCGATGCGCATCCCGGCGGACGAACCGAAGCGCAAAGGCCAGTGGGACGACGCGTACGGCAGCGGCGTCGTCGTCGAGAGCGGCAACTGGGGGACGCGCATCCTCACCGACGCGCACGTCATCGACGGTGCGAAGGATCTCGTGGCGACGATCGGCGACGGCCCGCACGCGCGCGCGCACGTCGTGGCGCGCACCGGCGAAGAAGAAGACCTCGCGCTCGTCGACGTGCCGCTGAAGAATCAGCCGGTCGCGAAGCTCGGCTCGACGAGCGGGGTCGAGCCCGGCACCCCGATCGGCGTCCTCGGCTACCCGGTCCCGGACGCCTTCGAGGACGAAGAGCTGAAACGCACGGCGTCGCTCTACACCGGCCGCGTGGCGAGCGTTCGCAACGGCGCGCTCGAGATCGACGTCCCGATCATCCCGGGCGAAAGCGGCGCGCCGGTCTTCGACGTCACCACCGGCGAGGTGATCGGCATCGCCGAATCGCGCTTCGACGACGAGCGCGCGATCGGCTTCGCGACCCCGATCGACGAAGCGACGAGGTTTCTCGCCGCGCACCCGCGCACCGAAGCCGCCCGCCGACGTTAGGCCGCGCCAACGCGGCGTCCACTCGACGCCGAGCGGTCTCGTAAAGGGACGACCCAAGCGCCTGCGAACCCTTCCGAACCTTCCCGGAGCGCGGAGATCGTCATGCAGGCAAACGTCACCCCGCCGAGGCGGACCGACCGTCATCTGCCGCCCGAGGCGCTCGACGATCTGCGCGGCGTCCTGGACGGCTTCGATCGCCTCGCCGCGCTGACGGCGAACGTGCCGGCGGGCCTGCTGCAGCAGATGGCAACGCTGCGCCGGCGCCTCGACGAGGATCCCGGCGCGCTCTGGTGGACCGACCTCGCGCAAGCGCAGCTTTCGTTGACGCAGCTGCTCGACGAGGCGGGATTGCGCGCCGCCGATGCGGCGTGGCGGCGCCGCATGAGCGAAGTCGCGGGCGCGAGCCGCTTCGAGGCCTACCTGAAGTCGGCGATCGACCCGGACGCGACGACGACGACCGCCGCGATGCTGCGCGCCGACATAGCCGAATGCGTCGCGAGCGTCTACTACTTCTACGCCGCGTACGGCCTTTCGGCGCGCAGCCGCAGCGAGGTCGGCAAGTCGACGCTGCGGGTCGCGGGCGCGCTGCTCGCGCTCGAAGGCGCGATCGCGCTGCTGCTCTCGTGGCACAGCGCGCCCGGGGTCCCGGTGCTCATGCCGGGACAGGCGGACGTTCAGCTCGTGCTCGAGTACCTCATCGCGACTTCGAGCGTGGCGATCCTCGGCGCCGTCGTCAACGTCCAGCGCCGCCTGCAAGACCCGACCGTCGACGTCGACCCGTTCTACCGCTACATCCAAACGCGCGGCGACCGCTTCAGCGTGGCGGTGATCTCGCCGCTCTACGGCGCGGTCTTCGGCGCGGTGATCTACGGTCTGCTCGCCGCGAACATCGTCGGCGGCAAGCTGATCAGCTTCACGAACGGCGGCTATCCGGCGTCGTCGACCGACGTCGCGGTGCTGCTCGTGTTCGGCTTCATCGCCGGCTTCGCGGAGCAGCTCGTCCCCGATGCCCTCACGCGGATCGCCGCGCAGACGATCAGCACGGTGACCGGCGGCGGCCAACCGGGCCCCGACGGAACGATCCCGCCGAAGGCGAACGGCGGCGAGGGAGCGGGAGCCGCCGACGCCGCGAAAGCCGCGCTCGCGCGCGCCGCCGACGAAGCGAAAGCCGCCGCCGCGAAAACCGCCGACGCCGCGCGGGACGTCGCCGAGAAGACGGCGGCCGTCGCCGACAAAGCCGACGCCGCCGGCGCCGGCGAGCCGGCCGCGGAGGATACGAATCCGAAACCGCCGGAGCCCGGAACCGCCGCGCCCGCCGGTCCGTAGCGCGGCGCCGTCAGTGCAGCAGCGTGCCGACGTTGACGTGGCTGCGCACGCGCGAACGATCGCCGATCCAGCGGGCCGGCGGGATCCGCCACCATCGCGCCATCGCGTCCAAGGGGACGGCGTACGTCGCGCGCTTCTGCGCGAAGGCCGGCCAGGCGTCCTCCAGCGGCCGCACCCGAATCCCAAGCTGCCGCATCGCCTGATACGCCTGCACGAACTCCTCGTACTCCACCCCCGACGCATCGCCCGTCGGCAGCCGGAAGAAGCCGGTGAAGTCGCGCACGAGATGCGTCCCCGTGCGCAGCGTGATCTCCGCGTTTCCGCGATGGTCGACGTCGAGCGTCGTCAGGATGAGCGTCGAAGCGTCGAGCAGCGCGCCGAGCGTGCCCACCCACGACTCGTCGTCGTGGCTCGAGCGGAAGTACGTCAGCACGGGATACGCGAGATGCGTCTCCATCACTTCGGCGATCCACTGCTGCGACTCGCGCAAGATCGTCCCGACGTCGTCGAACATGTCGAGCTTGTGGTGGCGGACCACGAACTCGAGGCCGCTCGGCGGCGCGCCCGTCCGTTCGGAGATCGCCACGACGAACGCTTCGCGCCGCTGAAACGCCCCGAACGTCTGAAACAGGTACGTCGTCACGATCGCGAACGTGCCGAGCCCGGAAGAACCTGCGGCGAGCGAGAGCGCCCGCACGACCGCGTTCTCCGCGACGATGTCGCCGTACCCGATCGTAAGCAGCGACGCGCCCGCGTAATAGATCGCCGCGCCGAGATTCGGGTGCGGCTTGAGCCCGGCGCGCAGCGCCCAGAAGATGAGTCCGAAGCCGACGATCTGCGCCACCGCCCAGAACGCGAGCAGCGACATGATGAGCGCGGGGGCGAAGATCGCGAGCGAGTCTTCGCGCCGCTCGGCATCGTCGATCCGCATGCAGACGTCGCGCCATGCGCGCCAACCGTAGCGCGCGATGAACGTGCTCGGCCGCCGGCCGCGACCGACGGTGCGCGGCACGATCACCGACTGAAACAGATCGGCGATCGACGAGACCACGAGAATCGCGCCGGCGAGCGCGGCGACGACGTCGAGCGCGAAGCCGCCGGCGCCCGCCAGCGTCAGCCCGGCATCCCCGTCGCCGACGAGAGCTGCAGCTCGCCGATGTCGGTGTTCTCGTCCTTGCGCACGACCACGCCGGGCTGGGTGTACGTTTGATAGCCGGGCGAGGCGATCGTCACGGTCTGCGTCCCGGTCGGCACGTTCTTCACGACGAAGCCGCCCTTTTCGGCCGGGCTGATGCGCACGACTTGCTCGCCGACCTGAACGGTCGCCGAGGCGATCGGCTGCCGCGTCTGCGCGTCGTAGACGCGCCCGCTGATCGTCCCGCGGTCGGTCACGCCGCCGCCGTTCGGGTTCTCGCAGCCGCTCGCTCCCAGGAAGGGGACGGCCGCGAGAACCAGCGCGAGCACGGAGGCGCCGCGGGTAAGGTTCGTGTATAGTTTCAGGTCGATGTCTCCCTACGGTCCGGTCGCAATCTACCTCGCCATCGCATTCCTGGCCGCGCTGGGCTTCTGCCTGCTGCCTGGGCTGCTCGCTCGCAAGAAGCCGAACCCGGTAAAATCCGAGGCCTACGAGTGCGGCGTCGAGCCGACGTCCGACGTCTCGGGCCGCTTCTCGGTTCGATTCTACCTGATCGCGATGCTGTTCGTGGTCTTCGACGTGGAGGCCGCGTCGTTCTATCCGTGGGCCGTGCAGATGCACGCGCTTCGGGTGTTCGGTCTGCTGGAGATGCTGATCTTCGTGATCGTGCTGGCGATCGGGTACGCATACGTCTGGAAGCGAGGGGGATTTTCGTGGCGCTAGGCTCGGGCGGAGACTTTCTCCTCACGACGGTCGACTCGGTGGCCCGCTGGGCCCAGTCGTCGAGCGTCTGGCCGCTCACTATGGGCCTGGCCTGCTGCGCGATCGAGATGATGACGGCGACCGCGCCGGAGTACGACCTCGCGCGCCTCGGCTCCGAAGTGTTCCGGGCCTCGCCGCGTCAGGCCGACCTGATGATCGTCTCGGGCCGCGTGGCGCGCAAGATGGGCCCGATCGTGAAGCGCCTCTACGACCAGATGGCCGACCCGAAGTGGGTCATCTCGATGGGCGCCTGCGCCTCGAGCGGCGGCGTCTTCGACAACTACGCGATCGTGCAAGGCGTCGATACGATCATCCCGGTCGACGTCTACGTCCCCGGCTGCCCGCCCACGCCCGACGGCCTGCTCTATGCGGTCACCCTGATCCAGCAGCAGATCCGCCAGGGCGGTCGCGGCGGCGTCCTGGCCAGAGCCTAAGAGGATATGCCGAGCTCACAAGCGCCGCCGGCCGGGGCCACCGCCCTCGACCCCACCGCCGTACGCCCCGACATCGCCGACGCGCGGATCGTCCGCATCCGTCCCGACGAGGTGCTCGAGACGATGCGCGCCCTCAAGCGCGAGGGCTTCTCGATGCTGCTCGACATCGGCGGCGTCGACTATCTCGGCCGCACGCCCGACCGCTTCGACGTGGTCTACCATCTCCTGAAGCTCCCACTCGCGCCGGCGACCCCGGGACAGGTCGGCGCGCCCGAGCGCGTCCGCGTCCTGTGCGGCGTCCCCGAGTCGGATCCGACGGTGCCGACGGTCGTCGCGCTGTGGCCGAACGCCGACTGGGCCGAGCGCGAGATCTACGACCTCTACGGGATCACGTTCACCGGCCACCCCGACATGCGGCGCATCCAGATGCCCGACGACTGGGAAGGCCACCCGCTGCGCAAGGACTACCCGCTGCGCGGCCCCGCGCGCGAGCGCACCCCGCGCCCCTCGTTCGCGCTGAAGTCGAACGTCGCCGCCGGCACGCCGGCGTCGGGCAAGACCGCGGCGGCGCTGCAGCGCCAGATCGCGCAAGCGCGCGGCCGCGACGAGTTCCACGGCGCGCCCGATCCCGCGGCCGCCGCGCAACAGGCGAAACACCCCGGCGGCACGCGCACCGGCGGCGACGCGCAGCCGCACGAGCTCGCGCAGCGCCCGGTCAACTTGAATCAGCAGCAGGACGGCAAGCAGTGAGCGCAGGTACCAGCGTCGCGCCCGAAGGCATGCTCGCGATGGACGTCGTCGAGCGCACCGACAACCGCATGGTGCTCTCGATGGGGCCGCAGCATCCCTCGACGCACGGCGTGCTGCAGATCGTCACCGAGATCGAAGGCGAGACGGTGACGAAGGCCTCGCCCGAGATCGGCTACCTGCACACCGGCATCGAGAAGAGCGCCGAGAACCTGTTCTGGTCGCAGGCGTCCACCGTAATCGAGCGGATGGACTACCTCTCGCCGCTCACGAACGCGCTCTGCTACTACCTCGCCGTCGAGAAGCTGCTCGGCATTGAGAACGAGATCCCGCGCCGCGCGCAGCAGATCCGCGTGCTGATGGCGGAGCTCTCCCGCGTCGCTTCGCACTGCGTGTGGCTCGGCACCGGCGGCATCGACCTGGGCGCGCTGACGGGATTCTTCTACGCCTTCGACATCCGCGAGCGCATCTTGGACCTCTACGAGATGTCCGGCGGCGCGCGGATGCACCCGAACTACATCCGCGTCGGGGGCGTCGCCCAAGACCTGCCCGCGGGCTTCCTCGAGCAGCTCGACCACTTCCTGAAGACGTTCGACGAGCGCATGCGCGACCTGCGCCGGCTGCTGCAGAAGAACCCGATCCTGCAAGACCGCATGATCGACGTCGGTATCATCGAGGCCGAAGACGCGATCGCGTGGGGCATCACCGGCGCCGCGCTGCGTGCGACCGGGATCGCCTACGACGTGCGGCGGGCGTTCCCGTACAGCGGCTACGGCGAGTACGAGTTCGACGTGCCGACGCGCACCGAGGGGGACGCGTACGCGCGTTTTTTGGTCCGGCTCGACGAGATGGACGAGTCGGTGCGCATCGTGCGCCAGATTCGGAAAGCGCTGAACGAGCCGGGCCCATGGCAGATCCCGGACACGAAGTTCGCCCCGCCGCCCAAAGAGACGATCGCGCTGTCCATGGAGGCGCTGATCCATCACTTCAAGCTGGTGTCTGAGTCGTTCCGCGTCCCGCCGGGAGATGTGTATCAGGCGGTGGAGGGGCCTCGCGGGGAGCTTGGCTACTACGTTGTGTCCAACGGCGATAATCGGCCGTGGCGCGTGAGAACCCGGCCGCCATCGATGTACAACCTGCAGATCCTGAAGAAGATCGCGCTGGGCGAGCTGATCGCCGACATGGTTGTGATGATCGGGTCGTTGGACCCGGTGTTTGGGGAGGTAGACCGGTAACCCGACGAATTTCGGCGGCCCCGGTGAACTCAGGGAGAGCGCCGGTCTTTCCGAGCACTTCATACAACGTTACTACGCGCGGACTCGATACGCGCCTCGCGTACCAGCATATCATTCGTTGTGCCTAGTTGCGCTCGCTAGCATCTCGTCAGGAACGTAAGCTTACGGCCCTCATAACAAGTCCCTGCTTGGCCCGAGCGAGAATGCTATGTCCCGATATACACGCCGGAGTATCGCCGATGAGCGGAACTCATTCATTAATTTGCTTGCGCGCGTTCTTTGCCCTACGTTAGCTCGCTGTCCTCTGTGAATAGCCGGTAGAATGCACGTTCGGGCTCAAGCGCCGAATAGCGGGCGTCTCAACATTCCCGTGCACCTCACCAACCTTTAGATCGGCGTACCAAAAGCAACCTTGAACCTGCTGGAATGTCCGCAACAACATGGCTGAACCGCTCGCGCGAGCCTTTGTTGTTTCTGACGAGAGGCCGTTTCGATCTCGTCGTCCGCCGGCGCTTCAGTCGGATTGCGCGATCGCGAAGCTCCGATTGCTTGGGACGTGCGAGACGGTATTTCTTGAAAGTGAGCGCCCAGGACCGCAACAGGTGCGTGTAGGTGCCTTTCATTCTCGTATACGCGATCAATGGTGGAGTCGAGCGCCGTGAAGTAGCGTCCCGTCCGTTGCGCTATATTACGCAGGTCTCGAGTAGCGCATGTTGTCGGATTCGCAGAGAACTGCGGTTTGCGACTCCTCGCTACGCACCGCCGACCGCTTCCGTATATCGGCTGCACCAGAGTAAGGCAGGGCGAATTCCGTAGTTGACTCGTTTCACGTTTGTAACTCAAACCCACCCACTTCGGACTGCTGAGCGAGTCCGATGTGCTGACGGCTGGCGAAGATTGCACCGGCTTAGGAAGCGCGGTGCAAGGCGCTATTCTCTCGCCTGACGGGCCGGCAGTGCAGTTGCGGCGCTATGGGAGCCTAAGTTGCTTGTTTGGCGCGTGGCTTCAGCGCAGCTTGCGCACACTCCGTGATGCGTTCAGGCGACTGGAAAGGCTGCAATGGGCGCTCGTCGTCTCAGATAAGTCGCGATCCGTTAACTAGTCCTCATCCGACCAAGCCGTTTCGACGATAAGCGCATCGATCGTGATCGCCAGTTCGATGGAGCGGAATGGTATGTCGATCTGAGAGAACGTGATATCGTCAGCACGCCGCTCGATGTTGCACAATAGAGGAAACCCAAGCGGCGTGACCTCGTCAAGAACAGCCTTAAGCCGATGCGCTGCGGCGGCTACATCGGGTAGCAGCCGCCGTAGCAACCGTACATTGATGGAAAACAGCCGTGCCCCGTATTCTTCGGCGTGCGGAAGGAAGTCAAACGCCTCTGGTTGAGCCTGCAATTCGACGCGAACTCGAGATTGTAGTTTCTTGCTTTTCAGCAAGTCGGCGCGCCGAATAAGGAACGAAAAGTCCGTCATGATCGCTGTTGCTGAAGGACTGTCTTGATGCCGCTCGCCCCTAAACGCCATGATTGGCACCATCGCATGCTGCGCGTAATTGCGCAAGTTCTCCATCAGGCGGTAAGAAAAAGACTCATCATATGCAGTCTTGCGGACACGGTCGAACACCGCTACCAGCTCGGGATGATTGTGCGCTAGCCTCGAAGCGGTGTGATCGAAGAAGCTTCTCGCACTACTCAAGAAGTTCATCAGCAAGCGATTCACGTGCTGAAGCTGGTACTCCAAGCGCTGAGAAGATTCAAAGATCCGCGGCTCGACGCGATGCCGCTCCCGGAAATCGTCGAGCGTTTCCTTGAGATCGATCAGATTCAGCTGAACGATGGTTGTCGGAAGGTTATCGCTCCAAAAGCGGTTAAGGATCGCTTTATCCGCCCGGACAGATCGCTCTTCGTCGCCACCCAACTGGCGGACAGCGACTACGTTAGGAACTCCTTGCTCGCCGACGCAGACATACGCTAAAGTGAGCACGGATAATTCCTCGCGGGGATCATCTTCAAGCTTCGCTAACTGCACCAACGGCTAGCTTTGACGTTAGGCGACGGGTGAGCGCAGAGCTTCGATGGTTTGTAGCTCGCGGGCGAACTCCTCGGCCTGCGGTTCCGCAGGGCACGATGTGCTCGGCCCGCGTTGTAGTCGAGTCGCTAGTCGTCGTGATGACGCGCCTCGGGCGACATCGTAAACCGCTGGTCGCTTAAGCAGTCGTCGCGGAACCGGCGTTGAAGCTCTCGGTGTACGCGTTCTAGGTCGGCGTAGCTCGTCACGGTTTGAGGTGTGAGTCGGTAAACATCGTCAAGAACAAGTTGAGCGCTGGCCGCCGCATCCGCACGCTTGCTATTAACGACCACGTCTGGCGCGATTGCGTCGCAATCGAAGTCGACACGTCCCCTTTCACGCCCACCCGACGTTCGCATGCTGGAGGCGCTGCCGGCGTCGGCGTCTACCGGAAAAGCCAGCGTGCTCGACAACGGCACTGAGCTTACCGGTTTCGCCATGCTGTGTTCGCGTGTTCGGCTCGCGATCGCCGCGCGCGCGTGCACTTCATGCAGCCGGGTGTCCGGCATGCCAGAAAGTTCGGCGAATGAGGCCCGCCATCGGTAATATTGATCCGCGACTTCTCGGAACGCATCTAACGCTCTGGAAGAACGCCTTTGTGTCTAAACGTGCTTTGGCTTTAGAACGGAACGCCTTGGTCCTCCGCTATCATCGCAGAGATCGGTTCGGGTAGGTCGTGCGGCAGCTGTTGCGCGCGCTCGTGCGCGCCGACTAGTGACCGCGCGAGCGTACGTCGAAGGCCTTCCAGTAGCACAGCCGATTTAATGCGATCCGACGCAACGGAGTACGCGGTATAAAGGTTGTCGCCGAGTATTTTCTTTAAGCCAAGCTCGATTGCGCTGTTTGTGAAATCAGCAGTACGTTCCGACTGCACCTTTGGAAATAGGCGGCCGTCAATCATGTCGCGCTCGAGGAGTGTCGCTAACGTGTACGCTGCTAGTGGCCGCTGGTAGACTGGTCTGCGCCCCAGTAGACGACCCTTGATGCTGTGACGACCTCGCAAGATGAACCCCAACTCTACCAGTCGGTCGAGCGCGCGCGACACGACGACGGCCGACTTGATACCGAGATCTTGGCGAATTTGCTCAATGGTCGGATAGGCGATTCCGTTTGGATCGAATACCGATCCTAGGTAGCAGTACACGACGAACTCGCGTGGCGTGAGGACCTGGTATAGGAATCGTCGCCACCACGCCGGGATGGCGAAGTACGGAGCGACGGCCGAGTCCTTAGTCCACTGGTTTCCGGGTTCAAATATGAGGCGCGAGTTCTTCATGCTGAGCCAGCCCCAGCCAGAGTATTGCAGCAGCCCATATGCGTATAGTACACGGAAATGTTGTGGTTGCCTAGCAAAAAAGTATAGAATTTCGTGCGTGGCTCTTTTAGAGGCTTACTGACGCGTCAGCAAAGTCCTCATATAGGGGCTATTACGGTGGGACGTACGGAACTGTGCGCGGGAAGGTTCGGCGAGCAGGGGCGAATGCCGGCCATGGGAAACGATTCAATGTCGGCGAGCGAAGGCAGAGGCTCCCGTAGTACTTCTACCTTAGGGGCTAACCAAGCAAGCATCGGCCACACGATTCAACAGAGACACGGAGCGAGTCTCGATCACGAGAGCCCGCAGAAACGGAAGAGGCGTCCAGCTCTCCCCGACCGCAAAATCAAGGGAGCTGGCGCCTCTCCTGCGCGCGACCGGATTGCGACGCGGAACGTCGTCGGTCGACGGGGTGCTTCATACCTCGAGAGATAGGCGCATTCCTATATCGCTTCGCCTCACACGCCGGAGCTTTTGGCTCCCGAAAGGCGAGTATGTCGTTCAAAGCCCATTTCCTCAACGTCGGCCATGGGGACTGCACCATCCTCGAGCACTCGAGCGGTCGGGTGTCCGTGATCGACATCCACAACGGTTCCGAGCTCGACGACGAGTCCGAGAAAGAAGTCTTAAGCGAGCTCCATTGGCCCAACACGATCTTTGGAGTCATCGAAAAGGGTCGCCTTTCGAAAAACGAGATGCTGGAGAGGGCCGGCTACAATATTCCGCGTACCAATCCAGTCGAGTACCTCAAGATCAATCTTCGTGTCGGCTCCGTTTTCCGCTTCATTCTCACGCACCCCGACCTGGATCATATGCGCGGATTCGCAGCGCTGCGGTCGGCGATCGGCTTCGAGAACTTCTGGGACACGGCGCACAAGAAGAGCGCTATGACGTTCAATCCTATAATGGATGATGAGACGGATTGGAACGACTACCAAAAGGTTCGCGCCGGGACTGATCCGACTGTGCTCGAGCTCTACCGCGGCAACTCTGGCAGCTTCTGGAGCGAAGGAGACGCGGATGGGCGGGGCGACCGAATTGAAATTCTCGCGCCTACCCCCGAGCTCGTGAAGGACGCGAACGAGAACGAGAAGTGGAATGACGTCTCGTACGTGCTCCGCGTGACCTGCGACCGATACTCAATCATCCTCGGCGGTGATGCGGGCGACGGCGTCTGGAACGACATTGCGTCCGCCTACGGCAAGAACCTAAGCTGCGACGTCCTCAAGGCCAGTCATCACGGCCGCGAATCGGGCTTTAACGAGAACGCCGTAAAGCTGATGCAACCGGGCCTCACCGTCCTCTCCGTTGGCAAGAAGCCGGAGACGGATGCGCACCAGAAGTACAAGAAGTTCTCGTCGTACGTCTGGTCCACGCGCTGGAAGGGGAACGTCACGGTTACAATCCCGGGTGACGCGACCATGAACGCCGAGTCGCAATACAACAATACGCCGCTTCTCTGGAGCCCTAAGGCGGCGTAAACTGTGGCTGAAACCAAAGAGCAGCGCGTGTTCGACGCCTACGAGACGACGGGGATCGTCGTGCCCGGAGCCGCTCTGCTCTTTGGTCTGTGGCTTCTTTTCCCGAGCGAACTTCCTAACGGCATCGAGCTGAAGGATATCTCGCTCGGAACCTTCGGCCTCTTCGCGGTCGCCGCGTTTTGTGCCGGGCACCTCGTTCAAGCGCCGGGGAACCTCATCGAGTCAGCCCTGTGGTGGATATTTGGTCGTCCGACCGAGAGGCTGCGTAGAACGGGGAACGGCCTTTCGCAAGGTCAGCGCGATATTATTCCCGGAAAGGTTCGAACCGTTCTGGGCTTTGCACCTCCGGATGAAAATGCGAGCGACATCGAGTGGAAGCCCGTGATCCGCTCCATGGCGTCCGCGATAACCTGCGCTGGTAGGTCACTGCGCCTCGAGAAGTTCAACGCGACGTACGGCTTGCATCGCGGCCTCGCGACGTCGATGCTCTTGATCGCGCTCGTAGCGGCGACGATGGGGAAGTGGATGCTTGCGCTGGCGTTCGCAGCTGTGTTCGGCCTGGCGCTATTTCGGGCTACGCGGTTTGCGGAACACTATGCGACCGAGTTATGGGTTGAGTTCCTTCGTCTAACACCTCAAAGCAGCGTACAGCGCAGTTCGGGAGACTGACCGATGTGCGGTTGCACCGCGACGGCCCGCGCGCCTCGTTGGGGTCGCGCTACCCGATGTGAGAGATCGTCGTTCTAGCCCCGGGCTCTCGCCGTCATCTGTACTCTAGCGGGAGCGAAAGGACAGCGCTCACAAGGTGGCTATGTCTACGGCTTCGCCAGGTTCGCATTGACAAGTCGGCTGCGTACTATCGTAGAACACTCCATACCGACCCTCTCACGATGAGGAAGCAGCGAGGATGAAGGTCTGTCTTCCGGTGGTGTCGCTTCAATGCAATGGCATGGTCTCGGAGTCGAACTCCGATCGGCATGCGCTTAGCACCGCGACACGCGCATCGCTCGAGACCATGTCGCGTCCGAGAGGTCATGATGCCGAACGAACTCGATCCGACCGAACAAGAGGAGCGTACCGCATATCCACAGCTGTGCGCGCTGCTCAGCGACACGCTGCGCGAACTCAAAGCACAAGTGTCGTTTGTTCATGCGAAGGCGGACGCACCGACGAACGAGACGAAGGCACAATATGCCTGGTGTGTCGCGCTGGGTGTGCTTACGTACGACATCGCTGGGTCGATCACCGTCCTACTTGCGAGCGACCGAACCCGGGCGGGGAAGATTCTCGGGCGTTCGTTGTTCGAGTACCAGTTGCGCCTCGAAGTCTACAAGAACGATCCTACGGAAGCGCTGGCAGACCGGGAAAAAGCGTCGAGGGAACTACGTCGCTTTCTTGACGGTCGCCCAACGGGCGACTTGCAGCCATTCGATCTTTCGCCCGAGGCTATCGCGGACTTAGAGCGGTTTATGAACGAGCATGCGGGGAAAGTTCGGGCTCGCAATGTCTGGGAGGACATCAGGCGGAACAACGCCGGAAACGATCGTCAAGCCTTATTCGAATACTTGAACCTCTATGGGTACCCGAGCGCGCTTGCGCACGGCAACGGACTTATATTTTACGACGTCATCCGCTGGGACGGTTCAATCAATCGCCTTGCATGGCGCAGCGAGTACCTCACCCGGTTTCTCGGACTAATCGAGTCGACAACTCGCACCATACGGATTCTCGAGCTCATCGAGCAAACGGCCGGTTTACCCAATACTCACGCCGCATACTGGAACCGTTACGGCTTCATAATGCGACCCTATGCCGAGCGATTTCGCGCGGTCGTCCAGCGACGCACAGAAGGAAAGCCAGATAGCAGCGGGGCACAACCGTGATGCAGAAGCGTCGTGCACCGCCTTGCGGCTCGCGCGCCGCGCTGTCAATGAGGCAAGTGTTAGAAAGGCTTTTATAGTGGCGTTCGTCGCGAACGCCCGGAGAAAGGAGCGCAATGGACGTTTGGGGCTGGATAACGCCTGTTGCAAGTCTCTTCTCTAAAGGGGTCGCCAACCGCGCGAGACGCGCGCGCCTTCGTACGATGCTCGTCAACCCGAAATTTCCCGACGGGCGGTCTCTCGACGCTCTACGTCGATGCGTGGGCGAAGTTGATACGGACGACGGCAGGGAGCGAACGAGAGAACTCCTCCGCGACGTGAAAGACGGGGTTAGGCGAGCTCGAGCGTTGAGACGCTCGAGCTCCGCCGAGGAAATGTGGGGGCTCCGAGCGCCGGACGAGGATTAGGGCTACGAGTGTAACCGATTACGAAAGCGCGAATCTTGCGCACAGATTAAGGAGGGGCATCTTCGCTAAGTTACCCTCTTCAAAATGAACGCGAGTCGCTCATCTTGCGAACGGATCCGGCCATCCGCGACTGCGACGCTGCCGCGCGAGCATCGGATCGCAGTACACTTCGCTCCACAGCGCAGCGTCATCGGGGCCGAAGCCCTCGAACCGCCACACCGCCGCGGTGAACGGCGTGAATCGCGTCGCGGCCGCGGCTATCTATTTCCGGGCGTCGTCTTCGCTGAAGCCGTACTGCACCCAGAGATCGCGGTTCGGGATGTCGTCCGCCACTTCGGCTTCGACGATCGTGCCGTTGTGACCCGACATGGCGCGGTTCCTCCGCAAGCCGGGTGCGCCTGAAGGGCGCGGCGAAACTAACGTGTGTCATTCGGTGGATACTCCCATCGGGTGACGGACTCGGTCGGTGTTCCAGCACCGGCCGAGTCGCTTTGTTATATACTTCATTTTACCACGCGAACGTGTGTTCGGCAAGACTGGAACAGGAGCGAACGCGCACGCGAACGCATCAATGCCGCGTGGTTCGGGTGTCACGATGGTCTTCGGGCGCCTCGCTGTCGCTCCGAAGCGACAAGCACTGGATTCGCTACGCGCGTCGGCTGACGACGAGCGCGCATCAACCGCTCGCGTGGAACGCAACGCTTCGCATGGCGATGACCGTTCTCGGGGACGGCAAAGCGCGCAACGCCGGTGCAATCCTCTCCGACGCGTTGGCCGCCGGCCTGGTGCGCCCGAACGCAAAAGCTGAGCCGATCTACGATTCGCTCGCGCGCTACATCCAACGGGCCGGCATGCTGAGCCGGCGTCCCGTCATTACGATGGACGAGTTCCGCCGCTTTCGACTCGATCAGCCGGCCGACGACTGGCCCGACCCGCAGACGCTTTCCGCACGACCCGCGGCACCCGACGCAGCCGCCCTGACGGCGCGCCTTCGGTCGACCGGCGCCGGAGTGGATCCGACGGCGTTCGAGCAAGCCGTCTGCGACGCGTTCGCAGCGCTGGGTTTTGTCGCGCAGCACCTGGGCGGGCACGAGGCGCCCGATGGCGTTCTGGACGCGCCGCTCGGATCGCTCGCGTATCGCGCGATGCTGGAGTGCAAGACCTGGCAAGGCCCCAAGATTCCGCGCCTGGACGTCGCCGAGGCCGCGAAGTACCGCAGCGCGTTCCATGCCGATCTCGCGCTTCTCGTCGCCCCGGCTCTCGCCGAATACGACCGCGAATTCAATTCGGAGCTCAAAGTGCACGAGGTCTCGGCATGGTCGGTCGACGACCTCGCGCAGCTGCTGGAGATCGGCGCGGACCCGCACGAGATCCGTCCCCTCGTCGTGCCGGGCATCGCCGCCGACTACCTCGGCGATCTACTGTGGGAACGTCGGCACGGACGCGCCAAGCGGGTGGCGGTCGCCGCCGAGCTTCTTTGGAACGCCGCGTGGGAACAGCAGCGTTCGATCATCGGCGCCGCCGACGTCCCGATCATTAACGAGGACGGGGCGATGCTCCTCGTCGACCAGGCGCTCCGCGCGTGCGGCTCCGCCGCATCGGCCGATCGCACCGTCATCCGCCGCGCGATCGCGAAGCTGACGTCGCCGGAGTCCGGCGCGGCGATCCAGACCGACGCCGGCGGCTTGACGGTCCTTCGCCCGCCGGCGCACGCGTCGTCCCCGGCCGCCCCTGACCACGCAGTCCGCGGACGTCCGCCGGCTTAGTCTGCTACGAGTCTTCGAGCGAAGTTGAGCCGTTCGCGCGCCGCCGCCGAGTCCAAGCCGCGCGCAGGTTGTCATGGAAACGCTTCATAAAGTAAACTGTACCCATGACAGAGCCGCGAGCGGGGCTGAATCCAGGTCTACTACGCCGACGGCAGCTCGCCCAGCTCGCAAGCGAGCGTAGCGGCGTTTTCACCGCCTCGGCCGCGCGAGCACTCGGGATGACGTCCAGCGCCCTCGCGTACCACTCTCGCACCGGGACGATCGAACGACTTGGGCACGGGGTCTATCGCCTCGTCGACGTTCCGTCGACTTCTCGCGAGCCGCTGGTCGCGGCCGCCGCGGCGCTCGGCGAGGACGCGGTGGTCTCGCACGAGTCGGCACTGCAGCTCTATGGCGTGTCCGATGTCGCGCCGTCACGACTCCATTTCACCGTTCCGCGGACCCGTCGCTACGTCGCGCCGCCAGCGCCGGACGTCGAGCTCCATACGACGACGCGACGGTTCGCGCCAGGCGAGATCGTGCAGCACGCCGGCTTTCGTGCGACCTCGCTCGCCCGCTCGATTATCGATGCGGCGCGGACGCATACCAGCCCCGAACAGATCACCATGGCGGTCCGAGAAGGTCTACGGCGCGGCCTGCTGACGCCTCGCGATCTTGAACGCGCGATGCCAGATGCGCCGGCTCGGGTGCGGCGTCTCATCGAGCAAGGTCTGTCCGCGTGAGTCGCGGCGAACCGGCCGATTCGGGGCGGCTCGCCGCCACGCCGCCGCGGCGGTACGCCACGACCGCGGCCTTTGAAGCTGCGCTCAAGGCGAGGCTCCTGGCTCGCGTCACCCCTCGCCGGACGATGCAGGATCTGCGCAAACTCCTCGCGTTCGATCGCGTCCTCGCGCGCCTGAGCCACGTGGCACCCGACGCGTGGCTTCTCAAAGGCGGCGTCGCGCTCGAATACTCCCTCCAGCAAGCACGCGCAACCACGGACATCGACATCTCGGTACGTGTCGACCTCGAGACGATGACTGAGACCCTGCAAGCCGCGGCCGCGGTGCAGCTCCACGACTATTTTACGATACGACTCGGCGAGCGCACCAAGCCCGCCGAGGGCGTCGACAGCTATCGCTTCCACGTAACCGTTCTTTATGAGAATGGCCGCGTATTCGAAGAAGTCAAAATCGATGTTGGCTTCGCTGATCCGTGGCTGGGGAAGGCGCGGACACTGACAGCGGAACCGCTGCTGGACTTCGCGGGGATTGAGCCGGTCACGGTGCGAGCAATCCCCGCAGAACAGCACCTCGCCGAGAAGGTTCACGCATATACCAGACGATACGGCCATGGTGAATCATCGCGAGTGAAGGATCTCGTCGACATGGCGCTTCTTGTCCAGGAGCCCCTCGACCCCGACTTCCTCGTGCGGTCGCTGGAAGACGTATTTCGTGAGCGTGAAACGCACGAGCTGCCCGTCGCGCTTCCGCGCCCGCCGGCGCGGTGGGATGCGGTCTACGCGCGACTCGCTAAGAGCCTCCCTATACCGCCCACGAGCTCCGAAGCACATCTTCGTGTCGCAGACGCGCTTGCACGCGCGCTCGCGAGAGCGCGCGCCGGTGCAACCGCCTAAACCGCCCGCCCGGGCCGGGCCGTTTCCGGTATTCTTACAAATCGGGCCCCTCATCGCGCAGAAGGAATCCAGCCCGGGCTGGTAGCTTTGTTACGGCGTTATGCAAGTTGCGGGTAGGCTTGCGGATAACGACAGGGGTGTCGTTCTCGCGCATTACGATCGCGTTGCGTCTTTGATCGCCGGCGCTTTTCCTCATGCTCCGGTCATCGCGGAAGAGTTCCCCGACGGGCTCGGAGGACGTGTCGCGTACACGGCGTCGTGGCACACGCCGCTGCCGGAGTCGATCCCGTACGCCGACGTCGGCGAACCGGACGCGCGCAAACGTTACGCCGCCATCGCCGTGAACTCGCTGCTGTGGCTCGTCCACCGCGGCGCGGTCGGCTTCGGTTCGTGGACCCCGAGTCCACGCGATCCCGAACGCGTCGGCTTCGCGCGCATCTTGATCACGCAGCGCAACGGCGCGACGGTCGACCAGTTGCGCGACGGAATGCTCGCGATCCGCGCGACGCTCTTCCACGCGGGCGTCGAGGCGATCCCCGTGCTCGACGGCGGCAACGGTGCGGCGCTCTTCATTCCGTTCGAAGACGCCCGTCGTACGAGGCCGTCCGCACGTGGCTGCACGGCATCGCGAACACCGCCGTCGCCCGCCACGCCACCCTGCTCACGGCGGAGATTCACTTCACGCAGCCGCTGATCCACCTCAGCATCTCGACGAACGCGGTCGGCCGCTTCAGCTCGCTGCCGTACTCGCTGCAAGGGATGCCGACGCTGCCAATAGTGACCCCGATCCTCTGGGACGAATTCGGCTCGGTCGCCAACGGCGATGTCCGCGGAGCAAACAGCGCCGGACGCCTCGCGAAAGGCGACGTCTTCGCGCAGCAGGTGCACGCCTTGGCCGCGCAGCGCTTCGCCGACGTACGGCCCTAAAGCCGGTCGGCGCGTGGTGTCGCGCCGCGATTCGTGCCGAGCTCGGACGACGGCAAGCGAGTCGCGCGCAATCCCTTTGGCCGGTGGTTCGCGCGCTCGCACGAGCTGAAATTGCGCAGCATTCCCCGTCCGTCGACGATGATGTCTCGCCCGGCTTGAAGGTCTGGCTGTCCGGCTGCCGACGCGCTCGATGATCACCGCAGCGTACCGGCGCTTCGTGCGCAGAATCGCGCGATAGACGGCCGAACGATCAACGGTGATTCCGGCGTTGTGCCCTTCGCTCCAACTCGTCTTTGAATTTCTTGCGCGACGCGACGTTGCGCGCGTACAACAACCAAAACAACGCTAACGCGGCGAAGACGCATTGCTGCTCCACGACGTCGTACCGCGTGTTCAGCCGGACGAGCAGAACGCAGATCACGACGGCGAGCGGGAACAAAGCGCAGCCTTCGACGATGCTCATCTCGCGTTCCCGAAACGCCTTCACGGAGATCCCCACCGCGCCTACCCCGAGTAGCGCGATAACCACGAGGCAGGCTACTGTCATGTCGAAGATGCTACGGCTTGAAGTCGCGCGCGAAAGAGCACGCGAGCACCTGGTACGGCTTGGGAAGGCTTCCGGTTAAGGCAGTGAATCGTACTTGAAACCCCCGGCCGTCGAATTCCGGACGCGCAGCATGCCAAATCGCCCACAGGGAGGAGGGGGAACGCGCCGCGAGCCCGAGCCACGGTACACCGGCTTCGTCCCAGGCGATCCATCCCCGCGCCTGCAGATCGCGGTCGTTCACGATCGCAGCAAGTCCCTCGATGCTCGCGGCGCGCGGCAATTGTCCGCGTACACCGATCGATCCGATCGTCGTTCCGTCGCGCAGCGGGAAGCCGCCGCAACGCTCGACCGGCTGGGCAACGCTCGAATGAAGCGACGCGAACACGAGCAAGCCGGTTGCCACCGCCGCAGCCCTGAAAGACCATCGGCCTCCACTCCGGTCGTTGCTCACTTCGCAGACTCTTCTCCGCTATACGGATGGGAAAAGCACGACACGACACGCGCGGAGCCGCGCATCACCGCGTTGGCAACCGTCTGAGGCAGCGGCCCCCAAACGTCTTGTGCGTGGCTGCTTGCCAGTGCCTTTCGGAACTCGGGCGTTGCACCGGCCGCTGCGATGATCGGCACGAGCGTTTCCGAGGATGCCACTCCGAGGAAACGCTCGTGCCGGCGAGTGACGTACAGCCACCCGGCGATCCGCCCGGTATCGCGCGCGACGACGAGATCGATGTCGATGATGTCCGTCGCCGCGGTTACCGACCCGAACGGAAGCTTGTTCAGTATCCCAAGCTGCGATCCGGCACATCGCACGCCGGGCTCGGGAGGGAGTGCCCCGAGCGCGACACCAGCCGTCGACGCGAGCGCCAGCGCGCATCCGACCGATGCGACGAACGTTAGGCGCATCAGCCGACGCCCGCGAGCGTCCGGCGAAGCCGCAAAAAAGACTGCCGGCCGCCGAAAGGGCGCTCGCTCGGAGCCGGCGCGAGCCGACGTTGTTGAGGAAGCATGAAGACACCCGTTGTTGAGCAGCACCCGGGCGCGCGAGAAGATGCGCCACACCGTGCAATCGGCGGCACCGCCGAACGCAAGAGAAGCAATAGCATTCCTACGCCGCCTTGTCAAAGGGTAGCGATGCCCGCTGCAGGGACGTTGAGGCATCGTGCCGCTCAGATCGAGGCGCCGGGCGCCGGCAGGTCGTCTTTGCAGCGATTTTCGGTCGTTCAGTAGCCTTACAGCATCGCGTCCACGATGTCAGGTTCGTTCGCGAAGGCCGCACGGTGAGCAGAGCTGCTCGCGACGTCTGCGTGACCCAACAGGCCCGTGAGCATCCGCGCGCGTGCGGCGTGGAGCCGCAAATGAACCTCGCGATTCTCCGCGGCGCCGCCGGTCCACCCGCCCCTCACCATCAACTGCACAGCGGCTACAACCTCGAGTCCATCGCTAATGTCCGCGGCTCATCCACGCAGATGCTTCGGAAGTCGGCGTGGCTTGGATCCAGCACGACGTTGAACTCGCCTTCGTCGTACGCCTCCGGTACCACGGCGCTCGGCACGATCAATCCGCACGACGCACCGGCGCCGCGCCATTCATCGGCGAGAGCTCGACACTGAGAGCGTCCGCTCAGCGTGCGCCAGCCTTCGGGAAGGCGCGATCGGTCGAGGCGTGTCAGCAGGCCGTCTCCAACGTCGACCGGATAATACGCCAAGTCTTCGAGTGACGTCGTCCCCGCCTGGACGATCACCTCGAGAATCCCGAGTGAGATCTGCGTCGTCAGATACGTCGCGCGGACGCCGCGTTCGTTCCAGCGACCGGGATACCGCGCGGCGCCGCGGCCGTCGACCGCTTCAGCGTCTTCCCGACGACGGCGCGTGATGCGGAACAACCGCACGTCAGGAGAAAACCCCCTCGTCGATGCGGCCCAGGGCGTCCTCGACCTCGCGCGACGCGATCTCCGTCTCCAAGAAATCGAGCGGCCGCGCGCCGTCGAGCGACCAGTTCGGCGAAACCATCCATCGCTCGGCCGCCTGGCGCGAGCCGAGCACCGACTCGGCGAGCGCGTAGACCCGCGCGACGCGCGCCAGCCGATCCGACTCGTCGCGCTTCAGCCGCGCCGTACGGCGCTGGACGGTCCGGAGAGGAATCCCTGCGGCCTTCGCGAGCGTCTCGCGCGTGAGGTTCGCATACGCCGCCACGGACCGGAACGACGCAATGGGCAGACCGCGACCAATCGCGTCGATCAAGCCTCCGCGCTGACCTTCGAGGCCGAGAATCTGCTCGACGCTTGTCGTCCCCATGGGAAGAGTCTACCATATGGCGCGAGCCGGCGCGACAAATGGCGGCACGCCCGGTCGCTGGCGCACAGTCGGCGCTAGCGACCGGGTACGCGCCGCACTCGGCCCGCCCCGCGGCGTGCACACTCCAGGGAGCGGCGGTTTCGGCGGACGCCCTGGCCGGGCGGCGCTTTCGGGTTCTGCTTCGCAGCGGCGGTGAGGGAGCGTCCGACGTCGACCTGCTCCTCGGTCACGCTCATGGTCGAGAGTTTGCCCCGGTCGTCCGGCTGCTCGCGTGGTCCCCAAGGCCGCGCCGGGGCCGCGGCTCGCCGCCCTCGGTCGCGGGAGCGGCGCCGCTGCGCGTAACGATGTACGACGGTTCCCGGCACTACGCGGCGCGCTCACGTGGCAGCCCGGATTCTGTACCGCGTCGGCGGAGCGCTAACTTCGGCATCGGGGCCGCACGTCGTCATCGCCGTTACGTTGCCAACCGGGCGTGGTGGCTGCGCGCTGCCACCAGGTGGATCACAGCGGCGCCGTCGCACTCCGAAGCCTCGCGCGGATGACCTCTGGGCCGCAAGAAGTCGCAGTGTCGCCGGCGCGCATTCCGTCGAGAACGGGTCGGCGGGTGCTGCCGCGGCGGCGATGACATGAGACTTCTTTGGTCTTACGAAGGCGCAACGTTCCGCAGGACCTGCACATGGTTCGATCCGATATTCGCAAGACGGGGTAGCGTACGGACTCCGCTGCTAGTGAGTCAAGTCGGAGAAAGACATGCTCAAGAAACTGATGGGTGTCGGCGCCTTGTCGGCATTCTTTACCCTCGGCACAATGGCGGCGGCGATGGCGATCACGCAGATCGACTGTCCGCCGGGCTACTCTCAGTGCTCGATCTATTACGATGACGGAAGCGGTCAGCTGAAGTACATCGGCGAAGCCTGCTGCAGCGACGACTGATCGAACTGCGCGCCTTCTTTTCCATTCCGTATGCCGGGTGACGGGACAAACAGCAGAATGTCCGACACGCCTGACGCTCGACGCGGCATCGTCGCGATCGTCGTCGGCTTCATAAGCGTCCTTTCGTCGCATGTGGCCATCGCGCAAGATGTCCCGCCTTCGGCCAGCGTGCGAGTCATCGTCGAAGAGCAGCTATCGCGGCGGCCCGTGGCGCTGGCGCACGTTCGACTGGAAACCGATGCGCGCGAGCGAGACGGTTACACGAACGATGCGGGCAGCGTCACGTTCGATGTGGTTCCGGCCGGTTCGTATGGCATCTATGCGAATGCCGACGGCTATGCCGTCGAGTCCGGTGTCGCGAACGTCCATGCCGGTGCGGCGCTCACCATCACGCTGCTGGCGACTCGCACGAGGCCGCCGAAGATCGGCGCCGTCGCTTCACGCAGCCCGGCTCAGCCGCCCGCGGCGACGATTCGCGGGCGAAGCGACGCGCCGTCGGAGATCGCCGGCTCGACGGGCGCCGCGCTGTCGACTCTCCCGGCGATCGACGTGACTCCGGACGGCTCGCTCGCCATTCACGGGCATGGGCCGAGCACCACGACGGCGACGGTCGACGGGGCTCCGATCTTCTCGCCGGGGGCGAAGCTGCAACTGTCGCTGCTCGGCAGCGACATCTTTCAGTCCGGCGGTCTCGACCCGAACTCGGTGGCGGGTGCGCCGGACGGCGCGCTGTCCCTCCAGACCTACGATCCGACCTTGGACTGGCAGGGCATCGTTCAGGAGCGCGCCGCGTCCTACGGCGGCACGGCGACGACGGAACAGATTCGCGGTACCGCCGGACGCCTCGGGCTGTCGCTCGTCGACTCCGCCACCATCGGCGGAAATACGCTCGAAGGGCAGACGTATGCGGATACGAGCGGCTTGACGTATCAGCACGACCTTGCCGAGCGGGATCGCGGCGACATCCTCACTGCTCGGTACGGGTTCGATCCGAACCATGTGGCGTTCGTCGACGTCGGCCGCCTCAGCTCGAATGCCCCCCTGGATTGCGACGAGCGGTTCGGTCCGTTGCCGTGCGGCTACGGTCCCGGGAACGTCACGCTGCATTCCGTCTCGTTCGAGCAGCTTCGCGACACGTTGACCCTCGATCGTGAATCGCTCGAGCTGCACGTCTTCCATTCGCACGACGATCTGCGTTCGGACTTTTCCGGCCACACGACGGCGGGCTCTCCCGACGGGTACGTCAACGAGACCTCCACCGATCGTACCGGCCTGCTGGCGAAACTGGGGATCCTGTACGGCCGGTCCAGCGTCGCAAACGTGAGCTTTTCGACCGTGCGCGATCGCTCGCTGCTTTCGGGGTCGTTCGTTTCGCCGGCGGAGCCGATCCCGCCCGAGGAGTCGGCGCTCTCATCACTGCAGATCGATGTACCGCTGCTCGAGAAGGCGCGCGCGAAGCTGCGCGGGTCGGCGGGCCGTGACGTCGCGCAAGGCATCGCCCGATTGAACACCGGATTGACTGCCTCGTATCTGGCCGACGACCGCGACGTCGTTACGGGTACGTATCGGGCGGGTCATCTCGCGAGCCCGCAATACTCGTTCGTCGGCGTATCGTCACCGGGCGACCTCGCCTACGATTGCGCGGGCGACCGCGCTCTCGGCGGAGGACCGACGATAAGCGGGTCATCCGCCGCGCCGACATACCAGACGCGGCTTGAGGTGAAGCATACGGGGGCGCAGCTCGACGTCGATCTCGACGCGTATCGCGACGTCGACGTCGACGCGCCCGTGACGGCGATCGTCCCGGCAGCGGCGCTGCCGTCGACGCTGCTCGGATCGTCCTACTTCGCGCAGGCCGGCGCATTCGGCGCCGCAGAGTGTCTGGCGCCGTTCTCGGCGGAACCAGGCCGGACGTACTTCGGCGTGACGGCTCCGGTGTCGAAAGACGTCGTGGACGGCGTCGACGGTTCTGCCGAGATCGACCTCGGAACTCGCACGCACGTTACGGCGGCATACACGATCGCCCGGGCGCGTGCGTTCGGTGTCCGCGGCCTGCTGTCGCGCGCAGCCGACCTTGCCCCCGGCGCGCAAGTTCCGAACGTGCCGCTGCACCGCGGGCAGCTCACCGTGCGTTTTGCGGAAAGCCGCGCGACCACGCTGCTCGCCGCGCTGACCTACACGGGCGCGAACAATTGGCTGAGCCCGCGGCCGGTGACGACGCTGGACCTTGGGGTTCGCCTGCGCGCCGAGCGGGGCGACGTCGTGGTCGCGCTGCAGAACGCGACGAACGTGTTGGCCGGCCCGTACGCGACCTTTGCGCCTTTCCCGGAAATTCAGCGGCCGGTCGGGCCCCGCACGATCTCCGTGCGGTATCGGTTGCCGCTGGGCCGTGAGGACGTCGATCGAACCCCGTTCCTCTCCGGTGCGCTTCCCGCGAATACTAGGTTCTTCTTCGTACCGACGCCGTTCGGCTTCGGCGGCACGTCGCTTCTGAAGCCGACGACGGACCGTCCTTTTTGCGGAGCCGAATCAGTCGCGGACGCGAGCCGGTATCTCGATGCGATCGGCGAGTACGCAGACGCTCTGCAAAGCGCGCGCGTCGCCGGGACGCCGCTCGCAAGCGTACGTCCTCCCGTCCTTTCCGGGATGCGCATGGAGACGGAACCGAACGCGCCGGGAACGATCCGGATCGACTTGGATCTGTCACAGCGCCGTACGCTTGCGGCATTCATGCGGTGCGCACCGATCCACGTCGGTACCTATGACGAAGCGCGCCGGCTCGGACTGTACGCGCCCGGGTGGCGCGAGCGCGAGGCGGACGGCGCTTCGACCCTATTCTACGAGCCGCGCGTCGGGCTGTACATGCCGCCCGAAGCCGTCAATGAAACCGAGCCGCGCACTGAGCGCGCTCGGCAGCTGCCGTCGAAAGCCCCGGCGGACCCGTTCGCGATCGACCGCATGCGCTGCCCCGCGAACGACATCGACGCGGCCGCGGAAGCCGCGGCACGACTCCGCGCCTACGTTGCGGCCTACTACGCGAAGCAGCGGCCCGCGGCTCCGAACGGTGTTATCGTCGTAAGCCATACGGCGAAGAGCGACACGTGGCTCGAGATCCGATTCGACGAGCGGCCGTTCAACGCGGCGCTCGCCGAGTGCCTCGATGCGCCGCTCGTTACGCCATCGGCCGTGGCGGCCCGCGGCCTCGGTGGAGCGATCGAGCCGAGCATCAATTACGCGCCCGCCGTCGGCTTCTATCAAGTGCGGCCGGCGACGCGGATGCCGTAAGGCGGCTCAATGCTCTTTTCGGAGGTACGAGATGAATTACCGTTGGCTCGGCTTCGGCACGGTCGCATTGGGTGCTGGCGGGAGTAGCGTCCGCCATAGCCTGGACGACGGTGCGCTCCGAAAGCCTGACGTATCTCCACGGTGCTGACTATGCGCAGATGCGCGGCAAGCCGGCGCCCGACTTTACGCTGCGGACGACTCGTGGAAATCTTCGCCCTCCATGACGCTTCGAAGTCCGTTCTCCTCGAAGTCTTCGCTACGTGGTGCGGCCAATGCAAAGCAGAGGTTCAAGCGTTGAATCGAGTCTACCGTCATCATCGAAATGAGGTCGACATGATTGCCGTGTCGGGAAGCCGGTACGGCGTCGACGGGACGAGCGCTGAAACATCAGCCGACGTCGAACGTTTCGCGCGAGGAATGGGACTAGCGTACCCGACCGCGTACGACCCGCAGCTCGACGTGGTTCATCACTATCGCATCCATGCCTTCCCCGCGATTCTCGTCATCGATCGCCACAAGGTCGTGGCGTTCGAAGCGGCCGGTGAGGTGCCCGAACACGTCATCGAGACAGCCGTTGCGGATACGCTGCGATGATGACCGCGTGCGTTTCTCGACTCGTCGCTGCTCTTTCTTGCGCTGTGGCCTGCACAATCCCGGTCAACGAAGCGTCGGCCGCCTGTCTGGATCAGATAGGCGCACCCTTCATCGAGCCCGTGCAGTGTGCCGACACGGCGATTGATCGGATAACGGACCGCTTTCACGAGCCGATTGGTTCGAACCCAACGAATCTTTCCGAAGGAATGCTGGTCAGCTTCCGCTCGGGGTTCGTTTTCGTCGCCGACGAAACGAGCGGCGTCGCTACGCGGGAACGCCCGGGAGATCACGTCCAGGTCTGCTTTCTCGGAGAGATCCGCCACGTCCCGGGATGCGATCCGTCGATCGACGATCGCGGGCGAATGTACCGCGTGTACGACTACAAACAGCATGCAGCGTACGTCGTCATGAACTCCGAGCGAATGCGCGGCGAGAACTGAACGCGAGCCTCAGGCGGATCGCACGTCCCATACGATCTGGCGAGCCTGGCGAACCAGCGCTCGCGCCGCAGGAAGCAGCCGCGCTCCGGCCGGCGTCAGTTTGACGGAGCTGCGCGAGCGTTCGAACAACTCCACGGCCAACTCCGCCTCCAGCTTGCGGATCGTACGGCTCAACGGAGATTGCGCCATGTGCAACCGTGTCGCAGCGCGTCGAAAGTGCAGCTCTTCAGCAAGAACGAGAAACGCTTCTAATCGTCTCAGATCCGGCAAAGCGCCGTTCGTGACGGTAACGGAGTTCACCCGGCTTCCCCCCGCCGTTCCATATCGCCGTCGACGAGTAACGTCCTGCTCGTGTCGGAGACGAGCACTCATCGTAGCCGCGCAGTGCAGTAACCATCACGGCCGCCACCACCGTCGGCCGCGAACGCCATGGCACACAGTTGACGGTATTCGCGGTGCTGCGGAGAGCCGCGCTCCGCGCACTGCGCCGCTAGGAGCGGCGGTCTCCGCGGTCGCCCTGGCCGTGCGGCGCTTCGTGCTCGGCGTGCCGGCGGCGGTCGGCGGTGAGGGAGCGTCCGACGTCGACCTGATCTTCGGTGAAGTGGCCCTCGTCGTCCCGGCGGACGTACCGCTTCTCGCCGCTGGCCTCGGTGATCTCTTCGCGCTTCGTGCTCATGGTCGAGAGTTTGCCCCCCGGTCGTCCGGATGCTCGCTTGGTGTCGCGCCGCGCGGTCGTAGGCGGGCTTCATCGTGCTGTACCTGCTCAGCGTGCTGCACGTGATGCTCGAGTTTCCGCTGAACCATGAAAGCTTCGCCGGAATCGCCTCTGAGCTGCGCGGGTTGTTCCGTCGGGATACGAGGCGCACATCCGCAGCGGCATGGTCCGCAGCGACGTTCTCGCGCGAAGCCGCGGCCTTCGCTGTGCGGCTCCCGGCGGGTACGCGCGACGCGCATGGGTCGGCTAGGGAATCAACCACGTGCACCGAATTCGCCGCCCTTCCGAGCTTGCTTCAGAAGAACGGGTGTTCGCATGCATCTTCTCCGGTTCGCGGCAATCGCGCTCGCAGCGGCGTTCGTCGCCGGCTGCGGCGGAGCCGCAGCGTCGAACGGCGCCGCGCAGCTGGGCGCACCCGTGCGTCTGCCGCAGGACGCCTCCGGCGCGCTCGCCGATCCCGGCTTCGAGAGCGGCGGAACCACGATCTGGACGCAGTGCGGCAGCGTGAACGCCGCGGTGCAGTCGTCGACCGTGCACACCGGCAAGTACGCGATGCAAGCCGGAAGCTCGAGCAGCGAGCCGAACGGCAACGCGGCGCTGTGCCAGAACGTCGCGGTTCCCGGCGGTTCGCCGAAGATCACGCTGTGGACGTACGAGAAGACGAACGAAACGTCGACGACGTACGCCTATCAGGAGCTGAGCGTCCGCAGCGCGTCGAATCACTCCACGCTGCTCGGCACGCTGTGGAAAGGGCTTTCGACGAGCGGATGGACGCAACGCTCGTACGACATGTCCGCCTTCGCGGGGCAGACCGTCGCCTTGTACTTCGGGGTGCACGGCAACGGCGCGAGCGGCTATGACGTGGGTCTGTGGGTCGACGACGTCGCCTGGTCCGGCGGCACCGCCACGCCGACGCCGGCACCGACCGCGACGCCGACCGGAGGACCCACCGCGACGCCGGCACCGAGCGCGACGCCGACCGGAAGACCGAGCGCGACGCCGACCGCGACGCCGACCGGAAGGCCCACGGCGACGCCGGCGCCGACCGCGACACCGACGGCCGGTCCGTACGCCTGCGACGACCAGCAGTTCCTGACGGATCAAACAAACTTCGCGAACGGCACGATCACGGCCGATCAGTTCGTCGACATCTGCGGCAGCGTCACCCAGGTGCTCGCCGCGAAGAAGACGAGCAGCGGCAACCACGGCTACTTCTACGTGCAAATGCCGTCGGGCTATCAGATCGAGATCGTCTCGAATCTCGACGCGATGGCGCAAGCGCCGAACGACCGGCCGCCTTCGACGTGGCCGTGGGTCGCCGTCGGCGACTACGTGTACGTTCAAGGGCGATATTATTACGACAGCGCGAGCAGCCAGGGCGTGGACTGGACCGAGGACGATACCAGCAGCTCGTGGCAGCACGTCGGCTACGTCGCCGTCTGCAGCTCCACGGGTTCAAACTGCGCGAAGTATTGGTAGGAGACGTCGAGGCGCGCCGGCCGGCTCGATGAGCCGGCCGCACGCGCGGCGAAGGCGCGGCACGATGGCGATTCGCGTGATGCTCTGCATCGTCGGCTGGCTCGGAGCGGTGGCCGCGGTTCCGGCCGGTCCGGTGTCCGTGCTGCGTCCTGCCGTCTACGGCGACTTCGGCCACTACACGTTCGCCCTCACGTGGCAGCCGGGTTTTTGCACGACGTCGCGCGAGCGCTGCGTCGCGCGTCAGCCGCACGCTCCGCTCATCGGGCTGCACGGCCTGTGGGCGTCGCGGCCGCAGCGGCTGGTCGCGCAAGGCGTGCCGCGCGTCGAATGGTGGCGCCGCGGCTGCGACCTGCTCCACCACAGCGATGCGGCGCCGCACCTGGCGCCGGCGGTCGCACGGCGAATCGACGCCGTCATGCCGCACCTGCCCGCGAGCCTGCTGGTCCACGAATACGACAAGCACGTGCAGTGCTTCGGGTTCGACACGAACGCGTTCTTCGCGACGGAGCTCGCGATGCGCGACGCCGTCGTGGCCTCGCCGTTCGGCGCGTATCTCCGCCGGAACGTCGGGAGGATCGTTCGTCACGATGACGTCGTCGCCGTCTTCGATCGCACGTTTCGCATCCCGCACAGCACCTCGCTGCAGCTCCAATGCGCGCGCAACGACGACGGAGCGGTCGTCCTAACGCAGTTCTGGATCACGGTGCGCCGGCAAAGCGTTGCCGCGTTCCCCGCACCGTCATCGCTAATGGACACCGAGCCCAACCAGGACACGTGTCCGGCCTCGTTCGCGATCCCCGCCTGGCCACGCTAGCGTGATGCCGGCCGCGGTGCGCGTCCGCCCTGCCCAGCACGACGATCTCGAAGCGATCCGCCGCATCTACAACGAGGGCATCGAAGACCGCGTCGCCACCTTGGACGAGGACCCGAAGAGCGAAGCCGACATCGCCACTTGGTGGGCGCAGCACGAGGCGCCCTACGCCGTGCTCGTCGCGGAGAGGCCCGGCGCCGGCGTCCTCGGCTGGGCTTCGCTCAATCGGTACTCGCATCGCTGCGCCTACCGCGCCGTCGCGGATCTGTCCATCTACGTCACGCGCGCGGCGCGCGGAACCGGCGTCGGAGCCGCGCTGCTCGCGGCCGTCGAGCAGACCGCGCACGAGCACGACTTTCACAAGATCGTACTCTTCACGCTCCCGTTCAACGCCGCCGGCCAGCGGCTCTACCGCCGCTTCGGCTACCGCGAGGTCGGCGTCTTTCGCGAACAAGGCCGTCTGGACGGCCGTCTCGTCGACGTCATGGCGATGGAGAAGATCGTGCGCCCGGAGACCTAGCCGTCCGCCGCGCGGACCGCAGTCGCGGCTGCGCCCAGCCGCGTTGCGACCGCCGGCAAGAGCTGGGCGTCCGCTTGCGCCGACGCGGACGCGAAACACGTCGTGATCGCGGATCCGCGTCGCGCTCGCCGGAGATCCGTTCGTGAGCTCCGACGTCCGTCAGACGAGCGCTTCGTCGACGTAGCACCATCGCCAGTGTTCCCCCGGCTCGAACGATCGGATGATCGGATGGCCGCTGGCGTGGAATGTTTCGTCGCGTGGCGGTTCGGCGAGCTGTCGCAGCAGCCCACGTGGCCGCACTCGAGGCATTCGCGCAGATGGACCCAGGTGCCGCCGACGCGCAGGCAGTCCTCGCACCCGTCGCCGCTCGGACGAACGTCGTGGATGTGATCCAAATGCGTGCACGACATGATCTCTCGCCCTCTCCTGGTCCGCCGCGCCGTACGCCGCTGAAGCATGGCCGCAACCGGAGAAATCCGTTCGCGCCGCAGCCCAGCGGCCCGTCTTTCTCCGGTCCCGCAAGCTCGCTGTCAGGGAGGGCGGGCGAAGGAAAGCTCGACTAGGGAAGGAGAACCATCGCCCAACCGGAGCGTGGGGCCTCCGGGTGTGGGGAGGGTGTATCGATGCGGAACGCCGCGTTTCAGAGCTTGCTCGCGGGCGCGTGTCTTGCCGTGCTGGCCGCGTCCGTCGTCATGATGGCGCCGGGCGCGAACCGCGCGGAGGCCGCCGCGCCGCGGGCCGGGGCGACGATCACGTGCGCCGACGCGCGGTACCCGGCCGTCAACGTGCCGGTTCCGAACGTCATCGACGCGACGTGCGCCGTCATCCCGACCGACATGAACGGCACGTTCGACATCCAGCCGCCGGCCGATATCTACTCGTGGCTGACCTTCGTCGCCGTGAACTGGCCGGTGGACGCGACGACGTGCACGCCGTCGAGGTCGAAGAGCATCCTCACCGCACCGCCGGCGCCGACCTGGCTGACATACCTCACGAGCGACGACGTCTTCGTGTCGACGGGCTCGCCGCTGCCGTGGTGCGCCGGGCCGAAGCTGCAGCGGCTGGGATCGCGCCGAAGCGGCGTCTCCCATCTGCCGTCCGCGGTGCGCTCGCTCGCGGGCCGGTACTTCGCGTCGCACCCGGCGGGGACGCTCCTGTTCCTGCACCATTACTCGAAATCGCACGCGCTCGTCGAAGCGCTGCACCTCGAGGCGCGCCTGGGTCTGCGGCGCACGGCGCTGCACGCGCGCGCCGACGGGATCAGCCCGGCGATCCTCAACGAGATTCTGGACGCGACGAATCAGCCGGTCGTCGACCAGAACGGGCGCTTCGAGCGCTTCACCGTCAGCATGAACTTCGACGAGTACACGTACATCAAGCACAACCGGCTGTGGACGCTGACCGGTGAGAACAACACCGGCAACCTGAACTTTCCCGTCGCCGGACAGAACGGCGCGACCGTCGGCGCGATGGAGCTCAAGGCGGGCTGGAAGGTGCTGACGCCCGGCAAGGACATCGCCTCGCACTTCTTCACGATGCCGGCGATCGTCTACAACGATCAGGCCGGGACGGGGCCGCCGCAGCTCGTCACCGTCGGACTCGTCGGACTGCACATCATCCACAAGACGCCGCGCCAGCGCGACTGGACGTGGTCGACGTTCGAGCAGATCGACAACACCAACGACGGCCCGAACGACGGCAACCCGAAATCGTTCTACAACCCGTCGTGCTCGCCGGCGAGCTGTCCGCCGAACGTGCAGACCGCGCCGACGCCCTACATCGAGATTCGGTCCGGCGGCAAGCGAAATCCGCCGACGCAGGTCGTCGCGGTCGTCACGCCGACGCCGACGGTCGTGAAGCTGAACGCGAACTTCCGCGGGATGCTGAAGAACACGGTGTGGTCGTACTACCAGCTCATCAGCACGCAGTGGACCGGCGGGTCGGGACCCGCGCCGACGCCGAACCCGGCGCACCTCGGCCACGTCCAGCCGTTCGTGCTCGGCAACCCGGTGCTGGAGACGTACGTTCCGCCCTCACCGTCCCCGTCGATGAGCTCGATCTACAGCTGCATCTACTGTCACAGCCTGATGATGCAGAACTACAACGGCCACGGCTTCACGTCCGACTTCAGCCTCATGGTGACGCCGACGCAACGATGAGGTGAGCCCGAGCCGCGCGCCGCCGCTCAGCGCGGCGAGCGCGCGGTTTTCGCGGACGGTGCCGAAACACCCGGAATCGCGAGACGGCCGATCCGGTTGTTGCCGGACTCGGTGAACCACAGCGCCTTGTCGGGGCCCGTCGTGATCTGATTCGGCGACGCGCCGGGTGAGATGCCGGCCGCGTACGTGGTGATCGCGCCGCGGGTCGTGATGCGGCCGACCGCGTTGTGGCTCAGATCGGTGAACCAGAGCGCGCCGTCCGGGCCCGCGGTGATCCCGCCCGGCTGCGTGTTCGCGGCCAAGCGATAGACCGAGAACCTTCCCGCGGTCGTGACGCGGTCGATCGTCCCGCAGCAGAGGTTCGCGCCGGCGCCGTAGTCGGTGAACCAAAGCGCGCCGTCGGGACCCGTGGTGACGATCGCCGGCACGACGACGCCGGCGGCCGCCGCGGCGCCGCTGTAATCGGTGTACGACCCGTTGGTCGTCACCCGCAGCACGACGGGGGAGCTCGTGCTCTGATGGATCCCGACGAGCCACAACGCCTGGTCGGGGCCGAACACCGAGCTGGTGTACTGCACGTCGGTGAATTTCCCGACTGGGAACGAGGTGAGCACGCCGGAGGTCGTCATGCGTCCGATCTCCGCGTTGCAGCACCACTGTCCGAACCACAGCGCACCGTCCGGGCCGGGCGAGATCGTCCCCGGCGAAGACAGCGCCGTGAAGCTCGTCGTCGTCGCAATCACGAAGTTCTGCATCGCACCGGCCGTCGTGATACGCTTCAATCCGCCGTCCCCCGTGCTGCTGCAGCACGGAAGCCACATCGCGCCGTCGGAGCCGACCGCGATGAAGCCCCAGGGATACGGCAGCGCGTCGCCGGGTGCGATGGGGAACGTCGTCACGCTGCCCGTCGTGGTGATGCGCCCGACGCCGGCGCCGGGTTGGACGCTGCTCCCCGCCTCGACGAACCACAGCGCGCCGTCGGGTGCGGTCGTGATTCCGGTGAGACCGAGCGCGGGGCTCGGCGCGGCCACGGGATATTCCGTGATCTGCGGCGACGGCGACGCGGTCGGGCTCGCGGTCGGCTTCGCGGTGGGAGAGCCGGTCGGTCGAGGGCTCGCGGTCGCCTTCGGCGTCGCGGTTGGGGACGGTGACGGAGTGAGCGACGGCGTCGGCGTCGCGGTCGGACTCGGCGCGGGCGTGATCGGCGCACCGGTCGCCGTGAACAGGCCGAACGTGTACGCAACGCCGGCGGAGAACGTGTACGTCAGCGACGAGGCCGGGAAGGTCCACGTCGAGACGCCGCCGCCGATCGTCACCGGGCCGGCCACCGGCGACCAGGTGCCGGGCGGCGCGTAGTTCGCGAAGCGCGGCGCAGCCGGCGGAACGTAGATCGCGATGTACGCTTGGGTTCCGCTCGGCAGCGCGGCGGCCGCCGGCGCGCTGAACGCGAGTTCCGGCGTCGCCGTCATCGTCACGTCGGACGACGACGTCAGGGTGATGTACGCGAACCCCGTGATCCCCGGCGCGCCGATGTCGCGCGGCCGCCTCCCCAGATCCTGCAGCGCGGGCGCCGGCGCGGGCGCGTCGCGAAACGTCATGCTGACCGTGCCGCTGCCGCTCGCCGCGGCCGGAAACCGGATGCTCGCGGAGATGCCGCCGCCGATGCTCGCCGCCGCGATCGGGGCGAAGGTCGCGGTCGCGGCGGCCGAGCCGACCGTGACCGCCGCCGTCGTCGACGACGGCAGGCTCGGTGTCGCGGTCGGCGCGGGAACGACGCGCGCGGGCGGGGGCGACGACGTGCCGCCGCCGCATGCGGCAGCGAGCGCGGCGAGCAGCAGACCGGGGAGCCAGAGACGCACACGCAGACGCATGCCGGAATCCTCACGCGCGAAGGGCTGCACCGACCGTACAGCGGCGTGCGCGGGCGCGGCATGGGGAGTATCCCTACCGCCGGGCGGGCGACGGGATTTGCGAGCGCGGCGTCCAAGCGCTTCCGACCGCCGACCCGCCCGAGAGGAGCGCGTCCATGTACATCTCCGTCGTGTCCCTGCTCGTGACCGACGTCGACCGCGCGATCGGGTTCTACACCGAGAAGCTCGGCTGGGAGAAAACGATGGACGTCCCGATGGGGCCCGAGTACCGCTGGGTCACCGTGGCGCCGCGCGGCGAGAAGACCCAGTTCACCCTGCAAAGCTCCGGTCCGATGTGGTCCGCCGACAAAGTCGGCGGCTTCACCGGCGTGATCCTCGAAGTGGACGACGTGTTCGCGACGCACCGCGAGCTGGAGGCGCGCGGCGTGCGCTTCGAAGAGCCGCCGAAAAACGAGCCGTGGGGCGGCTGGGCGATGTTCGCGGACTCCGAGGGCAACATCATCGGACTGCACTCGCCCGCGCCCGAAAGCTCGGGAACGGCGTAAGCCGTCAGGCGCGGCCCGCGCTCATGCGGGCGCGTCGGCGTCCGTATAGCGCGCCCAGTACTCCGCCGGCTCGACGACCGGGATCACGTCGAAGTCGATGAGATCCGACCACCGCTCGAGCCACTGCTGCAGCGCCTCGCGCTCCGGCGCCTCGACGATCTGAAAGCAGCGCGCGTTCGCGGCGTCGATCCAGCTGCCGCGATAGAGCACGCCCTCGGGCAGCAGACGGCCGCGCTCGGCGAAGCGCCGGTGCACCGGGCGAGGATCGCCGCCCCGAAACGTCTCGACCACGAAGAACAGCATCGCGCACCGTCGATTCGCCGCACACCGTTTCGGTCGCTGCGCCGGCCGCGTCGTTACGCCGGGGTCGTTCCGCCGCTCGACGGAGACGGCGACGGTGGCGAGGACGGCGCCGGCGGCTGCTGCTGTTGCGGCGGCGCGGCGGGGGGCGGCTGGATCCGGCCGGTCGGCGGGAACGGACGCCACGCCGCCTCGTTCTCGGGACGCGGCACGTTCTCGTACATCGCGTAGGACTGCGAGGGGTCGCGCCAGATCTCGACGTCGACGTAGGTTACCTCGTTCGCGTTGACCAGCCGCACGCCGTCGGCCTGAGGAACGTACTCGTACGCGACCGGCACGAAGGGAACGCACAGCCCGACTTCCGTCGCCGCGATCGTGATCAGGTGATGCACGGCGTTGAAGCCGTCGGTGTTGACGTAGAACGTGTACGACCCGCGCGCGACGTCGTTGTGGATCGGCTGTCGCGAGGCCAGCGAGTCGGACATCGAAAGCAGCCGCTCCACGAAGCTTTCGGCGGCCATCGGCTGCGATGCGTCCATGTTGCTCCCGTCGAGCAAGCCGATGTAGCAGTCATCGACGGTGTGACCTCCCCAGTCGCGCACGCGGAACACGATCGTCGAGTTCTGATGCACCTGCCGGTTCGGTTTCCCGCCGTAGTCCGGATCGGCCGCGTTCGCGTGAGCGGCCGGCTCGTCGGCCCACGCGCCGCACCGCGCTTGCCACGCCGCGGCGAGCGTCGCGTACGCACCGGTGTCGGCGACGTCGAGCGCCTCGCGGATCGCCCGCATCGGCGGGTCGCTCGCCGTTTTGCACGCGGCCATGATGCCGGTGTCGGGGCCGTAGTGCGAGTACGCCGGGACGATGAGGTGAGGCTCGAGGCCGCGCGGCTTCTTCACGAGCCCCGGCTGCGCCGGGTTGCCCGAGAGCATCGTGTAGTTCAGGTTCGCGCCCGAGATCCGGACGGTGTTGTCGCACCCGCGCTCGGACGACGCCCAGATCGCGCGGACGACCGTGTCCCGGCCGAGCGAATCACCGCCCAGGCTGAAGACGTACATCTTCTGCAGCCGGCCGTCGGTCTTCGCGCGTTCGCCGAAGCGCCAGTCGAGCCAGTCGGCGTTGAGCGCGAACAGAAAATCGCTGCCGTAGTCGAGGTCGATCAGCACCCGCGCGCCGACCGTCGCGCTGCGCTTGAAGACTTCGTCGTGCAGGTACCCGAGCGCGGTGCGCCCGAGCTGGGCGAGCGACGAGCCGTGATTGGCCCCGGCCAACGTGATGAGGTGGGTCGGAAGCGGCGCGTCGCTGCCGAGCCGGTTCAGTATCCAGCGCCGCACGACGAGCGCGCCGGTGGAGTGGCAGAACACCGCCGCGTCGCTCGTGTCCCAAGCCGGCATCTGCTCGAGCGCCTGCATCTGCTGTTCCAGACCGCGCGCGAGGTCGTCGATCGTCACGCCGTCGTCGAGCGAGTCGAAGGCCGAGAGCACGATGCGCTGCTCCAGCTCGGGCGCGGTCGCCTTGAGCGCGTCGGGAAAGGTGCCGTACGCGTTCAGAAACTGCTCGCTGTAGCCGTGAACGAGAAGCGCGTGTTTCGGCATCCGTCTCCCCTGCCGGTGCGCGATCGTTCGAGCGCCGGGCCGCCGGGTTCCACACCGCGTGCTCGGATACCCCTTTTGGCAAGGCAACCGTACCGTCGCGCGGGGATCATGCCGCGGCAACGGCCGGATCGCGCCGGCGGCCGCGCGGGTTCATCATGACGGAATGAACACGGCGCACGCCATGGGAAGCTCCGAACGGTGAGCGCCCGCACCGTCCACGCCCGGGCCGCGGACTTCGCGGCGATCGAGCGCGACCTGTTGCGCGACGGATACGCGCACGTCCGCGGACTGCTCGACCCGGCGGCGTGTCGCGCGCTGCGTGCGCTCTTCGACCGCGACGAGCTGTTCCGTTCGCACGTCGTCATGCAGCGTCACGGCTACGGGCAGGGCGACTACAAGTACTTCGGCTATCCGCTCCCCGAGCCGGTCGCCTCGCTGCGGACGGCGTTCTACGCGGGGCTCGCGCCCGTCGCCGACCGCTGGAACGAGAAGCTGAAGAAGCCCGATCGCTTCCCGCCGGCGCAGCAGCAGTTCCTCGCGCTGTGCGACGAGCACGGACAGCGCCGTCCGACCGCGCTGCTCTTACGCTACCGGCCGGGCGACTACAACTGCCTGCACGAAGATCAGTACGGAGAAATCGCGTTCCCGTTCCAGATGACCGTCTTCCTCAGCGCGCTCGACGAGTACGCCGGCGGCGAGTTCGTTCTGGTCGAGCAGCGGCCGCGCAAGCAGAGCCGGCCGATCGTGTTGCGGCCCGATCAGGGCGACGCGCTCGTCATCCCCAACCACCACCGCCCCGCCGAGGGCAAGGACGGCTGGTACCGCACGGTCTTTCGGCACGGCGTGAGCGAGGTGCGCGCCGGCGAGCGCTACACGCTCGGAGTGATCTTCCACGACGCGCAATGACGCGCGCGTCGCGATCGGCACGTGCGGCTTCAGCTACGCCGACTGGGTCGGGCCGGTGTACCCGCGCGGCACGAAGTCAGCCGCGATGCTCGAGCTGTACGCGCGCCGCTTTGCGGTCGTCGAGATCGACTCGACGTACTATCGCGTCCCGCCGCCCGCCACGTTCGCGTCGATGGCGCGCCGCACGCCGGCGGCGTTTCGCTTCACCGCGAAGCTGCCGGGAACGGCGACGCACGTCCCCGCCGAAGCCGCCGGCGCGCTCCACCCCGACGTCGCCGCGTTCCGCGCGGCGATCGAGCCGCTGCGCGAGGCCGGAAAGTTCGCGGCCGCGCTGATGCAGTTCCCGACGTCGTTCCATCCCGGGGACGCCGCGCGCGATCACCTGGTCGCGCTGCGCGGCGCGCTCCCCGACCTGCCGCTCGTCGCGGAGTTCCGCCGGCGCGACTGGCAGTCCGACGAGACGCTGCGCCTGCTCGGCGAGCTGCGCATCGGCCTGGTGAACGTCGACGAGCCGCAGTTCTCGACGCTCATGCGGCCGAGCGCCGACGTCACGGCCGAGATCGCGTACGTGCGGTTCCACGGGCGGAACTACGCGCAGTGGTGGAAGGGCGACAACGTCACGCGCTACGACTACCTCTACACGGCGGAGGAACTCGAACCGTGGGCCGATCGTCTCGTCGACGTGGCCGCCTCGCCGCGCGTCCGTGAAGTGCTCGCGTTCTTCAACAACCACAGGCGCGGGCAAGCGGTGCGCAACGCCGAGATGTTCGAAGCGATGGTCGAGACGCGCTTCCCGCCCGGCACCGTGATCCGCGCGCCGGACGACGCCGGCGACGAGCCCGAAGCGCCGATGCTGCCGTTCGGATAGGAGCGCCGTGCAGAAACGAACCGTCCTCGCCGGGATGAGCGCCTACTACGCCCTCACCGGGCTCTGGCCGCTGATCGACATGCGAAGCTTCGAACGGATGACCGGCCCGAAGACCGATCGCTGGCTCGTCAAGACCGTCGGTGCGCTCGTCGTCGCGAACGCGCTCGCGCTCGCGCTCGCGGCGCGCCGCCGCGAGACGAGCGCCGAAGCGCTGGCGCTCGCGGCCGGCGACGCGCTCGCCTTCACCGCGGTCGACGTCGTGTTCGTGCTGCGCGGCCGGATCGCGCCGATCTATCTTGCCGACGCGGTCGCCGAGCTGGCGCTTCTCGCCGGGCTCGCGCTCGCCGGCTGACCGCCCTACCGGCTGTCGTCGAACGCGCCGCCGAGGCCGGAACGCGAGACTCGTCGCGTTATGCGACCGCTTCGTCCGGCCGCTCCCACCAGCCCGGCGTCACCGGCATCCGCGGCGTTCGTCCGGCGGCGAGATCGCGGACGACGTCGGCGACGAGCGTCGCCTGCGGCTCGCCGCCGTCGCCCGCGCACGTGAAGATGCCGTCTTCGCAGAACGCCTCCTCGCGGCAGAGCAGCGAAGGCCAGTCGACCATGCCGAACGCCGCCCACGCGCCGAACGCGCGCACGTCGACGCCCTCCGCGCGGAGCTGCAGCACGTCGTCGAAGCGCTGCAGCATCCAGCGCGCGCGTTCGCGCTCGTCGCCGATGCAGTGCACCTCCGAAAGGCAGACGGGGACGCGCAGGCGCTGCGCCGCTTCGCGAAGCCGCGCCGCGCAGTCGAGCTGCGCGGGATCGACTTCGACGAGGCCGGCGTTCCGATGCCGTCCGGGGCCGTCGGAGAAGAGCACGCGCTCGGAGAAGGGATAGTAGTTCCAGCCCATCAGATCGACGGGCGTCGCGAACCAGCGCAGCGCGGCGAGGTCGCGCTCGGGCACCGCGCACGTCTCCGTGAGGTACGGCCACAGCGCGTGCGTCTCGTCCACGCGGCCCATCACCAGCTCGGCCGACAGAAAGCGCCGCTCCGACTTGTGCGCGACGTACTCGGCGACCGCGGCATCGGCGGCGCGGAAGCCTTGGAGGTCTTCCGTCAGGACGAGCTGCGCGTCCGGGATGACCTCGCGAATCGCACGCATCGCTTCCTGGATCGCGAGCGCCTCGTTGACGACGGCGCGGCCGAACGCCTCGTGATCGAAGAAACGGTTTGGATACCAGACCGCATAGAGCGTCGAGAAGCGCGCCGTCGTGAGCGGCTCGTTGATCGGTGTCCAGCGCCGAACCCACGGGAAGCGCCGGGCGACGGCGCGCGCGTAGCTCGCGAGCAGCTGCGGGAACAGCGGGTCCAACAGGCCGGTGTAGCGCGGGCCGCTCCCGTGATGGACGAGCGTCACGATGGGCTCGAGCGCGTGCGCGGCGAGCAGCCGCATGCGCTCCTCGGCCCAGCGCAGGTCGAGCGCGTCCGGCGCGTCGGGTGCGACCTTCTCCCACAGGATCGGGTAGCGCGTCGCGCCGACGCCGAGCGACGCGAGCCGCGCGACGTCGCCGGAGCGCTTCTCGTGTCCCGTCTCCGCGAGCTGATCGCGCACGCGGCGTGCGTCGATGCGGGCGACCGTCGGCTCGGGCGACGCCCAGATCTCGAGCCCGTCGACTCTCATGCGGCGACGGTCCGGGCGAGCTCCGCGAAGGTGACGAGCGCCGATGCGACCACCTGGTCCATGTTGAAGTACTTGTACTCGGCGAGCCGTCCGACGAAGGTTACGTTCCGCTGCCCGAGCGCCAGCGCTTCGTATTTCCGGTACAGCTCGCGGTTCTCGGGACGCGGGATCGGATAGTACGGGTCGCCCGTCGCGCTCGGGAACTCGCGCGAGATGACGGTCTTCGGGTGCCGCTGGCCGGTGAGGTGCTTGTACTCCGTCGTCCGCGTGTACGGAACGCGCTCGTCCGGCTCGTTGACGACGGCCACCGGCTGCGCCTGCTCGCAGTCCAGCGTCTCGAACGCGAACTGCAGCGAACGGTACGGCAGCGCACCGAACCGGTGCTCGAAGAACTCGTCGATCGGCCCGGTGTACACGAGGTGGTTGAACGACGCGCCGTCGGCGATCGTCCGGTAGTCGACGCCGAGCACGACGTCGATCCGGGGGTCGGCGAGCATGCGCTCGACCATCGACGTGAACCCCTCGCGCGGCATCGCCTGGAACGCGTCGGTGAAGTACCGGTCGTCGTCGTCGGTCCGCGTCGGGATCCGGCCGCAGACCGTCGCATCGAGCTGTGAGGGATCGAGGCCCCACTGCTTGCGCGTGTAGCCGCGGAAGAAGAGCTCGTAGAGCTCGCGCCCGACGCGCGAGCGGATCATCTGTTCGGAGTTCTCGATTCGTGCGTACGGTTCCGCACGCTCGGCGAGGAACGCGGCGGCGCCGTCTTCGTCGTAGGGACGTCCGTAGAGGGTCGCGAGCGTCGTCCGGTTGATCGGGATCGGGACGAGCCGGTCGCGCACGCGCGCGAGCACCCGGTGCTCGTACGGACGCCACGCGGTGAACTGCGAGAGGTAGTCGACGACGTGCGGCGCGTTGGTGTGGAAGATGTGCGGACCATAGCGATGGACGCGGATCCCGTTCTCGTCGAGCGGGTCGTGCGCGTTGCCCGCGACGTGCGGACGCCGGTCCACGACCAGCACGCGCGCGTCCAGCTGCGTCGCGAGGCGTTCGGCCATCGTCGCGCCGGCCAATCCGGCACCGACGACGAGGTAATCGTACATTCAGCTCCTTGTTCGATATTGCGTGACGCAGCGATACCCAGGGTATTGTGCGGTTACGCCCGGGCGAAGCGCTCGCCCGTTTCGTGCAGGAGGAACATGCCGACGTTCGACGTTCTCGTCACCGCGCTACATCTGCGGTGGCACGGCGTTTGGCAGCGGCCGAACCATCTGCTCTCACGCTTCGCGCACGACGTCCCGGTCATCGTCGTCGAAGAGCCGGTCCGCGGCGAACGGGACGGCGAACAGGTCGAGCGCGACGGCGCGATCACCGTCGTGCGGCCGGTGCGGACGGCGTGGAGCGACACGATCGACGCGCGGACGTGCGAATTCGTACGAGGCTTGGTCGGCACGCGCAGCCCGCTGCTCTGGTTCTACACGCCGCAGATGCTGCCGCTCACCGACGCGTTCCCCGATGCGCCGGTCGTCTACGATAAAATGGACGAGCTGGCGCGCTTCAAGGACGCCGATCCGCGGATCGCGCGGCGCGAGCCGCAGCTCGTCGAGCGCGCGAGCGTCGTGTTCGCGGGAGGCCGGACCCTCTTCGCGTCGATCGCGGGCCGCGTGCGCGCCGGCGGCTGCTATCCGAGCGGCGTCGAGGTCGCGCACTTCGCGCGCGGGCGCCGGCCGCGTCCGCGACCCGACGCCGGGCGCGACGCGGTCCTGAGCTACATCGGCGTCATCGACGAGCGGCTCGACCTCGGTCTGATCGCGCGCGCCGCCGCGCTCCGTCCCGGCTGGACGTTCGAGATCAACGGTCCCGTCGCGAAGATCGACCCGGACACGCTGCCGCGGGCGAACAACATCCGGTATCCGGGCAAGCGCGGCTACGCGGAGCTGCCGGCGATCCTCGCCGCCGCCGACGTCGCGATCATGCCGTTCGCGCTGAACGAAGCGACGCGCTCGATCTCGCCGACCAAGACGCTGGAGTACCTTGCCGCGGGCGTCCCCGTCGTCAGCACGCGGGTTGCCGACGTCGTCGCGGACTACGCGGAGATCGTCCGCTTCGCGAGCGACGCGGAGGAGTTCGTCTGCGAGAGCGAGCTGGCATTGCGGCCGGACGAGGTGCGCGAGCGGCGCGCCGCGCAGCGCGTACGGATGGCCGACTGGGACACGATCGCCGCGGCCATGCGCGCCGACCTCGCCGCCGAAGGGCTGACGCCCGCACCGGGGCCGATCGACGCGCGCGAGCCCGGCCGCACGATCGAGCTCTGAGCCTCAGGCGAGGCGGAACGCGCGGTGCGGCTTATCGGTTCGCGTGAAGCTGCCGTTCGAGGAACTCGCGCCACGCGTCGTTCGCGTGCGGGTCGCTTGCGGAGGGCGAACGCTCCTCACGGCGCGCTGCGAGCAGCGCCGACGGCAGCACGATGCCGACCGCGACCATCAGCCCGAACGGGATCGCGGTGATGAGTACCACGGGCCACCACTTGTCGAGCATCCCGAGCGGCGTCCCCGATCCCATGTCCCACAGCGCGGTCGGCGCGAGCGCGCCGACGTGCGGGACGCGCGCGAGCGCGAGCCCGATGTAGCCCGCGGCCCCGACCGCGACACCGCCGCCGAACGCGACCGCGATCTCGCCGCGCCGGCACCGCACGCCGTAGAGCGCCGCGACGACGGCGATGCCGACGCATGCGAGCACCGGGTCGAGCACCAGCACGTCATCCACCAAGACGGTGACGCCGATGCCCGCGGCGAGCGCCGCCGCCGCGAACACCGGCGCCGCGCGCGCCTCCGCCGCGAACTCCTCGCGCCGCGCGCCGCGCGGCCGTGCGCCGCTGCCCATGGGCGAAGATTCGACGGCCGCGCGCGGCCGCCCCGGCGCAGCGGCGACGCTGCACCGGGACCTCTTGGAGGGCGAAGCAGCCGTGCGCAAATCCGTTCGAGCCGTAGGCTGCTTGCGCGACAAACGTCGCACCGATCGATTCGTGCGCGCGTGGAGGCACGATCCCTTTACAATCCGAATGGGAACCGGTCGTGTCGCGGCCCCTTTTCGATCGATGCAACCTCGAGGCTGACCGGTAGTGCACACCCAAACCGACGCCGCGGTCGGCGTCCATCCCGGACCCGATGCGGTCGCCGACTGGTCGCCGCATGCGAGCCGTCCCGGTCATCCGTTCGACGAGCTCTATGCGCGCCTGCTCCCGGAGATCGAGCGCATCGTCGCGCAGTACGAGGAGCGTCGCTCGGCGCTGATCCCGATGGCGCACCTGTTCCAAGAGCACGAGGGGTTCGTCTCCGGCAACGCGATCCTCGCGATCGCGCACCACGTCGGCGAGACGCCGGCGACCGTCGAGTCGACCGTGTCCTTTTACACGCTGCTCTACCGGCGGCCGGTCGGAAAGTACATGGTCCAGATCTGCCGCAACCTCTCGTGCATCATCAACGGCGCGGAAGAGATCATGGCGTACGCACGCGAGCGGTTGGGGATCGGCCACCTCGAGACGACCGCCGACGGTCTGTTCTCCTATGAAGAGGTGGAGTGCCTGGCGGCGTGCGACCGCGCGCCCTGCGCGCAGGTAAACCTCGAGTTCGTCTACGATCTCACGCGCGAGCGCGTCGATGCGATGATCGAGGCGATCCGCGCCGGCACCTCGGACGTCAAGCCGCTGGCGCAGACCGTCGCGCCCGGCCGCACGTGGAAAGTCGAACAGGACACCGGACGCAAGTCGGCCGGCGCGCGCGACGTGAGCGATCCGAACAACGCGGGCGGGATCGGCGACCCGAGCGGAGTGAAGATGTTCGATCTCATCGTCGGCAAACCGAAGTACGAAGCGCGCTCGAACGAACGGCTCGTGCGCGAGACGACGCTCCGCCCCGAGCTCTCGCAGAACGGGCACCACTGAGATGGCGAGCGACGTGATCGTCCCCGTCCTCACGAAGGGGATCGGCGAGCTCAACCTGCGCGACATCGAGGTCTACCGCCGGCAGGGCGGCTACGAGCAGCTCCGGCGCGCGGTCACCGCGATGACGCCCAAGGAGGTCGCCGACATCTGCAGCGGCTCGAACCTGCGCGGCCGCGGCGGCGCGGGATTCCCGACCGGCCGCAAATGGGCGTTTCTCCCGAACAACGGCCGTCCGCGCTACATGGTCTGCAACTGCGACGAGGCCGAGCCCGGCACGTTCAAGGACCACATGCTGCTCGAGGAGACGCCGCACCAAATCATCGAGGGCATCCTCATCGGCGCCTACGCGATCGGTTGCGAGCACGCGTTCATCTATATCCGCGGCGAGTTCAAGCGTGGATACGAGATCATGCGCGATGCGGTGGCGCAGGCACGCGCGGCGGGCTTCCTCGGCGAGGACGTGTTCGGCACGGGTAAGCGGCTCGAGTTCACGATCCACCGCGGCGCGGGTGCGTACATCTGCGGCGAGGAGACCGGGCTGCTGAACTCGCTCGAAGGCCGGCGCGGCGAGCCGCGGCTCAAGCCGCCGTTTCCGGCGGTGAAGGGGCTCTACGGCGAGCCGACGGTGGTGAACAACGTCGAGACGCTCGCGTATCTGCCGTACATTCTGAAGAACGGCGCCGAGTGGTTCGCGAAAGCGGGGCCCGAGCGCTCGCCGGGATTCAAGGTCGTCTCGATCTCCGGCCACGTCGTGAAGCCGGGCAACTACGAAGTCCCGATGGGCACGACGATCCGGCAGCTGATCTGGGATTGCGCGGGCGGTCTGCGGCCCGGCCGCACGTTCATGGGCGTTCAGCCGGGCGGCGGCTCGTCGGCGTGCCTCTTCGAAGAACACCTCGATCTCTCGTACGATTTCGACACGATCGCGAAGGCCGGCTCGATGCTCGGTTCGGGCGCGATGGTCGTGTTCGACGACACGACCGACTTCGTCAAAGCCGCGTACGCGCTGATCCGGTTCTACGCGCACGAGTCGTGCGGGCAGTGCACGCCGTGCCGCGAAGGCGGCCATTGGATCGAGAAGTCGCTCGCGCGGCTGCTCGCCGGCGGCGGCGTCGAATCGGACGTCGACGTCATCCTGTCGGCGGCGCACCAGCTCACCGGGCTGAACCTGTGCGCGCTCGGTGATTCGATCGAACCGTTCCTCGCCTCCGTGATCACGCGGTTCGAGGGCCAATTCCGCGCCTACGTCAAGTCCCCGGCGCCGCTCGTGGAGGCCGCATCGTGAACGATCTCGCCCGCAAGTACTGGCTCGCCAAGGAGAACCGGTCGCGTCCGCTGGTGGTCTCCATGCTGGCCGTCGGTCTCGCGTTCATCGCGTTCGGCGTCGCGTCGCACCGGGACTTCGTCGCCGGGTTCGGCGCGGGGCTCATCATCGTCATCGCCGCGGTGACGGTCCTCGCGCTCGTCGCCGCAAGGAAAGGCTAAGTGTCCGCCACCGTTCCGCAGACCGAGCTCGTCACGCTGTCGATCGACGGGGTGGAGGTTCGCGTTCCGAAGGGCACGCTGCTCGTCGAAGCCGCGAAGTCGATTCACACCGACATCCCGGTGTACTGCTATCACGAGAAGCTCGGCCCCGCCGGGCTGTGCCGCATCTGTCTCGTCGAGATCGAGGGGATGCCGAAGCTGCAGATCGCGTGCAACACGCCTGCGGCCGAGGGGATGAAGGTCATCACGCGCGGGTCCAAGGTCGACGAGGGACGGCGCGCGATCCTCGAGTTCTTCCTGTTGAATCACCCGCTCGACTGTCCGATCTGCGACAAGGGCGGCGAGTGCGATCTCCAGGACTACGCGATGGCGTGGGGCCAGGGCGCCTCGCGCATGATCGACCCGAAGACGCCGAAGCCGAAGGCGGTCGACCTCGGGCCCACCATCGTGCTGGACGAGGAGCGCTGCATCGTCTGCCAGCGCTGCGTCCGCTTCGATCAGATCATCACGCGCGAGGACTCGCTGCGCACCGACGACCGCGGCGCGCACACGATCATCGCGACCGCGACCGGTAAGCCGTACGTCTCCGACTTCACCGGAAACGTCACCGAGCTGTGCCCGGTCGGCGCGCTCACCGCGAAGGGTTACCGCTTCCGCTCACGGCCGTGGGACAATCACCGGACGACGACGACCTGCACCCAGTGCTCGGTCGGCTGTCAGATGCGCGTCGACGAGCGCGGCAACACGGTGCTGCGCACGATGAGCGTCACCGAAGACGATCAAATCTCCGACGGCTGGCTGTGCGATCGCGGCCGCTACAATCTCGGCTTCCTCGGCGACGAGCGGCGCTTGACGATGCCGCTGCTGCGCCAGCTCGACGGCAGCTTCGCGCAGATCGATTGGGACGACGCGCTCGCGCTGTGGGCGGAAGAGCTGAAGAAGGCCGGCGGGAGCGCCGGCGTGCTCGGCGGCGGCCGGCTGCTGAACGAAGAGATCCTGCTCGCGCAGCACCTGTTCCGGGCGCTCGGCATCGAGAACCTCGACGCGCGCACCGGCCGGCAGACGGTCGTCCACCACGACGGTTTCAAGAACCACGTCGACCTCGAGAACGCGGATACGATCGTCACGATCGGCCGCCCGCCCTCGCAGCTCGCGCCGGTTCTTGACCTGCGCATCCGCAAGGCGGTCTCGCGGCGCGGCGCGCGGCTGATCTCCGCCGGCGACTGGCCGGCGAACAGCTTCGTCCCGGAGGTTCGCGCGACGACGGCCGACGAGCTGCGTGCCGCCATCGGCGATGCGCCGGGACGGCTCGCCGAGATCTGGGACGGCGTGATGCGCGACGGCTGGCCGGCGCTCATGGCGCCGCTGCACGAGCTCGAAGCGAAGGCGACGTCGGTCGACCGCTACGTGCTGCCGGAGACGCCGAACGGCCGCGGTGCCGACGCGCTCGGAATGCGTCCGCGCGCCGGCGCGCTGAACGCGCGCGCGATGCTCGAAGCGGCGCGCGACGGCAGGCTGACGCACCTGGCAATCCTCGGCGCGAACCCGATCCTCTCGTTCCCCGACCGCGCGCTCGTCGAAGCGGCGCTGCGTGCGACGCCGTTCGTCGTCGTCACCGAGCTGTTCATGACGGAGACGGCGGCGCTGGCCAACCTGATCCTTCCGGTGTGCAGCGCGCTGGAGAAGAGCGGGACGACGACCGACCTCGCCGGCGACGTGCTGCCGGTGATCGCGTCGGTGCGCGCCCCGGAAGGGGTGCTCGCCGACGGCGACGTCGTGATCGATCTCGCCGAGCGGCTCGGCGTGACGCTGCCGCTCCCCGACGCGCTCGAAGCGACGATTCGCGAGAAGCTGCGCGAAGCGACGCCGGCGCCCGACGCACATCCGGCGCCGGAGGCGCCAGCGCCGGCCGCCGGTGCGCTGCGCGTGATGGCCGACGCGCCCATCTTCAGCGGCGGCGGCACGCTCGCGTTCGACCCGACCGCGCAGGCGCTGCGGCCCGCGCCGCGCGCGCGGCTGCATCCCGAGGCCGCAGCTGCCCTCGGCGTCCGTGACGGTGATGTGGTCGCCGCGAGCGCGCCGAACGGCGCGTCGCTGCGCGACCTCGCCGTCGTCATCGACGACAAGCTCCCGCGCGACGCGGTCGCGCTGCTGGATGCGCACCCGGCCGCGCCGCTCAATGCGCTCGGCGGCGCCGCGAAGGTGACGCTCGAAGCGGCGGTGCCGGCGTGAACGGCGTTCCGTTCTGGCTGATCGTCCTCGTCAAGGGCGTCATCGTGCTGTTCGTCGTGATCACGACGTTCGCGTACTCGATGCTCTTCGAGCGGAAGATCATGGGCTGGATGCAGCTGCGTCCCGGCCCGAACCGGGTCGGCCCGTGGGGGATGCTGCAGCCGGCCGCGGACGCGGTGAAGATGATGTTCAAGGAAGACCTCACGCCCGACACCGCCGACCCGCTGATCTACCGGCTCGCGCCGTTCATCTCGCTGATCTGCGCGATGGGCGTCTTCGCGATCATCCCGTTCTCGGCGTCGGCCGACGGCACGCCGTGGTCGGTCGCGAACGTCAACGCGGGGATCCTGTTCGTCTTCGCGCTCACCTCGATCGGGATCTACGGGATCTCGCTCGCCGGCTGGGCGTCCGGCTCGAAGTTTCCGCTGCTCGGCTCGGTGCGCTCGACGGCGCAGATGATTTCCTACGAGCTCTCGATGTCGATGTCGGTGATCGGCGTGCTCATCCTCGCCGGCTCGACCGCCCTCTCCGACATCGTCAGCGCGCAAGCACGGCTCTGGTTCGTGATCCCGCAGATCGTCGGCTTCGTGATCTACCTCATCACGGCGGTCGCCGAGACGAATCGCGCGCCGTTCGACCTGGTGGAGGCGGAGACCGAGCTGGTCGGCGGCTTCCACACCGAGTACTCGGGGCTGCGCTTCGGCCTGTTCTTCATCGCCGAGTACCTGAACATGATCACCGTCTCGTGCCTCGGGACGCTGCTCTTCCTCGGCGGCTGGAACGGCGTGTTCGGGCTCCCCTCGAACGGCATCCTCGGGCTCGTCTGGTTCATCATCAAAGCCGCGCTGTTCTTGTTCTTCTACATCTGGTTGCGTTCGACGCTCCCGCGCTTCCGCTACGACCGCCTGATGGACTTCGGGTGGAAGGTGCTGCTGCCGGTGGCGACGCTCAACCTCGTCGTGACGGCGGTGGTCGTCGCCGTGTGGCCGCATGCGTAAGAATCTGTTCAACGTCGGGGCGCTCTTCGAGGGCTTCGCGACGACCTTCGGGGCGATCTTCAAGAAGAAGCCCACGGTCGAATATCCCTCGGTGCGCAAGCAGCACGCGCCCCGCTTCCACGGGCTGCACGAGCTGCGGCGCTACGCGGACGGCAAGGAACGCTGCATCGGCTGCGAGCTGTGCGCGATCTCCTGCCCGGCGAATGCGATCACGGTGATCGGCGCCGAGAACTCGCCCGCCGACCGGCGCTCGCCCGGCGAGCGGTACGCGGCGCGCTACGAGATCGACGAGCTGCGCTGCATCTTCTGCGGGCTCTGCGAAGAGGCGTGCCCCACCGACGCGATCGTGCTGACGCCGCGCTTCGAGATGGCGGACTACCGCCGCGGCGCGTTCGTCTACGCGAAGGACCGTCTGCTGGTTCCGCCCGAGGCGGGCGCGGGCAACCCGCCCGACGAGCGTCCGAACGGGATCCCGGCCGACCTCGGCGGCGTCTTCCGCGCCAAGGACACGGTCGACATCACGGCCGGCTACGATGCGACCTGGCGCGGCAAGCAGCTCAAGGCGTCGCGGAAAGGGCTGACCGGGTGATCGCGTTCTGGATCCTCGCGATCGTCCTCATCGCCAGCGCGATCTTCACGGTGACCGCGAAGAAACCGGTCTACTCCGTCGTCGGGCTGCTGGTGAACTTCATCGCGCTCGCCGCGACCTATCTCATGCTGCAGGCGGAATTCCTGGCCGTCATGCAGATCGTCGTCTACAGCGGCGCGATCTTGATCCTGTTCGTCTTCGTGATCGCGCTGCTCTCGAGCGGGACTCGGCCGTTCACGCTCGGTCCGGACCGGATGCCGCGCGTCGCGATCCCGGCGATCGCCTTCGGCGTCCTCGCGCTGGCGGGGATCGCGGTGACGGCGACGCGGACGCCGCTGGCGGTGCAGACCGTGAACGGCTCGACCGGCGACGCGAACGTGTTCGGCAGCGTCGCGAACTTCGGCGCGGCGCTGTTCACCACGAACCTGCTGCCGTTCGAGGTCACCGCGTTCATCCTCATGGTTGCGGTGATCGGCGTCGTGCTGATCGCCGGCGACGAGGATCCGGCGCGGCCGGTGCGGCGGAAGAAGCGCCGCAGCGGCCCGCGCGAGCGCATCGTGAAGGAGCCGGCCGTCCGATGATCGCGCCGGAGATGTACGTCGCCCTCTCGGCGGTCTTGTTCTTCATCGGCGTCGTCGGCGTGATCGTGCGGCGCAACCCGCTGATCATGCTCATGTCGATCGAGCTGCTGTTCAACTCGGCGAACCTCGCGCTGGTCGCGTACTCGCGCGCCTGGGTCAACAACGCCGGGCACGTCTTCGCCTTCCTCGTCATCACCGTCGCCGCCGCCGAGGCCGCCATCGCGCTCGCGATCGTCGCGGTGACCTTCCGCCGCACGCCGCACGTCGACGTCGACGAAGTGGCGACCCTCAAGGGCTGATCATGCTGCTCGCTTTCGTCTGGCTCTTGCCGCTGTTCGGCGCGGTCCTGCTGTTCGCGTTCGGGCCGCAGTTGCGCTCGTGGGCCGGTCCGATCGGCTCGGCGCTCGTCGGCGTGGCGTTCGTCGCGACGTGCACGCTGTGGAACGACGCGACCGCCGCGGGCGGCGCGCATCTCCCGCTCGTGAGCTGGCTGACGGGCTGGAGCTTCGGGCTGATGCTCGACAAGCTTTCGCTGGTGTGGACGCTGATCATCACCGGCGTCGGGTTCCTGATCCACGTCTACTCGATCGGCTACATGGACGGCGACCGCGCCTTCGCGCGCTTCTTCGCCTACATGAACTTCTTCATCTTCGCGATGCTCACGCTGGTGCTCAGCGACAACGTCGTCGGACTGCTGGTGGGCTGGGGCCTCGTCGGGCTCGCGTCGTACTTCCTGATCGGCTTCTGGTTCGAGCGCCCGTCGGCGGTCGAGGCGGCGCGCAAGGCGTTCGTCATGAACGTCGTCGGCGACGTCGGGATCATGTTCGCGATCTTCCTGATCGTCGCGCGGGTCGGCTCGATCGCCTACGCCGACGTGTTCTCGCGCGGCGTCCCGGCGTTCGGCGCACATACTCCCGAGCTGTTTTTGGTCTGCCTCGGGCTGTTCATCGGCGCGGCCGCGAAGTCGGCGCAGGTTCCGCTGCACACCTGGCTTCCCGACGCGATGGAGGGGCCGACGCCGGTCTCCGCGCTGATCCACGCCGCGACGATGGTCACCGCCGGCGTCTACCTCGTCGCCCGGTTCGCGCCGCTGTGGTCGGCGTCGCCCGACGCGCAGGAGCTGGTCGGGGTGATCGGCGCGATCACGGCGATCGCCGGCGCGGTCCTGGGCTGCGTCCAGTGGGACATCAAACGGATCCTGGCCTACTCGACGATGTCGCAGATCGGCTACATGATCATGGGCGTCGGCGTCGGCGCGTACGACGCGGGCGTGCTGCACTTCCTCACGCACGCGTTCTTCAAGGCGCAGCTCTTCCTCGGCGCCGGCATCGTGATCCACGCGCTCGCGAACGAGCAGGACGTGCGGCGGATGGGCGGCCTGCGCACGCGCACGCCGTTCGCCTTCTGGGCGATGCTGGTCGGCGTGCTCGCCATCTGCGGCGTCCCCGGGTTCAGCGGGTTCTTCTCGAAAGACGCCGTGCTCTACGGGACGCTCTCGCTCGGCCACCCGTGGCTCTACGCGGTCGGCGTCATCACCGCCGGGATCACCGCCTACTACATGTTCCGGCTGCTGTTCGTGACGTTCTTCGGCGCGTACCGCGGCGACGTCGACCCCTCGTCGCTCGGCATGCGCCATCCTGAGCTCGCCGGGACGGGCATCTCGGAGAGCGCCGGCGCGCACCCGGAAGAAGAAGAGCCGCACCACGGACACGCGCCGGCCTGGATCATGTCGGTTCCGGTCGCCATCCTGATCCCGTTCTCGATCCTGATCGGCTGGCTCAACTTCTCCGGCGAGAGCGCGCCGTGGGCGCGGTTCTGGGCGGGCGTCTTTCCGACGGCCGCGGCCGCCGCGACGCCGCTCTCCGAGATCGTCTCGACGGTGCTCGTGTTCGTCGTCGTCGTGATCGGCTTCGCGGCCGCCTGGATGCGCTACATGACGGGTCCCGCGCACGCGAACGCCGTGGAGCGACTGCGCACCGAGACGGTCCGCGCGCCGGCGGTGCTCGTCAACGCCTACTACTTCGACGCGGCGTACGAGGTGCTGCTGGTGCGGCCCGCGGCCGCGCTCGGCCGCTGGTTCGTGAGCATCGTCGATCCGCTGGTGATCGACGCGGGTGTTCGTGAGGCCGGGATCAGCTCGCAGTGGCTCGGCCACCTGTTCCGCAGCTTCCAGACGGGGCTCGTGCGCACGTACGCGCTGACGATGGCGTTCGGGGTCTTGTGCTTCGTCGCGTACTACGCGTTCGCGTTCGGAGGCGGCCGATGATCGCGATCGCGCTGGTCCTCGCGCCGATCGTCGTCGGCCTGCTGCTCTACCTCGTGCCGCGCTCGGCGCCGAACGTCTCGCGCGCCGTCGCGGCGGCGGTCGCCGCCGCGTCGTTCGTGATCGCCGTGCTCGCCCCGCACGCCGACGTCTCGGCGCACTGGCTGTCGCGTCCGTTCGACGCGGCGTTCCATCTCGGCTTCAACGGCATCTCGTTCTGGATCGTGCTGCTGCTCTCGCTCGCGACGTTCGGCGGTGCGCTCGCGCTCGCGAACGCGCCGCGCACGCGGGACCTCGCCGCGCAGCTCCTCGTGCTCCAGGGCGCGATGAACGGCGTATTCCTCGCGAAGGACCTGCTGCTGTTCGCGCTCTTCTGGGATCTCATGCTGATCCCGGTCTTCATCGTGCTGGTCGGCGGCGCGTCGCACGGACGCGTCGGCTGGAAGTATCTGCTCTACAACCTCGTCGGCGGCCTCGCGCTGCTGCTCGCCACCGCGGCGTTCGGCATCCTCGCCGGGACCACCGACCTGATCGGAAACTCGACCGCGCACGTCGCGATCGGCACGACCTGGGGCATGTGGATCTTCGCCGGCTTCGCGTTCGCGTTCTTGATCAAGACGCCGGTGTTCCCGTTCCACACCTGGATGCCGGACACGTACGCCGAGCTGCCGCCGCCGCTGGTGGCCGTCGTCTCGTCGGTGCAGTCGAAGGCTGGGCTGTACGGCTTCCTGGTGATCGCGTTGCCGTTCCTCGCTCCCGAGATGCAGGCCGCGCGTCCGGTCATGTTCGTTCTCGGACTCATCGCGCTCGTCTACGGCGCGCTCGCCGCGCTCTCCGAGCGCGACGCGAAGCGCGTCGTCGCGTACAGCTCGCTCTCGCATCTCGGTCTGATCCTCCTTGCGGTGTTCAGCGGCTCGACGCTCGCGTACGAAGGCGCCGTCGTCTACATCGTCGGCCACGGCCTCTTCAGCGCCGCGCTGTTCCTCGCGCTCGGCGGCGTCGAGCTGCGCGAGGAGACGCGCGACCTCACGCGCCTGGGCGGCCTGGGCCATCGCAACCCGAAGCTCGCCGGGGCGCTGATGCTCGGCGCGCTCGCCGCGCTCGGCCTCCCGGGGCTCGCGGGCTTCGCCGGCGAGATCCTCATCCTCACCGGACTGTTCAAGGCCGGATTCTTCTGGCCGGCGATCGTCGCGCTGCTCCCGATCGTGCTGGCGTCGGCGTACATGCTGCGGCTCTACCAGGGGATCATGAACGGACCGGTCGTCCCCGATCTGCCGGAGCGGCGCGACATCACCTGGCGCGAAGCGTTTGCGATCGCGCCGATCGCCGCGGCGTTCGTGCTGCTCGGCGTCGATCCGGGCCCGGTCGTCGCGCAGGCGTCGAGCGTAACGCCCGCGACCGCTCCCGTGACCACGTCGGCGACGACCGTTCCGATCTCGCCGTCCGTCGTCGCGGAGCGGCCCGCGGCCGCACCCGTGGTGAAGACCAAACCAACCACCGCCGGCGCGCTTCGTCAGGCGACGAGCGCCACGCCGGAACACGAGGCGAGCAGTGCCGTCCGTTAACCTGATCTACCCGTCGTCACAGGACTACGCGGCGCTGCTCCCCGCCGCGATCGTCGCGCTCGTCCCGCTGCTCGTGCTCTTCGTCGACCTGTTCATGCGCCGCACCGGCACGGTACGCCGCGCGGTCGCCGTCGGCATCGCGCTCGTCGGCCTGCTGGCAGCCGGCGCGGTGCTCGCATCGCAATATCCGAACGCCTACAGCGCATTCGGCGGCGCCTTCGTGCAGGGCGGGTTCTCGATCGTCTTCAGCGAGATCGTCGTGATCGCGACGATCGCCACGCTGCTGCTCTCGCTCGGCGTCGGCCGCGACGACCAGGTCGCCGGAACGACCGCGCTGCTGCTGTGGAGCGCGACCGGCGCGATGCTCATGGCCGGTGCCGCCAACCTGATGACCGTCTTCCTCGGCCTCGAGCTGCTCTCGCTCGCGCTGTACTGCCTCTGCGCGATGTCGGCGCGTGCGACCGCGCGCGAGTCGGCGCTGAAGTACCTGATCCTCAGCTCGATGGCGTCGGGATTCTTGCTCTACGGCTCGGCGCTGATGTTCGGCGCGACCGGATCGGTGCAATTCGCCGCGCTCGTCGCGGCGACGCCCACGCCGCTCCTGGCGCTCGGCGCCGGCCTCTTCCTCGTCGGTCTCGCGTTCAAGCTGAGCCTGGTGCCGTTCCACGTCTGGACGCCGGACGTATACGAAGGCGCCCCGCTCCCGGTCACCGCGTTCATGTCGGTCGTCACCAAGGCGGGGACGCTCGCCGTCGTCGCGCGCTTCGCGTACGCCTCGCTGCCGTCGGACCGCGCGACCGCGATCCTCGCGCCGCTGTGGGTCCTCGCCGCGCTCTCGATGCTGATCGGGAACCTCGGCGCGCTTGCGCAGACCGACATGAAGCGTCTGCTGGCCTACTCCGGGATCGCGCAGGTCGGCTACATCATCGTCGCGTTCGCCGGCCAGACCGCGCTCGGACTGCGCTACGCGATCCTGTATCTCGCCGGCTACACGTTCATGAACCTCGGCGCGTTCGCCGTCGTCGCGCTGATGGCGAAGGAGGGCGACGCCGTCGTCGGCCTCGGCCGTTTCGCCGGGCTCGCCTCGCGCCGTCCGTGGCTGGCGGCCGCGATGACGTTCTTCCTGATCGGCCTCGCCGGCTTGCCGCCGACGATCGGCTTCACCGGGAAGATCCTCATCCTCGCGGCGAGCGTCGGCGCCGGCTACGCCTGGCTGGCGGCACTGCTGATCATCGGCACCGCGATCTCGGCGTACGTCTACTTCAAGATCGTCCGCGCGATGTTCGCGCGGGTCGACCTCGCGCACGTCCGCGACGAGCGCGCGACGACCGCGCTGCCGTGGATCGTCGTCGCCGTCTGCGCCGCGGCGACGTTCGCGCTCGGCGTCTTCCCGCTCACGCCCTCGAACGTGCTCCCGCTCGTCAAGTGACGAGCGGCGCGCAGCCGCCGGACGCCGCGCCGGCGATTCGCGTGCGTCCGGCGCGGGCCGAGGACGAAGAGCTGATCCTCGCGCTGGTTCCGCGCTTCGTCGAGCACGGCGCCGCGGACGGCCACACACCGGAAGAAGTGATCGACGGAACTCGCCGCGTGCTCCGCGACGCGCTGCACGCGCGCCGCGACGGCGAGCTCATCGTGATCGCGGAGGACGAGTCCGGCGAGCGCGCCGGCTTCGCGTACGTCGTCACGGAGCGCGACTTTTTCACCGGCGAGCCGTACGCCCACGTCTCGGAGATCGCCACCGCGCGCAGCGGACGCGGCGCGGGCACGCGTCTGATGGAAGCCGCCGAGGCGTGGGCGCGCGAGCGCGGCTTCCGGTTCGTCACGCTCAACGTCGTCGAAGAGAATCGCGCCGCGCAGCGCTTCTACGACCGCCACGGCTACGCGCCGGGCCACCGTCACCTGGTGAAGCGGCTGACGCGCTGAGCGGGCGAAGCGAGTTGTCTACGGTTTGCCGAAGCGTTCGTTCGTTTCGTCGCCGCCGGACATCGCTGCAAGGGCGAGTTCGCTGCGGATCATCGCCTCGATCGGTCGATGTCGAGTCCGGTGGCCGCTTCCCAAACCAAATCGGACCGAACGCGGAAGTACTGGTGTCGGTAGCGATTCCCCAGCACGTGCAAGCCGATCCACGGTAAGTCGGGATGTCGCGCCTTCACCTCAGCAGTCACTCCCTTCTGAGCTTCGGCCATGATCTCCAAGCAATGCCCTCGGTATATTCGCGGATCTCTTCAATCGCCTCCAGCATATCGGCGAGCTCCTGGAGAGAGACGGCCTGCTCAGAACGCACTGATGAGGTCGCGTTCGACGAACGGCCGAAGGCGCGGCTTCAGCGACTCGCGTTCGCCGAGGTCCACCGGGACGCCGAAAAGCTGGTCGAGATACGCGTTGATCGCAGCGAAGTCGAAGAGGCTGAGGCGTCGTGTCGGGTCGAGGTCGACGAGCAGGTCGACGTCGCTTGTCGGGTCTGCCTCATTCCGAGCTACTGAGCCGAACACGTATGCGTGAATGACCCCGCGCCGCCGAAGATCGGGCGCGTGGGACCGGAGCGTCCCCAGGACCGTCTCACGGGTGAGGGTCATCGCCTCGTATTGTACCGCATGTCCGGAAGCGGGCAAGGAGGCTCACGCCAGACTCGCCCAGCCCCGCGGCGGCTCCCCAGCCGATGCTAGCGCGTATCGCGGGGGTCGCCGGTGATCTCGTGGCCCGCGGCGCGAAGCGCTTCGACGGCGGCGGGGAGCAGCGATTCGCGGACGAGGATGTGGTCGGTGTCGTAGGTCGAGATGCCGAAGATCGGGATCCCGGCTTCGGCGAGCGGCGCCGAGAGCGCCGACACGACGCCCGTCACCGTGAAGTCCAGCGTGCCGGCGACGACGATCGCGCGGAAGCCGCGCTCGACCTCGGTGTGCGTCGCGGGGACCGCGTCGTCGCGGCAGACGACGGAGAGCTCGCGCGTCGTGCGGACGATCGCGATCAGCTCGCGGCCGGCCACCCATTCGGGGACCCGCGCGTTGCCGGAGAGCCGCGCCAGCGCCAGCGTCTCGTCGAGGACACGCAGCCGCATCAGCGCTCCACCAGCGCGGCGGTCCGCGCGACGAGCGGATCGCCCGGGTCGCGGAGCCGCGCGACGATCTCGAAGTGATTGTCTCCCGGGGTGTCCTCGTACGCCGCGTCGCATCCGTGCGCGCGCCAGGCGTCGACAAGCGCGCGCCCCTGCGCCTTGAAGGCGCCGGTTTCGCGTTCGCCCGCCGCGGCGAACAGCGGCGCCGGCGCGGCCGGCGCGTAGCGCGTCGGGCTGAGCGCCGCCGCGCGCGCGTCGTCGAGCTGCAGCCACGCGTTCGCGAACGAGTGCGCGACCGGCACCAGATCGTGCAGGCCGCTGAGCGAGACGACGCCGCGAACCGGCGCGTCGACCGCGCACATCGCCGCGAGGTGTCCGCCCGCCGAATGACCCGACACCGCGAAGCGGCTCGCGTCGACGCCGTACGCCGCGGCGTTCGCGCGCAGCCAGTCCGCCGCGCGTCGCGCCTGGGCCGTGATCTCTTCGAGCGGCACCGCCGGCGCGAGGCCGTAGTTCACGATCGCCGTCGCGACGCCGCGCTCGGCGAGCCCGCGCGCGCTGAACGTATGGTCGTCCTTGTGCAGCCGCCGCCAGTAGCCGCCGTGGAAGAACGCGACGAGCGGCGCACCGCGCGCGGGGACGAACAGGTCGAGCGTCTCGTCCGCGCTCGGCCCGTAGCGCAGGTCGCGCACGAGCCGCGGGTCGCCGCGCAGCTCGTCGCTCCACGCGCGCCAAAGACGAAAGTAGACGGTGGCGTCATCGACCGTCGCCGACGCGTCGAGCGGATCGGGCGTCCGCGTCGCGCCCTCGTTCGCCGGCGCGCTCACCGCTGCGGCGCCGCCGTCGGCTGCGCGGGCGGCCGGCCGACGGGGCTGAACGCGAGATAGTCGATCTTCCCGTCGGCCGCGAAGCCGATCGCCTCCTCGAGCACCGGCGGATGCTCGCACACGATGCGGAAGACGTAGACGCTCGCCGTGCCGTGCGAGATCCGCCGGCTTTGATTGAACGACGCGATCGCGCCGAGCGCGCGGAACTCGGCCGAGACGGCATCGAGCCCGCGCGCGTCGAGCTTCGCGTCCATCGCGCTCGTGAACAGGCTGTGGTCGATCGCGTTGGCGCGGATCTGCTCGAACACGAGCCGCGCGCGCGCCGCGATCGCGGCGGACGGCGTCGATGCGACGATCGGCGTCACGCCCGGCTCCGCCGTGGCCGGCGCCGCGCTCGCGGCGGGGACCGGCGTGGGTGCCGGGGACGGTGCGGCCTGCGCGACGATCATGGACGCCGGTTCCACGCCGAAAACGGAAGAGCCCTCCGGCGAACCGGAGAGCTCCGCGAAGACGCGGCTCCTCGAAGCGGCGGCGCTACTTCGGGTACGTCATCTCCTTGGGGACGACGTAGCGGTCGAAGTCCTCGCTCGACACGTACCCGAGCGCGAGCGCGGCGTCCTTGAGCTTCGTTCCTTCGTGGTGCGCCTTCTTGGCGATCTCCGCGGCCTTGTCGTAGCCGATGTGCGGCGAGAGCGCGGTCACCGTCATCAGCGACTCGTCGAGATAGCGCTTGATGACGGGCTCGTTCGCCTGGAGTCCTTCGATCGCGTGCTCGCGGAACATCGTGCAGGCGTCCTTCAGCAGGCGGCACGAGTGCAGAAAGTTCACGATCATCACCGGGTTGAAGACGTTCAGCTCGAAGTTGCCCTGCGAGCCGCCGAAGCCGATCGCGACGTCGTTCCCGAAGACCTGGACGCACACCATCGTCATCGCTTCGGACTGCGTCGGGTTGACCTTCCCCGGCATGATCGAGGAGCCCGGCTCGTTCTCCGGCAGGATCAGCTCGCCGATCCCCGCGCGCGGTCCCGACGCGAGCCAGCGAACGTCGTTGGCGATCTTCATCAGCGAGGCGGCGAGCGTCTTGAGCGCGCCGGACGCGAACACGACCTCGTCGTGCGAGGCGAGCGCGGCGAACTTGTTCGGGTGCGAGCGGAACGGCAGATTCGTCAGCTCGGCGATCTTCTTCGCGGCGCGCCCGGCGAACTCGGGATGCGCGTTCAGCCCCGTCCCGACCGCCGTCCCGCCGATCGCGAGATCGTAGAGCCCGTCGAGCGCGTAGCGGCAGCGGTCGAGATCCCGATCGAGCTGGCTGACGTACCCGCCGAACTCTTGGCCCAGCGTCAGCGGCGTCGCATCCTGAAGGTGCGTGCGTCCGACCTTGACGAGATCCGCCCACTGCTCGGCCTTGACGCGCAGCGCGTCGCGCAGCTTCTCGACGGCGGGCAGCATCTCGACCATCGCCTCGGCGGCGGCCATGTGCATCGCGGTCGGGAACGTGTCGTTCGAAGACTGCGACATGTTCACGTGGTCGTTCGGATGGACCGGCTTCTTCGAGCCCATCTGTCCGCCGGCGATCTCGATCGCGCGGTTCGAGATGACCTCGTTGACGTTCATGTTGGTCTGCGTGCCGGAGCCCGTCTGCCACACGCGCAGCGGGAAGTGCGCCGCCAGCTTCCCGGCGATCACCTCGTCGGCGGCCTGCACGATGAGGTTCGTCTTCTCGTCGTCGAGCTTGCCGAGATCGCGATTCACCAGCGCGGCGGCCTTCTTGAGGACGGCCATCGCGCGGATGATCTCGCGCGGCATCACGTCGCGCGGCGTCTCCGCGTCGCCGATGTCGAAATGGATCAGCGAGCGCGCCGACTGCGCGCCGTAGTACTTGTCGGCCGGGACCTCGATCTTCCCCATCGAGTCGGTCTCGACGCGCGTCGCGCCGACCGAGCCGTTCGTCGTCGTGGTTGCCATAGCGCGGATGCGCTTCGGCGGGGCGCTTCCCGGGCACTCCGCGAGAAAGGTCGCAGCTCTGCCGAACGCTCGGCGGCCTCGCCCTGTTCTCCGCCGCGGGCGTGGATTATACTGATCTCCACCGCCCTCCGAGAGGAGCGCCGCTCATGCGTCCGCCGCCGCGCCTCGCCGCCGCCGCCGTCATCCTGGTCCTCGGGCTCGTCTCCACCGCGAGCGCCGCGGCCGCCGCCGCGAAGCCGCCGCCGTCGTCCGGGCCGGTGACCGCGCCGGCGCCTTCGAACCCGCCGGTTCAGGCGGCGGCCACCGACAGCGGCGAGACCGCGGTCGTCGACGCCGCCCGGGCGAGGGTGGCCGACGGCGACACGATGGGCGCGATCGCCGGCCTCGTCCCCTACGTGAACGCCCACCCGCACGCGATCGCCGCGGGCCGGCTGCTGGGCGACCTCTACTACCGGGTCCCGGATTTCCGGCACGCGGAGCAGGCGTGGCGCGCGGTTCTCGCGGTCGCCCCCGACGACCGCGAGACGCACAGCCGCCTGGGCTCGCTCTATGCGGTCCAGGACCGGGTCGACGCGGCGATCGACGAGTTCCAGAAGAGCCTGCCGATGCGCAGCGGCTACACCGGCCTGGTGATGATCCATAAGAAGGCCGGGGATCTCCCGCAGTACCTCACGCAGCTCGCGAACGAGACGCAACTCCATCCGTTCGACGTCTCGGCCTGGAAGGCGCTCGGCGAGGCGGAGCGCTACCTGCGCCACTTCGACGCCGCGCTCGCGGCCTATCAACGCGTCGCCGGGATCCGGCCCGCCTCCTGCGACGCGCGCGTCGATCTCGCCAACGTCCAAGTCGACCTCGACCAGATCGATCCGGCGATCCAGAACCTGAAGGCGTGCATCGCGAACGACCCCGGGTACTACCCGGCGGTGGTGAACCTCGGCGAGGCGTACGTGGAGAAGCGCGATTTCGCGACGGCACGGCCGCTGCTCGACCGGGCGCTCACGATCCGTCCGGAAGGCGCCGAGGCGCTGGTCGACATCGGCTACATCTACGACGCGCAGGGCGACTGGAAGACCGCGATCGGCTACTACAACCGCTCGATCCGTTCCGACCCGCTCCGCCCCGAGGGCTACATCAACCTCGGCTACGACTACAATCAGCACCGGCTCTTTCCGCTCGCCGAAGCCGCGTACCTCAAGGGGCTCAGCGTCGCCTCGGACGACGGCCGCCTCCATTACATGCTGGCGGTGACGTACAACGTCCAAGGGAAGATCGCGCTCGCGCGGGCGCAGTACCGTCTCGCGCTGGAGTCCACCGAGCCGGTCGTCGTCCACGCCGCGCAGGCCGAGCTCGCGCTGCTTCCCGCCTCGGGGTAGCATTTACGCCCGGTTTACGTTCGTAGAGCGGACCGAGCGGAACGGATCAATCGGTAAACGGCGCGTAACGGCGCCGTTTTCTTTTCGTCGGATGCCCTCTGGACGGCTTTTCATGGGCCAGGCCGCTTGTTAGAGTGTGCACGCCCGCTCGGTGCTTTTCCGGCGGGCGGCGTTTCGCACGTAACGAGGAGTTAACAAAAGAATGCGCAGGTACGCGGCGTCGGCTCTCGTGGTCGCCCTCGCGCTCGCCGCTCCGGCGGTCGCGTCGGCGAAGCCCAGCGTCACGCTGAAGCTGACCGGGTCGCTCGTCACCAAGGCTTCGGACGGCCATGCGGTACTGAGCCCCGTCGAGAAAGCGACCTTGCATCCCGGCGACGACGTCGAGTACGCGATCGCCGCGACGAACGTCGGCTCCTCGCCGGCGCTGAAGCTCTCGCCGGCGGGTGCGATCCCGGCAGGCACGGCGTACGTCGACGGCTCGGCGCGTGCGGCGCACGCGCGCGTCGAGTTCTCGCTCGACCACGGCAAGACGTGGTCGACGGCGCCGACGATCGCCGTCAAGAACGCCGACGGCACGACCAGCGTCAAGAAGGCGCCGGTGTCCGCGTACACCGCGATACGCTTCGTGAGCGAGGCGCCGTTGGCGCCGCGAGCGAGCGCAGCATACGCATACGAGGTCCGCGTCAAGTAACATGCGGATCTCCACGGATGGGAAGCACATGTCGAAGGAACTCACGCTGCGGCTCGGCGCCGCCGCCTTCGCACCCGCCCTCGCGGCGCTCGCCTTTCTGACGCTGAGCGCGCCCGCGTCCGCCGCCGGGACCACCGCCGGCACGTCGATCACGAACACGGCGACGGCGACGTACTCGGACGGGACGAACACCTACAACTCGCAGTCGAACACGGTCACGACGACCGTGCAGAACGCGCCGGCGCTCACGATCGCGCCGCCGCAGGCGACGCCGGGGACGAACACCGTCAGCCCGGGCGGCGCGATGACCGACAACTACACGCTCACGAACACCGGCAACAGCTCGGGCTACTTCCAGCTCAGCGGGACGCAGGGCACGAACGACGGCGTCACCTCCGGGATGGCGAGCTTCGTGCAGTACACGGTCAGCGGTACCGCGGCGAACGGCCACACGCTCTCCGGCACCTACGCGTCGATCGCCGCCGTGAACGCGTACCTGAGCACCGGCGACACCGGCAGCACGCCGTTCCTGATCGCGGTCAACGGAACGATCACGATCGGCGTCCAGTACAACGCCAACGCCGGCGCGAGCGGAACGATCACGACGCTCCTCACCCCCGACGTCGTGTATCCGGCCGGATCCGGGACGACGCAGCAGACGTCGAGCACGGTCGTCGGCCAGTACAACGACACGGTGGTCTCCGACGCGCGGATCGACGCGCAGAAGATCGCGACGGTCGGCGGCACGGTCGCCGCGCCGACGGTGACCTACACCGTCCGCTTCGCGAACGGCGGCTCGCGCAACCTCGCGCCCGTCTACAAGAACGCGCTCCCCGGCGGCAACGGTGCGGCGTACAGCGGCTGCACGAACAGCACCGCCTGCGGCGTCGTCTTCACCGACAAGCTGCCCTCGTACAACGCGACGCAGCTCACCCTGAGCGGGACGCCGACGATCAGCGGCGCGACCGGCACGGTCATCTACTCCACCGACGGCTCGACCTGGACGACGACGAGCACCGGCGCGGTCTACGTCGGCGTGTTCGTGCCGGCCAGCTCGATCACGGGCGCCGGCCTGAGCACCTTCGCGCCGAATTCGAACACGACGACGACGGGCAACGTCCCCGCCGCCAACGCGTCGCTCACGCTGACGTACACGATCAACGGCTCGACGGCGAGCGGCGCCGCGAACGCGACCGCGATCACCAACGTCGTCAACGCCATCTTCGCCGACCAGTCGGGCTACATCGAAGGCCCGGGGATCACGCTCCAGTCGGTGTCGAACGGGAGCGGCGCCACCACCGCGAACACCGCACCGGCGGTCTCGAACGCGAACGGCGCGCTCGCCGGCTCGGCGCAGGCGCAGTCGCCCGCCTCACCCTCGCAGAGCGCCGTGCTCAACGGCACGTACAACGTCGGCAGCAGCACCGCGTATCCCGCGGCGACCGGTCCCGACGGCACCACCGCGACCGACTTCACGGCGATCAGCTACACCAACGGCGGCAACCTGCTCTCGGCGGTCAACGGCTCGACCGAGACCGTCCCCGCGAGCGCGGCGGCGATCTCGTACACGAACTCGCTGCAGAACACCGGCAACAAGGACGACACGTTCAACCTGACCTACGCGACGGGAACGGGTCTGACCGCTCTCCCCGCCGGCTGGACGGTGTCGTTCCAGAGCACCGGCCAGACCGCGAGCGGGAGCTGCGCCGCGGTCGGCGCGGGCACCACGATCACCTCGGTCTGCGTCCCGTCGGGCGCGACGCAGACGTACAAGGTCGTGATGACGCCGCCGGCGAGCGCGACGACGTTCACCGCCTACGCGGCCTACGGCGACGCGATCACCGCGACGTCGACCAACGACAACACGAAGACCAACGTGACGGTCGACGAGTTCTTCGTCGGCGGCTTCGTGAAGCTCGCGAAGACGATCTCGAACGCGGCCGGCCAGCCGTGCGCCACGGCCTCGACGTGGACGAGCAATCCGACGAACGTGAGCCCCGGCGACTGCGTGCAGTACACGGTCACGTACACGAACGTCTGCCCCGGCCAGGGCAGCGGTGCGAACAACCAAGTCCTGAACGCGAGCAGCCTCGTCATCACCGAGAACGGGACGGCGTCCGGCGGGACCCAGGTCGCCTACACCAACACGTGGGCGACGTACACCAACGGCCTCTACGCAGCGCCGGTCGACTCGAACGGCGGCACGCTCGGAGGCTACAATCCCGGCCCAGGTGCGGCAGGCTCCAGCGCGTTCACCGACACGGTGAGCTCGCTCGCCGCCGGCGCGAGCGGCACGGTCACGTTCAAGGCCCAGGTCAAGTAACGGTTCCATGCCGCCGGGAGTCGTCGGGCGCCTCGTGCGCGCGACCGGTCTCGCCGTGTCGTTCGTGGCGATCGCGAGCGCGCGCGTCGAGGCCGCCCCCGCGGCTGGAGTCGTCATCACCAACACCGTGACCGCCAACTACGTCGACGAGAAAGGCACCGCGTACGGCGCCGAGTCGAACGCCGTGAAGGTCACGGTCGCGACCGTCGCCGCGATCGCCGTCTCGCCGAAGCAGACGGCGGCCGACGCGACCGCCGACGGCTATCCCGCGGGGTCGGCCGTCGTGCGCACGTTCACCATCGCGAACACCGGCAACGCGCCGGACGCGTACGTGCTCTCGTCGGTGACCGCGAGCGCGGGGACCGTCACCGGCGTCGCGTTCCTCGAGCCGCGCGGCGCGGTGCCGGTCACGGTCGGAACGACCGTCACGCCGGCGCTCGCGCCGGGCGCGTCGATCCGAGTGCAGGTCACGCTGGCCACCGCGAACGTGCCGGTCGGGACGGCGCTGCACGTCGATCTCGTCGCGCGCTCGTCGGACGGGAACGCGGCGAACGGATTCGTCTCCGACAGCGGACGCACGTGGGCGATGGCGCAGGCGCTCGCGTCGCTCGCCGGACCCGGCGGTCCGAATACGGTCGTGAGCAAGCTCGTCGGGCAGCAGCGCACCGTCGCGTCGGCTCCGGGGACGACGATCACGTATTCGATCGCTTTCAAAAACTACGGCGGCTCGCCGGCGACGAACGTCGTTCTCACCGACGACGTCCCGCCCGGGATCGTCGCACTTCCGCGAACGACGGCGCTCAACGGCGTCAACGTCGCGGCGAGCGCGACGCTGAGCGGCCAGCGGCTCGTCGTGCGGGTCGGGACGATGCCGCCGGGGGCGAGCGACACCGTCACGTTCGACGCTCTCGTGCAGAAGATCGCGACGGCGGGCTCGAGCTTCGTGAACGTCGCGTCGGTCTCGGCCGACGGGATCGCACCGGTCTCCACGGCGCCGGCCAGCGTGCTCGTCGGCGTCGCGAACATCGTCTTCGACGGCTACAGCGGCGGCGCGCTGCCGATCGGCGGGGCGACGATGACGATCCGCGATCCGAACACGCACGCGGTCGTCGCGCTCCCTTCGGGCTCGAGCCTCTCGACGATGCTCGGGTCGTCCTCGCGCATGCCGTTCGACGCCGGCGGCGCCGTGTCCGGATTGCTCCCGCCGAACACGACGAACTCGAACCCCTACACGACCGGCCCCGACGGCACGTACAGCTTCGCGTTCGCGTCCTCGCAGCTCGGGACGCTCGCGCATCCGGCCAAGTACGAGCTCGACATCGACGCGAGCGGCTACGTCGGCCGCCGCGTGCTGCTCACGATCAACCCCGACGCCTCGGGGCTGCTCTACGACGCGACGCTCACGTCGCTCGACGGGCAGATGCTCGCCGCCGCCGGCGGGTTCACCCTCACCGCGAACAGCGTCACGCTCTCCGAGGTCTTCGGTTTGCTCGGCAACTTCCCGATGTTCACGCCCCACCCGATCGCGCTCTCCAAGACGGTCGACCGCGACACCGCGTCCGGCGGCGACCGCCTGCTCTACACCGTGCAGGTCGGGAGCAACGGCGGCCAGTTCGGCACGACGCGCATCATCGACACGCTGCCGGCCGGCGTGGTGTACGCGCCGGGCTCGGCGCGCGTCGACGGCAGCCCGCTCGAGCCGGTCCGCAGCGGACGGATCCTCACCTGGACGTTCTCCTCGCTGAGCGCGCAGCACACGATCGCCTACGCGTGCGTCGTCATGCCGTTCGCCTCCGAAGGCTCGACGCTGGTCAACGTGGTCGACGCCGACGCGCTCGCGACCAGCGGCTTTCGCGCGCACGCGAGCGCGACCGCCGACACCCGCGTCGTCGCCGGCACGCTCGGCAACCGCATCGTGATCACCGGGCGGGTCTTCGCCGACGCGCGCCGCACCGGGCGCTTCCGCGACGGCGACGCCGGCATCGGCGACGTGCGCATCTACCTCGAGGACGGCGAGTCGGTCGTCACCGACAAGTACGGGCGCTTCACGTTCCCGTCGGTCCACCCCGGGCAGCACGTCCTGCGTCTCGACGCCTCGACCCTGCCGCCGACGGTCCGGCCGTACGCCGACCACCGCTTCGACAGCACGCGCAGCCTGCAGCGGCTGCTGCACGGCATCTACGACGCCGGGCTGATGCAGGACGTCGAGTTCGCGCTGGAGCCCGCGGCGTGAGCGCGCGCGCACGGCTTCGCCGCACGGGGATCGCGTTCGCCCTCGCGGGGATCGTCCTCTCGACGGTCGACGTGAATCCCGCCGGCGAGATCCCGGGCGCGCTCGCCGATCCGGCGGCGCCGGCCGCCGTCGCCGACGCCGTCGCGATGAGCGGTGCGGCGCCGCAGAAGTCGCCCGCCGGCGGCGACCTCACGCATCTCGTCTTCACGGCGACCGCGAATCTCACGGCCTCGCTCACGGCTCCGGCCGACAACGGCGTCGCCGCATCGACCTCGGCGACGCTCGAGGTGGAGACGGTGAAAGGCGCCGGCGTCGAGATCAAGGTCGGCGACGCCGTCGTCCCCTTCTCGCACATCGGAAAACGCACCGTCGACGACAAGACGGGCGAGACGCGCTACACGTATTACGGCGTCGACCTCAAGCCCGGACCGAACGTCGTCTCCCTCACCTCGCTGGGAGCGGACGGCGCGCGCGGCGAGACCAGCCGGCACACCGTCTACGCGCCGGGGAACCCCGCGACGCTGAAGGTGGCTGTCGCCGGCGGTCCGTTCCGCGCCGACGGCGCGACGCCCGACATGCTGCGCGTCGAGGCGACGGACGCCTGGGGCCATCCCGCCGCGCCGGGCGCGACGGTCCAGCTCGTGCTCGTGAAAGGCGACGCACGGCTCGAGCGCCTCGGCGCCGGCGTGCCTGCCGCGTCGGTCACGCCGCTGCCGATGCCCGCGGCCTCGCCGGGAATCACCAGCGCCTCGGTCACGCACCAGACGCTCGACGTTCCGCTCGATGCGCAGGGTCAAGCGCTGGTGCGCGTCGTCCCCGGGCTCACGCCGGGCGAGTTGCTGCTGCGCGTGGATTGCGGCGAGGTCGCGCGCGACGCGAGCTTCTACCTCGCGCCCAACCTGCGCAAGCCGTTCGTGAACGGGCTCGTCACCGCCGGCGCCGGCGCGGTTCCCGGGATCCCGGACGCGGCCGACGGCGACCCCGACGGCACGAGCTCGCGCCGCGCGCGCGCCGCGGTGTTCGGCACCGGCGCGATCGGCCACGCGCTCGCGACGTTCGCGTACGACACCGCGCACGTGCTGCAGCGCACCGCCGAGTACGGCAGCGCCTACACCGCCGATCCGATGGATCGTCCGTACGAGACGACCGGCGACGCCAGCGTCCGGCGCGACGACGCGCTCTCGCGGGATCATCTCTACGCGCGCGTCGACACCGCGAACGCGACCGCCGAATGGGGCGAGTTTCGCGCGCGGACGGGTACCGACAGCTCGCCGCTCGGCGCGTTCGATCAGCTCGTCGACGGCGCGAAGGTCGAGCTCGCGGGCGGGGCCACGAAGCTCTCCGCGTTCGCCGCGCAGAACGACGTCGGCTACGACCGGCGCGTGTTCGCGCCGAGCGGCCTCGCGAACGGGGTGGTGCTGCGGCCGGAGATCGTCGTCGGCTCCGACATCGTCACGCTCGCGACGCTCGACCGCCGCACCGGCGCCGTGCTCGCGCAGTCGCCGCTGCAGCGCGGGGTCGACTACACGATCGAGTACGCGACGGGCCAGCTGCACTTCATCCAGATCCCGCTGCCGTACGACGAGGCCTTCAATCCCAACGAGATCGTCGTGACGTACGAGTTCGACGAGCCGGCGGGGACGGCGAAGACGGTCGGCGGCCGCGTGCAGACCTCGTTCGGCCCGAATCGCGCGATCACGCTCGGCGCCGGCTACGTCAACGACACGAGCGGCGCGGGGAACGTCACGCTCGCCTCGCAGGATCTCGGCGGCTCGTTCAACGGCGGCGCGTGGTCGATCGTCCACGCCACGAGCCAAGGCGCGCTGCTCTCTACGACGACCGACGGCCCGTACGCCGGCAACGGCGGGAGCGCGCTGCACGCGCAGCTCTCGCGCGCGCTCGGCCTCGACGCGTTCTCGTTCTTGTACGACCGTACGAGCGCGGGCTACGACGACCCGTTCGGCGGACTGTCGACGCCGGGTCTGCTCAACGAGCACCTGCTGTACGCGCGCAAGTCGGCCGACGGGAAAGGCGAGCTCGCGCTCGATCTCGAGCATCAGGCGAACGAGGCGCCCGGGCTCGTCGGCACGACGCAGTCGACCGCGACGCTCCGCGCGCGCCGCGCGCTCAGCAAGCGGCTGAGCGTGAACGCGTCGATCGAGCGGCGGATCGCGACGAACGGCGCCGGCGCGACGCCCGCGCCCGTCACGATCCCGATCCCGGGCGCCTCGCCGCTCCCGTTCTCGGCGTATCAGGCGACCCCGGCGGAACAGTCGACGCAGGTCACCGCGGGCGCCGACTGGCGCGCGACGGCCAAGATCGACGTGAGCGTCGACCGCACGCAGACGCTGACGGGCACGAACGCGGTGCAGCCGACACAGACGGACGCCCAGCTCACCTACGACCTCGGAAAAGGCGGACGCGCGTACGTGCGCGAGCGCTGGAGCGCCGCGCCGGTCGAGAGCTTCGCCGCCTCGACGCAGGCGCTCGCCGCGACGACCGGCGGCGAGCGCGCGACCGAGCTCGGGATCACGAAGACGCTCGGCCCGGCGACGACGGTCGACAGCTCGTACGTCGTCGACCGCACCGCGAACGGCAGCGACGTCTACGCGGCGACCGGCGTGCGCGAGCGCTTCAAGCTCGGCGCGCTCGCCGGCGACGCCTTCTTCCAGCACGGCACGTCGATCGGCGACTCTTCGCCGGGCGGCTTCGACTTGTACGGCACCACGCTCTCGTACGCCGATCCCGGCAACCGCTTCCGCGCGAGCGAGTCGACGCAGCTCCGCACCGGGGCCGGCGGCGGCTCCTCGATCACGCTCGCCGCGGCCGGCGCGCTCTCCGCCGACACCTCGCTGTTCGCGAGCGTGAACGACGCGCGCGCCGCCGGAAGCATCGCCGACGACGAACGGATCGGCTTCGCGTGGCGTCCCGCGCGCAGCGACGCCGGCGTGACGCTGCTGCAGTTCGAGCGCCAGACCGGAAACGCGGTCGACGGCGATACCCAGAGCGGCGTGCTCTCGCTGGAGCAAGTGCTGCGCGTGCGCGAGCGCACCGAGCTGGTCGCGCGCTACGCGTACAAAGTCGACGGCGACGCCCAGTACGAGGCGCACAGCTCGCTCTTCGGCCTCCGTCTGGACCAGCGGATCGGCTCGCGCTTCGATCTCGGCGGCGAGGTCCGTCGCGAGAACGTGCTCGGCATCGACGGCGCTGTCGGCACCGCGTTCGCCGCCGAGGCGGGGATGCGGCTCGGCGACCGCACGCGCTTCGCGCTCGGCTACAACTTCAGCGCCACGGCCGACCCGGCGCTGCAGACGACGCCGACGCATCGCGGCGTCTACACGACGCTCACCACGGTCGTCGACCGGATCTTCGGCTGGGGCCGGCCGTAAGCGCTCGCCGAACCGAGGCGCGCCCGCGGGCACGGAGCGGCTGGAATAGGACGTAGGTCCCCGCGCCGCAAGGACGTGTGACGGGTGAGTGCCGCTCGCCCGCTGGAAACGCTCTGTCCAGACGCCGCAGGAGCGCGGCGCATCGCGGTGGGCGACGGAGCGCAGTTGTGACGAAACGATTTCGGATTTTGGGAGCCGCGGCGGCGACGCTCGCGCTCTCGACCGCCGGGTGCGCGGGCGCAGGCTCGTCGGTCGCACCGTTCGCGCCCGACGCGGCGCACGCGCTCGATCCGAGCGCGACGGCCCGCCTCCGCGCCGCGATGAGCGCCGCGGTGAGCCGCTCGACCGCCGCGACGATCGCGTCGTACGGCTGCGGCGCGACGATCGATCCGTTCGGTCTCGACTTCGCGGGCCCGTCGTGCTGGGCCGGACTCGCGCTCGGACCGACGCAGGTTTCGATCACGGGACCGTCCTCGATCGGCGGACACGTCGACTGGTTGGGGATCGACGGCGCGTCGCAGTTCCAGATGAGCGACGGCACCGTGGGCGGCTCCGTCGCGGTGGGCACGCAGACGCGCGTCAGCCTCTCCGGTCCGGCGAAGGTCGCCGGCGGGATCAAATACGGCTCGCAGCGCAACGTGGCCGCCGGCGTGACGTATCAGCAGTATCTCGACTACGCCGTCGAGGAAGCGCGCGACGCGGTGATCGCGCTCGCGAAGCCGGCGGCGACGCAAGCGATCGCGAGCGAGGTGAAGCTGAACGCCGGCGGGGTGACGCTGAGCGCACGCCCCGGCGCGAACGTCGTCGACGTGCAGGACGTCGTGCTGAACGGCGGCGCGAAGGCGACGATCAGCGCGCCGGCCGGCGCGTCCGTGCTGGTGCGGGTCCACGGAGAGCTCTCGCTCAGCGGACAGAGCAGCATCGTGCTCTCCGGCGGGATCTCGCCCGACTCGGTGCTCTTCGACGTGATCGGCGCCGGAGCGGACGTCACGCTCACCGGCAGATCGTCGGTCGCCGCGATCGTTCTGGCGCCCTCGCGCAACGTCTCGCTCTCGAGCGGCGTGGTGAGCGGCGAGGTGATCGCGGGCGGGAAGCAGCTCGCGATCACGTCGGGCGCGCAGATCGACGGCTGGTGCGGCTGCGACGACGCGACGCCGGCGCCGTCGCCGACGGCCACGCCGAAACCGACGCCGACCGCGACGCCGAAGCCCACGGCGACGCCGACGCCAAAGCCGACGCCGACCGCGACGCCAAAGCCGACGCCGACCGCGACGCCGAAACCGACGCCGACCGCGACGCCGAAACCGACGCCGACGCCGGGCCCGACCGCCACGCCGACGCCGACACCGTCACCGTGCACGTTGAGCGCGAGCGCGTTCACGCTGCGCGGCGTGACGCCGGTCGGAACCGACGTCGGAGCCGGCTGCTAAGTCTTCCCGAGCGCGAGCGGGGTGCGGCGGCACTGCGGGGATCCGCGGTGCCGCCGCGTGGGCTTGCTCAGCGCCGAAGCGCGACGACGTCGATCTCGACGCGCGCGCCGCGCGGCAGCGCCGCGACGCCGACGGTCGAACGTGCCGGCGTCTTCCCGTCCTCGAACGACTCCGCGTAGATCGCGTTGACCGCGGCGAACTCGTTCATGTCGGCGAGGTAGATCGTCGTCTTCACCACGTCGGAGAAGGTGAGCCCGCCGGCGGCGAGCACCGCGGCGAGGTTCGCCATCACCTGCCGCGTCTCGGACTCGACGCCGCCCGGCGCGAGCCTTCCGCTGAGCGGATCGAGCCCGATCTGTCCCGAGCTGAACAGGTACGGCCCGGCGGCGACGGCTTGGCTGTACGGTCCGATCGCGTCAGGCGCGGCGGTCGTGTGAATCGTCTCGCGGTTCATCGCGCGACGCTCGTTCGGGACGCCGCCGCGAACCTCCGCCGCCGCGTCGTCCGGCGAGCCGCGCGCCTCGACAGCCGTCCGAGCGAAGGGCGCACGAACCGGCCGCGAAATGCCGACGCCGTGAGCAGCGAGACGGCCGGCCCGCGCGAGCATCGGGACGACGAGCGGGACGCCCGGGGTTCGAACCTCGCACGCATCCCGGCGGACGGCGGCGAGGGCGCGTTCCGGTCGGCGTTCGACCGCGTGGCGGCCTGGATCGACGACTACTTCCGAACCACGCGACGCTACCCGGTGCTCTCGCGCGCGCAGCCCGGCGATCTCGCCGCTGCGCTGCCCGGCGAAGCGCCGCAGGACGGCGAACCGTTCGAGACGATCTTCGCGGACTTCGAACGGCACATCGTCCCCGGCATCACGCACTGGAACCACCCGCGCTTCTTCGCGTATTTCGCGATCAGCGCGGCGCCCGTCACGGTTCTTGCCGAAGCGCTCGCCGCGGCGCTCGACGTGAACGCGATGCTCTGGCGCACGTCGCCGGCGGCGACGGAGCTCGAGGACGTCACGCTCGGCTGGCTGCGCCGGATGCTCGGACTCCCGGACACCTTTCACGGGATCGTCTACGACACGGCGTCGATCGGGGGCTTCACCGCGCTCGCCGCCGCGCGCGAGTCGCTGGGGCTCGACGTCCGCGCGCGCGGGATGGCGGGCCGCGAGGACCTCCCGCGGCTGCGCGTCTACATTACCGAACACACCCACTCGCACATCGAGAAGGGCGCCGTCGCGCTCGGCATCGGCCGCGACAACGTCGTGAAAGTTCCGGTCGACGACGCGTTCGCGATGCTTCCCAATGCGTTGGCGCAGGCGCTCGACGACGACCTCCGCCGCGGCTATCGGCCGATGTGCGTCGCCGCGACGGTCGGAACCACCTCGACGACGTCGGTCGATCCGGTCGGCGCGATCCGTGCCGTGACGCGCGAGCGCGACGTCTGGCTCCACGTCGACGCCGCGTACGGCGGCCCCGCGGCCATCCTGCCCGAGTTCCGCTGGCTGCTCGACTCCGCGCACGAGGCCGACTCGATCGTGGTCAACCCGCACAAGTGGCTGTTCGTCCCGGTCGACCTGAGCGTGCTCTACGTCCGCGACCCGGAGACGCTGCGCCGCGCGTTCAGCCTCGTCGCCGACTACCTCGTCACGCCGGAGACCGGCGTCCGCAACTACATGGACTACGGCCTGCAGCTCGGCCGCCGTTTCCGCGCGCTCAAGCTGTGGTTCGCGCTGCGCACGTACGGCGTCAGCGGCATGCAGCAGCGGCTCCGCAACCACATCGCACTGGCGCAGGAGCTCGCCTCATGGATCGCATCCGAACCGGGCTGGCGCATCGCCGCGCCGCATCCGCTCTCGGTCGTGTGCTTCCGCTACGAGCCGCCCGGCGTCCGGCGCGACGAGCTCGACGCTCTCAACCAGACCGTCATCGACGCGGTCAACGCGACCGGCGAAGCGTTCCTCAGCGCGACGCGCCTGCACGGCGAGCTCGTCCTGCGCGTCGCGATCGGCAACGAGCGCACGACCCGCGACGACGTGGCGCTCGTCTGGACCCTGCTCCGTCGCGAAGCCGCGGCCGCGACCGCACCATCCGTCCCGGAGTCGTGATTATGTATCGAATCGTTGCACTCGCCGCCGGCGCGGCCGCACTGGGCGCGTTCGCGATCGGCGCCGTCGCCGTCGGAACGATCGCCGTCGGGTCCTTGGTCCTGCGCCGAGCGACGATCAAACAGCTCCACGTCGAAGAGCTGGTCGTCGACCGGCTCCGCGTTCGCGAGTCGTAGACGCCGTCACGGCGAGAAGCGGGCGTTCGCGCCCTGCTGCGTGATCGGGCGTTCAGAACGTCCGCAGGTACTCGTCGCGCTCCCAGGGATGGACGGCGCGGCGATAGCGTTCGTATTCGGCGAGCTTCGCGTCGCGGAAGGCGTGATAGATGTGGTCGCCGAGCGCGCCGCGGATCACCGGGTCGGCGTCGAGCGCGGCGATCGCCTGGCGCAGCGAGCGCGGCAGCAGCGCGATCCCGTGCTCCTGACGATACCGTTCCGAGAGCTCGTAGGTCGAGCCGGTGAACGGATCGCCCGGGAGGCTGCGCGCGCGGATCCCGTCGGCGAGCGCTTCGACGAGCACCGCCATCGCGAGGTAGGGGTTGCAGGCCGAGTCGGGGCTGCGCACTTCGATCAGCGGCGGCTCGCCGTCGAACGAGGGCGGGACGCGGACGAGCGCGTTCGCGCTCTTGTGCGACCACACGGTGTAGACGGGGGCGTCCCACGCGGCGACGAGCCGCTTGTACGAGTTCACCGTCGGATTGCAGATCGCGGTGAATCCCGGCGCGTGCTCGAGCAGCCCCGCGATCGCATGCAGCCGCACGACGTCGTCGACGTCGCCCAGCGCGAAGTAGATGTGCAGCCCGCTCCCCGCCGAGCTCTCCAGCGGCTTTGGCATGAACGTCGCGTGGAGGTTGTGCCGCTGCGCGATCCGCCGCACCGTTCCGCGCACGGCCATGAGGCGGTCGGCGATCGCGAGCACGCCGGCCGGCGCGAGGTCGAGCTCGTGCTGTCCCGCGCCGTGCTCGTGATGCGCGCTCGAGATCGGGATCCCCATCGCCTCGAGCGCGACGCTCACGTCGAGCCGCGCATCCTGCCCGCGGTCGTTCGCGGAGAAGTCGAAGTACGAGCCCGCGTCCGCCGTCTCGGTCGTCGGGTTGCCGGCCGCGTCGAGCTTGAAGAGATAGAATTCGACTTCGAGCGCGGTGCGCACCGTCTGCATCACGTCGCCCGCGTCTTCGAGCACGCGCTTGAGCGTGGTGCGCGGACACCCTTCGAACGGCGTCCCGTCCGGCATGACGATGTCGCACATCAGCCGCGCCTCGGACTGGCCGTTCTCGGTCCAGGGCAGCACGGTGAACGTCGCCGGATCGGGACGCAGCACCATGTCGATCTCTTCGCCGCGGACGAAACCGTCGATCGAGCCCCCGTCGAACGTCACCTTGCCGGCGAACGCGTCTTCGAGCTCGCCGGCCGGGATCGACACGCTCTTCTGGACGCCGAGGATGTCGACGAACGCGAGCCGCACCCAGCGCACGCCGCGCTCCTTCACCGCGGCGAGCGCGGCGCGCCGCCCCGCCGCCGTGTCTTTCACCGGAGTGAGCATCTACGCGTCCAGCGCGTCGACGGCCAGCGCGGCGCGGACGGTGAGCTGATCGTGCGGCGAGTCGAGATCGAGCCGTCCGATCTCGCCGATCTGGCGCAAGCGATAGAACACGGTGTGGCGGTGCACGTTGAGCTGTGCGGCGGCTTCCTTGATGTTTTGTCCCACGTCGAAGAACAGCTTGAGGGTGCGAATCAGCTCGGTCTGATGCTTGTCGTCGTAGAGCCGGAGCGGCTCGAGCACGCGCGTCGCGAACGTGCGCCAGTCTTCGCGCGTCGCGCCGGTGCGGTGCAGCAGCGGGTACACGCCGAGCTCTTCGTACGGCATCACGCGGCCGCCGCCGTACATGCGGCGCGCGATCGTCATCGCCTCGCGCGCCTGATCGACGCTCTGCGCGACGTGGATCATCTCGGCGTGGCGCCCGACGCCGCCGACCACCTTCACGTCGAGGCCCGCGCGCTGCATCCCGCGCGGGATCAGCGTCGCCGCGGTCCGCGCGTTCGCCGCGTCGACCTCGAGCGGCGCCGGGACGAGGAAGAAGAAGCCCCCTCCGCGCTCGATCACGACGACCTCGCCGGTCCGCGCCCCGAGGACGTCCAGGCAGACGCGGCGGATCTCAGCGTTGCGCTGCGCGGCCACCGTCTCGTCGAGCCCTTCGCCTTCGACCGCGACCGCGACGTAGCCGGCGGCCAGGCTGATCCCGCGGGCCTGCGCGTCTTCGCGCGCCTCGAGCGCGTCCTCGTAGGCGCGCGAGAGGAGCCGCTCCCAGAAGCCGCGCCGCCGGCCGCCGCGGCCGCCGCCCGCGTCGCGGGCCATCTCGACGGCGATCTGCGCGGCGGTGAGCCGGACCTCGGCGCCATGCTCGCCGGCGTCGCGGCCGCCCGCCGGGAAGACCGAGATCCGCCCGAGCCGCATCTCGCCGGCGCGGATCGGATAGGAGCGCGCGTGCGGCGGCGCCGGCGGCGCGAGCGTCAGGACGTCGTCCGGGTCGGCGTCCTTCGCGAGCAGGTCGCGCACCGAGGTCGGGATCGCGCCGTCGCCGGTCCCCGCGACGGCGAGGTGCCGCCACTGCGCGTCCTCGACCAGCACGGCGGCGTCGGCGGTCGCGGCGAGATGCGCGGCGAGCGCTTGCGCGCCGCCCCCGCCGGCGGCGACGCGGGCCAAGGACTCGGCGTACGCGAGCAGCGCTTCGGGCGCGTCGCGCCGGAGCCGCCTGGGCGCGGCAACCTTCTCCTCGTGCACGGTACGCCGCTTGTTTCGACGGCGCGGCACCGCTCCTTTGGCCCGATGCAGGGAGGAGGGCCCGTCCGACACGACGACGTGAGGGCGCGTGGACTTCCTGACGCTCCATCTCTGGCTCGGCTTCGCGGTCGTCGTGCTCGCTCTGCTCGCGGTGTGGCGGCGCGGCGAGCGCCGGATCACGATCTGGGTCGTCACGCTTCAGATCGCGATCGGCATCGGGCTCATGGTCCGCGGCCTGCGCGTCCCCGCGATCCATCCGGCGCTCGCGATCCTCGGCTGGGCGGCCTACATGGCCGCCAACGCGCTCGGACGCCGCCCGGGGGCGGCGCGCAACGCGCTGATCGCCGCGGCGATCGGCTCGCTGCTGATCCTGATCGCCTTCGGGATCGGGCAGTCGGCGGTCCGCCACGGCGCCGGCTGACGCGGATGGTACGGAACGGGATAAACCTTCGTAAAGGCCGCGACCCCCGCGAATCGCCCGGGAACGGTGCACCCGATACTTCCCAAAGGAGTGGGGTTTCGAGGCTTGCAGCACACGGATCGTGCGGACCAGGGCGACGGAGGTAGCGTGGTCCAGCGGCGCGTCAAACGCGCCCGCCGGTATCGCGCGGTCCCCGCGAGCGTCGCGACGCGCCTGGCCGAAGCGGCTCGCAAGCCGATCGCGCTCGTCATCGCGCCGTCCGGGTGCGGGAAGAGCGCCCTCCTCCGCCGCCTGAGCGCCTCGCGCGGCAAGACGTTCTTCGTCGATGCGTCCGTCGGCGACACGACCCTGCGCGACGTGCTGCGCGAGCTCTGCGACGCGCTGCGGCCGATCGCCCTCGGGGCGCGTATCACGTTCGCCAGCTCCTACGCGCGCGCGGCGCAGAGCGGGCGTCCGGCGCCGATGCTGGCGCGCTGGCTCGCGCGGTATCTCGCCGGTCAGGACGCGACTCTCGTCTTTGACGCCGTCGAACGGCTCGGGGCCGACGTGCCGCTCTTCGCCGAGCTGGTCGAACGGCTCGTCGCCGAGCTCGACGGCGGGATCCGGATCGTCCTCGCCTGCCGCGAGGACGCCGGCCTTCCGGTCCCGCGCTGGTTCGCGAACGACCTCTGCGGGATGCCGCTTGGGCCCGAGGTGCTCGGCGACGCCGCCGGCCGCGCGCCCGACGCCGAGGCGGCCTTCGCCGCGCTCGCGCCCTCCGAGCGCGACGATCTGCTCCGCACCTGCCTGCTGCGTTCCTTCGACCCGACGCTGCTCGTCACGCTCGGCGTGCCGCAGCACCCGCTGCTGGCCGCCTCGCCGCTCCGCCCGCTGATCGTCCAGGACGGCGCCGGCGGCTACCGGTACGACGAGCGGCTTCGCGCGCGCGCCGAGGCCGCGCTGCGCGAAGACCCGGCCATCTTCGCCGCCGTCGCCGAGGCGACGGTCGACGCGCTCGAACGGCGCGGCCGGGTGCGCGCGGCGCTCGAGGCCGCGCGCGGCGCGGCGCTCGTCGACCGTGTTCGCGGCCTGCTCCGGCGCCACGGCGCCGCGCTCGAAGAGCACGGCGACGCCGATGCGGTCGAAGCCGCCCTCGACCTGCTCCCGCCGCACGACGACGACCCCACCGTGCTGCTGTTGCGCGCCACGCGCGAGGCGCGGCTCGGCCGCTCCGACATGGCGGAGGCGTGGTTCCGCCACGTCATCGACCGGGCCGGCGACACGGCGCTGCGCGTCGATGCCGGCTACCGGCTCGCGCGCGAGCTCGTCCGGCGCGACCGCCCCGACGCAGTGGAGCTGCTCGAGCCGTTCCTCACCGAAGACGGGCTCTCGCCGCAGCAGCGCGCCGCCGTGCTTTCGGTGCTCGGTCAGGCGTACGTGATCGCGCAGCGCGAGGAAGACGCGCAGCGCGCGATCGCGGCGGCGCTCGCGTTCAGCGAGCAGCTCGAGCCGGCCGAGCGCGCCTACCTCCACACCCGCGCAGCGTACGTGAACCTCTGCTGCGGCGCGCTCGACGACGCGCGCGAGCACGCCGCGCTCGGCGCGCGGATCGCCGAAGAGGCGCGCCTCGACGTCGTCGCCTTCGGCGCGTACAGCGTCCTCTACAATCTCGTCTACGAAGCCGAAGGTCCGTCGGCCGCGTTCCGTTGCCTCGAACGGCTCGCCGACTGCGCGATCCGCTCCGGCAACGTCGATTTCCACGTCTACGCGCTCGTCGCGGCCTACGCGCTGCAGGTCGAGCGCGGCGACGTCGAAGCGATCGAGCGGCTCGACCACGGGCTGCGCGCGTTCGACCTGCACTACGGCGCCGCGCCGAGCGTCGAGGGGCTGTTGCCCGGCCGCGCGCTGGTGACCGCGTGGGCGGGGCGCTTCGCCGCGGCGCACGACCTGCTCGCGCCGAGCGGCGAGCAGCAGGCACACTTCCCCGACCGGGAAGCGCTGCGCTGGGCGGAGATCGCGCTCTACGCCGCAGCCGCCGGGATGCACGAGAAGACCGCCGCCGCCCTCGTGTGCTGCGCCGACGCGCTCGATCGCGACGGCCGCCATTCGCACCACGCGCAGCGGGCGATCGTGATCGCCTCGGTCGCCGCCGAGCTCGCCGAGGTGTCGCCGATCCGCGTCCCGCCGATGGCGAGCCCGCGGCTCGCGGTCCTCGCCTCGGCGGCGCGCGTCGTCGTCGCCCGTTACCGCGGCGAGGCGAGCGCGGGCGAGCTCCTCGCCGCGCTCGACGAGCTGCGCGCCCACGAGTTCGGCGGGCTCGCGAAGCTCTTCGCGGCGCTCCCCGCGAGGCCGGCATGAGCGCCGCCTCGCTGGCGACCGCGCTCGCCGACAGCCCGGCCGGGATCGACCTGCTGCGCCCGTACGTCCCGCCGTCCGAGTCGATGATCGTCGATGCGATCGTGGAGGGCTTCGTCCGCCGCGTCGCCGAGACGGCGACCGACGAGGGGCGCGCCCGCTTCGTCGACTGGCTGCGCGGCATCTGCACCTCGTACGGCGACGTCCCCGAGTTGCGGCGGACGCTGCTCGCGCTCCCCGAGGCGCTCGCGCGCGCTGCGGCCGCCGGCGGCGCGCCCGCGTTCGAGTCGCGCGAGCTCGACACGTTCGCCGCCGGCGTCGCCGCGACGGTGCAGGAGTGGTGGCGGCCGCTGCGGCGCGTCGAGGACGAGCCGATCGACGAGGTGGACGCGCGGATCGACGCCTTCATCGTCCGCCTCGAGTCGCGCGATCCGCTGACCTCGGAGCATTCGCGCGCCGTCGCTTCCTGGTGCCGGCGCCTCGCCCGCCGGCTCGGGCTCGACCGCCGCGAGGAGACGTTCGCTTCGCGCTGCGGGCTGCTGCACGACGTGGGGAAGATCAAGACCCCGCTCGACGTCCTCAACGCCCCGCGCGCGCTCACGCCGAACGAATGGAAGATGATGCGCGCCCACGCCGCCGCCGGCGAAGCGATGGTGCGCGCGGTCCCCGAGCTGCGCGTCTTCGGCCCGGCGGTGCGCAGCCACCACGAGCGGCTCGACGGGAAGGGCTATCCCGACGGGCTCCCCGCGTCCGCGATCCCCCTCATGGCGAGGATCGTCGCGGTCGCCGACTGCTTCAACGCGATGATCGGGCGCCGGCCCTACCGGCTCCCGCTCCAGCCGACGCTCGCGCTCGAAGAGCTGTTCCGCCACCGCGGGACGCAGTTCGACCCCGAGATCGTCGATGCGATGGCGGACGTCATATCCGCGTAAAGAGCGAGTGGACGGCGAGTCCTTCCGGGTACCCAGGGATCGGGGGCACGACGGAGAACGCGGTGACCCGCGTCACTTTCCAGAGTGGGAGGATTTTCATGTTTCGCGCACGCGCCTTTGCGGCGGTGTCCTTGATCTGCGGTCTGGCCGGGTGTGGCGGAGTCGCGGGCGGAGTCGTCCCCTCGGGCGACCGCGCCCCGCAGACGCTGCGCGCGGTTCCGATCGTCTCGCCGACGCCCGCACCGAAGCACCCCGATACGCTCCGCGCCGTCCCGATCGTCTCGCCGACGCCGACCCCGGCGTCGCGCCGCGCGGACACGCTCCGCGCCGTCCCGATCGTCTCGCCGACGCCGGCTCCCAAACCGTAACACCCTGGGCGGGAGCCGCGCGCTCCCGCCTTCCCATCACGGATGACCTCGGCCGATTGGGCACCGGCCGCGAATCACGGAGGATTCGATGAACCTCATGCGCTCGCTCGCCGCGATCACGGTCGCCGCGGGACTCGCCGCCTGCGCCGCCACGCCCGGAACGACCGCCCTGCCGGGCCCCGGTCTCGCCCGTACCGACACGACGCTCCGGGCGGTGCCCATCTACTCGCCCTCGCCGAGCCCCGCGCCCGGCCTGCTCGGCGGGCTGCTCGGCGCGGTCGCGGGGCTCACCTGCGGGATCACGGCCGGGCTGACGTGCCACATCGTCGCCGGGGTCGGCCCGCAGGGCCTTCCCGCCGGGACGCCGGTGAGCAAGCTCCCGGGGCTGCATCCGGCCGACCTGCAGAGCGCGTATGCCCTCCCGTCGGCGAGCGCCGGGACAGGGCAGACGATCGGCATCGTCGTCGCCTACGACGACCCGTCGCTCGAAGCGGACCTCGCCGTCTACCGCGCCGCGTTCGGCCTCGGCGCGTGCACGAGCGCGAACGGCTGCTTCAAGAAGGTCAAGCCGGGCGGGCTGCTCGCCGCGCTGCTCTCCGGGAACCAAGGCTGGGGCCAGGAGGCCTCGCTCGACGTCGACATCGCCTCGGCGGTCTGCCCGAAGTGCAAGATCCTCGTGGTCGAGGCGTCGTCCGACGCGCCGTCGGCGCTGCTCGCCGCGGCGAAGACCGCGGTCGCCGACGGCGCGACGGTCGTCAGCAACAGCTACAGCGTGGCGGAGACCCGTTCGGAAAACGATGCGAGCTACGCGATCGGCGTCCCGTTCGTCTTCGGCGCCGGCGACGCCGGCCCGCACGCCGAATGGCCCGCGGCTTCCTCGCACGTCATCGCGGTCGGCGGCACGTCGCTCGCGCGTGACGGCAGCGCGCGCGGCTGGTCGGAGACCGTCTGGGCCCCGTCGGGCGGCGGCTGCAGCGCCTACGTTCCAAAGCCGGCATGGCAGCCCGCCGACGGCTGCACGACCCGCACGATGAACGACGTCTCCGCCTTCGCCGATCCGAACCCGGGCGTCGCCGTCTACGACAGCTACCTCTCGAGCAAGCCCGGCTGGCGGACCTACGGCGGAACGAGCGTCGCCGCGCCGATCGTCGCGGGCGCGATCGCGCTCGCCGGAAACGGCTCGTCCCTCACCACCGCGGCGCCGCTCTACGCGAACGCCGCCAGCCTGAACCGCGTCGGCGCCGGCGGCTACGCGCCGCAGGCCGGCAACGGCTCCCCCAAGGGGATCGCGGGCCTCTAGACGAGGGCGCGACGCGGCTCGCGCCCGCAGGGCGCGAACGCGACGGACTCGGCGCTCGTTCAGAGCGCCGAGTCTTTCAGCCGCCGCCGGAGAGGAGGGTCTGCACCGTCGAGACGATCGTCAGCACGCCGACCACGATGACCGTCGTCCACGCGACCACGTTGAACACGACGTTGTTCGTGTAGCGGCCCATGATGCGCGGGCGGTTGATCAGCAGCAGCATCAGCACGAGAACGACGGGGAGCAGCACCCCGTTGATCACCTGCGAGTAGAAGATGATGCCGTTCTCGATCGCGTCGGAGGCGAGCAGCACGACGCCGCCGCCCACCGCGATCAGCCCCGCGTACAGTCCGTAGAAGACGCGCGCCTCGCCGAAACGCCGCTCGACGCCGGACTCGAAGCCGAACGCCTCGCAGACGTAGTACGCCGTGGAGAGCGGCAGGATCGACGCCGTGAAGATCGCCGCGTTCAGCAGACCGAGCGCGAAGAGGAGCGACGCGTACTTCCCGGCGAGCGGCTGCAGCGCGGTCGCCACGTCCCCGGCGGTGTTGATGCTCAGCGGGTGCTGCCCGGGCGCGAGGTGCTGGTTGTGCACGAAGATCGTCGCCGCGCACGCCACGATGATGAAGAAGGCGATCACGTCGGTCACGACCGCGCCGGTGATGACGTCGATCCGCGAGTACGGATAGTCCTTGATCGTCACGCCCTTCTCGACGATCGCCGACTGGATGTAGAACTGCATCCACGGCGAGATCGTCGTGCCGATCACGCCGATCGCCGCGAGCAGATACGCCTGCGTGGGCGTGAAATGCGGGACGACCAGCGCGGTCATGATCTCGCCCCACTTCGGGTGGACGAGGATCCCGCTCGCGACGTACGCGAGGTAGACCGCGCAAAAGGCGAAGAAGACCCGCTCGACGATCTTGTAGTTGCCGCGCGTCACCATCGTGAAGACGAAGATCGCGGCGACCGGCACGAGCAGATATTTCGAGAGCACCGGGACGTACTGCTGGAAGACCGGCGAAGCGTAGGCGATGCCGGCGAACTCGGCCGCCGTGTTCCCGAGGTCGGCGACCACGAAGAGCAGCAGCACGACCGCGGTGACCTTGACGCCGAAGTTCTCGCGGATGAGGTCGGCGAGCCCCTTCCCCGTCACCGCGCCCATCCGCGCGCACATCTCCTGCGTGACGATCAGCGCGATCGTGATGGGGATCAGCAGCCACAGCATCGTGTGGCCGAACTCCGCGCCGGCGATCGAGTAGATCTGGATTCCGCCGACGTCGTTGTCGGCGTTCGCCGTGATGATCCCCGGGCCGACGATGGAGAAGAACAGCAGCAGCGAGCGGCGGATCCCGCGGCGCGCGGCGGTGCGCCGCGCCGCGATCTCCGGCCCGGCGGCGCGTTCTTCGTCGACCCCGCGCATCAGACCGATATCGTGCGGCGGACGCTTCCGTGGCGCGTGAAGCGCGGAAGCTGCTTCTTGAGACGCTCGGGAAGGATCGCATCGATCGCGTCGTCGACCGTCACGATGCCTTCCATCGCGCCGTTCGCGTCGAGCACCGGGCACGCGAGCAGATCGTAGCGCGCGATCGTGCTCGCCACGTCCTCGGCGCTCGTCTCCGGCGTGACGCTGACGATCTCCGGATCCATGACGGCGTGGATCGCGGCGTCGGGCGCCGAGAGCAGGAGCGTGCGCAGCGAGAGCGTGCCGAGCAGCTTGCGCGTCTGATCGGTGACGTAGAGATAATAGATGAACTCGGTCTCCGGAGCGATCTCGCGGATCTTGGCGATCGTCGCCTCGACGCTGCGATGCGGATAGATCCAGACGTAGTCGGTCGTCATGAGACTCCCGGCCGTCCCCTCCGCGTACGCGGCCAGCTCGCGGAGGTCCTCGGCCGTCCGCGAGTCCATCTGCGCGAGCAGCTCCTCCTGACGCTCCTGCGGCAGCTCGGCGAGCAGGTCCGCCGCGTCGTCGGAGTCCATCTCCTCGATGATGTCGGCGGCGCGCTCCGTGCCGATCGACTCGATCAGCTCGCGCTGCGTCTCGACGTCGAGGTGCTCGAACGTGTCGGCCGCGTCCTCGTCGTCGAGCGACGAGACGATCCGCGCCGCATCGGTGCGGTTCAGCTCTTCGACGATGTCCGCGAGATCGGAGGGATGGAGCCGCGAGAGCCGGCCTTGGCTGACCGAGAGCCGGATCTCCGAGGGGTTCATGTCGGCGATCGGCGCGACGTTGTCCCAGGCGATCAGCGTGCGGGGGACGCGTTCGACGATCGTCGGCGCGATGCGGCCGACGCCGAGCCGGCGGAGCAGCCCGGAGATTCCGATGTCGGCGGCGACCACGCGCAGCGCGCCGCCGGCCCGGGTGATCTCGATGTCGTTGATCCGCACGACCTTGCGGCCGTCGACGTCGATGATCTGCTTGTCGAAGAGATCCTCGACCAGGTAGAGCGTCTCGTCGTCGGGCGGCGCCGGGATCGTCGGCGGCGCGCTCAGCTCGAACGAGCCGTTCTCGCCGACCGCCGCGACCTCGGAGAGCCGCACGAGCATCTTGCCTTCGCGCGTCTTCAGTACGACCGCGTCGATCGACGGGAACGGAACGTCGGGGGTGCCGACGACGAAGTCGGCGACCTTCCCGATCTCCTCACGGCGGTCGCCGCGCCGAACGAACGCGGGGCGTCCGATCAGCTCGGAGACGAATCCCTCGTGGAACGTCGGCGCGGCGGCTGCCATCGCCTACCCTTTCCCCAAAGGAAAGGGGGTCAGAAGACCGGCAGTCCGCCCCCGACGGTCGTGAGCGCGTTGCCGCCGCGGTCGTCGTAGACGACGATCGCGCCGGCGGCGCCGGTTCCGAACCACACCGGCGCGTTCAGCGTCGCGGCCCGTGCCGAGACGGTCTTCGCGCGCTCGTCGCTGCTGAAGCCGAAGCCGCGCCCGGCAGCGATCGCGGAGAGGTTGCGGCCCAGGCAGTCGTAGGCGGCCAGCTGCGCCGGCGACCCGCCCGCGAGGTTGAGCGGCGCGGACGTGCCGGCGATCTGCACCTCGTTCACCTGGTACGGCACGAGGAAGACGTCGGCCGGCCAGCTCCAGGTGAAGAACAGCAGCCAGCCGCGGGCCGCGCCCGCGCGCGGCGACGGGGTGACGGTGATCGCGCCGGCGCTCGTCGAGGTTCCGCTGAACGAGCCGCTGACGGAGACCGCGTCCCAGCGGGTCGGGAAGGTGACGATCGGCGCGGCTCGCGACCCGGCGTACATCAGCGAGAACGTCTGCGGCGCGAAGGCGACCGGCGCGATCGCCGGAGGCGCGAGGCCGGCGGGGGCCGCGGCCGAGCAGAAGTTCAGATCGGGCGGCGGCGGCGGGATGACGTTGTTGCAGTTGGGGTTCGCGCGCGTGCACGGGGCCCCGGTCGTCGGGCCGCCGTTGACGACCCAGTTCGCGCAGTCGTTCGAGTACGTGCCGCCGCCGCAGGCGGCGAGCGCCGGAAGCTGAAGCGAGCTCCAGCCGCCGTCGTCGTAGTCGCCGCCCGCCGACGCCGGCGTGCGCGCCGCGCCGAGCTGCGCGAGGATGTGGGCCGCCGCCGACGAGCCGGCCGGGATCGCGGGCGCGGGCGCCTGATAGGCGGGGGCGAGCGCGGGCTGCGTGCCGGCCCCGCTCGAGCACCCGGCGATGAGTATCGCCGCGCATGCAAGCGCGAGCGTCCGTCCGTACCTCACGATGTCCCCTCCGTCCGATGTCGTGGCGCGATGGCCCTCGCTACACGTCATCGGCAGCTCGCCCGCCGTTCTTTCGCGGCGAGCGCCGCGCTACGCGACGATCGAGTCGGAGACGAGCGTCGCGACGCTCTGCGAGAGCCGCTCGGCGTCGGCGACGAGCTTGGTCTGGAACTGCGTCTGAATCTGCGCCTTGGTGAACTCGGTGACGGCCGAGCCGACGTCGAGGTCGCGGATCGCGCTCTCCGACGCTTCCGTGTTGACGCTCGCGGTCGAAGCGTTGTCGGCGGCTTCCTGCAACGAGACCGACTGCGCTCCGATCGCCGCCCGCATGCTGCCCAGGCTCGAGATCGCGTAGTCGATGCGGTACTCGGCGGCCTGATTCTCGAGGTCGTCGCCCAGCTCGACTTGGTTCACGCCGAGGTTCGTCGCGTTGACGGCCGGGATGTCGACCGAGACGACGTCGCCTTCCGCGTCGCCGACATTGACCTGCATCGCCGAGCCGGGCGCCTTCTCTTGCGCCGGCAGCGTCACCATGATCGCGCTCTTCCCGACGTCGGCTTGGGTGAGCGTCCCGATGTTGAACGAGAGGACCTGATTGTTGTTCTGGTCCATCTGGCTGAACGACGGGGTCCCCGGCGTCGGCGGCGAGTAGCCCAGCTCGTAGTTCGTGTCGTTGCCGACCTGGATCGTCGCCGTCTGCTCGGGGCCGAACGTCGGATCCGTGCTCGCGATCGTGACCGTCACGTTGAGCGCGTCCGCGACGGGATCGTAGGAGTCGACGCTCAGACTCTGCACGACTTGCTGCGCGGTCGGCGACACCGCCGGCTCGTTGGGATCGACGCTCGAGTCGATGAGCTGCCCGCCGCCCGACGCGTCGGGATTCGTGACGAGCAGCGCGCGCGTGCTCTGCGGAAGGACGCTGGAGTTGCTGCCGTCCAGCAGCTGCTTTCCGTTGAAGGTCGCGTTCGACGAGATCCGGTTGATCTCGAGCATGAGCTGGGTGAGCTCGGCCTGGATGCTGCTC
>Ga0209810_1000354_pt1 | contig 109825 bp, 107 predicted proteins | sample Coa_R1_7_FD_187159 | JGI IMG/M metagenome (GOLD analysis project Ga0209810, IMG submission 187159) | Surface soil microbial communities from Centralia Pennsylvania, which are recovering from an underground coalmine fire - Coalmine... | ecosystem: Environmental > Terrestrial > Soil >...
CATGTAGTGGTTCGATTCATCGAACCGCTCGGCCGCAGCCGAGCTTCCCGTCTCCGGTCTCGCCTACGGGCCGTCACGACGCTCTCTGATCGCCGGCCGTCGTATCGTTCCTCGGAAGACAATCCGGCAGCAGACGTCAAATCTGCGCTGCGGCGCAGCGGCTTGATGAATCAAGCCCCTACAGGGCAGATGCAAGTGTTCCGCGACGGATGCATTTTCGGCCCAACCGTAGGACGCAACAGATTCTCTACGGTGTGCTATCGGGGTTCTCCTGATCCAACTCCCAGCGCCGGGGATTGGTTGTGATGTACTCCCGAATATGGTTCCAGGCATGCGGCGTGCGAATGATGTGCTCGTAGTAGTTCGCTTGCCAGGCGAAAGCGAGCAGCAGTGACTGGCGAACAGTGCGGGTGGTCGCTGCTTTGTAGGAGCGCACCACCGAGCCCAACGACACAGTCCCGTCTTCCGGCAAGAGAATGATGCCATGCACGTGATTGGGCATGACCACCGACACGTCAAGCGTGAGAGGGGGGGAAGCGCTCCGGCAGAGTCTGCCAGAGATCCTGGGCAATCTGGCCGATGGGCGAGAGACGCATGACACCGTCGACGATGTCACCCAATAAACACACGCGCTCCCGAATGCAGATGGTCACGAAGTAAGCGCCGGCCCGAGTGTACTCGTAACCCGCCAAGCGCAAGGAGTGCCGCGTTGCCGGCTCGCGGATAGCATCTGTCATGCGACTCCACTGTCGCATCCAGACAGTCGCCAGTCAATCCACTCTATTAGGAACGATTCCGTTCAATCGCGACGCGGCCCAGGAGCTTGACCACCACCTCCCACGCCGTGGCCGAAGCCAGTGCCAGGATCGCGGAACCTGGCTTGAAGCGCTAATCCGCCGCCACCGCGCCGGCAACCGGATCATCCCCGCCGGTGCGCTGTCCCTGGGTGAGGATTCCCAGGGAGAGATCCGGGTTCGCTTCGGTGCGCGCCTTGTCGAGGAGCGCCTTGAGGAAAGGTCGCTTGGCCTCGCGGTAGCCGACGAAGTCGTCCTCGAAGAGGAGCGCGACAGCCTTCTTCAGATCGCCGTAGGCGTGCGCGAACTCGGGACGCTGGCGCAGAAAATCGCGGATGAGGATGAACTCCTCCCAGCGCGGGCTGGTGGCATCGGCCACGTGCACGTGATGTGTCCAGGGACCGGGGGGCCCTTTGCGGAAGAACATCTCGTCGGGAAGCCACTGCTCATATTCGGGGTAGTAGACATAGCCCAGATCGATCAGCGGCTGAACGGCGCACTGCCGTGCTTCCGGCATGTCCCGCACCGTCACCAGCATGTCGATGATCGGCTTCGCCGGCAGACCGGGCACCGAGGTGCTTCCCACATGCTCGACCGACAGCACCATGGGCCCAAGCGCCGCGGCGATCTGCGCCTCTTCCTCCGCGAACATCTCCGGCCACGCCGGGTCATACTCACGGACGACGATCTTGCCGGCGCCGTAGCGCTCCGTGCTGGTCATCAGACACCTTATCACATATTTCCAGCGCAGCGACCAAGGGCGCTCCGGCACTCAGGGCTCGTGCATGATCGGCATCGCCGGGTCGTCGTGGCCGGCCCGCGTGCCGGCCAGCCTTCGCAGGCCTAGACCACACCGGGCTGGTCGCCACGCGGGGCGACCAGGACGGGATAATGCACGAGCCCTACGCCGGCACTTGACAGCATGACCGTAGCCTCCTACTCTGAAGTGACTTACCGAACGTTCAGTAAGCGGAGCACGGCGTGGACCGTCCCTGGCTTGCCCATTACGACGCGGGTGTGCGCGCGTCCCTCGCGTACCCGGATCTCACCCTGCCGGCGTTCTTCGACGCGACGGCCGGCCGGTACGGTGACCGCGTTGCAACGGTGTTCCACGATGCCAAGCTCACCTACCGCCGGCTGAAGGGCCGCATCGATCGTTTTGCCGCCGGCCTGCTTGACGCCGGCATCCGCCCCGGCGACCGGGTCGCCGTCATGCTGCCGAATCTCCCCCAGTTCCTGGTTGCCTTTTTCGGCACCCTCCGCGCCGGCGCCATCGTCGTGCCCACCAATCCGCTGTACACCGCCCACGAGTTAGAGCATCAGCTGAGCGATGCGGACGCGGCGGCCATCGTCACGCTGAACCACTTCTTCCCGCGTGTCGAGGCCGCGCTGCCCAACACCGACGTGCGTTGCGTGGTCGTCACCGATGTCGTCTCCGCTCTGCCGGCTCGCCTCCAGCCCTTTTACGGTCTCCGCGATCGCCGCGCCGGCGGGCGGAGGATCGCCGCCGGCGGTGTCGTCCATCGATTCGGGGCAATGCTCCGGGCGGCGCCGTTGTCCGAGCCCATCCCCACCGGTCCCGACGAGGTGGCCGTACTCCAGTACACCGGCGGCACCACTGGTACCTCGAAGGGCGCCATGTTGACACACCGCAACCTGATCGCCAATGCCCTCCAGGCTCTGGAGTGGCAGCACGGCGTCGATGAGGACATCGATCACCCCACCGTGCTCTGCGCCGCCCCCTTCTTTCATGTCTACGGGCTGACGATCGGCATGAACCTGGCGGTCGCCGAGGGGGCCACCATGCTGCTGGTCCCACGCTTCATCACCGACGACGTGGTTCACGTCGCGGAGCGCTATCAGCCGCAATTCTTCCCCGGCGTGCCCACCATGTACATTGCTCTCGCCGAGAAATCAGGTGTTTCACCGCGGCAACTCGGCTCAATTCGGGTCTGCATCAGCGGCGCCGCTCCGCTCGATGCCGACGTGCAGCATCGCTTCTCCGGTGTCACCGGCGCGCGCCTGGTCGAGGGATACGGCCTCACCGAAGCCTCGCCGGTCACCCACTGCAACCCTGTCGGCACCGGCGGCCGGGTCGGCACGGTGGGCGTCCCGTTCCCCGACACCGAGGCCATGATCACCGATCCCGAGACCTGGGAGCCGCTACCGGTGGGCGAGGTGGGAGAGATGACGGTGCGCGGCCCGCAGGTCATGCGCGGTTACTGGCGCCGGCCCGAGGAGACGGCCGAGGTGCTGCGCGGCGGCTGGCTCCATACCGGCGACATGGCGGTGATGGACGAGGACGGATTCTTCCGCATCGTCGATCGCAAGAAGGACGTCATCATTGCCGGTGGCTACAACATCTATCCGCGTGAGGTCGAAGAGGTGCTCCTGGCCCATCCCAAGGTGCGCGACGCCGCGGTCATCGGGGTTCCCAATGCGTACCGGGGCGAGACGGTGAAGGCGGTCATCGTCCTCAAGGAGGGAATGGAGGTGACCACCGAGGAGCTTGCCGGCTGGTGCCGCGACGAACTGGCGGCTTTCAAGGTGCCACGCGTCATCGAATTCCGTGATGACCTGCCGCGCTCCCTCATCGGGAAGGTGCTGCGGCGCTCACTGCGTGAAGAGAGAACGGGAGAAGGGATCGCATGACAGCACCGACGCGGCGTGCCGCCATCATCGACGGACGCCGCACGCCATTCCTCAAGGCGGGGACCGGCCTCGCCGACCTCGATGTGCTGGCCCTGGGCACAATCGCCGTCCGCGAGGTGCTGGCGCACGCCGAGATGGATGGACAAGAGGTCGACGAGATCGTGATCGGCAACGTGTCCCGTCCCGTGCGCTATCACAATCTGGCCCGGGAGATTGGGCTCGCCACGCTGCCACGCACCGTGCCGGCCTTTACCGTCGGGCTGGCCTGCGCCTCCGCCTGCCAGGCGGTCACGTCCGCGGCCGACAGCATCGAGCGCGGCTATGCCGGCGCGGTCATCGCCGGCGGCGTGGAATCGCTCTCCAACGTGCCGATCCAGTACAGCGACCGTCTCGCCCGAGCCGTGGTCGGCGCGTCGCAGGGAAAGACGGTCCGCGCCAAGCTGGAGAACCTGGCCGGGGTACGGATGAGCGACCTGGCGCCGGTCGCGCCCGGTATCCGGGAGACGTCGACCGGACTCACCATGGGGCAGTCGGCCGAGTTGATGGCGAAAGCCAACGGCATCTCCCGTACCGCCCAGGACGAGCTGGCGCTGCGCAGCCACCAGAACGCTATCGCCGCGCGCGACGCCTGCCGGACGAGCGCGGAGGTCGTCCCGGTGTACCGGCCCGACGGCCGGGCGATCACCGCCGACACCCACCCGCGTCCCGATACCTCCCTGGCGCGCCTGGCCGCGCTACCACCCATCTTCGATAACCGGCACGGCACGATCACCGCCGGCAACTCCAGTCCGCTCACGGATGGGGCGGCAGCTCTCCTCCTCATGGCGGAATCACACGCGCGCACGCTGGGCTACCGGCCGCGGGCGGTGATTCGCTCTTACGCCTATGCCGCGGTCGATCCCGGCGATCAACTCCTCCTGGCCCCCGCCTACGCCGTGCCGGTCGCGCTGCAACGTGCCGGCCTGAGCCTTTCCGATATCGGGCTGATCGAGATGCACGAGGCGTTCGCCGCGCAGGTGCTCTCCACCACGCAGGCGCTCGCCTCACGGGAGTTTGCACAGCGGGAGCTGGGACAGGACGAGGCGGTCGGCGAGATCGATCCGGCCCACCTTAACGTCAACGGCGGATCCATCGCCCTGGGGCATCCGTTCGGGGCGACCGGCGCCCGCGTCCTCATGCAGCTGGTCAACGAGATGGAACGGCGCGACGAGCAGTTTGGTCTGGCCACGGTGTGCGCGGCCGGGGGTCTCGGCTGCGCCGTCATCCTGGAGCGTGTCTGATGACCATCGACGTCCCAACTCCGGCCGCGGCCGAGACCGGTGTGCGGCTGCAGATCGACGGCCAAACGGCCGTCCTGATCCTGGACCAACCGGGATCCACCGTCAATGTGATCAACCCTGCCTTCATCAGGGGGCTGGAAGAGGCGGTACGGGCACTCCCCGGTTCCGGCGCGACCGGAGTCCTGATTCGCAGTGCCAAGGAGGGCCAGTTCGTGGCCGGCGCCGACCTGACCCAGATCGCGCCGGCGCCGGACACCGAGGAGGTGGCGCGTCTGGCGCGACGCTTCCAGCGCGTCCTGTCACGTCTGGCTGCTCTCCCCATGACCAGCGTCGCCGTCATCAACGGGCCGGCCCTGGGTGGTGGCCTTGAGCTGGCCCTGGCCTGCGACTACCGGGTGGCCGCCGAGACGGTGACGGCCATCGGTCTCCCCGAGGTGTCACTCGGCCTGCTGCCGGCCGGGGGCGGCACGCAGCGCCTGCCGCGCCTGATCGGGCTCTCCCGCGCCCTCTCCCTCATTCTCGAGGGACAGCGCCTCTCCGCGCGTCGGGCCAAACGCGTCGGCATCGTGGATGAGGTCGTGCACCCACGCGACCTCGACGAGGCGGCACGCAGCCGGCTCACCCGGCCCAAGGTGCGCGGTCCGGTTCCCCAGTCTCACCTCGACCGGCTCGCGGCACACTCGGCGCTCGTGCGGTCCGTCATCTACCGGCAAGCAGCGAGGACCGTTCGTGCCAGGACCAAAGGGCACTACCCGGCGCCACTCCGTGCCCTGGACACGGTGCGGGCCGGACTGGAGCAGGGGTTTGGAGCCGGACTGGCGGCCGAAGCCGCCGCCTTCGGCGAGCTCGCCGGCACCTCTCACGCGCACGCCCTGATCTCCCTCTTCCTGGCGGCGGAGGGGCTGAAACGCGAACAGCGGGGCGAGACTCGTCCAGTTCAGCGCGTGGGAGTGATCGGCGCCGGCTTTATGGGAGCCGGCATCGCCCAGGCGGGAGCGGTCGCGGGACTGGACGTCCGCCTCCGCGACACCAGCCCGGAGCGGGTGGCGCGCGGACTGAAGTCGGCCCGTGACCTCACGCTCAGCGCTGCCCGCAACGGGCGATTCACCCGCCCAGAAGCGGCCGCTATTCTCTCCCGTCTCTCCGGCGCGGCCGACAACAGCGGGATGAGACGGGCCGATCTGGTCATCGAAGCCGTCTTCGAGGATGCAGCACTGAAACGGCAGGTGATTGCCGAGTTAGAAGAGATCCTTTCGCCCGAGGCGGTGATCGCCTCCAACACGTCGAGTCTTCCCATCGCCTCGCTCGCCGAGGGGGCGCGGCATCCGGAGCGCATCCTCGGCATGCATTTCTTCTCTCCGGTGCACAAGATGCCTCTGCTCGAAATCGTGCGAGCGCCCGCGACTTCCGATGACACGGTGCGCGCCGCGCTGCAGGTGGGACGGCGCATGGGTAAGACGATGATCGTGGTGCGCGATGGACCGAGCTTCTATACGACGCGTGTCCTCGGCTTCATGCTGCAGGAAGCCGGGCGCATCGTGGAGGACGGCACGCCGATCGCCGACGTCGATCGGGCGGCGATCTCCTTCGGCTTCCCCACCGGCCCGCTGGCTCTTATCGACGAGGTCGGCCTCGACGTGGCCGCCCACGTCTCGGCGACCCTGGCGGCCGCCTTCGGGTATCGCTTCCCACGCTCGGCGTCGGTCGACCGGATGGTGGCGGCGGGGAGATTGGGACGGAAGAGCGGGAGAGGCTTCTATGACTACAGTGGGCGCAGGAAACGGCCGGACCCGACCCTGGAAACAGGTCACGGCCGCCCGCTCCCGGCGGACCTCATCGCGCCGCGCCTGGCGCTGATCTTCGTGAACGAGGCGGTGCGCTGCCTGGACGAGGGCATCATCGCCTCCCCGCGGGACGGGGATGTCGGCGCCGTGCTCGGCACCGGTTTCCCGCCGTTCCTGGGCGGTCCGTTTCGTCATGCCGATGCCCTCGGTCCTGCAACCGTGGTCGAGGAGCTGCGCCGCATGACCGACGCCGACGGACCACAGTACGAGCCAGCCGATGCGCTGGTCGCCATGGCGCGCCGCGGCCGGAGCTTCTACGGGGGAGCAGCATGACGAAGCGCTTGATCGACAATCCCGACGTCCTCTGGACCGTCGAGCACGCGATTGACTGGGATGAGATCGCGGCGGAGGAGTCCACCTGGTGACGGCAGTGGAGGGAGTGGAGGTCAACGGCCGTCTGGCCGAAATCTCGCGCGTCGCGTGTCGCATCTTCCGGGAGCGCGGCTATCACGCCACGTCGATGCGCACCATCGCCGCCGCCCTGGGCTGGCAGGCGGCCGCCCTCTACTATTACTTCCCGGGCAAGGAAGATCTTCTCTTCCGGATCATGGACGAGGCGGTCGACGTGCTGACCGACCGCGTGCTGGCGGCGATCGATCCGGACGCCGCCCCGGCCGATCGTCTGCGGCAGGCGATGGGCGCCCACATCACCGCGGTCGCCGATCACCTCGACGAGCTAAGCGTGTTTCTCAACGAGATGAAAGCGCTGAGCCCACCGCGCCGCGAGCGGATCCAGGAGAAGCGTGACCGCTACGAGCGGATCTTTCGCGATATCCTGGCCGACGGTATCGCACGCGGCGAGATCGTCGCCCCCGATCCGCGCCTGGCCGGCCTTCTCATTCTGGCGGCGTGCAACTGGCTGTACAGTTGGTACCGTCCCGACGGGGCGCACACCCCGGAGGAGATCGCCACGGCCTTCAGCGACATGATCCTGTCGGGCCTCGGCCGCAAGTGATGATGGGGAATGGGAAGTATGACTATTCCCATCCTGGCCAAGACCGCCGGTCTCGTCCTCTCTCTCGGCTTCGATACCTTTGCGGTCTCGGTTGCCCTCGGCATCAGCGGCCTGCAGCAGGGGGACCGCCTGCGCTACGGCGTTGCCTTTGCCGGCGCCGAGGGGATCATGCCGCTCGTCGGCTTCCTGGCGGGAAGCACCGCGGCCCATGCGGTGGGGCCGGCCGCCTCCTGGGTGGCGATCATCCTGCTCCTTGCCGTCGGCCTCTACACCCTGTATGAGTCGTTTGGCGATGAGGAGCCCGAGTTTCGCGGTGCAACGCTGCCGGTCCTCCTGCTCACCGCCTTGTCGGTGAGCCTTGACGAACTGGCGGCCGGCTTCAGCCTGGGACTGCTCGGGATCCCGGTGGCGCTCGCCATTCCTCTCATTGCCGCCCAGGCGCTGCTCGTCACTCTGCTCGGTACCGGGCTGGGCGCTCGGCTCGGCGAGCGCGTCGCGCACGGCGCCGAGCGCCTCTCCGGGGTCACTCTCTCCGCCCTGGCACTCTTCCTGCTGGCCGAGCATCTCACCCGCGCCGGTTGACAGAAACCACTCAAGCGGTGCCTGCGATTGCTATAATATGCGACACGCCCCGGTCGCCGGGGCGTCTTTCTATGGGAGCACAGCAATGTCAATCAACAAACCTGTGACGCTAACCGCCGAGGGCAAGCACGAGCTGGAAGCGAAGCTCGCCTTCTTGAAATCGGTCAAGCGTCCGGAAATTGCCGAGAAGATCGGCCGCGCTGCTTCGGACGGAGATCTGTCCGAGAACGGCGCCTACCACCAGGCGAAGGAAGACCAGGGCCGCCTCGAGGGCCAGATCGCCGAGCTGGAGTATATTCTCCGCAACGCCGAAGTCGCTCAGGATACCGGCGACCGTGTCGGCATCGGCAAAACGGTCACGGTGCGTGATGAGGACGGCAAGGAGCGGACCTACCGCATCGTCAGCTCGCACGAGGTCAATCCCTCCGGCGGCCAGATCTCCGATCAGTCGCCGATCGGCGCCGCGCTCATGGGCAAGCGGGCCGGGGAGAAGGCTGAGGCGAACACGCCGGGCCGCACGCGCAGTTTCACCATCGTCAACGTCTCCTGAGAGGTCGCATGGAGGGCCCCCTGGTTTCGCGGCCCCACGCACCCGGCTACGGCATCCCGGAGCACAGTGACGGGCTTCTCTCCTGGGAGCACGTCGCGGGACGGCTGGCCGCCGCGCGCACTTACTGGGTCGATTCCGCCGACGCTGCGGGTCGCGTCCATGCCACTCCCATCTGGGGCGCCGTCGTCGACGGCACGCTCTATGTCGAGGGAGGCCCCGGAACACGCCGCGGGCGCAATATCGCCCAGAATCCGAATGTCGCCGTGCATCTGGAAAGCGGCGACGACGTCGTGATCCTGGAAGGGACGGCGGAGCACGTCGTGCCGCCGGCCCCCGACCTGGCGCAAAAGCTGGTCGACGCCCTGGACGCCAAGTACGGCGCCGGCGGCTACCACCCGGCCGCCGACCAGTGGAACGACGGTGGCCTCTACGCCATCCGCCCGCGCAAAGCCTTCGCCTGGACCCAGTTTCCTGAAGACACGACGCGTTTTACATTCGAGGCGTAGGGCTGGGCACGTCCAGCGCTACGCCTCCGGTCTGTCGGATTGGTCGAGCAACGCAGCGAGGCGCCTCGGCGCGATCTGACAATAGGCATCCCGCACCAGGGCAGCGACCTCATCCCAGTCCACCGGCACATCCAGATACACACCGAGCCAGCCACGGTGGCCGACATAGGGTGGGATGAAGAATTGTTCGGGGCTCTCCGCCACCAGAAAGCCCTGGACCCCGGCCGGCGCCGCACACCAGAATCCGACACGATCGTCGTGGTGCTGATCCGCGTACATCACAAAGACCTTCTTGTCCCGCACGAACCAGGTGGGCTCACCGTGGCTGAGACGCTCCGTGACCTCGGGAAAGGACAGACAGATCCGGCGCAAAGTGTCCAGCGGAGTTGATGGGGGCCCTTCCCGCGGCATAGTGCGCCAGTATAGAGCGTGACAGAGACACCGATCATCCGCCCAGAAGTACCGGAGGACTACGCCGCCATCGCCGCCGTGCACGCGGCGGCTTTCGACAACCGCACGACCGAGCCGGCGGTCGTCGCCCTCCTGCGGCAGAGACGTGGCTTCGACCCCGACCTGTCGCTGGTCGCAGAACTCGCGGGGGAGATCGTCGGCCACGTCCTCTTCTTTCCCTACACGCTCCGTCTGCTCGGGGAGAACGTGCCGGCCGTGAACCTCGCGCCGATTGGCGTCCTGCCCGGCCGTCAGCGTCAGGGCGCCGGCAGCCGTCTCGTCGAAGAGGGGCACCGCATTGCCCGTGACAAAGGTTTTGCGCTGAGTTTTCTGCTGGGCCACCCCTCGTACTACCCGCGCTTCGGCTACCGCACCGGTGCCTACGGAGTGTCTGGGGTCACGGTCTCGGCCCACGCGCTTCCTGCGCCGATCCTGTCGTCGCGCCCTATCACGGGCGCCGATATCCCGACCCTGCACCGGCTCTGGGAGGATGACGAAGCGAACGTGGACTTCTCCCTCGACCCGGGCCTTGATCTTCTGGAGTGGGTCAGCCCCAACCCGGCGATCTCATCGCGCGTCTACGAGCGCGACGGCCGGATCGTCGGATATACACGCATCCACAAAGACGAGCCGGCCCGTCCGCGTGTCTTTCTGGCCCCAGACCCCAAGGCGGCACGGTTGGTGGCGGCGTCTGTCGCGCATGCTGCCGGATCGCCGGATATCACCCTTCCCATCCATCCCTCAGCCCGTGCCGCGTCTGCGTTCGGCGACGTGTCGGTCCAGCGCTGGGTCGCGGCGATGGCGACATCCCTTGGTTCTCCCGTCCTCGAGAGGTACTTCGCCCTTATCGAGCGTGACGCGCGTCCTGCCGGCCGGGTGACGTGGCCGGTGGCGTTTGATTTATAGGGACCGGTCTTCCAGTTCTCACGAGCAGTCGGCGCGGCCGCCCCATCTCATGGAGGGCGATCCCACGGCAATCGCCGGGTGAGAGGCAACATGCCGGGATGTGAACGGAACCTCCTACTGTCCTCACTGGTCCGCCATCTCCAGCAGCGTCATGACCGTCCGCCAGTTGCGCGTCGTGGCCGGCATCTTCAGGCGGCGCTCCCAGAAGCTGTTATTCAGCTTGGTCCTCCCGTAGCCATCGGGGCAGGCAAGATAGACTTCGCGGCCGGCAATCCGGAACTCATCATGGCCACCCGGTGGAGCGTCCACCGAGGACACGTGGGGGCTCTCGGCCAGGAAGGTCACGTGCAGCGACGCCGGATCGTCGCCGGCGGCAAGGAAGGGATTGCTCCCGGCAATGGCTCGCATCTCCTCGACGGTGCGCACCAGGACCGCGACGTCAAGTCCCAGCGTGCCGGCGATGGCGCCCTCGAGACGAGCTCTTGTCTCCGCTTCCGGGGTTGCGGCCGAAAAGACCACGTTGCCGCTCTGGATGTACGTCGCCACATTCTCGTAGCCGAGACCGGTGAAGAGGTCGCGGAGGTCGGTCATCAGGATTTTCTTCCCGCCGACATTGATGCCGCGCAGCAAGGCGATGTATCTGGTCAGAGTTCACACTCGAGAAAGGTCATAGGCTACCAGTGTGCCACGGGATGGATGAATAATGAGCAACGTCGTCTTCATCGCTCAGTGCATCCCCCACGTGGAGGTTTATCCATGCCGGCGCGATTCCAAATCGTCTTCGATTGTCGCGATCCCGACTCTCTGGCCCGCTTCTGGGCCGACGCACTGGGTTACAAGATGCAGCCACCTCCGCCGGGCTATGCCACGTGGGAGGACTTTCTGCAGGCACGTGGGGTTCCTGAGGAAGACTGGGGCGAAGCGTCTGCCATCGTCGATCCGGGTCACACCCTGCCGCGCGTCTACTTCCAGCGTGTCCCCGAGCCGAAGACTCTGAAGAACCGGGTCCATCTCGACATCAACACGGGGGTCCGGGAGGGAGAGAGTGACGAGGAACATCGCGTGACCGTCGCCCGGGAAGTGCAGCGTCTGACGGACCTCGGCGCGACGATGGTCGAGGATCACGAAGGGGGCCACGAGCATTGGGTCGTCATGCACGATCCGGAAGGCAATGAGTTCTGCGTCCAGTAGCAGGGGAGCGTCGTGTTTATCTGTCCGGGCTGCGGTGAATGGTCGGAGGACCGGCTGGTCGTGGAAGCGGAGGTCGTCTGCAACTGTGGCCACCGGCGAGCCATCACGCGGCTCCCTCTCCTGCTTGTCTGCGGAGCGAGCGGCACCGGCAAGTCGACGCTCTGCCAGCATCTAGCGGGCACTCTCCACCAGGTGGTCGTGCTTGACCATGACATCATCTGGATGCCGGAGATGGACACGCCCGACGACGGCTGGCGGCGCTTCAAGCGACTCTGGCTCCAGACGGCATTCCATATAGGACAGAACGGCCGGCCCGTCATGCTCTTCGGCGCCGCCGACCCGGAGGGGTACGCATCTCTGCCGGAAAGCCGCTACCTGGCCCGGATCGACACCCTGGCTCTGGTCTGCGAGGATGATGTCTTGCGTGAGCGCCTCCTCGCGCGTCCCGACTGGCGCCGCTCCGGCGGCGATGGCTTCATCGCCGCCATGATCGACGTGACTCATGCCCTCCGGCGACTGGCGGACCGACAGCCGGATCGGATCACTCTGCTCGACACCACGCACGACACCGTCGAGCAGTCCGCCGAGAAAGTTGCCTCCTGGGCGGCGTCCATCCTCGGCAGAGAGCAAATGCCGGCCGGCGTGAGCCGGTAGCACGGATCGACCAGGGGGACGCCTATCAGAACCTTCAGTTTCAACGCCGGTCACGGCCGGCAGATCGATGCCTTCGGCAGCAATTTCGTGATGGCACGGCTGGCCCATACCCGGGGTATCCACGTCGGCTGCATGCACATCCCGCCGGGCGGTGGGGTCGGACGTCATCCGGCCACCTCACCTCAGCTCTTCATCGTGGTCAACGGGGAGGGATGGGTGCAGGGAGGAGATGGGATGATCGCGCCAATCGCCGCCGGCGAGGCTGCTCTCTGGCAACCAGGCGAGGAACACGCGGCAGGCACGGAGAGCGGCATGACGGCGATCGTGGTCGAGAGTGAGGTGCTGGCCGGCGTCCCGGAAGAATTCGGTCCAATCGCAGAGATCGCCGAGCCGCATGGGGAGTGAAAGCGCCCGCGCCTGGGACCGAGAGTACGAGGCCGGGCGTTACGATGCCGAGCCGCCGGAGCCGTTTCTCGACGATATCCTGGCCGCCGCGCGTCAGGCCGGCATCACCAGCGGCCTCTACATCGGCTGTGGCAACGGCCGCAATTATGTGCCGCTGGTCCGTGCGGGCCTCAATGTCGTGGGCCTCGACATCTCTCCGATTGCCCTCGCGCAACTTGCGGAACGCGTCCCCGAGCGGCGCGACTCGCTCATCTGTGGTGACCTGGGTGCCCTTCCTCGGGATGCCTGCTATGACCTCGTGCTCGGTATTCAGGTGTTTCAGCACGGCGATCGCGCGACGGCACACGCGCACATTCGCTCGGCCGTGGACCGTGTCGCACCGGACGGCCTCTTCGCCATCCGGGTCAACGCTGCCCAGACCGATGTCTGGCCGGCACATACCATCACGGAGCGAGGGGCCGATGACGGGTTCTCGGTGCGCTACCGGGAAGGCGCGAAGAGCGGCCTGGATATCCACTTCTTCGCGCGGGCTGAACTCGAGTCATTGCTCGCCGGCCTCCGGCCGGTCCTCCCACTACGGCTGCGGTCCACTCGCCGGCAGCCCCCTGCTCCCGGGCAGTGGTCACAGTGGGAGGGGATCTGGCAAAAGTGACTGGTGTCAAGGAGGGAACGCCACGACCGGACGAGACGCTATGAGAGCGGATGAGCAAACTCCATGGCCGGTGGGGCGCATCGTCGTCCGGCAGGAGGTGTGGCGCGGCAAGCTCTGGTCGGCCCGCCCGATGAGGGTCATCGAGGATCGAGGCGATGAGCTGGTCCTGTGGTGTCCCCCATGGCACGCTCTGGAAGACTGCGTCCACCCCGCCGACACGACCGCGGGCCCCGACCCGTGCCGAGCGATTCGCACTCTCGCTCTCACTGGGCGATTGGGTGCGGCGCGACTTCGTCTGGGACATCTCCACACTCGTGCTGGTTCGGACGGAAGATTGGCACGCCACATGGGTGTCCTGGCGCGAGAACGGAGAGTGGTGGGGATGGTATGTCAACTTCCAGCGACCCATGATTCGGATACCCACCGGCATCCAGACCATGGATCTCATGCTGGACATCGTGGTGGCGCCGGACCGACGGTGGCGCTGGAAGGACGAGGACGAGTTCGAGGCGCTGGTCTCCCAGGGGATCATCGATAACGATGAAGCGTGCCGGGTCCGGCGGGAGGCCGCCGACGTGATCCGGCAGCTCGACGCCAATCTTGCCCCGTTCAATCATCCGTGGCATAGCTGGCGGCCAAACCCAGACTGGGGACTACCCCACCTGCCGTCTGGATGGGATTGTCTAACGTGACCTCCGAATTGATGGGCACCACGCTTCCTCGACTCATCGACGAGACACTGCGGCGCCACGTCATAGGTGACGCGCAAGTCGTGGCGATCAGCAGCGAGCCCATTGAGCCAGGACTGTCCGGGGCAACCGTGGCTCGGCACAGCGTGACGTTCGACAGCCAGGGCGTTCGGCGCACAGTATCCCTGGTGACCAAAGAGGCGAGCCTCATCGAGCGGCGCATCCTGGCCCTGCTCCAAGAGCAGGGACAACCGGGCATCCCGTTCAACCACTCCCTGACTCTGACTGAGGCGGTGGCTCCGCTGTGCCTGGAGGATCTGGGCGATGTGCGGAGACCCACCAGTCTCGATCCGATTTCTCCGGAGTTGATCCGGCGCGAGGCGTCTGCTCTCGCCGGGATTCACCACGACAACGCGAGCATTGACCCCAAGGAGTTCTCGCTGCCCCGTGTCGACAGCCGGTACGTGCGCGAGCACCTGGCGCGTCTCTGGGAGCCGGCCTGGCAGCGGGCCGTCGACAATGTCGCCTTCCGCGGGGAGTTCGGCGACGCGATCGATGCCGTGGAAGCGGCTACCAGGCAGATCCCGGACGCGGTCGAGGACCTGGCGGCCGACGGACGGGATCTTACGCTCCTGCACGGCGACCTCAATCCCGGCAATGTCCTGATTTCCGGCGGCAGTCCCTACTTCGTCGACTGGCAGGCGGCGTGCTATGGACCCTTCTACCTCGACCTTCCTCACCATCTCCATACCCTTACCGCCGCCACGGCGTATCTTCATGCCCGAGAACGTCTGGGAGACCGCATCGATCCCCAGGATTTTGCCGCGAAGTTCCGGATGGCGGCGCACTACATCGGACTGCGGTACATCTGGTGGACGCTGGACCTATGGGCGGAGGATCCCGCCGACGCTCGCTGGGTTCGGCACTATCTCGACCTCATCACTCTTTGAGTTCGAAAGGGATGGACGCCAGCCTCGCGAGATTCCTGACGCGGCACACGGCCGTCGTTGAGAAGGCGGTCGACTGGGGTGATATGCCTCTGCAGGTCGCCTCATACATCACCTGCGAAACCCCTCCGTTGGAGTACGTGACCTCGGTCCGCGCCCTCGTCCTCCGCGAGGATGCCGTGCTGGTCCTGCATGACGACGGGGGGCGGCACTTGATCCTGCCCGGCGGCCGCAGGGAGCAGGGAGAATCGGTGGACGACACCCTGGCGCGCGAGGTGGCGGAGGAAACCGGGTGTCTCCTCGCGCACGGCACCCAGCTGGGCTTCATGCACTTTCACCATCTCGCCCCCCGGCCTGACGGCTACCGCTATCCGTATCCCGACTTCCTCCAGCTCGTCTTCACCGCGCGTCCCACCGGCCATCGTCCCGACCGCATCGTCGACGATGGCTCTGTGAGATGGTCCGGCTTCATGCCGGTGGATACGGTGCTGGGACTGCCACTCTCGCCCAACGAGCGTGTCTTTCTCGAGACAGCGCTGGACTCGCGGCCATAAGCGCCTGTGCTCGTTAGCCCGCCTTCGCGTGAGCAGCACATGGTTCACACCCGTGGTTCGCACCCGTAGCAGAGGCCTTCAGGCCGGCCGGGTGCGGCGGCCTGAAGGCCTCTGCTACCACGCTTGTCAGCCCGCGGCTCACAAGAGAGACGCCAGTTCCGGTTCGCTCAGGCGACCGCCTCGGCGGGGACCGCCGCTTGTGAGCGTGCTGCCGACGCAGCGGGCAGGAGCACGCTGAGCAGCACACCGGCGGTCACGATCCCGGCACCGGCGAAGACGGCGACCCGGAAGCCGGCCATGAAGGAGGCAGCGGTGGGGACGGTGACGATGTGCTGGAAGACGGCGCCGAGAATGGCGATGCCGAACACGCCGCCCAACTCACGGATCGAGTTGTAGGCGCCGGAGGCCTGACCCTCCAGGTTCGGGGCGATGGCGTTGATGACGGCGGCGGAGAGCGGGGCGAAGGTCAGGCCCATGCCGACGCCACCCAGGATGAAGGCAGGCAGCAGCGTGCTGTAGGGCGTGCTGATCTGCGCCACGGCGCCGATCCAGAGCAGGGCCGCCGCTTGCAGCGTCATGCCGAGCAGCACCACGGGACGCGAGCCGATCCGCCCGGCAATGATCCCGGCCACCGGGGCCACCAGCATGATGGTGCCGGTCCACGGCATGGTGCGGATGCCGGCGGTGAGCGGGGAAGCGCCCTGGATCTGCTGAATGTAGAGAGTCAGCAGGAAGATGGAGCCGAACATTCCGGCGCTCATCAGGAAGCCCACGCCGTTGGAGACGGAGAAGCCGCGCGCCGCGAAGAGATGCAGATTGAGCATGGGCGACGCCGCCCGACGCTCGCGCCACATGAAAGCCGCCAGCAAGAGGGCACCGGCCACAAAGGAGGCGAGAATGGCCGCGCTCGTCCAGCCGAGGGCGTTGCCGCGAATCAGTCCGAAGGTGATGCCGAAGAGGCCGGTACCGGCGAGAAGAAGGCCCGGAAAGTCCAGCGGCTGCCGATCGCCGTGCGATTCTTCCAGGCGCAGCACGCCCAGCAGAACGACCAGCGCCCCGATCGGCACATTGATCCAGAAGATGGCATTCCAGGCGACGCCGTTGACTATGGCGCCGCCGACCAATGGGCCAATGGCCAGGCCGAGACCGGAAATACCGGACCAGAGGCCGATGGCGGCCGCCCGCTGGTGCGGGGGAAAGGCGCGGGCCAGGATGGTCAGTGTCAGCGGGGTCACGAAGGCGGCGCCCAGGCCCTGAAAGGCACGACTGATGAGAAGCTGCGTTGAGGAATCGCTGAGGGCGGCCAGGGCCGAGCCCAGAGAGAAGACGGCGACCCCGGCGAGGAACACGCGCTTGCGCCCGAAGCGGTCGCCGAGGGCCGAGCCGGTCATCATGAGCACGGCAAAGGCGAGAGTGTATGCGTTGACGGTCCATTCGAGGTCAGAGACGGACGCCCCGAGCGCTCGCTTGATGGCGGGCAAGGCGGTAATGACCACCAGGTTGTCGAGCATGGCCATGAAGAGGGCGAGGGAGACGATGGCGAAGGTCCAGACGCGGGAACGAGTCGTCATGGTTGCGATCCTTTCTCGATCGTGAGTGGTCACTAACATACCGGGGTAAAAAAGGGGCCTAACAGCCGGCTGCGGCCGACGTCGTGCGCAGTTCCATCCGCATGTAGTTAGTGTACACTCACTAACCGAGCGATGCAAGGTGAACGTTTCGGCGGGATGGAACCGCCTCTTACGGCACCGCGGCCAGCGTGCGCTCCGTCTCCTCGACGAGGCGCTGCACCCGGACGGTACGAAATGCCGCCGGCGCCCCGTCGCGGAGACGCCGTGCGCCCGCCGGGTCGCCTGTGTCAGCATCCCGATCGTCCCGGGCAGCCATCGTGACGAGTTGGTTCTCTACGATGCGCTCGGCTCGGTCGATCTCGCCGGGGCGAGATGAGCGCCCCCGGTCCGGGTCCCCACTCTGGGTCCAGACAGTGTCCTGCGTCTCGGGATCATAGCACCCGCGCCGACTCGCGCCACTCGGTGACTATCCGGTGAGCAATCGGTGAGCTGGAAGGTGACTTCTTCGTGGTACACGGGCCGATGGGGGCGCAGACTGGACCTCACAAGAAATCCCGGGTACGCCGGGGACACGGAGGGCAAGATGTATCAACATGACGAGACTCTCTACATGCGAGCGAAGCAGCACCAGAAGGAACTTCGCCAGGAGGTCGCGGAGGAGCGGCAGCTGAGACGCGCGAAGCGGATCGAACACGAACCGGTCCTTGCCGTGACACGCCGGCTCCTGCACCTCGTCGCTCCTAGGAGCGCACAGTGACGACCGTACCCCGCCACACCATATGCCTATCCAGCCACCGCCGCTGCCCTGGTTAGGACGTCCCGCTTCGGCGCTCTTCTCCGCTACGCCATCTGATATTGGGGATTACCACGACCCCGGCGGTATGATATGGTCCGTCAAGAGGTGCCCGTGGTTACAGTCGCCGTGGTCAACGACGATCCCGCGTTTCTCGACCTGATGAATGAACTGCTGGAGATGGAGGGGTACGGATCCCTCGTCGTGCGAGAAGCGCCAGGAGCATACGACCGGCTCAAGGCGGAGCATCCCGACCTCGTTGTTCTCGATATCCGCATGGGAGGCGACAACGAGGGCTGGCAGATCGCCGAGTGCCTGACTCTGGACCCCGAGACCAAGCACATCCCCATCATCCTCTGCTCGGCAGCGGTCGACGAGTTGCGGCAGAAGATGACATGGCTGCAGGAGCACGGCGTTGGTGCGCTCACCAAGCCGTTTGACCTGGACGATCTCCTGCGCGCCGTGCAGGACTCACTGACGGGCCGGCCGCCGGTTATCGGACTGGGCCCGGCGGCGGCGAACTGAGTCAGAGATCCGGGTCACTCTCGAACCGGAGGCGACAGAGCGCGCCCTGTCCTGGCGGCTCGTGAGCAGGACAGGGCGCGCCCGGTTGCCGGCAGGAGCGGTCCGCTACGCGACGGTGACGGGCTCCATCTCCTCGCTCTCGTCCACCACCGCCTGCGCCGCGCCGGCTCCGCCCTGCGGGAGAAGGAGCAATACCACCGCCGCACCGGCCAGCATCAGGATGGAGCCCGCCGCGAACGCATGCTGGAAACCGTCCACCAGCGCGGTGGGATAGGCCAGCGGACTGTGGATGGTGCGGACCACCCCGTTGAACTCGGTCGTCGAGATCGTCGAGAGAACAGCCAACCCGATCGCTCCCCCCACCTGGAGGAAGGCGTTGACCAACCCCGAGGCGAGACCGATGTCGTCCGGTGGCACGCCGGAGACGGAGGCGATCTGGAGCGGGACGAAGGTCATGCCGAGGCCGAAGGCGAGCAGCAACATGGGGAAGAGCACGTCTCCTTCGAAGCTGCCGTGTACGTGGATGCGGGTCAGCCAGTACAGGCCGCCGGCGGCGACGGCCAGACCCAGCGCCATGATGTACTTGTAGCCGAAGCGCGTCACCAGCTGAGAGGTGAGCGCGGCCGAGACCATGATGCTGAGGGCCAGAGGCAGATAGCGAATGCCGGTCTGGAGGGCATCGTAGCGCAGGACGATCTGCATGTAGAGCGAGAGGAAGAAGAACATGCTGAACATGCCGGCGGCGGAGAGCCCACCCGCGATATCGGCGACGGTCACGTTCCGCTTCTTGAAGATGTCAAGACGGACCAGCGGATCTGCCGTCCGCAACTCCCGGACGATGAAGGCCGCGATGAGAACAACCGCGGCGGCGAGAAAACCGAGAGCGGTCGCCGAGCCCCAACCGGCGGACGGCGCCTTGACGACCCCGTAGACCAGGGAGACCAGGCCGGCCGTGACCAGGAAGGCGCCAGGCAGATCGAAACCTGCCCGCATCTCCGGCAACCGATCGTTGGGAATGAGCTGCGTCGCGCCGATAATCGCGGCAGCGCCGATCGGCACGTTCACGAACAGAACCCACTGCCAGCCCAGGTACTGCGTGAGAACCCCACCCAGCAGGACGCCGATCGCACCGCCGATTCCTGCCAGCGAGCCGAAGATGCCCACGGCGCGATTGCGCGCGGCGCCTTCCTCAAAGGTGCTGCTGACGATCGCCAGCGCGACCGGCGAGAGGATGGCGCCACCCAGGCCCTGCGCGGCACGTGCCGCCACCAGCCAGGCGGCGGAGTGCGCCAGCCCACCGGCGAGGGAGGCCGCGGAAAAGAGGAAGAGGCCGATCATCAGCATGCGACGCCGGCCGAACAGATCGCCGGCCCGTCCCCCCAGCAACAGAAAGCCGCCGAACATCAGGACATAGATATTGATGACCCACTGCAGGTCGGCCTGCGAGAAGTGCAGACCCCGCTGGATCGAGGGCAAGGCGACGTTCACGATGGACGCGTCGAGAATGACCATGACCTGGGCCAGGGCGGCCACCGCGAAGACCGCCCAGGGATTGATGTGACGCGCCTCGAGCCGCGCCGGTGCCTGTACCGCCATACGTTCCACTCCCGAAATCGACTTATCAGCACCCTGATAGAATCACATTATCAGAATGCTGATAATGCAGACAAGGTCACCATTCGGCAATAATCCGCTAGACAGAGGCGACGAGATGATCGGATATCGGGGCGCGACGGAAAAGACGGCGGCGGGCTACGCCATCCTCCAGGTCTATCGCATGCTTCGCCACGCGACCGACGATGCTCTGCGTCAGGTTGGTTTGACGACCCCGCAGTGGGCCGTCCTTGGCTGTCTGGCGAAAGCCGAATGCCTGTCCGGGGCCGACATGGCGCGCATCCACCATGTGACGCCGCAAACCATGAATACTATCCTGCACAACCTGCTACAGAGCGACCTCATCGTCCGCGAGCACCATCCCACCAACGGAACGGTCCTGCTGACCCGCCTGACGCCGCAGGGACGCGAGCGCTTCGAGGAGGCCACCCGGCGCGTGGAGGCGGTCCAGACGCAGATGATGAGTGCTCTGGACGAGCCCGAGCGCGACACGCTGGTCGCGCTGCTGAGTCGCTGCATGGATGGCCTGCGAGCCGGCGGTATCCCGGACGACGTGGGCTGCCCCGACTGACAGGGGCCACCGAGAACTCGGGCACAAGATGGCCCGTGCCGCGAGACTCTGGGTGAAGAATGGCACGGCACTGCGGTGACACCGTCGGGACTGAGGACCTCCGCTCCATGGTGGGAGATCCTGACGTTGCCGGTTCCCGACCAACCGTGTCCGGGATCACCACGATGCCGGTGTAGCGCAGTGCCCTCAGTCCCTGCGTTCTCGGTCGCCACGATGTTGGGGTGTACAACGCCGTCTGACGCCGTTAGCCGCCTCGTCCCAGCCGGCATAATCCGACCACGGCGGCCTCTACGTCGGCAAACGAGGGCAGGACGAGATCCGCTCCCGCCTCCTTCAGCTCCACCTCGCTGAACGGCCCCGTCGCCACGCCGGCGGTTTTGGTGCCATGCACGCGGCCGGCTTCGATGTCCAGCGGCGTATCGCCGATGAGGACCGTGCGGTCGGGCAGGACAAGCTGCCCCACCTGATCACTCGCCTTGGCCAGCGCCGCGGGTACCAGATCACTCCGTGTCACCGATTCCGTGCCGAACGCGCCGACGTCGAAGTAGCCGGACAGACCGGCCGACCGCATCTTGGCCCAGCCCACGCCTTCCACATTCCCCGTGAGCAGGGCGAGCATTCCGCCGGCAGCGTGCAGGCCGTCCAGCGTCTCCGGGACGCCGGGCAAGACCATGGAGCGGAGATCGCCCAGATTCTCCGCGACGTAGCGCTCCATCACGGCATAGGCACGTGGCATGCGCTCCTCGATTGCGCCATCAGGCACGCCGGCCCGCCGCAACGCCTCCACCAGCAGCCACGCGTCGGTCCGTCCTGCCGCCGAGATGCCGGCCAGCGAGCCCTCCACGCCGTAGACCTCCCGAATGGCCACGCCGAAGGAGTCCTGATGGACGGCCGTGGCTCCGCGCAGGAGCGTCCCGTCGATATCGAAGAGGTAGAGAATCATGCGCGACGTCCCCGGGTCACAATGACTCATGCCGGCGCGCGCCGGCAGCGCGTGTCAGGCCGCCCCGTACGGAGGACTGTATGGCCCATAACTTTACCCTCGTCGACGTCTTCGGCATCGAGGCATTCTCCGGCAATCCGCTTGCCGTGGTCCATGACGCCGATGATCTGGACACGGAGGAGATGCTGCGCATCACCCGCTGGCTGAACTTCTCCGAGACCACGTTTCTGCTCCGCCCCACCGTCAGTGAGGCCGACTATCGCGTCCGCATCTTCACCCCGGAGCGCGAGTTACCCTTCGCCGGCCATCCGACACTCGGGACCTGCCATGCCTGGCTCGCGGCGCGGGTGAACCCTCCTGGCCGCTCGACCATCGTCCAGGAATGCGGCGCCGGGCTGGTTCCCGTGGCGCGGCGCGACTCCGGCCTCGCCTTCGCCGCGCCGCCGCTGATCCGCTCCGGTCCGCTCGATGAGCCGAAAATCGCCGAGACATTGAGTGTTCTGCGTATCCCCCGCGACACCGTCGTCGACATCGCCTGGGCGGACAACGGTCCGGGCTGGGTCGCCGTTCTCCTCCGGTCCGCCGATGCCGTTCTGGCGCTCGAGCCGGAGCGCTGGCACGCGTCACGCGTCGATATCGGCGTGGTGGGTCCGTATCCGGAGGGACGTCCGGCCGCCTTCGAGCTGCGCGCCTTCTTCAGCGATCATCTCGGCACGATCCGCGAAGACCCGGTGACGGGCAGTCTCAACGCCTCGGTTGCGCAGTGGCTACTCGGTACGGGACGGGCGCAGGCACCCTACATGGCCTCTCAGGGAACCGCCCTCGGCCGCCAGGGACGCATCGAGATCACGCGTGACGATGAGGGTGAAATCTGGGTCGGCGGGCAGGCACGCACCCTCGTCGGGGGGCAGGGCGACTTCTAGCTAGATCCACCCCGAAGCCACTGGTCGCACCCAAGCGGGCATGGTCGAATATTCCCCCTTATGTGTGACATTCGCGTCTCGTCATCGTTCCCGGAGTAGAGATGGCGATGCTGGCGCGAGTCCTGATGATGGCAACGCTGGTGACGGCCGCAATCATGGCGGCCGGGTGCGGGGCGGTGCGATCGGCGGCAAAACGAGCCGGCGTCTGCCGGACGCCCCTGACCCTCACCTTGATTCCCGGCTTCCACATGCCGAACTCCCAGTGGTACGGTGCGCACTTCAAGTCGGCGCCGGACATTCCGCGGCGCCCCACCATCGTCCGTCTGCCCCTCTACCCGGGTCTGCACCGCTCCTCGCGGCCGCTGCCCTTTCCTCAGGGCATCGACTATCCGGCAACCGGCTACCTGAAGACCGCCCCGGCCACTTTCCTGAGTCACGCCTCCGTGACTCGGATCAACTCCTGGTACCGCAGGGCCTTTCACACCTGTGGATATCGACTCTCCGTCACCACAGGCATCGACGCGGCGGCCGACCTGAACTATGGCAACGGCATGGTCGGATACACATCTCTGCGCAACCCGCTCCTCAAGGTCGAGTTAGCCTACGACCACATCCGGCAAGGCGTGTTGGTGCTCTATGAGGCGGAGGAGATCGTTCTTCCGCCCCGGCCGGCCGGGTCGTACCTGCCCGGGGACATCGTCCGCATCTCGCTGAGCGGCGATTGGCCCGGCTTCCCCAAGTCAGGCACCATCACGAATGCCGCAGCTGTCCGTGCTCTGGTCCGAGCCGTGAATCACCTCCCTGTTAGCGCGAACGGTCCGTCATTCCTCTGCATGCGAATGCCTCCCGATCCCAACGTCGACTTCATCTTCTACCCGCGCCACGGTCATTCCATCCTCGTCACCGACATTCCGGCGTGCGGTGGTATCGTTCGCGTCGGACACTCTCGCTTACTCCAAGATCAGCCCGGCGGCATCTACGACACGGTCCGGCGCCTCGATCACGCCGGTCTTATCCACATCACCGCATAGTGGAGTAGTGTCGGGGGTGGAGAAGTCGACACAGCGTCCCGGAATGCTGCGGCTGCTGGTCGGCATGTTTTTTGTGCTGGCCGCGCTCCAGCTGCTCCAGGCACTCGTCGATGCGCCGGACGGTCGCCTCGTGGCGGCCCATCTTGTGGCGGCGGTTGGCTTCGCCGCAGGAGCGTTTGGGCAGCTCGTCAACCTGAAACGCCGGGAGATGGGCCGCACGGCGATGACGGTGGGAAGGGCCCTCCGGCTCCTGAGATCCGATGGATTGGACCGAACGATGGCCCAGCGCTGGATCGCACTGTCCGTCGGCGCTGTTGTCCTGCTGGTGATCGCCCTGGTCTTGTACGTCGCTTAGAGATCAAGCAGCGACAATGGCGTAGCACGAGGCGGAGGCGGTCATGGCCGAGGAGATCCCGGATGCGCGAGCCGAGCACGAGAAGGCCGTGCTGAACCAGGCGGCGGGGCAAGCGGCGTACGGCGTGCACACCCGCTTCACGGCTCAGACCGGCGACGCGGATACGCTCACCGAGATGTTGCTCGCCGCGGCGCGGGCCCTGGAGAGCAATGCCGACTGCCTCCTCTACGTCGTCAGTCGCGCCCCGGACGATCCCGACACCATCTACGTGACAGAGGCGTGGAGCAGCCAGGAGGCGCATGACGCATCACTGCAGCGAGAGGAGGTGCAGGCGACCATCCGGCAGGCCCGTCCGCTGATCGCCGGCATCACCGGCACGGAGATGCGTCCGGTCGGGGGAAAGGGCCTCTCGATCTCCCCGCCCTCCAGTTCCTGACAGGTGCCGCCGTGATGGCGAGCAGCCGGCAACACCCAGGCCCCTTCCTTGAACGACTCCAGCATCCACATCCCCGCCGCCCTTGCCGAGAACCGGCGCGATTGCCCGGATTGGCGTGCCGATAGGTAGTGGCCCGGCCGTAGTGACCCCATCGTGGTGGCTCCATCCCGGTGGCCCCACCGTGGTGATCCCGTAGCGATGGCCCTGTAGTGGTGGCTCTGTCGCGGTGGCCCTGTAGTGGTGGCCCCGAGTGGCCACCAGCCCTGGTGACGATAGCTGCACCCTGCGAGAAGGCCCTCGGGGCTGGCCGCCATTGGAGGCGGCCACTACGGCGGCGAGGACTTGACGCGCGGCACTACCATAGGACATGCAGATGGTCATCCCCTTCTGTCTTCTGGCCGCGCTGCTGGCCGTCGCGAGTTACCTCCTCGGCATCTGGGATATCATCACGCCCTATCTCCGCCGGCCAGGTCCAGAATCTCCCTCAGGACCGACTCTACCCCCGGCTGCCTCCGCGCACTCCTGGCGGGACGTCAGAGCCGGCAAGTCCTATGTGGACTACAGCGGATCGATTTCCCGGCGGACGATTCGGCGCGATCCGGGGAGTGGACATGGCAGATAACGAGCAGCCGCCTGCCGACGAGGGCACCGAGCCGGACAAACTCCGCGACCGGATTCAGGCTATGGCTCCGGTGCTACGGACATTGCCGCGCGGGACGCACGTCTGTGTCATGCAGGAAGGCGACGAGCTCTACCTCTACAACATCACCAGGGCCTTTGAACTGATCGAGGGGCGTCAGCCGGAGACGACCGTCAACGTCGCGGAGCGCGCGAAGTTGATTCACCCGCGCGACGCCGGGGAGCTGCCCGACGACAAGGTGCAGATCGACCCGGCGCGCGCCGAGACGGTTGATCTCTCCTATCCGGTCCTGGTCGTCGCGGGCCGTGACGAGCTCGACGGCAGCCGGGGACGAGTCATTGACGGCTGGCACCGTATCTATCGGGCATCCCGGCTCGGCATCGCGGAGCTGCCGGCCATCGTCATCTCCCCGGATGAGGAGCAACTGATCCGCATCGATCCTGGCGGGGATCAAGACGAAGGCTAGGTCCGGCAGCGGCCCAGGAGACCGAAACTCCCTCCGGCTACGCGTGGCGGCTCGTCCACCGGGTCAGCGCCTCCCACCGTCGAAAGGCCAGGTGCGCCATCTCGAGCGCCCGCTCTTCGATCTCCGCACGGCGTGTCCCCGGTGCCACAATCAAGGCGTAGCCGCGCCCCTCGAGATCCGGAACCCGCACCTGGAGTTCCGCGGTTGGAACGATATGGCAGCCGGTGAAGATCATGTCCTCCCAATCGACGACGGCCACCACGACCTCACGGGGGGACGCCTCCTCACAGGCGCGGGCAATGACGGCCGCGGCGGAGTGGAACAGCTCGGCGGCGTGGATGGTCTGCTTGGGGCGATCGAGCATCGCCCGGGTCACGTGAAAAGACATGGCATCGGACCCATACTCTACGATAAGAAGCTATGGAGGAGCACCTGCCCAGCACGCGGCGCCTCATCGTGGTTGCCCTCATCGCAGCGGCCGTCTTGTTTGGACTGGTCATCGCCATGGGGGGCGTGACGATCACCAGTCCATCCAGCATCGCCGTCGTGACCGTCCTGCCGACGCCGAAGACGGCTCCTCCCACCACCCAGCCGACCGGCCAGGTGAAGGGACGCGTGACGCTGTCGGTGCAACGGCTGGCCGCCGGCACCTGGCGCTTCCGCTACACGGTCCACGACACCGGCACCTTGCCGATCGCCGGCTTCCAGGTCAACGGTCCGACCGCCAATCTGTATCACATCGTCAACCCGGGATGGATCTTCTTCGGCAGCGGCGTCTGCGGCCAGAAGCATCCCGGTCTGCTGATCTACTGGTCGACCAACAGCACGCCGATCGAGCCCGGCAAGGCCGCGACGTTTGGGTTCGACGTGAAGACGCGCGGGACAATCCACGCCATCTACTCGGTCTCCTATGGCACCTCCGCACCCGAGTTCGGCTCTACGCGTGGACCAGCCGCCAGCAGCATTCCGGCAGCCGGCAGTTGCCATTAACCCGACGGGAGGGAGGAGCGCCCGGTCGGGGACGCCAGGTCTCGGCGGACGCCAGGGCCGACGGTTAACTTCCAACAGGCCGGCTATCCAGAGATCGACACGATGCTGCTCTCCCGCGATCACCTGCGCCGCGATTCTGACTGCCGCCTCGGCAAGAGACTACACGTGATCTGGCGGCTCTCACGTGGAAGCACACGTCGCAACACGCCGACGCGAAGACGGAGGTCGTCGGAGAGATTTCGGCGCGTGCACGCCGCGCAGTGATACCGTAGGAGCGAACAATATCTGGGATTCGGGAGGACCATGAGACGGCTGATCCTCGCGCTCGTCCTGGCGGTGGCCGTGCCCGCGCTCCCCTCGGTCACGTCCGCGGACTCTCCGGCCGCCGACACCTATACCGGCACCTGGCAGTCGAGCGCTCACTACCACTTTGATGTCCCCTACTGCACCGGAGTCGATCTTGACGTGACGATCCAGGGCACCATGACCCTCGTGGTGGACAGCCACGGGCAGGCAACCGGTTCGGTGAGCGGGACGGTCGGCGCGCCCGTCACCGACTGCGGCGGGCAGGATGTGTCGAGTGGGACGGGCAGCATCTCGGGTACGCTGACCGGCCGGCTCGATTCCTCCCTCACCCTCAGCGCCCCCGTCATCGACATGCATTGGGGAACCTACGTCGGCGGCGGGTATACCGTCGAGCAGTTCATCACCATGCCGGATTACACCTTCTCCGCTGCCGGCTATGACTGCGTCTCGGCCTCCGGCACGATCGCCGAACAGGGCTTCCCCACCGAGCAGATCGTGGATGACGGGCAGGGACACATGATGAGCGCACCCGGCACCGGGACGGCAGACGGCCAGTGGTCTGTCCACGGCGCCTCGGCCGCCGCCTATTCCGCGCAGAGCGCTCAGGTCGACCAGTTCATCGCGCAGAGTAACGCTCTCCTGGCCGCCCCACTGTCCTTCGCTCGGGCCCAGTCTGCCATTCTCGCTCCGCTCTCCGCCCTGCAGAACTCGGTCGGGGCCTGCCTGCAGACTCGCCTCACGACCTGGCGCACGCACGCCGCCTCCAATCTCCTGGCGTCCCTCCCCACGGGCAGCTCTCCGGCCGAGGCCCGCCAGGCCGGCGACGCGGTGCGTCTGTCCGACGCGCTCGATCCGTCGGTCACAGCGCAGGGGACGATTGTCGCGACGCGCGACGGCGCGGCCATCGATGCCGCTCTGACCGCCGGCGACTGGAGCAAGGCCGCGCTGATGGCCCGCGAGATTCTGCTCCTGGAAGGGGAGAGCGAAACGACCGTTCTGCAGGGTCGTCTCGACGCCGGACTCGCGAGCCGCTTAAGTGCGACCACCGCCGGGTCCCTGCGGAAGACGGCGCGCGCTGCCTACACGTTTGGTGATTCGGCAGACGCCCGGGCCGCGGTGCAGCGGCTGGTCACGATCACTCCCCACCCTTCCCGGAAGCGCTCGTTTTCCGCAGTTTTGCACGCCGGCATCGCTTCCATCCAACTCTCCTCCAGCGGCGATACCGTTACCTGGAAGTCCGTCTCCGGCGCCGTCCGCTACGTGGCCGTTGCCCTCTCCGGTGGCGCGCCGGCCTACGTCTGGTCCGGTTCGGCTTTATCCGTCACCTTCGGCGACACGAGCCTCGACGGCGTGACCGGAAGCGCGGAGGACGGTTGGACGATCGCGGCCCCGGCGCACCTCACCTGGCACGTCCTTGCCCTGGGAGTGCGCGGCCAGATTGTCGGGATCGGCTGATGGCGATGGAGGTAGGTCCGGTCACTTTACAGGGCCGCTCATTGCGGCTGGAGCCGCTCGCGGCGTTCCATGCCGCCGATCTCTTGCGCGTCGCCGGTGACAGGCGCACCTTCGATTACATGTTCAGCGCGCCTCCTTCCTGGAATGAAGAGGGTTTCCGGACCTACATTCGTGGGCTGGCGGCAATGGAGAACCAGGTCGCGCTCGCCATGGTCCGTGAGGATACCGGCGAGGCGATCGGCGTCAGCACATACCTGGACATTCGGCCTTCCCACCGTGGCCTCGAGATCGGCAGCACCTGGATCGGCCCTCCCTATCAGGGCACGTTTGTCAATCCGGAGGCCAAATTCCTCATGCTGCGGCACGCCTTCGACGATCTCGGGGCCGTCCGTGTCCAGCTCAAAACGGACGGCCGCAATCTGCACAGTCAGGCTGCCATTCGCAAGCTGGGTGCTGTCTATGAGGGGACGTTACGAAAACACATCATCCTGCCGGACGGTTTCATTCGCGATACAGTGATGTTCAGCATCACGGCAGAGGAGTGGCCGGCGGTCCGAGAAGGGCTCATTCACCGTTTGGGATACCGACCTGCCTGATTCCGCGGTATAGCATGGATTGATGGCGGTCCACGAGCGAGCCGGTGCAGTTCCCGATGCGCCCTGGGCCGAGTATGCCATCCGCCTGGATCGCGCCCACCTGGCACACCGCACGTTTCTGCTCGGCGACGAAGGCGGCTTCGTCTTCTATGAGCCGGTTGCCGAGAACCGAACCGACACCAACCTCCTTCCGATCAAGTGGTTCGGCGCCTCGGAATTCGGCCGCAAATATCTAGAGGCGAACGTCGTCTGGGTGGTTCAGGGAGAGAAACGGACCCGTCTTGATTGCCGGAACCAAACCGGCTTCGTCCAGTATCTCGATCACGTCGAGCGCAGTTTTTTGGTCGGGGGACACATCGTCCGCCAGACGTTCCTGGTGCCCAACCAGTGGCGCGCCTTCATCATGAAGCTCGAAGCCGAGGGTGACCTCAGCTTCGAGATCGAGCCCGAATTCGACATGCGGTACTACCAGGCGTTCAACGAGGACTTCTCCGGATACGACGTCGCGATCAGTGAAGAAAAGCTACATGTGTCCAACCGCGTCGAGAGCCCGGAGGCCGGCAGCCTGACCTTCTACTGCTGTATTGCCTCACCCGACCGAGTTTGCTTTGAGGCCATCGCTCCCGACAAACGGCTGCGCCGCCATGTTTATGTCGAGGACGAGATGCGCGAGGAGTTGATTCAGCGCGCCTACGCGGAGACGCACGTCCAGGTGCCGGACGAGGCGCCGCTGTGGGACACCTACGAGACGACCGTCTACGCGCCGGCGATTATCCGGGGCACCGGCGCCATGTCCCTCGTGTACGCCTTCAGCGACGTGCCCGATGATGCCGACAAGACGGCACAGTACGTCATCAGCCACTTGAGCGGCATTGAAGATCAGAAGCGCGCCGATGTCGGTCAGCGGTTGGAGCAGGGCTGCTTCTCCGTGGACCGCGCCGACGTCGACACCGTCTACAACCAGGTCCTGATCCGCTTCAATGATGCCCTGGTCGCCCGCGACGTGACGATCCATACGGCCGGCCGGACGGTCTCGCACTGGTACGCCATCTTCGCCGGGAACAAGTACTTCCTCGATGCCTGGAAGCGCGACGAGAACATCTCGCTGGCGGCGCTGCTCGACACCGACGACTACGTCACGATGCGCGCCATCCTCAACGAAACCTGGCAGTTCCAGGATGAGCGCACCGGCCGGCTGCCACATATCATCCGTCTCGGCGAGCCGCTCGTCTACTACTCGAGCGACGGCACGCTGTGGGCCTTGCAGCGCCTCTGGCAATACACCCATGCCAGTGGTGACACGAACTTGCTCGACGCGAAGTACGACATGGTCGAGCACTTCTTCGAGGCCAGCCTCAATTTCGTGCAGCGAGGCCTGCTGCCGTCCGGCGGGATCATCGACCGAAGCTACCTGTGGGAGACCTGGGAAGATACTCCTTATACGCCCCGGGACGGCTACCCCGTGGAGATCGAGCTCCTCTGGCTCACGAACCTGCGCCACTTCATCCCCATCATCCGGTCCCGAAACCCGGCCCTCGCCACGCGCCTGGAGCAAACCCTGGCGGAGGGAATGAAAACGTTCGACCTCTTCACGCTGGATGGTTACCTGGCCGACAGCCTCACCTACGGCTGGCAACCGCGCCCCGAGCTGACCCCAAACCCCTACATCGCCTTCGGCCTCGATTTCCCGCTGCCGCCCGACCTGGCCCGCAGCATGGTGGTGCTGGCGCGACAGCAGCTGGCCGGCGCCTGCGGTATACGCAGTCTGGCTCTGCGAGACTGGGCGCACGTTCTCAGTCCCGAGTTCGTCGCCGACCACCAGTTTGTCACGAAGAGCGGCATGGCCAGCGTTGGCCTGTACAACTACCACCGCGGCATCGAGTGGCTCTGGCTGAACCAGTTCTTCGTCCAGGGAGAGTTGCGGTACGGCGACAACGATACGGCGTTCTCTCTCTACGTCAAGCCACTCGTCGACCGTGCTCTCGATCAGGGTGGCGTGGGCGGCCTCGGCGAACTCAACGATCTCCGCGGCCCGCTCGGCGCCGACTTCCAGGCCTGGAGTATGGTCTCGCTCATCACCTCGCTTCGTGCCTTCACCGGCATCCGTGTCGACGCCGAGGGCCGTCACTTGCACATTCGCCCAGCCCGCCCTCACTCCTTCCCAACAATCACCTGTCGCCGCAAGATCGGGGAGACGCGTTTCGAGGTCAGCGCTCGCCCCATCACAGGGGGCCACTCCGTCCAGGTTCGGCTGCTTGACCGAGCGCCGGACGGGTACACGCTCCACATCGGCGCCCGGGCCGCTGATCCCGACGCGGTCCACGTCCGTTGCACCGGTCACGCCGTGCCGGAGGATCAGATACAGCGTGTATCGCCGCCGGCGCCCGAGGTGGACGGCGAGGTCTGGGTCGTGGTCCCCTTCGATCGGGCGATAACGGTGGACTTCGTCGGTGGGGCAAAAGGGTAGAGGAAACCGCGCCGACAGCGACGTCGTCCCTCACCTCCCTGTATGGTGGGTATGGACACGGGAGGGTACATGCGGGACCGGCCAGGCTCGATACTGGGCGATCTGGCGACCGAAGCAGTAAATCCGGAGACGGCCGCGATTGACTCCCTGAACGCGCTCGGCATCGTGCGCCTGATGAACGAGCAGGATGCGCGGATCGCGAAGGCGGTCCGAGCCGAGCTCCCGTCGATCGCCCGGGCGGTGGAGGGGATCGCGACACGACTCCGTGCCGGCGGTCACCTGATCTATGTCGGGGCCGGAACCTCCGGACGGCTCGGCGTGCTGGATGCGGCGGAATGCCCGCCCACTTTCGGCACCGATCCATCGCTCGTCCAGGCCGTCATCGCGGGGGGCGAGCGGGCGCTGACGCACGCGATCGAGGAACTGGAAGATCGGCCGGAGGAGGGCCGGCGAGCTCTTGCGGCCATCGGGCTGACGCCGCGCGATGCCGTCGTCGGCATCGCCGCCAGCGGCCGCACGCCGTTCGTCATCGGTGCCCTGGAGTACGCTCGTGAGACCGGCGCTCTCACCGTGGCTGTGACGTGTAACCGTGGGTCGACCCTGGCATCGCGAGCCGAGATCGCCATCGAGCCGGTCGTTGGACCGGAGGTCATCGCGGGTTCGACCCGTCTCAAAGCCGGAACGGCGGAGAAGATGGTGCTCAACATGCTGAGTACCGGCGCCATGGTGCTGCTCGGCAAGACCTACGGCAACCTCATGGTGGATCTGCGCGCGAGTAACGCCAAACTGCGTGACCGGGCAGTGCGGATCGTGGCGGCCGTCACGGGACTGCCACCGGAGGAAGCGGCCCGGCAACTGGCGGACGCGGGCGGTGATGCCAAGACGGCGATCGTCGCGGTGTTGGCCGGGGTCACGCCTGAGGAGGCTCGCCGGCGGCTACACGCCGTGGAGGGCCGCGTGCGCGAGGCCCTCTCGTGAGCGAAGAGATCCGGGGACGGCTCCTGCTGGGCGATGAGATCATCCCCGGCCGGTTGCTGATCGACGGCGAGACGATTGCCGACGTCACGCGGGACGAGCAGGAGACAGGGCCCATCATCGCGCCGGGATACGTCGATCTCCAGGTCAACGGTGGCTATGGGGTCGATGTTGCCGAGGGACCGGAAGCGATTCGCACCATCTCCCGCCGGCTGCCGGAAACCGGGGTCGTCGCCTATCTGCCCACCGTGATCACCTCGGAACCCGACGTCTACCCGTCTGTCGCGGCAGCGTTCACGGAGGCCGCGGGCTGTGCGGGGGCTCGGCCGCTCGGCCTCCATTTAGAGGGTCCGTTTCTCTCGCCGAGACGGGCCGGCGCCCACCGTCCCGACCTGATGGAATCGGCCGATCTCAGCGTGCTGGGACGCATCCTGGATGCCGGCCAGGTCCGCCTCATGACGGTGGCACCCGATCGGCCCGATGCGCTCGACGTCATCCGGCTCGTGCGCTCCCACGGGATCGCGGTCAGCCTGGGCCACACCGACGCGACCTACGAGCAGTTCGAGGCCGGTGCCGATGCCGGTGCCATGATGGCGACCCACCTCTTCAACGCCATGTCCGCCTTCGGCCACCGCGCCCCGGGCGCCATCGGCGCGACCCTGCTGGACGACCGTGTGACGGCCGGCGTCATTGCCGACGGCATCCACAGCCACCCGGCCTCGCTGCGCCTCGCCTTCCGGGCGAAAGGACCGGATCGGCTCCTGCTGGTGACCGACATGGTGGCCGCGGCCGGGATGCCGCCCGGGGAGTATGAACTGGGCGGCCGACGGGTGATTGCGGACGGCCGGGCGGTGCGTTTGCCGGACGGCACGCTGGCCGGCGCGGCTCTCACCATGGACGACGCGGTCCGCGCTATGGTCCGCTGGACAGAGGCCACGGTGCCGCAGGCGCTGCGCATGGCGGCGGAGATACCGGGGCGCATCCTCGACGTACCGGCACGGCGCATTGCAGTGGGCGCGCCGGCCGATCTGGTTGTGCTCGACGAGGGCCTGAAGGTCAAGGGAACCATGATCGGCGGTATGTGGGTCTATCAGAGGCCGGAATGAACGGACAGTTCATGCTGGCCGAGATCGAAGAGCAACCGGCCGTCTTTGAGCGCATCCTGCGTCAGGGTCAAGAAAGGATCCAGGACGTCGCGGCAGCGCTCAGCGCGCGCCGGCCGCGCTTCATCCTCTTTGTGGCGCGCGGCACGTCCGATCATGCCGCCCTCTATGCCAAGTACCTCGCCGAAACGCAGCTCGGCCTCCCCTGCGGCCTGGTCTCCCCCTCCACGGCGACCGTCTATGACACGCACCCCCGGATGGAGGGCGTTCTCTATATAGCCGTCAGCCAGTCGGGCGGCTCACCGGACTTACTCGAGCCGCTCCAGCGCGCGCGGGCAGCCGGCGCTCTCACGCTGGCCGTGACCAATGCCCCCCACTCGGCGCTGGCCGAGGCCGCCGAGTTCCACCTGGATATCCTGGCTGGAGCGGAGCGGGCTGTCGCCGCCACCAAAACGTACACCGCCGAATTGCTCACCCTCTATCTCCTGGTCGCGGCCCTGGCCGGGACCGCCGAGCCCGCGCTTGACGAGCTCCCGGACCGCGCCCACCGGATGCTGTCGACACGCTCTCCTGCCGCGGAGCTGGCCGTGCGCTATCACTTCGCGGAGCAGGTGGTGCTCCTCTCCCGCGGCTACAACTACCCCACGGCGCGCGAGGGCGCTCTCAAGTTGATGGAGACGAGCTATCTGGTCGCTGAAGGCTTCTCGGCAGCCGACTTCGTGCACGGCCCGATCGCCATGATCGAGCACGGTTTCCCGGTGATCACCGTCGTCCCGGACGGGCCGGGCAGGGCGGCACTCCAGCCCGTGCTCCGCCAGCTTGGGGACCTGGGTGCCGATACCCTGATCATCGGTCCGCCGGACGCGGCTGGGCAGGGCACGGTCGGGCTGCCTCTCGCCGACCTCGGACCGGAGGTGTTGTCTCCGCTCCTCCTCATCATTCCCGTCCAGCTGCTGGCCTGGAGCCTGGCGCGCACCCGCGGCTATGATCCTGACGAGCCTCGTGGGCTACGGAAAGTGACGGAGACCTGGTAGCGGTCCCAGAGCAAACCGCCGATGGTAGTGGCAGAGCCCTGCTCTGCCACTACATCCCGGTTCGGCCCTTGAGAGCCGTGGCGACCGCGTCGTGGAAGCGGTGACGGAGGCGGATGTTGGTCATGCCGTCATCCACCGTCGGATGAACTCGATTGGTGAGGAGGACGATCACGAGATCATCCTCCGGGTCAATCCAGATGGACGTGCCGGTGAAGCCGGTGTGACCGAAGGTCCGGCGGGAGAGACGTGAGCCGACCGAGCGTGGAAAGACCTCGGACGGGCGGTTGATGACCCAACCCAGTCCACGTCCCTCCTCCAGCCCCAGCGTGCGGTCGATGATCGCCGCGGCCACGGTCTCCGGCTGGAGGATGCGGGTGCCGGCAAAGATCCCGCCGTCCAGCCACATCTGCCCCAGAACGCCCACGTCCTCCGCCGTGCCGAAGAGGCCGGCGTTACCGCTGACACCACCCATGGCATAGTGGGCGTTGCCGTCGTGGACCTCACCGGGATGGAAGTCGGTCCGCAGGCGGCCGTATGCCTCTCCCATCGCCTCCATCGTTCCCTTCTCGTAGGTCGTGCCGCGTTCCGTCCAGGCGAAACGTTCGGCCGGGAAGTCGAGACGATAGCCGGTGGTGTGGGGGCCGAGCGGGGCGAATACCATGCTGTCCGCCAGGCGGTCGAGCGTGGTCCCGGTCACATGTTCCGCCAGCAGGCCCAACGTGATGAAGCCGAGGCAGCTGTACTCGACTCTGGTCCCGGGCTGATACGAGAACGGCAAGTCGGCGATCACGCGCAGGACATCCTCACGCGACGTGGCGCGGCTGTAGATCGGAAAGTGGGCAGGCAAGCCCGAGGTATGAGTGAGGAGACGCTCGATGGTCGCCGCGCCAAGATTGGTGCCGGCAAGCGCCGGTAAATATCGGTCGAGTGGCGCGTCCAGAGCAAGCGCTCCCTCCTCGACCAGCCGCAAGATCACCGGTGTCGTCGCCAGCGGCTTGGTGAGCGAGGCAAGGTCAAAGATGGTATCAGGCCGCATCGGAATCGGCTCGGGCTCGATAGCCGCAAACCCGTAGGCGTCATGCAGCACGACCTCTCCATGCTGTCGGACGAGCGCGACAGCACCCGGCACCTCGCCGGCCGCGACCGCGTCGCGGAGCAGGGTTGAACCGGCGATGGGTTGGGGGGACTGAGCGGTGGTCAAAACCTCGCCACCCTCATGCGCTGGCTTCTCCCGACGCCGATACGGCAGTCACGTGCCGCACCGTCGGGAAGAAGCAGCGATTCAGCCGGCTCAGTTCCTCGATGGGAAGGAGATCCGGATGATCCTGATGACATACCTCGACGGCGAAGGGACACCGGTCGGAGAACAGGCACCCGCTCACGGCGCGCCCGGTCACCAACTCCTCCAGCGGGATGAAGCGATCGGGGCCGGGCCGCTCGAGGCCGACCAGTACCGGCACGGCGGAGAGGAGCGACTGCGTATACGGATTCACCGGTGCGTGGATGACGTCATCCGTTCGGCCGTATTCAAAGATCTCTCCGCGGTAGATCACACAGATATCGCCGTCCAGGGCGACGTAGCGGGCGGCGGCGACGTCGTGCGTGATGAAGACCACGGCAATCTTCAGGCGGCGACGCAGATCGTTGAGCAACTGAAGAATGCCGAGACGAAGCGAGACGTCGATCATCGAGACCGCTTCGTCGGCGACCAGCACGGTGGGATCCACCGTTAGGGCGCGGGCGATCACGACGCGCTGCCGCTGTCCGCCGGAGAGATTGTGCGGATACTTGTAGAGCACCTCATCCGGGTCGAGCCCGACGATCGTCAGCAGCTCGCGTGCGCGCTGCTCGACCCACCCTTTGTCTTTGCCGCTCTGCTTCGCACGGAGTTTCAGCGGCGCGGTGAGAGACTTCTCGATGGTGCGCACCGGATTCAAAGCCGCGTACGGATCCTGGTGAATGAGCTGGATCTTGCGCTGCAGCCGATCCCGCTCTCCTTTTGGCGCACCGTTCAGTGATGTCCCGTCGATCACGATGTCGCCGGAATCATACGTCTCCAGCCCTGCCAGAATGCGCCCCAGCGTCGTTTTGCCGCAGCCCGACTCGCCCAGCAGGGCAAGGGCCCCGCCGTTCTCGATGCTCAAGGACACGCCGCGCAGGGCGTGCACATCGGCGGTGCTCAGCATGCCGGTCCGCCCCTGGAACGTCTTCTTGATGTCGATCAGTTCAATCACTCGGGAATCCCTCGAGATAGCAGGCCGAGTCGTGATCGGGCCCCACGCTCTCCAGCGGCGGCTGCACCGTGTCGCAGATCGGCATCCGATATGCGCAACGCGCGCGAAAGACGCAACCGTGGTCCGGGATCGTGGTGAGGGAGGGGGGCAGACCCGGGAGCGGCACCGCCTCGGAGAGATCGCCGCTGAGGCGGGGAATCGAGCGAATGAGGGCCCGCGTGTACGGGTGGTCGGGCCGAATGAGCACATCGCGCGTCCGGCCACGCTCCACGATGCGTCCGGCATACATGACGGCAACACGGTCGGCCAGCTCGGCGACCACCCCCATATCGTGGGTAATCAGGACCGCGCTGAAGCGCCGCTCTCGCTGCAGGTCACGCAGGATCTGCAAGACTTCCGACTGAGAGAGCACGTCGAGCGCGGTTGTCGGCTCGTCGAGCAGGACAACTTCGGGCTGTAACACCAGGGCCAGCATGATGCCGACCCGCTGCCGCATCCCGCCGGAGAGCTCATGCTGGTACGACGTCAGGACGCGATCGGCATCGAGTGACATCTTGGCACAGAGATCCCGCGCCTCGCGCAGCGTTCCGCGGGGATCACGCCCGTGCGAGCGCGCCAGATCCATGGCCTGCCCGCCGATCCGCTTCAAGGGATTGAGTGAGTTCTGCGAGGTTTGAAACACCATGCTGATCGAATCGCCCCGCAGGCGGCGCAGGCGTTTCCCACTGAGGCGCAAGATGTCGCCGGCCGTGGGATAGACGACGGACCCGGCAGCGATCCGGCCCGGGGGCTGCACGGCATTCAGCATGGCCATGGCCAGAGTTGTTTTGCCGGAGCCGGACTCGCCGATGACGGCCGTGATCTCACCGCTCGGAATATCAAGGTCGACGTCCTGGACCGCCGCATACTCGTGTCGCTCAACCCGGTAAACGACCGTCAGCCCGCGAATACTGCACGCGTTTTGCTCGACCCGCGTCGCCGCCTGTGTCGCCACGCCTAGCCTCTCCTCAGACGCGGATTGAGCATCTCATCAACCGCATCGAGAAAGAGCACCACACCGAATGTGACCAACAGGATGCACGCCAACGGCGCCAGCAGGTAGGGGAGGGACTGAGTCGTGTACATGGCGCCGGCCTGGGAGAAAGCGAACTGCAGCATGACACCCCAGTTGTTCGTGGAGAGCGGCAGGACGCCCAGGAAGAAGAGAGCCACCGAGGCGTAAATGGCGCCGGTGACCGCCAGCAGGAACTTCATCGCGACATACGACGTGATATTGGGAAAGATCTCTTTGACGATGATGTGAACCGACGAGAAGCCGAGGCCGCGGGCTGCCTCAATGAAGGTACGCTCACGGAGCGTCAGCACCTGCGATCGAACGGCGCGCGCCAGCGCCCCCCATCCGATGAGTCCCAGAACCAGACCCATGGCCAGGGGACTGCCGAACTTCCAGACCGTGGAGAGCACAACCAGCAACGGGAAGCTCGGAATGGTGAGAACAAAATCGGCCAGCTTGGTGATAATCGAATCCGGGACGCCGAGATAGTAGCCGGAAATCAACCCCGTCACCGTGCCGAAGACGGCGGTGAAGAGGCCGGCCAGGAATGCCGAGAGCAGGACGTACCGCGACCCCGTGATCACAAGCGCGAGGGTATCGGTGCCCTGGAAATCGGTGCCCAGTGGATGCGCAGGCGACGGCCCGGCAAAGATGTTCGAGGGATTGCTGGGAAGCTCCGCCGGGTAGAAAAGCGGTCCGAAAGCCGCCATGCCGATAAAGAAGAGGAGGATGGCAAGGCCCAGCAGCCCGGTCGGCCGCCGGCGCAGGACATCCCAGGCGACCGCCCACGACGACGGCCTGTGGCGCGGCGTCTGCGCGCTGGGATAGGTCGATAGGGCTTGCGGTTCTTCGGAAACGATGGTGTTCATCGCTACCTCGCGGTCCGGATGCGCGGATCAATGACCGTGTACAGCATCTCCGCGACGATATTGGACACGATCACCGCCACGGTGATCATGAGAAACGCTGCCTGCATCAAGGGGTAATCATGGACTCCGATACTGTTCAACTGGAGCAGTCCGAGACCGGGGTAGTCAAAGATCTGCTCGATAAAGATGGCGCCGCCGAAGGTATACCCGATGGCGATGGCCAGGTAGGTGAAGAGCGGCAGGAAGGCGTTGCGCGCGATGTAGCGGAAGCGAATCGAGGGTTTGATCCCCCGCAGCTCCGCCGCCAGGATGAAATCGTCACCGAGGGTCGTGACGACGCTCGCCTTCATGGCGAGTGCCCAGAAACCAAACCCCGAGATGATGAACGCGGCAATCGGCAACACGGCGTGCAGGCCGAGATTGGAGAGAAAGGTCCAGGTGATTCCGGGTGAGATGGCGGCATCGTACGGCGCGCCAAACGGAAAAATCGGGTGCGCGGTCGCCAGCAGGTAGGCAAGCAGCAGGGCGACCATGAACTGCGGAATGCCGTGCAGGATCGATCCGACAACCGTGATGGAGCTCCCGACCCACGTATTCCGGTAGATGGCAGCGAAGACGCCACCGATGACGCCGACGATGAAGGTGAGAATGATGCCGGTGACGACCAGTCCCAGGGTGTAGGGAAGGGCCGACAGGATGATGTGCATGACGGGCACGCCCGTGTAGGAGATGGATTGCCCCAGATCGAGATGCGCCATCTGTTGCATGTAATGCAGGTACTGGATGGGCAGCGGATCTTTCGGGTAGAAGCCGTACATGCCGGCGACGCGGGCGGCCGCCTGCGACTCGCTCATCCCCTGCTGCTCCAGCATATTCAGCTGGGCCGCGACCGGATCACCGGGAATCATGCGAATCAGGAAAAAGGTAAAGGTGGCAACCGCCCAGATCATGACGAGCGCGCCGACCAACCGCCTGGCAAGCCGGAGCAGAAAGCCTCTCATCCCGGATCCCTCGATCGAGAAAGACGGCCGCGGCTACAGCGCCGCGGCCGTCTCGTGTGCGACTAGCGGGGCCTCACGTACCCCATGATCTCCCAACACCCAATGGGCGGGTAGTAACCGTTGCAGCTTTGCATGACGGTCGCATTCCTGGTTGGGTAATCGGTGAAGTACTTGTCGTTGACGAACCCGTCCGTCACGTAGTTCCAGAGCGTGATCTCCGGCACGTACTGGTTGGCCGTGATCAGCAACGTTTGCATGATCCGCCGCACCTGGGCCCTGTTGGTGATGACATTGAGCTTATTGGCGAGCGGGCCCACGGACACGCTCCCGTACCCCTTGACACTGACCGTCTTGGGGAAGTCGAGCCAGTTGCCCTTCCCTTGAGCGGACGGCGAGTAGTAGACCAGCTTGCCGCCCTCGAGCTGATAGCCGTCGGCGCCGCCGAAGAGGCGGAGAGCAATGCCGGCCGGGGTCAGCCCGGTGCCGATCCAGAAACCGAAGGCAATCTTGCCGTTACCGAGATCCTTGAGGTACTGGGCAAACGTCGGTGAGAGATCGACGGTCGTTGGAATGCCGAAAGAGTCCATCTCGCTCTTGATTTCGGAGGAGGCCTCCACCCAGTCATTGAATCCATTCACCGTCGTCAGCGTCACCGTGAAGGGCTTGCCGTTCGGCATGGTCCACGCGCCGCCCGACTTCTTGAAACCGGCCGAACGCAGGAGGGCCGTCGCCGCCTTGGGGCTCGGCAGGTAGGGATTGAGGTGCTTGAGCTGCGCCTTCGTCAGGTACGTCTTGGTATTGGAATCGACGGTCGTGGTCGGCCAGTGGTTGTAGGTTCCTCCCACCGGCTCGCCCACACGCTGCACTGCCTTCCGATTGATGATGTACGCGATCGCCTGGCGCACCTTGACCATGTTGAACGGGTAGATGCTCTCGTTCCAGACCAGCTGCGCGGACGCGGTCGACGACACCTTATACAGATGGTTATGCGGCACCGACGCGATGCGATGCACCAGGCTGCTGCTCATGCCCCCGGATGTGGCCTGGTACACCTGGCCGCCCAGGAGATAGTTCCAGATCTGCTGATTGCTGTTGTTGTAGTTGCGAAGAATGACCTCCGCGATGTGAATCTTGTTGGCAGCGTAGAAGCCCTTGTTTTTGACCAGGATTGCCTCGCCGGGGTTGTACGACTTCAGCACGTACGGACCGGACGACACGTCCTTCGACGGCGCGTAGGCCTGGATCTTCTTGTAGAGATCCTGCAGCGACTTCACCGCCGCCGCCTGCTTCGCGGAGAGCGTCGGATCGGTGCCCGTGTACTGCGAGGTGGCAATCGTCGTCCAGATATCGGACGGCAACTGGCTGTTGTACACCGAGGCCGGAGTGATGTCCTGCTCGAGAACGAGGCGGGAGAACAGGTTGTACTTGGCCCCCGCCAGCATCTTGTAGACGACGGTCTTACTATTGAGCGCCTTGATCGAGCCCAGGTAAAAGCCTTGCGAGGCACCGCTGGCGAATCCGATGGCGGCCGTCTCGATCAGATCCTTTGCCGTGACAGGCTGACCGTTGGACCAGTGCGCATTCGGCTGGATGTGCACCGTGATCTGGCGGCCGTTCTTGCTGATCGTCCAGCTCTTGGCCAGACCGGGGAAGAACGCCAGGGGATTGGGCGATCCGATCTTGACGAATCCGAGCGGCATCACGTCAAGGCCGGCCCACTGCAATCCCTGGTCGTTGTACCAATTAATCGGCGCCCCCTGCGCCATGTTGCCGATCGTCACGTAGGGTTGGTTGTTGGCCGACACCGACCCGGCAACAGCACGACCTGCCGTCCCGACGTACGTGATCGCGATAACCGCGGCTACCAGGACACCCGAGACAAACCTAAGACCTCTCACTCCACTCCTCCTCATGTGTCATCGCGAGGGATCCACCGCCTTGCCGATAGTTCCCATTATGCACGTATGGAAACGAGTATCCAGCGGGAATCGCAACATCACCAGTTCGCTACTCATCTGTCGCACCAAAATCGTGCGATAGCGGGCCGACCCTGTGCTTTTCGTGCATTGTTTAGAGATAAATGGCTTTACGTGCGCAGCGGGCTGGACAGTGAAGACGTGGTGAGGACAGCATGCATATCGCCGGTGTCATGTCGGGCACGTCGATTGACGGCATCGACGTAGCGATCTGCGAAATCGTCCCTGCCGATCCGGGTACCCTGACGCTGCGTGTCCTCGGCTACGGCGAGCAACCCTTCCCCGATGGGCTGCGAGCGCGGATCATGGGCGTCCTGACCGACGGGCAGGGAGCTCTCGCCGAACTGACGGGACTGCAGACGGCGCTCGGACAGGCTTTTGCCGGTGCCGTGCAGCAGACCGTGGCCGACCTCAAGCTGCCCGCCCCCGACCTCGTCGCCTGTCACGGCCAGACCATCTATCACCTCACCACCGGTGAGCGCGGCACGTGGCAGATGGGCAATCCGGCCATCATTGCCGCGCACACCGGCGCCACGGTGGTCTCCGATTTTCGGGCAGCCGACATGGCGCGGGGCGGAGAAGGGGCGCCGTTGGTGCCCTACCTCGACGCTCTCCTCTTTCACCACCCCACCCTGACCCGCGCCGTCCAGAACATCGGCGGGATCGGCAACGTCACCTTCCTCCCGGCCCCAGGGGAACCGTATGCCTTTGATACCGGTCCGGGGAACATGCTGATCGATCAGGCGGCTCGGTCTCTCCTGGGCCTTCCCTTCGATCGCGACGGCGCCGTCGCCTCTGCCGGCCGGATTGACGAGGCGTTCCTCGAGGAGATCCTCGTTCATCCCTACTTTCACCGCGCTCCACCCAAGAGCACCGGGCGGGAGATGTTCGGCGCCGCCTTTGGCAACGAGTTGCTGACCCGGGCGGTCGCTCGCGGGCTCTCTCCCGCCGAGACGCTCGCGACACTGACCGCCGTGACCGCCGAGAGCATCGCGCGCGGCTATCGCGCCTTCGGTCCGGGCCGCATCGACGAGATCGTGGTGAGCGGAGGTGGCGCCAGGAATCCGACGTTGCTGCACCTGATCGCCGAACGGCTGCCCGCGTCACGCCTCACGCGGAGCGACGACCTGGGCTTGCCGAGCGATGCAAAGGAGGCCGTTGCCTTTGCCCTGCTTGGATACGAGGCCATTCACGGGCGAGCAGGCACGCTTCCCCGCTGCACCGGTGCATCCCAGCCGTCCATCACCGGCTCTATTACCCCGGGAGCCAACTTCCGGGCACTCATGCGACAGGCGATGAAGAGTCCGAGCCGGAATATTGAGCACGTGCATTTGCGGCCGTAGGTCAGGCGTGGACCCGCCGTCGCACGCCGCAGACGTGCCTGACCCCCGATCGCTGCACTACTTTCGGCAAGCCGGCGAACTCCGATGCGCCCACTATCGCGGCGGATCGGGACCACGCTGAGGGCCGTGGACGATCATCGAGGCCATCGGCCGAAGCAGCCACCACGGCCGCCACGACCACGAGACGCGGCACCCGTGACAGGCCTCAAGGGTCTCTCTACCTGTAGTCTGTTCCCAGAATGAATAGGAGAGGACAGGGCATGCAGCGACAAGAGATCGAGCGTCTGGCGGCAGGCGCCCTTATGGTCGGCTTTCCGGGAACACAGATTCCGGACGAACTCATCCGGCGGGGTGTGCGAAACTTCATCCTCTTTGCTCGCAACATCGGATCTGCCGGGGAGGTGCGCACACTGACGACCGCGTTGCGCGCACAGGCTGGGGACGACGCTCTGATTGCCATCGATCATGAGGGCGGGCGGGTGAACCGCCTGGCCGCGAGCGGAGCCGCCACGCAGTTCCCGTCCGCGATGGCGTGGGCCGCCACGGGCGATGTAGAGATTGTCCGCACCGCATCGGCAGCCACAGCGTCCGAGCTGCGATCGCTCGGCATCAACGTCAACTTCGCACCGGTTGTCGATCTCCTGGCGAATCACCGGAATCCGGCGCTGGGCACGCGCTGCTTTTCCGATGATCCGGACCTCACCGCCCGCTTCGGCGCCGCCTATGTCGCCGGCCACCGGGAGGCCGGCGTTGCCTCGACGGCCAAGCACTTTGCCGGCCACGGTGCGACCCCTATTGACTCGCACGTCGACCTCCCGGAGATCAGCAAGAGCATCGAGCTGATACGCGCCGAGGATCTTGTGCCCTTCACGGCGGCGGTGACGGCGGGAGCCGAGGCGATCATGGTGAGTCACGCCTGGTATCCGGTGCTCGATCCAGAACCGCTCCCTGCCACCGTCTCGCCGGCTGTTGCCGGACTGGCCCGTGAGATAGGCGGCGACGAGACCGTGATCGTCACCGACTGCATGGAGATGGGCGCCGTCCAGAACCGGATGACGACGGGGGAAGCGGCAGTCCGTGCCCTCGCCGCCGGCGTCGATCTCGTGCTGATCTCGCATACCGCCGAACTCCAGCAGGAGGCGCTCGACGCGGTTATCCGGGCCGTGGAGAGCGGAGATCTGCCCTGCGAGCGCCTGGAAGAGGCGAATCGGCGGCTGGACACGCTTCGCTATCGCCTCTCGGTGAACGGTCGAGACAGCGGCGGCGGGCCGGAGGCAGCCCGGGAAATCGCGAGGCGGGCCGTCACCCTGGTCAAGGATGAGGCCGGCTTGCTCCCGCTCAGTAGTGATCAGCCACTCGCCGTGGTGACCTTCGCCTCGATGGCGGCGAGTGTGGTGGAGGGACCGAAGGCGATCCGGCGCCCGGCCCTGCCGGGTGCGGTCGCAGCACGCCACCGGCACGCACACCTGGTGGCGGTCGAGCCGGGAATGGATGTTGGCGACGTACTGGCGGCACTGAAGGGGATCGAGACAGTGCTGGTCGGGACCGCGTTCGCCACGGGACGGCCCGTCCAGGCGGACGTCGTGCGAGCTCTGCTCGCCGCCGGCAAGCGCGTGGTGGTTGTCGCCCTCGCCGATCCGTTCGATCTCCTCTCCTTTCCCGAGGTACCAACCTACCTGGTGAGCTACGACGACACGGCGCCGATGCTGGATGCGACGCTCGACGTCCTGTTCGGGATGCGCCCGGCTCAAGGCGTCCTGCCGGTTGACCTGCCGGGACTGTATCCACGCGGTACGGGAAAGCGAGCGGCCGCACACCACTGACAGCCGTCCAGGATGCGATGAGAGTGCCAGGTCATCAATAATGGCCCCACATGGCAGCGCGCGCGGAAATTAGCCACCTCATCTGCCGGGCTTGTGGTGAAACCAGCCCGGCCGGGAAACGCTTCTGTGGCGATTGCGGGACCCGCCTGCCCACCCTCTGCCCACACTGTCAAAGCATCCAGGACAGCAGCAACCGCTTCTGTGACGATTGCGGATCCCCGCTGCAAGCGTGGTGCGCTGCCTGCGGCTCGGCCGTCACGCCGAACAAGCCGTTCTGCGGCGCCTGCGGCGCGGCGGCCGGTCCGGGTGTGTCGCTGCCCGGCGAACGGCGGCCGGCTGCGCCGCTCTCCACGCGTGATGAGACGGCGCGAGAAGAGCGCCGGCTGGTGACCGCGCTCTTCTGCGATCTCGTCGGCTTCACGCCGCTGACGGAACGGCTCGACGCGGAGGGCGTGCGCGCCATCCAGACGACCTACTTTGAGCGCATGAGCGGAGAGATCGCTCGATTCGGCGGCGTCGTGGAGAAGTTCGCCGGCGACGCCATCCTCGCGCTCTTCGGCGTGCCCCTCGCCCAGGGCGATGATGCCGAACGGGCCGTCCTGTGTGCGCTGGCCATGCAATCAGCTCTCATCCCGCTGCGACGTGAGGTCCGGCGGGATTTCGGCGTCGAGCTGGCGATCCGGGTCGGCGTCAATACCGGTGAGGCCGTCAGCGGGATGCTGGACGCCGGCGGGCGGAAAGACTACTCCATCACGGGAGACGTCATCAATACTGCCGCCCGACTGCAGACGGCGGCCGAGCCCGGCGGGATTATGGTCGGTCTCGATACGATGCGCCTGACGCGGCGTTCCGTCGTGTTTGGTGAGCGTCATGACCTGACGCTTAAAGGGAAGGCGCAGGCCGTGGCGTCCTATGCCGTACTGGGAACGGTCGAGACGCAGGGGCAGGAGGCCGGAGCGCGGCATCCGGTGGCCCTGGTCGGGCGCGAGCACGAGTTGGGCGCGCTGCAGCGGGCCTGGGAGCGGGCGCAAACCGGCGATGGGCAATTGGTGGCGCTGATGGCGGAGGCCGGATTCGGCAAGAGCCGGCTACTGGCCGACGCTGCGCAACGCTTCGCGTCCGATCGTGTCTTCTGGGTCCGCTGCTCCAGTCATGGCGGGAGCATCAGTCTGGGGACGGTGGCCGAACTGCTCCGTGCCGTCCTTGCGGTACGGGACGGCGAGGACCCGGCCGTCTTGCGCCTACATCTGACGGCGATACTGGACGACTTGCTCGCCCCGGCGGATGATGAAACGCGCAGCACAGCCGCCGACGTGCTCGGGGAGGTACTGGGCCTCGCCGATATCCGGTCATCGGTGACCGACGCCGGCCCCCAGGCCCGCCGCCAGACCCTCGTCAAGAGCCTGCGCTTACTTTTTATGGGTCTCGCGCAGCGCGCCCCGTCGGTGATGATCCTGGAAGATGCCCACGGGATGGACAGCGCGAGCGCCGAGGTGCTGGCCGAGGTGCTGTGCGATGTCGTGGGGCTGCCGCTGCTGGTCCTCGCCGCCTATCGTCCGCCGTGGACCCCGCCCTGGGATGCCTGGGCCTGGGTGGAGAAGATCGTCCTCCGTCCCCTGACACAACCGGAGACGATCGCGCTGGCCGAAAGTGTGTTGGAGGGCGCGGCGCTGGCACCCGACCTCGAGCGCTATATCATCGACCGGTCGGGAGGCAATCCCTTCTTCGTCGAGGAGTTGCTGAATACGCTGCAGGATGAAGGCGGGATCGCGTATGAGAACGGCCGCGCCGTTCTGGTAGCCGCGACCGCCGCGCACCTCCCCTCGACCCTCACCGAGATCGTGCTGGCCCGTCTCGACCGTCTTCCCGGCACGCTCCGAAGCCTCGTGCAGACGGCGAGCGTCATCGGCCGCACCTTCAGTGCTGACCTGCTGACCGCCGTGATGGGAACTGCCGAGCACATCACGCGTGAACACCTCACCGCGCTCACCCGAAGCGAGATCGTGGTCCTTCCGCCGGGGAGCGAATCCGACTATGCGTTCAAGCATGTGACAATGCGCGACGTGGCGTATAGTACGCTGCTCGCCGCTCGGCGCAGGGAACTGCATGAGTCGATCGCCGACGCCATGATCGCGCTACACCTGGCGGAGGACGCCGTCGAAACGGTTGCCTACCACCTGGCACAGACCGACCGGCATGCCGATGCCGCCCTCTGGCTCGAGCGCGCCGGCGACCGGGCAGCGGAGGTGTATGCCAACCAGGGCGCGGTGGACCACTACGAAACCGCTCGTACCCGGCTGGGGCAGGCCGGTGGCGATGCCGCGAGCGCGGCCCGATTGGCCGCCAAGCTGGGCGGCATCTTCCGCATCATCGCGTGGTATGACGAGGCACTGGAGGAACTCGAGACGGCGGCACGGCTCTACCGCGACCTGGGGGATGTGGACAGCGAAGCGCAGGTCGCCGCACAGATCGGCGACGTGCACTTCCTGCGTGGGGCGCCGGAGGACGCAGTGACGCGTCTCCAGAGCATGCTGGCCCGTTTCGACGAGGACGCCGACGATGCGGATCTTCCCCACGGTCTTATCGACGTCTATATGGCGTTGGTCGATCCGCTCTATCATCTGAACCGCTTCGAGGACGCTCTTACGGCCTCCTATCGGGCGGTTGAGCTGGCGCGCCCGCACGACAGTGATCGGCTGGTGGTGCAGGCCACCGTCCGCTATGGCCTGGCGCTGGGCGGGATCGGACGGCTGGACGAGGCTGGGCGGGTCCTCGGCGACGTGATCCCGCAGGCCGAAGCCGGCGGTGACGGCGCCGTCTTCATGCAGGCGCTCCTGTGGCGAGGCGACATCGATCTGGCACAGGGGAGGCCCGGCGGCGCGCAGGCGATGTTCGCGCGGGCACTTGAGGTGGCCCGGAGCCGGGGTGATCGCGCGGGAGAGGCGGAGGCCGTGAGACGCCTGGGGCAGGCCGCGTTTGTGCTCGGTGATTGGCCCGCCGCTCAGAGCCACTGGGAACAGGCGGTCGATCTCGTCCGCTCCATGAGCTACTCTCACTTTTCGGCGTGGACTCTCATGACGCTCGGCGAGCATTATCTGCGTCTTGGGGACAGTGAGCGCGCCTCGCGGTATCTGGAAGAGCCGTTCGTCATCGCTGAGCGCAGCGGCCGGGTGGGCTTGCTGCCCTATCTGCAGATTCCCCTCGCCGCCTGGGATCTCTGGGACGGGGAGCCGGAACGGGCCCTGGACCGTCTGAATCCCTTACTCCAGACGCCGGTCTTCGAGACGACGCTCGACCATCGGGCCATGCAGATCGTAGCGGAAGCCGACCTCGCGGCCGGCAATCGCGCGGCCGCGGCGGAGATCGCGGGGCGCGGGCTGGACCAGGCAACGGGTCAGGCGAACGAGATGGCTCGGTTGGGCTGGCTCTCGGTGGCGGCTGCCATTGCGGTCGAGTCGGGCGACAGAGACGCGGCGCACCGGCTCCTGGACGAGGCACTTGCGCTGGCGGAGCGAATACCTCATCCTTACGAACAGGCTGGGATCTATCTGCGGCGCAGCGCCCTGGATCCGTCTTCCCCTGAGCGCCGGCGCGATCTGGAGGCGGCACTGACGATCTTTGAGCGACTGGGGGCGCAGCCACATACGAAGCGTGTGCGGGGGGCGCTGGACAACCGCGCGGCGGTGTAACAAGAGAACACACGACACGAGGGCGGCTGGCCGCCCGAGATCGGAGCAGGGGGAACGGTGATGGCAAAGATTCTGATCGTGGAAGACAACGAGATGAACCGGGACATGCTCTCCCGTCGACTACAGCGCAAGGGCTACGACGTGGTGATCGCGGTGGACGGCGGCGAGGGCATGGCGATGGCCCGCAGCGCCGCGCCGGACCTCATCCTGATGGACATGAGCCTGCCGGTGGTGGACGGTTGGGAGGCCACGCGGCAGCTCAAGGCGGACACGGAAACGAGCAAGATTCCCGTGATTGCTCTGACCGCCCACGCCATGGCCGGAGACCGGGAGAAGGCCATGAGCGCGGGCTGTGACGACTACGACACCAAGCCCATTGAGTTGCCGCGGCTTCTGAGCAAAATCGAGACGCTTCTGGACGGCAAGTCGTGATTATCGACGAGGCGATGACGCGCGACGAACTGCGTCAGGCGGTCCAGCGCGCGAGAGCCGCGTACGACACGGAAACCGCGATCAAGCTCTATGATCGTCTGATCGCTCTTCTCACCGAGCAGGGTGATGCGGCCGGTGTTTTCGACGCGCTGGCAGAGCGCGCCGTGTGCCACCGGACGCTTATCCGGTTTGATGAAGCGCGCAGCGACCTGGAGGCGATGGCGCGCCTCGCCCAGGATCTGGGTGACGAGCGCCGGCAGATCGAAGTTGTTGCGCGACAGGTCACTCTGGCCGCACAGACCGGATCGGCTCGGGGCATGGAGACCGAGGGCGAAGAGGCGCTTCTCCGGGCACAGGCGCTGGGGGACGTCGAGCTCGAAGCCGATGTCCTGACTGCCCTCGGTGAGATGCATTTCTCTCTGGGAGATGTCAGCCACGCGGAGCAACGTCACGATCGTGCCCTGGCGCTCTACCGGACGATCGGAAATCGTTCCGGTGAGGCGTGGAATCTTGCATTCCTGTGCAACGTGTACCGGCTTCAGGGACGCGCGGCCGAGGCGCAGGAGGTAGGGGAACGCTCCGTCGAGATCCACCGCCAACTGGGCAATCGGCGCGGCGAAGCGCGTGCCCTGGATCGTCTCGCCATTGCGTCTCCGGATATCGCGCGCGGCCGCGCTCTCCTGGAGCAGGCCGCGGCAATTTGGGAGATCGTCGGCGATCCCGCGGAAAAGATGCGGCTCTACAACAACCTGGCAACCGTCTATCTGGGACTCGGTCTCTATAACCGCGGCCTCGAGTACGCCCGTCTCGCCGTCGAGGGAAGCCAGTTGATGGGCGCGCGTGTCTTTGGACATCTGTTGAACACGCTCGGTAAAGCGTATGAGGGCCTGGGGCGTCATGACGAGGCGTTGCAGGCCATGGAAGAGGCTGTTACCGCGGGGATCGAGAGCGGCGACGAGTTTATCTCGGGAACCGGCCGCGCTGACGTCGGCCGCGTACTGGTTGCCATCGGGGAGCCGGAGCGGGCCAGCGAGCAATTGCAGATCGCCGCCGACCACGCCACGCACGCCGGTTATCTCTCCGCGCAGGTTTACGCTCTTGCCTGGCTCGGTGCTGCCTGTCTCGAAGCCGGGGATCTGGCCAGGGCCGACCGTATGACGGCAGAAGCCGTCGCTCCTCTCGACGAGCTCAGTGCCGTCGACATCGACTATCCGGGCCAGGATGCCTGGTGGCACCGGTATCGTGTGCTGGCGGAACTGGGACGCACCGACGAGGCCTGGCGGGCGCTACAGCGAGCGGCCGAGACAGCCCTGGATGGTATCGTCACCCTCAGCGACATCGGGCTTCGCCGCCACTACCTCAACAAAATCGCCATCAATCGATCCATCATGCAGGAGTGGGCGCGCCAGGCGAAGCTCCGCGATGTCCGCCTCGATCTGGAGGAGATCGCGGCGCGTGGATCCGAGCAGAGCGTGCAGGATCAGCTCAAACGTATGCTTGATGTCAGCGTCCGCATGAACGAGCGGCGCGACGTCACCGTGCTGGACTTCGTGCTGGACGAAGCCGTGGAACTGAGCGGGGCCGAGCGCGCGGCTCTCATTTTGGTGGATGACGACCGTCATATCGGGACCGTTCTCTCCCGCGGTCTGGACGATACGGATCTTGCGCGCCTGCTCGGCAGCGGACCGGTGCGTGTCGCCCTCGACACCGGCCAACCACAGTTGCTGCAGAACGTCCCTGACATACGCGAAGGGACGGCCGATCCGGCTCCGCTGCGTGAAGGCTCAATTCTCTGTCTTCCCCTGGTGGCACGCGGCACTGTGATCGGCGTCCTGTATAGCGACGTGCGCAACCTCTTCGGTCGGTTTACCACGACCGACCTCGACCTCATGGCCGTGCTGGCCGCGCAGGCTGCGACGGCCATTGAGAATACGCGCCTCTACCAGGAGACGCTCAACAGCAATCGAGAGCTGGAGCAGCGGGTGGGAGAACGCACGGCCGCTCTCGAGCGCCAGGCCAAGGAGATGACAGCTCTCGTCGAGGTGGGACGTGACATCTCCTCGACCCTCGATCTTCATGCTGTCCTCGAGCGCATTGCAGACCAGGCAAAGGATCTTCTCCTCTCGGAGACCGGTGCCGTGTATCTACGGCAGGATGAGGATATCTTCATCCCGATCGTGGCGCTGGGAGTTGATTCGGAGCAGATCCTCCGCGATCGCATCACCCTGGGAAAGGGAATTATCGGCGATCTTGCTCAGCGCGCGGCAGCCGAGGCGATTCCCAACGCCGTTGTCGATCCTCGCGCTCGACACATTGAGGGGACTGCCGAGTCCGAGGTGGAGCAGCTGATGGCAGCGCCCTTGCTGGCGGGGGATCGCGTCATTGGGATGATGGTAGTCTGGCGGTTTGGCCAGCGCGAGTTGTACACCGAGGCGGATCTGAATTTCCTGATCGGGCTCTCCCAGCAGGCCAGCATTGCCATCCAGAACGCTCGCCTCTTCGAGGAGATCCAGCAGGCACGCGAAGTGGCGGACTCGGCCAACCGCGCCAAGAGTACGTTCCTGGCCAACATGAGTCACGAGCTTCGCACGCCGCTCAACGCCATCATCGGCTACAGCGAGATCCTGCAGGAAGAGGCGGAAGACCGCGGTGATGAAGATTATCTGCCCGATCTCAGGAAGATTACCGGAGCCGGCAAGCATTTGCTGGCCTTGATCAACGACATCCTCGATCTCTCCAAGATTGAAGCGGGCAAGATGGATCTCTACCTGGAGACCTTCTCCGTTCCCCAGATGATTGGCGAGGTTGTCAGCACGGTCGAGCCGCTCATCGCCAAGAACGCCAACACCCTTGAGGTGCACTGCTCGGCGGACCTGGGCGACATGAAAGCCGACCTGACCAAGGTCCGGCAGGCGGTCTTCAACCTCCTCAGCAACGCCGCCAAGTTCACCGATCACGGGACGATCACGCTGGACGTCCTCGAGGCGGGAGACGACATCGTCTTTCGGGTGCGCGACACGGGGATCGGGATGACCGACGAGCAGCAGGCTCGGCTGTTCGAGGAGTTCGCGCAAGCCAACAGCTCGATCACGCGGCGTTATGGTGGTACCGGCCTCGGCCTTGCCCTCACCCGGCGCCTCTGCATCCTGATGGGTGGCCACGTGACGGTCGAGAGTACCGCCGGCGCGGGATCCACTTTCACCATCCGGCTGCCGCGGCAGGTCGAGCAGCGCAGGCCGGCATCACCGCCGCTCGCTCCGGACGCGGGCCACGCCGATCGCCGCACCGTCCTGGTGATCGACGACGACAGCGACGTGCGTGAGATGCTGCAGCGAGTCCTGCTCAAGGAGGGCATTGAGGTCATCTCCGCCACCAGCGGAGATGAGGGCCTGGAGATGGCCCGCTCCCTCCACCCCGACGTCATCACGCTGGATGTGCTGATGCCCGGCCGGGACGGCTGGAGCGTGCTCTCCGAACTCAAGGCCGATGCGGCGACGGCGGATGTGCCGGTCGTCATGCTGACCATCGTCGACAACAAGGATATGGGCTACGCGCTTGGCGCATCGGACTATCTGACCAAGCCCATCGATCGCGATCGGCTGCTCGCCGTCTTGCGCCACCACCTCTCCGATGGACAGACCGGAACCGCACTCGTCGTCGAGGATGACGGCGCCACACGCGTCATGCTTCGCCGCATCCTGGAACGTGAGGGGTGGACGGTCGTGGAAGCCACCAACGGACGCGAAGGGCTGGAACGTCTGGACCAGGCGCCGGCCGACGTGGTCCTGCTCGATCTCATGATGCCCAAGATGGATGGCTTCGCCTTCGCCGAGGAACTCCGGAAGCGTGACGTGAAGGTCCCGGTCGTGGTCGTCACCGCGAAAGACCTGACCGCCGATGACCGCAAGCGCCTCAATGGATACGTGCAGACGGTGCTGGAAAAGGGGAAGCTGAGCCGCGAGCAGATCCTCGCCGAGGTCGTTCGCACGGTGCAGGCGGTCGACCGTCACGCGGCGACAAACAGCGCCTCCGCGGGCACGAGGACCGACCTGCCCGCGTAAGAAGGTTTCCCCTTCCTCCCGATGCACCTCCGCCCGAAATGAGGAAGAGGGAGTCCGAAGACTCCCCCTTCCTACCGCCGCGCGATGGTGTCGATTACGACTTCGGGACGATGATCGCCACCGCGTCAACCGGCGTGGCCGCCGCCAGAGCCGTGGCGCCCCGGAAGACCACAAACACATGCTCGCCCTGCGTGAAGGACGGGGCCGTCGTGACGGCCTTCCCATTGACGCGGAACTTGGTCTGTGCCGTGATGTTGAACGTGTAGGTCTTACCCTTCTTGGTCGTGACGGAGATGCTGCTCGCGGAAGACGTGGCAACTGTGCCCCCGACGGCGCGGAGCAGATGGTTTCGGACACGCTGGACGGCGCGCCGAACCGGAAGCGGCTTGCTCGAGTACACGACGCGCGTCGCCGTGATGCTGCCGTCGCTGCTCTTGACGCCGACGGCAGCGGCATACTCACCATTGGCCAGCGCGCCGGCCGTCCCCTTCAGGGCGCGCTCCCTGGTGGTAGCCGAGACTGTCACGTTGACCACGACGGACGCGTTCGTCTTCTTGTTGAGTCGGGTCAGCGTGAACCCACTCGTCGAAAGGTTCGACACCTGCCCCACGGCGACCGCCGGGTGGGTCCGGGCCAGCAGGCCGGATGCGGCGAATGCGCTGGAGACCCCGGTAAGCAGCAGGGTCCCGGCCAGGACGCCGGAAGCGACACGATTGAAACGCATGTGAGTTGACTCCTTCAGCTGAAAGTGGCCAGTGCGGCCTATCCCGAGAGTAAAGAGAAGAGCTTACCCTCCCTTTGCCGGTGTCTGAACTTTTCTTTTCCGTCTGACGGTCCTCCCTCGGAGAGGGAAAATGGTCCTTGACCGATAGAAGGTCAGGGGAGAATAGTTGATGACATGACCGGGCTCACCGATCGCGACTCCCTCACCGAGCATCAATACCGTGATGCCTCGAATCTGGAGGCACGTATCCGGCTGCATCGTGACTTCAGTACCAATCCGTACCCGTTCCACCGCTGGTACTTCGACCGACTCGATCTGCCGGCCACGGCGCATGTCCTGGAAGTCGGCGCCGGCAGCGGCGCCCTCTGGCGTGAGAATGCGGATCGCATTCCACCCGGCTGGGAACTCACGCTGACCGATCTATCACCCGGCATTCTCGCCGACGCCAGGCGGTCCCTCACCGGCTTGCACGCGCGGTTTGCGGTCGCCGATGCGCAGGCACTGCCTTTCTCGGATGCCTCCTTCGATGCCGTGCTCGCCAACCACATGCTGTATCACGTCCCCGACCGCCGGCGCGCCATCGCGGAGTTCCGGCGCGTTCTGCAGCCGGGCGGCCGGCTCTATGCCGCGACCAACGGAGAAGGACACCTTCAGGAGTTGCGCGATCTGCTGGCCGAGTACGTCACGGACATGCCGATGCGGGGCGGATGGGACTTCGGCCTGGACGACGGGGCCGCACAACTGCGCGCCTCGTTCAGAGATGTCGTCCTGTACCGGTACGACGATGCCTTCCGGATCACTCAGGCTGAGCCCTTGAAGGCGTACATCCGGTCGATGGGAGACTACTGGCACATACCGGAAACGCGACGTGCGGAACTCGACCGTCGGATCGAAGACCTGGTGGCGCGCGGCCCCTTCCACATCGGCAAAGAAGCCGGGATGTTCGTGGCGTGGTAGACGGACGGCCGATCCTTCCCTACGACGCTTCCGGCGCCGTCCGCGGTCCACGATGTCTTCCACCGGACCCACGCGCATCGGATGTCGCCGCGCGCCTCGCCTGGCTCATCGAGCGCTGGCTCCCCGATTCACAGGTCGAGCACATCGGCAGCACCGCGGTGCCGTGCGACGGTAAGGGCGTGATCGATCTGCAGATCATCTATCCGCCGCACCGGTTGGATGCCGTCAAGGACGTTCTGGGCCGCCTCGGTTTCCAGCCGCAGGGGGGCCGAAACCCCTTCCCGGAAGATCGCCCGATGCGCATCGGGGCCATTGCGCACGAGGGAGACATCTTCCGCATCCATGCGCACGTCATCGCTGCCGACTGTCCGGAGGTCGGGCTCAATCGCGCTTTCCGCGACCGTCTGCGCGCCGATCCCGCGCTTCGCGAGGCCTACGTCGCCGAGAAGCGTGCCATCATCGCCTCCGGCGTCACGGACACCGTCGAGTACGCTCAACGGAAGAGCGCCTTCGTGCAGGACGCGATCCGGGATCTAGAACGCAGCACAGACGGTTCGTGCGTGGCGAATGAGGAATCCCGCGTGGCACGCGGTGACGCGAGAGACGGCAATCCATCCGGTGAGAATCCGGTGAGTCCGGACTGTTTCGTCTGCCGGAAGCATCGCGGTGAGGAACCGATCCCCGGGGGCATGATCTACGAGGATGATCTCCTGGCCGTGACGCACGTGGGAGGGGAGTTGGGCACGTACCTGGGCCATATCGTCATCGAACCGAAGCGCCACGCGCCGGGCGTCGCCGATCTGACCGACGGAGAGGCAGCCGCGGTGGGCGTCATGGTGACACGGGTGGGCCGCGCCCTTAAAGAAAGCGAGGCAGCGGATCACATCTACGTGTTCGTCATGGGCCATCACGTCCCGCATCTCCACGTCCACATCGTTCCCCGCTATCCCGGAGCGCCGACGGAGTTCTGGGGCGTCCACGTGGATGAGTGGCCGGAGGCGCCGCGTGGCGGCTGGGATGAGATTGGCGCGCTCGCCGAGAGATTACGCGGGACGTTAGCGACGGATCCGGCGTGAACTTCTCATGGCCGGCATTATGCCCATAAAGGATCGTGTATCGTCTTTCCGCGTCTTGACAGTTAACGCTATGTTCAGAACCACTTTGTACTGTGATGATTACTCGCTAGCCTTAAGCATGGCGTCAAGCGCATTGGAGACCGGGCGGGGCATCGGACGTTTCTATGTGTGAGAGATGCTCTCCGCACCGCACGGTCCGCCACGACGATGCGCGGCGCGTGCGCGCCGTCGCCCGCCCGACGCCGCAGCCGCGACGCGACGAGAATTCGTGGCTCCAGTCTCCCGTTAGCCGCCGGCAATTACTGCAGGCAGCCGGCGGAGGGCTCGGCATGGCTCTCGTCGGTGGCATGCTGACCCACTCCATGACCGGTGCGACCAGCATGAACGGCGCCGATTATCTGGTGCTGATCGTGCTGGACGGCGCCACGCCGGAGTATCTCGGCGTTCCGAACATGCCGAACGTGCGGCGGCTGATCCGCAACGGCATCTCCTACTCCAATGCCTTTGCCGGCATTCTGGAGTCGGAGACGCCCCCCGGGCACGCCACGATCGCGACCGGATCCAATCCTAGCCGTCACGGCATCGTTAATTTCTGGTGGGGCGATCTGCAAAAGCAGAAAGTCGACCTCTTCGACCCGAGCCAGATCAACGACGGGGCGATGGAAGCAATCATCAGTCAGGCCGGTGTCCCGACCATCGCCAGCCTGGTGCATACCCAATACACGGGCTCCAAGGTCGTCGCTCTCTCCGGCCACAAGTACTACGCGGCCGATGCGCTCGGCGGTCCGGATGCGGACGCCATCCTCTATTACTACGGCACGGCGAACGGACAATTTGTGCCCACGGCGGTGCCGGCGCACGAGCCTCCGGCCGGCGTGCTGACGGCGCCACACCTCGCCGTCCCCAATCACAACATCCCCCTCGGCGTCGAGAACCATCTCACCATGCGGCTGGCCATCGACACCTTCAATCGGATGCACCAGCAGGTCACGCTCATCAATCTGGCGGAGTTCGACTGGCCGCTCGGTCACGTCGACGGCGGGACGATCGACATGGGTCAGGTCACAACCTTGATGCAAGGCTTTGACCACGACCTCGGTCTGCTACAAGATGCCTTCCGACGCGCCGGTGTGCTGGACCGAACCCTCTTCGTTCTGTTGGCCGATCACGGCATGATGCCGCTCCACGGCAAGATCGACGAAGGCCTCCTCGACAAAGCGGTCGAGAAAGCGGGTACACCGATCGTGACGTCGAGCTACAACACCAGCGCATGCTATTGGCTGCAAGACTCGTCGAAAGCCGGTGACGCCGCGCTCAACATCGCCAATCTCAAAAATCCCCTCATTCAGGCGGTGTATGCGGTGGATCTGACGACGGTTGGCCGGCCCTATCGCCGCGTCAGTGGTTCCTCCCTGCTGCACGATTCGGCCGTGGAGCGTGCGAACCAATACCTCCTTTCTACGTTCGCCGGACCGAACGGCCCCGATGTCGTGGCCGTCTTCACAGAAGGAGCGGGATGCGAACCCGGCGGGCAATCCGGATGGAAGGCAGATCACGGCGGGACCAGCTGGCAGTCTCAGCACCTGCCGCTCGTCTTCTCCGGCCCCGGTTTCCGCTCCGGCGCTGTCTCGACCGCTCCGGCGCGGCTCATCGACGTGGCACCGACGGCGCTGCAAGCGATGGGAATCACACCGTACGGCATGCAGGGCGTGGTTCTCGCGGACGCGCTAACGTCTCCTCCGCCCGACGCCCCGTGGCGCCAGGCGCAGATGTCGAATCAGTTGGTGCCGGTGGTGGCGGCCATGCAGGCGGAGTCTCATCTGGAGCTATCCGCCGGAGCATAGAACCCGGCAGGTCGGGGCCAGGCACCATCCCCCCGGGTGCGCGGGGAGTTAGCAGTCGGTCAGGCCGTCCACTTCAGGCCCGTGCCCTGGCGGCGCACTTCCTTGACCGCCCAGGCGAGAAACCCGGCGGCACCCACCAGCACGGCCGCGGCGGCCGCCGTCACGGCAATGCGGCGCTTCCAGTGGATGACGATCTCATTGGCGGGGATGAAGTTAGGAAGCTGTCCCTCGGCCGCTAGCTTGATGTCTCTGGCCGCCCGTCTCTGCAACGCCGCGACCATCGGGGCCAGTTGGGCCATGGTGGACTTGAACGGCGGCACGTCGTCCGGGTGCGGCGTCTGGAAGGCATCAGCCAGGACGACGCCGTCGCGCGCATTGGGCGTCATCCCCATGAAGCGCTCGACGGTCGGTGCAATGTCCACCAGCCGCGCCGGTGCGTTCGACTTGCCGGCTTTCACGCCCGGGCCCATCATCATCAGCGTCACCATCTGCGAGCCCCAGTCGGCGCCGCCGTGACGGCCCAGCATGCGGGGCAAGCCGCTGTTGCGGGAGTTCTCCCGCAGCAGAATAGCGATGTCCTCGCCGTTGGTCCCTTCCGTCTCCAGCAGATAGGTGTACGCCTTCTCCAGAGCGGCGGAGCCGTCTTCGATACCGACAGGATGGTACTTGGTGCCGTTCCGGTAGTAGATCGCCGAGACGTTGTCGTAGTGCTTCTCCCAGATCAGCGTCGCCATCCGCCGGCTGTGGGTGGGATTCTTGAGCCAGATCGAGGTCATGGTCGGACCGCCGCCACCCCCGCCATTGGTGAGAATGATCGAGTTCTCTCCCAGTTCGGTCTTGATCTGCTTGAGGACGGCTTCGCGGTCGAGGACGCGGTGGACCGACTGAATCATGCCGTGGTCCGCCGTCACCACGAAGAGCGTCTTGTCGAAGATGCCCTCCTGCTTGTACGCCGCGATGAGCCGGCCCAACGCCCTGTCAAAGGCGCGGTAAAGGATTCCCTCGTCGCGCTTCCATTCCAGCGACCAGTGTCCGACCACGTCGGTCTCGGGAAGGTTGAGGAGAATGGCCCGCGGCCGGTACCTCTGCAGTGCCCTGATCGCGGTGTCGATGACGAGGGTATCCTGCTGCCCCAGATTGAGCGGCGAGTAGAACTTGGGAACGGTAGTGTCGCTGGTGGGCGGCACCTTGGCACGCAGCGAGGGATCGTTGAGGATCTCTTTCGGCACGGGGTTGGGCCCCATCGAGCGTGGGATCCATTCGTTCCCCACGTGCTGGAACCAGTAGATCCAGGAGGCATCGGGACCACCCAGCGGGCCAGCCGCGTGGAAGTGCGCCCCGCTCCCAGCGATCACCAGATCATTCGGATACTTCTTGCGGATCTCCCCCGCCAGCGTCGGCGTGCCCGACTCACGAATGAGATTGAACGCCCACTCGTTGTTGTAGTTGGAGAGATCCTGCAGGGACAGCGACATCTTGCCCGTATGGCGGTTCGCCCACTCCCAGTTGACCAGCCCGCCGTTGTCGCGCGGCAGCGAGCCGGTCCCGATGACGGCGTGATCGGGAGGGGTGATGCTCATCAGGCTGCCCACCCAGGCGTTGTTGTACCAGCGTCCGTTCTGGATGAAGCTGCGGATGTTGGGCAGCTCGTGAAGGCGGTTGGTGATGTAATCCGGGCGGCCGCCGTCCAGCACGATGAGACAGACATACTCGGCCGCGCCGGCACTGGAGGACACGTCGGCCCGCGCAAACGTCGGATGCAGGAGAGAGGAGAGACCGGCTGCCGAGAGCCCCGTCGCCGCCATGCCACCCAGAAATTGCTTCCGGCTCAGGTGGCCCTTTCGATACTCGTCGGTCAATTCGGTGATAGTGGTCGGCGTCTCAGACATCAGATGCAATCTCCTTCACCACGACAGACCGGTACGCGTCGATCGGTCGCGGCTTGCCGCAACCCGGGGGTTACGGCTGGGCGCGCGCCAATGGTGGCGGCAAATGCCCCTTTTTATGGTCTTCCTCAATGTTGTCGATGGACTGTGTGATGAGCGCATTCTGGTAGCCGGTCAGCGGCGTCAGGAGCGTGTTCTGCGCTACCACCTCCGCCGCCGTCGCGTCCACCACAGCATCGGCAAGGACGGTGCCATCCATGCGCGCCGGCGCAATGCTCATCAGGCGCAAAATCGTCGGCGCGATGTCCATCAGACGCGCCGGGAAGTTGGAGGTCAGGCCGGCCTTGATGCCCGGTCCCGCCATGACGAGCGGCACATGCTGCGCTCCCCAATTCATGCCGCCGTGGTCACCGTAGGCAACCGTCTCGCTCCGGCCGATCGTGTTCTCGCGGAACGCGGCCACGACATTCGGCGAGTCCGGCCCGACGAACGTATCCAGGAAGTAGCGATAGGCGGCATCCAGATTCACGTCGATGCGCTGCCCGGGAGCCGGCACGTACTCATACGACCCCGGATGGCCGACCTTGTAGTAGGCCGCGGCGATACCCGGAATCTGGAGCTGCGCTTCGGCCACGGCCCGGGCGTGCCATCCATTCGCGATATAGATGTCGGCCGCCGTCCCGCCGGTGTGGAAGATATACTCCCCGCCGGCCTTGTACACGACCTCTTTCACCACCTCGGGATAGACCATGCGGTCATTCGGCACCATGCCGTGATCGCCGACGACGACGAACAGGGTCTGATTGTAGAGTCCGGCGCTCTTATAGGCCTGCACAATGCGGCCGATATTGCGGTCGACACCGGCGACGATCTGGCGGAAGATTGCCGGGTCGGCGGGGCCGCCATACGGATGACCATAGACATCGGCGGAGGGCAGATTGACCATCAGGAGCTGGGGTTTGTACGCGGCGAAGGTCTTGATCGCCAGCTCGGTGGAGAGCCAGTCCCAATCGGTGAAGTTCTTCATGGGGAGATGCTCGTGCAACCCCATCGTCTTGAAGAACTCAGCGGGAGGCGTGTGGCCCGGGACCGCCGCCGGAATCAGGATCTGGTTCTGAGGACCGGTTCGCTCGTGATACAGGATGTAATCGGCCGCCGGCCCACCCAGGCCGTCGGCGGCGTACACCTTCTCAGAGGAGATGGCAACGGAGACCGAATGCGAATTGGCGCGCTTGAAGGCAGCCGGCAGGGTGTCGGCGCCGGAGGCCGCGATATCCGCCTGCATCTTCCCGGCCAGAACGCCCGGCGCCCAGCCATCCAGCACTTTCTTGTGCGACTTGGGATCGGCCCATTCGAAACCCAGGATTCCATCGTGCTTCGGCATGGAGCCGGTTGAGAGCGTCGTGTGGCTCGTCGGGGTCTCGCTCTCCAGCTGGCCGACCCAGGCGCGGGAGTAGCTGGTACCTGCCCTGGCGAGAGCCTGGAGGTTCGGCATGGGGACCAGCTGCTGGTAGTCGGCGCGGAACGCGTCGATGGTGATCATCACCACATAGCGCGGGGGTTCCGTCTGCGGCCCTGCCGCCTCCGCCGCGCCGGCGCCAAACATCAATTCAAGGCTCGGGGCGGTGACCCCCAGGGCAGCCAGGCCGCCGATGAACTGCCGGCGTGAAAGGACACTCCGCCGAAAAAGACCTTCAAGATCGTCCGGCGTCAGATCCTGCTTAGGCATGCAATGTTCCCCCTGGCCCTCTATTCTGCCGCTTGTCGGGCACGGCAGCCAGAAAATCTTAACTTTCCGCTGCCGTCCGCGCCAGTGAGTGTAACTGATATGGTGTATCAATAGGTGGGGCCGGCGGGCAGCCAGGAGGGATCGGGAGCGATGGCAGTGCGGGAAGCTCAGCAGCAACCGGCACTCGCCCAGGATCGCCCGATCGTCGAAGTGGAGAACGTGACGGTCCGGCTGGGTGGCCGCCCGGTGCTCAACGACCTGAGCTTTGCTATCTATCCCGGCGACTTCGTCGGGTTGATCGGACCAAACGGCGCCGGCAAAACCACCTTACTGCGCCTTCTCCTGGGCCTGGTCCCGCCGAGCAACGGCACGGTCTCCCTCTTCGGCCACCCCCTGACCCGGGGCAATCATCGGGTCGGCTACGTACCGCAGCACCAGACATTTGATGAAACCTCACCGCTGCGCGGCCGGGACATGGTCGCGCTGGGTATCGACGGGTTTCGCCTGGGGCTGCCACTGCCGTCACAGGAGAAGACGGCGAAGGTCAATCGGGTGCTGCGTGAGGTGGGCGCCGACGCCTATGCCGATTCTCCGATTGCACGGCTATCCGGCGGCGAGCAGCAGCGCCTGATGCTGGCGCAGGCACTGATCGGAGATCCGGACTTGCTGCTGCTGGACGAGCCGCTGGCCAATCTCGACATTCGCAGCCGCCGCGACGTCGTCAATATCGTCTGTTCTGTGGTCCGTCAGCGGAACATTGCCGTGATCCTGGTCGCTCACGATGTCAATCCGCTGCTGGGCTCCATGGACAAAGTGATCTACCTGGCGCATGGGCGGGGCGTCATCGGAACACCGGACGAGGTCGTTCAGACCGACGTGCTGACGCGCCTCTTCGGCTTTCCCGTCGACGTCATCCGGGCGCAGGGCCACATTCTGGTCACGTCGGCGGAAGAGGGCGGAGAGTGTCATGCCTGAGTTTCTGCAGTGGAGCTTCATGCAGAACGCCTTCCTTACCGGCACCATCATCGCGACCGTCGCGGCCTGCGTCGGCTACTTTGTCGTGCTGCGCCATGTAGCGTTCGCGGGGCACGCCCTCTCCCATATCGGTTTCTCGGGAGCAGCCGGAGCGGTCCTGATCGGAATCGATCCGCTCTGGGGTTTGCTCGCCTTCACGCTGTCGGCCGCTCTGGCCATGGGGCTCCTCGGCGACCGGCTGGAGGGCCGTGACGTCGCCATCGGCATCGTCCTGGCCTTCGCCCTCGGGCTGGGGATTCTCTTCCTGCAGCTCTACACCGCCTACGCATCGGAAGCCTTCAGCATCCTATTCGGGACCATCATGGGGATCAGCCGGGCCGAGGTCGTCACCAGTCTCATCATCGGCATCGCCGTTCTGCTCGGCCTCGGCGTCATCTTCCGCCCCCTCCTCTATATGTCGGTCAACCCGATCGCCGCCGAAGCCGGTGGTGTTCCCCTCCGGCTGCTGTCCGCTCTATTCCTGCTGCTCGTCGCGCTCGCCGTCTCCGAGGCGGTGCTCGTCGTCGGCGTGCTTCTGATCTTTGCCCTCCTCATCGCCCCGCCGGCCACCGCCATGTACCTGACGCCGCGGATCTACCCGGCGCTGGGCATTGCCGTGGTCCTCGGCGTCCTCGAGACGTGGTTCGGGCTGATCATGGCGTACTACACCGGCTACTCGGCAAGCTTCTTTATCGCCACCGCGGCCGTGGCGGCCTACCTGCTGGTCCGATTACTGGTCTGGCGCGGCGTGATCGGCATCCGATCGACACGGCTCACCGCGCAGCCCGCCACCGCGGACGCGGCCTAGATCGGCGCAGCGGGCACCGAAGGCAGACCGGGCTTGAATTCTCGTCGGGAGTGCCCGCGCAGCAGTGACCCTCCGCTGGGTCTGCTGGTCCTGCACAGCGTGGTGATGCCCTCGCACCCCGGGGAAGCGGCTTCTATTGACCATCCTCATAACAGGGGTAGGGGTCGGCTCCGCGGTGCCCGCTTTCTCCCTCGTGCCACACTGTTTGGACCATCCGGCCTCTGGTGGTCCGCAAGTCTGTCGATCCGAACCTGGTGGAACGAGTGGCCAGGGCGGGCACGGCGGAGCCGGACCCTACCGGTCAACGCCTATGGTCACTCATACCCGCCAGATCGGCCACACCTCCTCGCCGGGTCGTCCCGCGTCAGCAGTGGCCATCCGCCCCGTCATCTCGGACCGAAACGCCTGGTGATCTTCCCCCACCGCATGCGGGCGGCGGGACACTGCTCCGCTACGCTCCGCGGTCCCCGCCCTACGACCGATTGGCTCCGCGGTGCCGTCCCACGGTTCCGGCATTACCGTGATGCGCATCGGCGGGGCGGCACCCGGTCCCTATCAGACGTCGCGGGCGGGGCCGGCGATGCTGCCTCGAGACGGCGAACCGGCCGCCGGCAGGCTGCGTGGGCGCTGCTGATGGCGGCCTTTGTGGCTCTGTCCGGATGCGGGCCGGCCGCGGGCCGTGGAGCACCCGGCACGATCAGCGTGGTCGCGGCCGAGGATGAGTACGGCTCGATGGCCGCGGCAATCGGCGGGAAGGACGTGCACGTCGTCAGCCTCCTCTCCAACCCGAACACCGACCCTCATGAGTTCGAAGCAAGCGCGTCGACCGCCGAGCAGGTGGCGACGGCGCGGCTCGTCATCAAGAACGGGATCGGGTATGACTCCTGGATGGATAAGCTGCTCAGCGCCTCACCCCAGTCGGGCCGGTTGGTCTTCAGTGTCGGGGAATACCTCGGAAAGACGGCGGGCGACAATCCCCACATCTGGTATGACCCGGCCGGCTGGACGAAAGAGGCAACGGTGATCGCCGATGATCTCTCGCGGTTGGCGCCACGCGACAAGAGCTACTTCGCGCGGAGGAAGGCGGCCTGGTTGCGCGCGTTGCGACCGGTGTACCGCGAGGTGGCTCGCGTCCGCAGCCTAACCAACGGCAGCAGGGTCATCGCCACCGAGCCGGTCTACGGCTACATGCTGGCCGCGCTCGGCACGACCTCGGTCGACTCTGGCTTCCAGAAAGCGATCATGGATGGGACCGATCCCTCGCCGCAGTCGGTCTCCGCGTTCCAGACCGCCCTGCGACATGACACGGTGCGGATGCTCTTCTACAACAGCCAGGTCGTCGACCCCACGACGACGCAGATGCGGACGCTCGCCGGCCAGTCCGGCATCCCTGTCGTCGGCGTCACAGAAACACAGCCCCTGAATCGCTCGTTCGTGGCCTGGCAGCTCAGCCAGCTCCAGGCCGTGCAACGGGAGTGGAAGTAGGCCCCGAACCGCACTGGAGCGGTGACGCAGTACCGCTGCCACAGCCCGATTGATGCCGGCTGTATCCTGTCCGGAACCACCTGGCCACTCGTCCTGTCTCCACGACGGGTAGGGACTGTAGCTCCGTGTCTGTCCGCCCCGCCACCATCCTCGGGACCGGAGGGTCGCTGTGCGCCAAGCCCTCTCGGGACAGATGCGGGATGGCCCGGGGTTCGAGGATTGTGGCGCCCAGTAGCGATGTGGAGGGGAGATTGGCCTCCAGGAGGACAGACACGGAGGTACAGTCCCTACCTTGGTAGGCTAGCGTTCTGCCATCCGCTCTACATCGGCTCCTGGCGCCGATGTCTCGTGCGTGCGGCACTCGGCACAGCGGCCATACAGCTCCAGGGAGTGGCGCTCCACAGCAAAACCCGCCGCCGCCGCCGCCGCCGCAATCTCGGCTTCCGGGAGACAGACATCGATCTCCTCGATGCTGCGACAGCTGACGCAGATCAGGTGATGGTGGTGGCTCCGGCTGCACACGCGATAGCGGGGACTGCCGTCGGCCAGCTCAATGCGGTCGAGGACGCCCAGGGACACCATCGTCTCCACCGCCCGAAAGAGCGTGGCGCGCCCGATCTGTGCTTGCTCATCCTGCAGCGTCTGCCACAGATCCTCAATGGCGAAGTCTCCCCGCACTGCCGCGTACTCGGCCACCCGCCGGATGATGGTGGCCCGCGGCCGCGTATGCCGGAGCCCGGCGGCATCAAGGACCGACAGAATAGCTGCTTCCGTCAGCGATTCGCCCGTTCCGGATGGTGACGTGTCACGCACGCTGTATTCTGCCACTCTCTTCGCGCGATCACCACGGCGCATACTCATATCATGACGTCACCCCTGATCAGACGGAGCCGTCCCGAGGATGACGAGGCGATTCTGCGCGTCTACAACACGATCCAATCCGATTTCGTGCCGATGTCGGTCGAGTTTTACCGGCACTGGTACCGGACACGTCCCCCCGGCACATTTCTGGAGCGCTACGTCGCCGTCGCCGGTGACGAGATTGTGGGCAGTCTGGATCTGGCGGAGCGGCATGAGTACGCCGAGCCGGGCGTCTACCAGGCCTACCTCGATGTCGCGCCTGACCATCGCGGGCGCGGGATCGGCGGCGCGCTGTTCGAACTGGCAGAGAGACGCGCCCGGGAGCAGGGCGCCCGGGCCCTTCGCGCCCTCGTCCGCGCCCACCACTCCGAGTCCATCTCCTTCGCCGCGCATCGCGGGATGCGGCCCACCGCGCGTATCGATCGTCCCTCGCGCCTCGACGTGTCCCGGGCGAACCTGGCCAGATCAGACGAGCGGGAAAGGGCGCTTGCCACCGAGGGCATCCTCATCAGGACCCTGGCCGAGACCGGATTCACGGACCAGGAGATGCTGCGGCGCATCATGCTGCTCGCCCACGAAGCGGGGAGCGATATCCCCGGATCACCGCCGCGGCCCTCTCCTGACTTCGATCGCTGGCTGGCCGACCTGACGACCAACCCGAACAAGTCGCCGGACCGCTTCTGGATCGCCTTCGAGGGGGATCAGCCGGTCGGCGTGGCCTGGCTCGGCGCCATCGCCGGCGAGCATGCCGACAACGGCCTCACCGGCGTTGCCCGCTCTCACCGCGGGCGTGGCGTCGCCCGCGCTCTCAAAGGGCGGACGGTCCACTGGGCGCGGGACAACGGGATCCACTACATCCACACCGCGAACAACGTGGCGAACGCTCCCATGCTCGCCATCAACACGGACCTCGGCTACCAGCCCCTGCCGGAAGAGATCGAGATGGAGAAGGAGATCTAGCCCATGTTTCTCCGCTCGATCCGATTGGACCGCTCGGACGCGCTGCCGGACGGCTATCCTTTCTCCGTCCCGGCTATCGCCACGCTTGATGAGATCGAGCTACGCGTCCCCGTCACCTTCTTCGCTGGCGAAAACGCGTCGGGCAAGTCGACGCTGCTGGAAGGAATCGCCACCGGCATTCACTCCATCCCGGTCCGCGCCGACGATCCGCTCACGTCAGAGTCGCTGCGCCACGCCGAGGAGCTGGGGAAACGCTTGCGCTTCGCCTGGTCGGTCAAGACGCGGCAGGGCTTCTTCCTGCGGGCCGAGGATTTCTTCGAGTACAAGAAGGGCATCACGGCCGCGATGCGGGAGCTTGATGATCTGGCGTCCGACGCCGATCGCCGCTTCTCCGGCTACGGACGGCAGCTGGCTCGCGGTTCAGCCCTCGGACAGCGGCATGCCCTCGAGACCCGCTACGGCGAGGACCCCAACGCCCGCTCCCACGGTGAGAGCTTCCTCCAGTTCTTTGGCGCGCGCTTCACCGGCCCGGGCCTCTATCTCCTCGACGAGCCGGATACCGCCCTGTCCACCCAGAGCACCATCGGTCTCATCGCACTGTTGAAGGAGATGGTGGCACAGGGGGCGCAGTTTCTCATCGCCACCCACTCTCCCATCCTGCTCGCCTTTCCCGGCGCCGCCATCCTCAGCTTCGACCGCATCCCGATCGCCGATGTCCCCTATGAGGATGTCGAGCAGGTGACGCTGCTCAAGAGCTTCCTCGAGCACCCCGACGCATTTCTGCGCCACCTGTAGATGGAGCGAGCCTGGTCGCAGCTCCGTCCTGGTCCTGCCCTCACAGGGACTGGTGGCGCTCCGGGGAGAATCCGTCTGTCTGACTCTCCTGGGTGCGAATCGGGCGAGGATCCTTGCCGGCGATGAACCTCGGTCACGGACATAAGCGCTAGAGTGATCAGCTCGCCGGTGATGAACCTCGGATCTTCCCATGGTGCAATACGCCGTCTAGCTCCTGGAGCAGATTGCCTCGAATGGCGAAGTCCTCTACTTCTACCAGGTCCTGTGCTTCGGCAGCGCCGCCGGATCGGTCGTGATGAGCGGCTTCCTGATACCGGTTGTGACGGCCCGACAGCATCAGTTCCACACGGAATCGACAGGATCGCGACCGTGCGGAGAGGTCGGCACAGGTGGGTCGGCGTCGCGCAGGTTTACGGAGATCGGGAAACTCAGCGCAGATACCTGAAAGGGAGGACTCGATCGACCTCACACGCCCGGGAGGACGAAGTCGGTGAGCACACGACCCGTCTGCTCGTGCCTGCCGCCCGTGCCGTCATGCGTACTCGCGATGATAACGGCGAGATCGAACTCCGGGAAGACCCACTGGGCGAAGGCAGGAACGGAGATCCCCCTCGCTGGTTCCAGCAGGGCGTCCAGCACCACCACGCCCGCCGCATAGCAGGAGAACGGGCGACCGGGTCCGAAGGCACGCGGCGGATGGGCAGATCAAAGGCGAACTGGAGCCAGTCCTCGCGGAGATACCAGAGCCTATGGAGAACCCATGCCGACGCCGGCCGATCTCATCGCTCGGCCGAAAGGGCTTACGGCCGCCGCCTGGTCGCTCGACGCATCGCGTCGACGCGGGAGACAAACTCTTCAGGACGAATGACCGGGATACCGTGCCACGGAGACATCTCGAGCAAGTGGGCATCGCTGGAGACGATCAAGACCGAACTACTCGCCAGGGCGAGCTCCAGAATGCGGTTGTCTTCGTAATCTGGACAGTCGCTTACCCGGATTGCAGGGTCGATGATCTCCCCGCCCGATGCCTCGACGATCTCTCGCAGGATAGAGGCATACTCTTCCGCCCGGTCCGCCGGCCATCCGTACCCCTCGGGATCAATGAGAACCCGAACGACGTTCGTCAGCACATGGGGACTCAGGTACAGTGCGAACTCCCGCGCATCGTTGACGATCCCGACGCACTCGGAAGCAGGATAGGGACCGGCGGGAGGTGGACTGGGCCAGGACGAGAAAAGAGAGTTGCCTTCGACCACCGCTCGAATGAGCACGTTGACGTCGAAGGTAATCGGCTGTGGCCGATCCCTCACTCTCGCCGCTTCTGCGCCAGCACCCGATGCACGATCTCCTCGGCTGGAACGTCCGCATGTCCGGCCGCAGCCCGTTGCCGGACGCCGAAAGCCTGCAGATCGCGCAGCTGCTCTGCGCGCTCCAGGACCGCCATCTGCTTCATGGCAAGACGGAGGAAGGCACTGCGATTACCGCCGGCAAAGTGCTCTACGAGATGATCCAGGCGTCCCTGGTCTTCCTCAGGAATGGAGAACCCCACAGTCACCGACGGCAAGTCGCCACCTCCTGCATTAATTGCAGGTCCATTATAAACGCCTGCTACCACTAACTCCAGTCAGGGGCGGAAATTAGGAGGGCATGGGGCCCTCCGCTGCTCGCGCCTCCAGGGCCCGGCTGACCACGAAGTCGTCGTGACCCTCCGTCTCCGACCTCACAACGGGAACGTATGTGCCGGATGTCCCGATGGAACAACTGACGCGCTTATGAGATGGGCGGCCGGCTGCGCCGATCCTCCCGCTGGCGGTTGGGGCGTCAATCGGGCACGCCTGCCAGCCATGCCTCGACGGCAGACCACTCCTCCGGGGTGAGGGCGACGCTTGTTCCCCGTAGGACGCGGGGGATCTCCATGTCCTGCGGGGCGCGGTCGGACCTGGCATGCGCCTTGAGCAGGGGGTGGCGGGGGAACAACCGGTCGTCGCATACCTGCATTCGCGCCCCGGACCGAGAAGGCAGATTCCAGGACTGCCGCAGGGCAGGGATGCCCGGCGCGCCCGCTCGCTGCCTGGGCCTCGATCTCCTCGTCAACACTCCCGTGCCGGCGGAGCACTTAATGGTGCGTGATGCCCAACGTCAGCATCACGACAATAAAAACCAGGATAAAGAACCAGGCAATAAGATCTTCGCGCAGCTTCTCAGACATGCTAGGGCTCCTTCATCTCCATTCTTAGCAAAGGGGCCGCATTCGGGCAGGATCAACCGGCGACCGCAGGATGCTGGAGGGCATCACGCAGGGAGCGGATGAAGTCCGTCGCGACCCGCATTCTGTCACCCGCCGGCGTCTCCCGCAGCAGGTCGACGAGGCGACTGGCGACGATCACCCCGTCGGCGAAGCCGGCAACTTCCTGTGCCTGGGCTGGACCGGCGATACCGAACCCGACAGCGAGCGGCACCTCGGTGAGGGCCCGCACCCGCGCCACCAGCGGGCGCGCCGTCTCCGCCACGCCGCCGCTGCGCGCCCCGGTCACCCCGGCCACGCTGATGCAGTACAGGAAACCGGAGGCCCGCGCGGCCACGCGCGCGAGGCGCTCATCGCTGGAGGTGGGGGCAACCAACTGGATCAGGTGCAGGCCGGTCTCGGCCGCTCCCGTCGCCAGATCCTCCTGCTCCTCCAGCGGCACATCCGGCACGATCAGGGCGGAGACACCTGCCTCCGCCGCCTCACGGTAGAAGCGCGCGACGCCGTACGCATAGATGGGGTTGTAGGCGCCCATCAAGAGCAGCGGTTTGTTACTGCGCTGGTGGATAGCGCGCGCGTAGGCCAGGCAATCCGCGGGCGTCACTCCTTGTTCCAGCGCCGCCTGGTTCGAGCCCTGAATAGAGACGCCATCCAGCAGCGGGTCGGAGAAGGGAATGCCGATCTCCAGGGCGTCCCCGCCCGCATCCAGGATGGCGACGGCCAGGTCCACGAAGCCCTCGCGGGCCGGATAGCCGGCAGTAAGGTAGGGCATGAGGACGCCGCGCCCCTCCCGCCGCGCCGCCGTGAAGGCGGCATCCAGCGCGTTCACAGCTCCCCTTCGAGCAAGGGGATGACCTGCGCCACATCCTTATCGCCACGTCCCGACAGATTGATGAGGATCGTGCTCCCGGGATTCTCACGTGCAATGGTCGCGGCGTAGGCCACCGCGTGCGCCGACTCCAGGGCAGGGATGATTCCCTCCGTCTCCGAGAGCGTACGGAATGCTGCCAGCGCTTCCTCGTCGTCAATCGAGACATAGGAGGCGCGGCCCGAGTCCTTGTACCAGCTGTGCTCCGGGCCCACTCCGGGGTAGTCCAGTCCGGCGCTGATGCTGTGCGTCCCGGCGATCTGACCGTGCTCGTCCTGCAGTACGTACGTCCGGGCGCCGTGCAGCACCCCCTGCACGCCGTGCACCAGCGTCGCCGCGTGCTCGCCCAGGGCGTCGCCACGGCCACCCGCTTCCACTCCCACCAGTTTCACCGACGTGTGCGGGGCGAAGGGATGAAAGATGCCCATGGCGTTGCTGCCGCCGCCGACACAGGCCACGACGTAATCAGGCAGGCGGCCGACCTCCTCCTCCATCTGCACGACCGCCTCGCGTCCGATAACGGACTGAAAATCCCGCACGATGGTGGGATACGGGTGCGGACCGACCACCGAGCCGATCAGATAGAAGGAATCGTCGACATGGCCGACCCAATCACGGAACGCCTCGTTGATGGCGTCCTTCAAGGTCTGGGTGCCGGCGGTGACGGCGTGGACCTCGCTACCGAGCAGCCGCATGCGGAACACGTTCAGCTCCTGCCGCTCGATGTCCACCTGCCCCATATAGACGACGCCATCCAGGCCGAGCATGGCGCAGACCGTCGCCGTCGCCACGCCGTGCTGTCCGGCCCCCGTCTCGGCGATGATGCGCCGCTTCCCCATCCGCCTGGCCAGCAACCCCTGACCGAGCGCGTTGTTGATCTTGTGGGCGCCGGTATGAGCCAGATCCTCCCGCTTGAGGTAGATCTCCGCGCCGAGGCGGCGGCTCAGATTGCGCGCATGAAAGATCGGGGTAGGGCGCCCCACGTAGTGGCGCTGCAGCTCGGCCAGCTCCCTGGCGAACGCGGCATCGCGACGTGCCTCCTCGTACGCCTCCTCTACCTCCTGAAGCGCGCTCATCAGCGTCTCCGGCGCGTACTGCCCGCCGTACGGACCGAACCTCGCCAGACTCCCCATCGTCTCCGTCATGCCGTCCCCATTTCCGTGGCTCATTCTCACGGATTCGGCTAGGTGTCCCCAAGCCGAACGCTCGCCGTCGTGCATCACGATCTCGGGAGCTCGGGGTACGGTCAGCATGGTACGGTCAGACACGAGAGATGATACCGAGCAGGAGGCAATCATGAGCTGGATCGAGCACCCGACGCCGGACAATATGGAGACGCCGGAAGCGGCGGAGATGCTGCAAACCGCCATCGAGGAGAATCCGGGGGAGATGAGCATGCGCGCCGCCATGCTGACGGCGCCGGGCGGCGAGCACCTGGTGCGCTTCATCCGGCGGCTCCACTTCAGTGAGACCGCTCTGCCCCGCGCGAACAAGGAGATGATCGCGACGCTCGTCTCCAGTCTCAACGGCTGCCAGTACTGAATGACATCACACGGAGAGTTTCTCCGTCAGCAAGGTGCCGAGGACGAGATCGTCACCGGCATTGCCCACGACTTCCGCGGCGCGCCCATCACCGAGAAGACAACCGCCTTGCTCGACTTCACCTACAAGCTGAGCCAGACTCCCGCCGAGATAACGCGGGCCGACTGGGAAGCGCTGCTCGCCGCCGGCTGGACGGAGCAGCAGGCGATCGAGGCGGCCCACATCGTCGGCATGTTCGAGTACTACAACCGGGTTGCCGAAGCCTTCGGCATGGAATCACACGGCATCCAGGTAAAGTACCTGCTGGAAGATGCCGTTCAAGGCCCTCAGCAGCGGAGCGAGACGTCGTGATGGGGAGATGATGACGGAATCCACCGCCGCATTTGCGCGACGCATCCCCAAAGTTGAGATGCACGTCCACCTCGAAGGCTCGATGCAGCCGGACACGCTGCTACGTCTGGCGCGGAAGCACCATGTCGACATCGGAGCGGACACGGTCCATGACGTGGAGAGCCTCTACGGCTATACCGACTTCCTGCACTTCCTCGAGGTCTATCAGATGTCCACCCAGGTGCTGCGTGACGCGGAGGACTTTGCGCTTATCACGTACGAGTTTCTGCGCAACCAGGCGGCCCAGAATGTTCGCTACAGCGAGGTGATGGTCTCGCTCTCCGACCACCTCATTCGCGGGATCGACGCCGAGACGGTCATGCAGGGGATTCTGGAAGGGCAGCGGCGGGGAGAACACGACTTCAAAACCCGGATGGCCGTCATCCTCGATGCCGGGCGGCAATGGCCGGACCTGGTACCGCAGGTGCAGCAGGTCGCGGCGCGCTACGCCGGCCGCGGTGTCATCGGATTCGGCATCGGCGGTGACGAAGCGAATTTCCCGCCGGAACTCTTCACGGACGAGTTCGCGGCGGCGCGGGAGGCCGGTCTGCGGCTGACCTGTCATGCTGGTGAGGTAGCGGGCGCCGACAGCATGTGGGGAGCGATTGCCCTGGGCGCGGAGCGTCTGGGGCACGGCGTACACGCCCACGATGACCCAACACTCTACGCCGAGTTACGCTCCCGGCGGGTCGCACTCGACATGTGCCCCGTGAGCAACGTGCGCACCGGTGCCATCCCGACGCTGCACGCCCATCCCATCCGCCGGTACCTGGAGGATGGCTTGTTGGTGACTGTCAACTCCGACGATCCGCCCATGTTCGGCACCAGCATCGCCAACGAGTATCGAGCACTGGCCGAGGATCTTGGTCTGGAGCGGGCGCAGATCGCGGAGATTGCCCTCAACGGCATCAGAGCTTCCTTCCTGCCGCAGGACGAAAAGCAGCGCATGGAAGCAGAGTTCCGGACCGCCATGGGCCGGCTCGACGAGTAGCGTCTGGCCGTGATCGCCCCCGGGCGACCAGGCCGCGTGATTGATCAGCGCGCCGGCAACGGACAGACGCCGACGGCGTCTCGGATCTTTTCCAGGAGAGGGACGGCCCGGGCACGCACTCTGTCCGCGCCGCCTGCCAGGATGCGATCGATCTCGGCGCGGTCGCCGACGATCTCCTGGTAGCGCTCTCGCGCCGGACCGAAGGTACTCTCCAGCGCCTCGTACAGCTCACCTTTCGCCGTGCCGTATCCCAGGCCACCGGCCAGATAGCGCTCCGCCATGGACGATGCCGCCTCGGGTGGGGCGACGTGCCGGTAGAGCTGATAGATGGTGTCCTCTTCCGGGTTCTTTGGTTCGTCCGGCGGACGGGAGTCGGTGACGATCCGCATCACCGTCTTCCGCAGCTGCTTTGGGTCGTCGAAGATGGGAATGACATTACCGTAGCTCTTGCTCATCTTCCGGCCGTCCAGACCGACGATCGTCGCCACATCGTCCGGGATGATTGCCTCGGGCACCGTGAGGATCGGCCCGTACGTGGCGTTGAACGCCTCCGCCATGTCCTGCGTCATCTCCAGGTGCTGGCGCTGGTCGGCGCCGACCGGCACGACATTGGCGGCCGGCAGAAGGATATCGGCCGCCATCAAGATGGGGTAGTTGAAGAGGCCCATATTGACACCGGCATCCGGATCACGGTCCCGCTCGCGATTCTCATCCACCGACGCCTTGTAGGCATGCGCCCGATTCATCAGCCCCTTCGGCGTGATGCAGGCGAGGATCCAGGTCAGCTCGGTCACCTCTGGGATGTCCGACTGGCGGTAGAGCGTGACACGCGCGGGATCGAGGCCGAGCGCCAGCCAGACCGCGGCGACGTCGTACGACAGGGCCCGCAACTCCGCCCCGTCTTTGACGGTGGTCATGGCATGGTAATCGGCTATGAAGTAATACGCTTCATAGTCGCGTGCCAGGTTGAGGGCCGGACGGATCATGCCCAGATAGTTTCCAAGATGCGGGGTGCCGGTCGGCTTGATCCCCGTCAGTGCAATCTTCATCCTCGTACCACCCGAATAAACTCACGAATCAGCGCCGGGTCTTTCTCCCCGGCCATCTCCACACCGCTACTCACATCCACACCCCAGGGCCGGACACGCGCCACCGCTTCTCCCACGTTGCCGGCGTGCAAACCGCCGGCCAGGAACACCCGCCGCTCAACCGCCGGCGCGAGCGACCAGTCGAACGCCTGTCCCGTCCCGCCGTAGCTCCCCCGCCGGCCGGCATCAAGCATGACGAGATCGGCCGGGCAGCCGTCGATCCGCTCGGCCGCCACCGGTCCCCGCACATGGATGACCTGAATCGCCGGCACGTCGAGCACCGAGACGATCGTATCGGGCTCGTCCCCACTGAGCTGGACGTAATCCAACCCCAAATCACGGGCCAGACGATTCATCTCGGCCGGCGCCTCGTTGACAAAGACGCCCACCACCTTTACCCGTCCTCTGACCGCATCGAGGATCGCTCGCGCCTGGTCTTCGGTCACCCGCCGCCGGCTCCCCTCCCAGAACATCAGCCCCAGAAAATCGGCACCGCTCTCGGCAGCCACCACAGCATCCGCGGGACGGCGGATGCCACAGATTTTGACGGCAACCTGTGGAGAACTCGCATCCGTCTGGCGATGCACGCCCTCTATCTGCGCGTCGCGGGCCGTTATGTGCGCATCGCGGGCCATCTGTAAACGCAGGTCTTGCCCCTGCGCGTCGCGGGCCATCTGTAACCGCAGGTCTTGTCCCTGCCCGTCGCAGGCCATCTGTAGGCGCAGGGCTTGTCCCTGCCCGAATCCACACGCAGGGACAAGCCCTGCGCCTACATCCCCGCCGTTCATGCCAGCAATCCCTGAATGGTTGCGGCCGGATCCGCCGAGCGCATCAGCGTCTCTCCGACCAACACGGCCCGCGCGCCGGCCCGCCGCGCTCGCTCGACATCCTCGTGGGTCGCGATGCCGCTCTCGCTGACGGCAATCGCATCATCCGGCACCAGCGGCGCCAGATACTCGGTCGTCAGAAGATCGACCGAGAAGTCGGTGAGATCACGATTGTTGATGCCGATCAGACCGGCACCGGCGGCGATGGCCCGGGCCAGATCGTGCTGATCGTGCACCTCGACCAGCGGCGTCATGCCCAGCCGGATCGCCAGATCGGCGAGATCGTGCAGTTCCTCATCACTCAAGACGCACGCGATGAGCAGCAGCAGGTCGGCACCGTGGGCACGCGCCTCGTACACCTGATACGGAGTCAGGATGAAGTCCTTGCAGAGCACAGGCAGGGAGACCGCGGCGCGCACGGTGAGGAGATCGGCGAGACTGCCACCGAAATAGCGGTCGTCGGCCAGGACCGAGATCGCCGAGGCCCCGCCGCGCTCGTACCTCTGCGCCTGCGCCACCGGATCGAGCTCGGCCACGAAACGACCCGCGCTCGGCGAGCGCCGCTTCACCTCGGCGATGAGCGACATGCCGTCACCAATTTTGAAGGGGCGGGCCGGATCGGCCGCTTCCGCCGCGGCGTGCACCTCATCCAGGGGACGGGCCGCTCGCCGCGCCGCCACCTCGTCGCGCTTGTGGGCAACAATCTCATCCAGGATCATGCGGCGCTGTTGACGTGGGCGCGAGCACGCTGCGAGGCGGCCCGGAAGGACTCTAAAGTCGCGGCCGCGCGGCCGGAATCGATCGCCTCCTGGGCCAGATCGGCGCCGGCGGGGAGCGAGGGTGCTCGCCCCGCGACATAGAGGGCCGCCGCGGCATTGATCACGGCGGCGTCGCGTGCCGGCCCCGATTCTCCGTCGAGGACCGCCCGCAGGATGGCGGCGTTGGTCTCAGCGTCCCCCCCCTTCACCGCGTCGCGCGGGGCGCGCTCCACCCCGAACTCCTCCGGCGTGATCTCGTAGGAGCGGATCGCTCCGTTGCCGACCTCACGCACCATGGTCGGCCCACTGACGCTGATCTCGTCCATGCCGTCCGCGCTGTGGACGACCAGTGCGCGGCGGACACCGAGCTTGAGGAGGGCCTCGGCCATCAGATAGAGGAGATTGCCGCTGCTGACACCCAGTAGCTGATAGGTGGGATGTGCTGGATTGGTGAGCGGGCCGAGCAGATTGAAGACGGTGCGCACGCCCAGCTCACGACGCGGGACGGCGGCAAATTTCATGGCCGGATGGAAGGCGGGGGCAAAGAGGAATCCGATGCCCGCCTCCCGGACGCACTCGGCGACACCGTCCGGCGGGAGAGTGATGTCCACGCCCAGCGCCTCCAGCACGTCGGCGCTGCCGCAGCGGCCGCTGGCGGCGCGATTGCCGTGCTTGGCGACGGGCTGGCCGCAGGCGGCGACGATGATCGCCGCGGCCGTCGAGATGTTGAAGGTCCCGGAGAAGTCGCCGCCGGTCCCGCAGGTATCCGCCAGGTCGCCGACCACGTCGAGCTGACGCGCGCGCGCCCGCATGGTGCGAGCAAAGCCGACCACCTCATCCGGCGTCTCCCCTTTGGCGCGCAGCGCAATCATGATGCCGGCCAGCTGGATCGGCGTCAGTTCCTCATCCATCATCCTGGCCATCAGGGCGGCCGCCTCGTCGGCGTCCAGCGAGACGCCCTGTACGAGCCGATGAAGTAGTTCCCTCGCCATGTCTCCCTCCGAAAAACAAAAAACCCTCGTCCTCTCATAGGGACGAGGGGAACCCGCGGTGCCACCCTACTTAGGCGAAGGCCTCACTTTATGCCCTGATAACGGGCGGCATGCCCGGCACGGCCTACCCGCCCTGCGGCGCTCAGCCGGCGGCTCAGGGATCCATTCCGCAGCCATCCGTCACCGGCTTGCACCACCCGCCGGCTCTCTGCGACGAACGTGGCCGCGTACTCTTTCCCGTCAGCCTTGTGGGATGTTTCTACCATGCGGGCGAATGTTACGTCAACGAGGGGAAGGGGAGAAGTAGGGCTGGTATGAAAATATCGGGGGACGAGGTTAGGCTGCTTCCTGCGGGGTGACGGTGTAGCCGCGGGCGCGCAGCTGATTGACCAGTCGTTGCTCTGCTGCCTCGCTGCGACGGCGATCGAGGTAGTCCGCTCCCAGGTCGTTGTAAGGACGACGCTCCTTGATGACGTGGTAGGCGATGACGATGATGCTGTGGGCCACCGCGACTGCTGCCCGCTTCTTGCCTTTGCGGCGACTGAGCTGGCGATACTGTGCCTGGAGGTAGGTGCCATTCTTGCGTCCCGCCCCGTTGGCCGCCTCCACCAGCGCCGTGCGGAGCCACGGACTCCCCTTGCGTGTCTTGCCGCTGCGCCGCTTGCCGCCGCTCTCGTTGTTCCCGGGAGCCAGTCCGGCCCAGGAGGCAAGGTGAGCAGCCGTTGGGAAGCGGCTCATCTCGGTGCCGATCTCCGCGACCAGCACCTCGGCCGTGCGCTGTGCCACACCGGGGATCGTATCCAGCAGGGCAATGACCTCAGCAAAAGGGCGTGTGCGCTGCTCAATCTCCTTGCTTACCCGCTCGATGGCCTCGTCCAGCGTATCGATGTGCGCAAGCTGTTCCGCAATGAGGAACTGCTGATGCGGCTGCATGCGACCGATCAGCGCCTCGCGCAACTCGGGGATCTTGGCCCGTAGCTTGCCGCGTGCCAGGTTCGCCATGGCATCCGCATCGCGTGAGCCGGCGACGAGTTCGGCGAGCATCTCCCGACAGGAGACGCCGGTCATGTCCCGGGTGACGGCTGCCAGCTTGATGGTGGCACCCTCGAGCACTTTCTGCAGCCGATTGACCTCCGCTGCTCGCTCCTGGATCAGGCTGCTGCGGTACCGGGTCAGCTCGCGCAACTCCCGCTGGGTTCGATCTGGGATGAAGCTTCCCTGCAGCAGGCCATGCCGCAACAGATCGGCGATCCACTCGCAATCCCGCACATCGGTCTTGCGCCCGGGGACCTGCTTGATGTGCTGGGCGTTGGCCACGATGACGGTCAGGTGCTCTTCCAGCAGGTTGTAGATCGGCTTCCAGTACACCCCGGTGCTTTCCATGGCCACATGGGTGCAGCCTGCCGCCAGGAGCCAGTCCCGGAAGCGCTCCAGATCGCCGGTCATGGTGCGGAAGGTCTGGACCTCCTTGGTGGGCTTTCCGCTCGGCCCTGGCACGATCAGGCACGCCGTGATGAACCGCTTATGGACATCGACACCACAGCACCGCTCGTAGACGACCTCCATCCACAACTCCTTTCTACGGGTCAGGGTGTGTCCCGTGCAAAGAGACTGGTATGCGTGCTCGAAGCAACAGACGGTGGTCCCTGGGGACACGCGGGTCAATCTCGTGAGCGGGCTCGAAGCACCAGCCCTGTCCGACCTCGCCCTGACCGTCGCTCCATTTTCATTCGCGGTGGTGGCCGCCAGGCCATGATGATCTCGTGCATTATCCCGTCGTGGTCGCCCCGCGTGGTGACCAGCCCGGTGTGGTCTACGCCGGCGTCAGGCTGGCCGGCACTCGGGCCGGCCACGACCACCCGGTGATGCCGATCATGCACGAGCCCTGGGGGAGGAGAGCCCTCATCCCCGACCGACAACGGGTTCGGCCAGGGCTCTCCGGACTCTCAAGGGCACGCCCTGGTCACACCCGTTGTTCTCCCCTTGCGATGGGAGACGGGAGGGGATGAGCAACTCGTAAGGGACGGGGCCCGAGTGCCGTCCCGCCCCGGTTTCCCATCGCAAGGCTGCCGGAGCCAAGGCGGGCTGCCACTCGGGGCAGCCCCTATGGACCGATGCAGCGATGGGAGAAGGGGGTCGGGGGGTGAGGGATGTCCCTCACCCCCCGCACCATCCCCTTATCGGGTCTTACTGCACGCAGCCGCCCGCGGCGTTGCTCCAGAGGGACTGCACCGGGAAGGATGCATTGCCAAAGCTTTCATTGGCGGCAGCACCTGTCCCCGAGCTGAGCCAGGCACACTTGTCGCCGATCTCGCTGCCGCTGCCGTCCAGCCAGCCGCCGTTGGGGAAGATGTCGGTCTCGGTCTCGGCAAACTCATGGCCGCCGACGATCGTGATGCCGGCTTTCGGCCCCAGCCCATTGAAGTTCGCGCCACAGGACGTGCCGGCATCCGTGATGTACGGCATGTTGGTGTAGGCGATGTTGCCGTAGCTGGAGCTGGTTGAGCTGTGCCAGGCGCACCACTGCGTGCCGAAGCCGCTCGAGTTGTTGCCAGTCGCCGTGTTGATCACGTACTGGACCGTGTTGTTGGAGCCGGCACTCGTGTTACCAAAGTGCGCGGCAGCCCGGACTGCCTCGGCGGCCAGCTGCGACTGCGTCGGCTGAGAGGGAGCGGCACTGGCATTGTCATCCCACGTGCCAGCCAGTACGCCCTTCGGATTGGTCGCGTGGGTGCCGGACGAGCCGCAGGTCACGGTGCCGGTCGGTACCCCCTCGCAGTATTGCGTCACGGTCCCGTTCCAGCCACTACCGCCCACGTCGGTGAAGAAGCTTGTCTGAATGGACGCTTCACCGGACGGATCGTTGTTGTTCCACTGGCTACCCCAATAGACCAGGTAGACCTTGTCGGGGCCGGTTTCCACCCCGACGGTGGCGCCGTGGTAGTAGAGGTTCCCGCTGTGGTTGGGCTTGTTCCTATTGGAACCCCGGACACCCATCATGATCAGCGGCCGGTTCTGACCGGGTGCCGAGGAGGAAGCACCGCCCGCGGCGTGAACCTGATAGGCCGAGCCGAAGCTCATCAGAGCGAGCGTTGAGATGGAGAGCGCGATGCCTGACTTCTTCACGAAACCCCTTCCTTACTTCTGGTATCTCCTGTGACCGTCCTTCCATGGACGACGAATCCCACAGACGATTGCAGACATCGTAGCACCGTGCCGGGACGGCGTGAAGGGAAGAGGGGGTTGTAGGACTTTTGTCATAACCGTCGAGTGGCATTGAAAGGAACGCTGTATCTGCTGTTGTCGGGGGGCGACGTCATCGAAACCCTTTGCAGGACGAGACGGGGTGACGACAAACGGCGCCGTTGGTCAACGTATCGCGCTGACGGCACGTCGTGAGGGTTGGTCATGCCCTCCGGTCATGTCGGGTCACGGCGGACCTCCCACTCTGCGGACCGTATGGGAGCATGGGCCATGCAGCGGGACCTCGACGCCCCCTCGATCGAGAACCACGACGAGATCGACCTTTACGCCAGGCGCGGTATCACGTTGGTGCGCGGCGAGGGGGTCTATTTCTTCGATGCCGGGGGCCGGCGCTACCTCGATCTGATGAGCAACTACGGGGTGGCTGTCCTGGGGCACGCGCATCCGGCCGTGACCGACGCCATCCAGGGACAGGCCACGCGCCTCCTCAGCGCCCATCAGAGCTTCTACAACGACGCCCGCGCCCGGTTTATCGAGGCCCTGGAGCGCCTGCTCCCGGACGGTCTGCGGAAAATCTCCTTCGCCAACTCGGGGGGTGAGGCGGTCGAGGCGGCTCTCAAGTACGCGCGTGCCGCCACCGGCCGCGAGCGCATTCTCTCCACGGCGCGCGCCTACCACGGCCGGACCTTCAGCGCCCTCTCGGAGACCGGAGATCCCACCCATCAGACTCCCTTCGCGCCGGCCGGCTGCCGTCAGGTGCCGTACGGTGATCTGGAAGCGGCGCGGAGCTGCATCGGCGACGCAGCGGCCATTATCCTGGAGCCGATCCAGGGCGAAGCGGGCGTCCACGCCGGTGCACCGGAATATCTGCAAGGGCTGCGCCGGATCTGCGACGAGAGTGGGGCGCTCCTCATCTACGACGAGGTCCAGACCGCCTTCCGCACTGGCACCTTGTTCGGCTTCCAGCACAGCGGCGCCCGGCCCGACATCATGACGCTCTCCAAACCGCTTGCCAACGGACTCCCTATCGGGGTGACCGTCGTGAGTGACGCCGTGGCCGCCGCCATCCCGCGCGGCAGCCACGGCAGTACCTTCGGCGGCAACCCGCTGGCCTGCGCCGCCGGCCAGGCCGTCCTCACCACCGTCGCCGTGCCGGGCTTTGTCGAGCACGTGGCGGCGATGGGCGATCTTCTGATCTCCTCGCTGCGGCGTATCAAACACGCGCGCTTACGGGCCGTCCGGGGCATGGGCCTCATGGTAGCGGCCGAGATTGACGGCGACGCGGGGGCCGTCATGGCCGCCATGCAGGACCTCGGTGCGCTGGTCATCCCCGCCGGCGGCTCGTCCATCCGCTTCCTGCCGCCGCTCATCATTCAGGCCCCTGAGATCGAGGAAGGCGTCGCCATTTTTGAAGAAGCGCTACGGATGGCGGGCTGAGGCTTGTGGCCTTCGTGGACGGTCGATCCCTTGACATGACACGCATATGTCGGAGGAGCCGGTTCCCGCCGCGCCCGCCCTGGTCACTCGTACCATAACGTCTGGAATGGCAGACGGGCGGATTGGGCAACCCGAACGGCGTGGCACGAGGGCAAATGCGGACTCGGCAGGAGCCGGCCCCTACCGGTCCAATGCCTGAGACCCCTCAGTACCGTCAAGTCGCGGGCGCTATCGTCCAGGGCGGTCCCGCATTAGCAGTGGGCCGCCGCCTTCGTCTGGATTCGGGACATCATCAAACTCTATGGCATGAGGGGACAGAGCGGCGGGACACTGCTGCGCTACGCTCCGCGGTCCCGCCCTAACGGTAACGTGGAGGCCCGCCCTACCGATCACGACATCGTTTTACGGTCTCGTGTTGGTTCTGTTATGTCTACCTCTTACTCTAACTCTGCCTGGCGGCCATGGCTTTACCTACATAGTCGAGGAGAGCCGGATCGACGCCGGCGAAGTCTCGGACCTTCGGCTCGTTCCGGTACATCTCGGCCATCGTCTTCTCGATCTCTGGGTTGCCGCCGGAGAACTCACGGATGAGACCCTGCCAGCGGGTGGCCATCGCCTGCACGTTGTCGTCCGCCGGATCGGTGCCGTTCTCCAGGGCCGCGCGCATGGCGGCGATGAGTGTCGCCCATTCCGCTTCGGACTCCCGAATGCGTTCCTCGCCGACCAACTCGGCGCGCCGGTGGATCTCATCCAGCTGTTCCGGTGTGAAATACTCTTGAAACTTCTCGGTCAAGTTCATCACCTCGATGGTCTGTGCAATCTCCGCGGCGGACGCATCCGCCGCGCTGTCCAGCTTCCAGGCCAGGGCCCGCAGGCGGCCGGCCAGCTCTTTCTCCCGCCCGATCCGGTCCTCCAGGTGGCGGAGATGGAGCGCGACGATCTGCCGCGGCGCCATATCGGGACGGTCCAGGAGGGCCCGGATGTCGGTCAGGCTGAAGCCGAGCTGCCGAAGCGACTGGATCTGCAGGAGCCGCGTCACCTCGGCCGGCGCATAGAGGCGGTAGCCGGCCTCCGAGCGGTGCGCCGGCCTGAGCAGCCCGATCTCATCGTAATGGTGCAGGGCACGCACCGTCAGGCCGGTCCGCCGCGCCAATTCGCCGACCGTCCAGCACTCTCCCGGCATCGGCTCCCTCCTTTCACGTGTGGCCACGTCCTCACCGTAAAGCCTCACGTAACGTGAGGGTCAAGAGGGAATGTGCGGCGGATGACGTCGCGAGAATATTTCGTACAGGACGACGCCGGTGGCGACTGCCAGGTTGAGGGAATCACTCACGCCCACCATGGGGATGCGCACCATCAGATTGGCCGGCATCCCTTCGGTCAGCCCCTGCCGCTCGCTGCCCATGAGCAGGATGAGTTTCTCGGGATAGGTGACCGTGCGGTAATCGTCCGTGGCGCGGTCGCTGGTTCCAACGATCGTGGCCCCCTGCCCCTTCGCCCAGCGGGCGAGGTCCGCCGCGTCGCTACGCACCAGTCTCTGCGCAAAGATCGCCCCCATGCTGGCGCGGACGGCCGTCGGATCGTACGGATCGGTGGTGTGGCCCAGAAGAATGACGCCACCGGCGCCGACGGCATCGGAGGTGCGCAGGATGGTGCCGAGATTGCCGGGATCGGCGACCGCGTCGAGCGCGATCCAGCAGAGGGAGCCGGCCAGGGAGATGTCTTCCAGACGCATCCACTGCTGCCGTACCACGGCGCCGATCCCCTGCGGCCCCTCCTTGGCGGAGAGGCCGGCGAAGACCTTGCCGCTCACCTCCAGCACGGGGACACCGCCGGCGGCGAGACGATCGGCCACGCCACGCGCGAACTCACTGTGCAGCAGATCGGGCGCCAGCACCACCTCGACGATCGGCGCGCCCAGGTCCGCCGCCTGCGCCACGAGGCGGATTCCCTCCACAAAGAACAGGCCGGCCGCCTCCCGTTCCCGGCGCCGCGCCAGCCCACGAATGCGCTTGACGGCCGGGTTGGCGAGGCTGGTGATCACTCAGCGGATGTGCTGGGAAGCGAGGTGGACCGCGTCGGGCTCGGGTTCCGGGACGCCCCGCAGCATATCGAAGCGGCGCCGGAGAATATGCAGGATGGCCTCAAGGACGATGGCTTTCGACATCTTGGACGTTCCTGATGCCCGCTCCACGAAGATGATGGGAATCTCTTTGACGCGGAGTCCCCGCCTCTCCACCTGGAAGACGATCTCGACCTGGAAGCCATAGCCGCGCAGCTGGAGATCCTCGAAGTGAAGCTGCTCGAGCGTGGTGCGGCGGTAGGCCCGATAGCCCCCGGTGGCATCCCGTGTCTTCACTCCCAAGCCGATACGCGCCACCATGTTGCCGACGCGGCTGATCCACTGGCGGGCCGCCGACCAGTTCTGCGTCCCGCCGCCGTCGACATAGCGGGAGCCGATCACCAGATCGGCATCCTCCAGCGCGGCGAGCAATTGCGGCAGGTAGCGCGGATCGTGCGAGAAGTCGGCATCCATCTCGATGACGCAGTCATAGTCGCCGGCCAGCGCCAGGGTGAAGGCATGGATATAGGCCGTGCCGAGCCCCATCTTGCCCGGCCGATGCTCGACATGGATGCGCTCGTCCTCACTGGCCAGCTCATCGGCCAGCTTCCCGGTGCCGTCCGGGGAGTTGTCGTCGACGATCCAGAGTGTCGCCTGCGGCAGCTCCGTCAGAATCTCCCGGACGATGGGCGCGAGATTGTCACGCTCGTTATAGGTGGGGAGCACCACCAACGGGCCCGTCACCCGCTGCCCCTCGTCCGTCAAATCACTATCCTGCCTCACGAAAAATCGTTCTATTGTAGTGGAGTCACGGAGCCGGGAGTGGGCAGGAGCAAGGGGGCTTTGGTCATCAACTGGTACGTGACCGAAGCGGCGCCGGTGGTGCGGACACTACCAGTGGCGCGGCGCCCCCCAGGTCGGCCACGGTTCGGGAACCCCTGTCCGTCCTTCACTCAGACGCGCGTTCAGCGCACGCATCGCGAGGATACACAGGACGACGGCGACGAGGAATAGGAATCCGGCCCGGTCGAGCGCGCCCGACGCCCATCCGCCGATGCCCGCCCCGTCACAATCCGTATAGGGCGTGCGGCCGAGCATCCAGGTGTCCGTCCAGAGGAGAAAGCTCGCAGCCAGAGCGAGGAGTGCCGCCACCAGACCAATCCCGGAGATAAGCCGGCGCGGAGAACCGCCCGCATACACGACGGCGCAGAGCAACGCGATCGTGAAGGCAGTCACCAGAGTTACACCCGTATCTCCCCACCCGAGCACGTGCCACGGACCGGGACAGCCGGGGTTGGGCCGGGTCTGCATCGAGTAGTACAGGTTGAACCAGGTCTGCGTGCCGTCGGACGCGTCGTTGAGGCTGACAGCCCCTACGATCACGCACAGGCTGGAGCCGAGGCCGTAGAGGGCGACGGACAGGTGACTCAGCGGCGATCTTGTCGCGGTCCGATTCGTGGGGTGCGTGTATCTCACCCTATCCAGTCAGTGCTGCATTGCGAATGCCTCGGAGGCTATTCGTCACTTCCTGCACCATCCTACTCTCGCCAGCAGTACCGGCGTTGCGCTGCCGCAAATGTTCACCAAATGCGCGTGACCGGGACATCGATCTTACGCGCCGTTCCAGCACCCGGGAACCAGATGAAGCGGCCGGCAGACCGGCGAGCGAGGGTGCAGTCGATGACGGCTTGCAGAGCCGTCCCGATGTGGGGTTTACCTGTCGGACACGCTTCGCGAGCGATGGCTCGATCGCAAACAGAGGCGCGACCAGGTTGCTTGGAGTGCCCAACAGCGGCGAGGACGCCGCGAGGGCGCTCACGCGAGTATGTCAGAGAAGCCCGCATTGGACGAGCGCTAACCGTCGCCCTGCGCCATCAGACCGGAGCGATTGGGCGACCCGAGACCCGCGCTGACTGTCTCTTCTCGCCCCTTCTGCCGTACACTGACGCCGTGATCGCAGATACCCCACCCGTCAATCCCCCTACTCCGGCTCCTGCTCGGTCGCGGCGGTCCGGCCCGCTCGGCCTGCTGCTCACCCTGGGGGCGAAGGGCTCGAAGGCCGTCGTCCTGGTGAAAGCGGCCCTGGCTGCCGCGTCTTTCGGGCTCTATTCGGTCGTCTTCACCTGGCAGTTCGCGCTACTCATCCTGATCTCCATCTTTGTGCATGAGAACGGGCACATCTGGGCGATGAAACGCTGTGGAATGAAGACGCGCGGCATCTACTTCATTCCGTTCATCGGTGGCGCGGCCATCGCCGACAGCGCCTTTCGCTCGCGGCGCGAGGAGGTGTTCGTCGCCATCATGGGTCCGATCTGGGGTCTGGCGCTGGCCCTCGTCAGCGCCCTGCTCTATCTCGTCACGCGGAATGCGCTCTGGGCGGCGGCCGCGGAGTGGATTGCCTTCATCAATCTCTTCAACCTGTTTCCGGTCAACCCGCTCGACGGCGGCCGGATTGTGAAGTCGATCGCCTTCTCCTTCCACAGCTGGATCGGGCTGGGCGTCATGCTCCTCGGCTTCATCGCCGCCTTCGTGGCCGCTGTCCTCTTCGGCTACGGATTGCTGGTTTTCGTCGTGGCCGTGGGCGCGCTCGAGTTCGCCGGCGAAGTCGGCTGGCGCCGCCGGCGCCTCGTCAAGCCACCGATGCGGCTCCCCGGCATCCTGGCGTCGAGCGTGAGCTATGTGACGCTCGCCGCTGTGCTCCTCGGGCTGATGGTGCTGATGGGAGGTCAGCCCGGCGCGGGTCTGGCCACCTCCTTCCTGCATTCGTAACAGGTCGCCGGAGAGCCAATCGGGCAGTCCCACGACGGCGAGCCGGCGCCGGTCTCGACCAGCGGGTACTCAGTCTGTCTTGATGTAGCGGCGCCAGACATCGCGGAGCGTGTAAATGACGGCTCCGGCCACCAGACACTCCATCAACACCTGCGCCCAGGTCGGTTCGTCGGCGGCGTGGAAGCCGTAATAGAGACCGAACACGACGAGAAGAATCAGGATGGCGCGCCGGAGGTGTCTGGTAGACATGGGGGACGTCCCATGATGCCCCACCGCGCGGGGCCGGTCTCAAGCCGGCGCCTCGTCCGGGTCAGAGCCTAAGCGCAGGTGGGTCCGCCTGGTCCGGAGAACGGCATCCCTGATCAGCAGGGCGTGCCTATTCGCTGAGCCCGGTAGCGGCTGTGCCGGTAGGGACAGCGGCGCGCGACGACGCCGCACGGACGAGGCGTAGCAGAAGAACACCTGCCCCGATAAACAGGATCAGGGCAAGCGCATGCCCAAGACCGACCAGCGGCTGGGGATCGCAGTTCTGGGCCATATAGTCGCACCCGGGCCCGCCTCCCGTGAACTCATGCAGGTGGATGTTGGCCAGGCCGACGAGACACAGGCATCCGATCGCCGCCAACGCGCAGCAAGCCCAGGCGGCAAACGATCCATGGCGCCCCCGAGCGAGTTCCCGGACCGCGACCGCGAAGACGGCAAGGCCCGGGACCGAGATGACAACACCCCAGACGATTCCATCTCCCAGGCCGGCGATCCCCGCCAGCCATAGAACGGCGATCATCACGGCAGTTTTCATGCACCCGGCCCCCAGTTACGCTCGCGGAGCCGCTTTGCGACCGACGGCGGCGAGTGCGACATCGACGGCGAAACGGGCCCCCCGGCGTTCGGGATCGCCGGCCGGGTTATAGGCGGCCAGCGCGAGGACGCGCACCGGAACGGTCCACGCCGCCGCGGCTATGGCCTCGATCAATTGCTCGCGCGGCGGCCAGTGAGGCGCCGGAGTGTGGCCGCCGGGGACTTCCTCGGGACCGGCGACATCGAGATCGACGTGCAGATACCAGGCGTCAGCTTCGCCGGCACGCGGGGCCAGCAAGGCCATCAAGGCCTCTCCGCTTCCCTGCTCCATCATGTCCGAGGCATCGAGACGGGCAATGGGGTGGCGTTGCAGGGCGTCGATCTCGGCCTGGTCCAGATCGCCGGCTCCCACCAACGCGGCCGCTTCGGCCCGCACCGGCTCTCGCAGACCGGCCGCCTCTCGCCAGTCGTCGAGATCCCAGCCCAGCATCACGGCGTACGGCATCCCGCCCCAGAGGCCGGTCTCCGTCGTAGCCGTCGTGTTCATGTCGCCGTGGGCATCGAACCAGACGACACCGGCTGTTCCGGCGGCTCGCGCCAGTCCGCCGGCCGCCCCGGGGGCGTGGGTGCAGTCCCCTTCCAGGACGATGACGTCCTTCCCGGCGTCCAGCGCATCCCGCACGGCGTCGGAGGTCCGGCTCGCGATCTTACCGAGATTGGTCACGATATCGCGCGTGCGCTCCTGGCGCGGCAGCTCGATCCAGCTGGGGTCGTCCACGGTCTGCCCCGCGGCGCGGAGCGCGTCAACCAGGCCCGCATCGAGGATGGCCTGCGGACCCTGGGCGGCTCCCCAGCGGGCAACGTCGTTGGAATAGGGGACACAGATGACGGCGACAGGCACGTGATCATTGTAGGCGCGCGAGGACAGAGCTCAATGCCTTGACGTGGGAAACGGTCAGACGACAAATAGTTGCAGGCCGGCCCCGCGCTGGCAGTGAAGAGCCGCCCTGGTCTCGTGCCGGGAGGTCACGGGGTTCTGGAGCGCGAGGAGGTCGGGAGGCGGGACACTGCTTCGCTCCGCTCCGCGGTCCCACCCGACGGCGACTTGGAGCCTCTGACCACCCTGGTCGCTTTATGCGTTCGCTACTTCTTCTTGGGGAGCTTGCGGGCGACGTGGAGGTCGGCTACCGTCATGGCCGAGAGGCCGGCGGGAGCGATGAATTCATAGCCCCAGACGGCACCGAGCTTGAGCCTGGCGTCACGCGGGGCGCCCGATGGCTGGGCGCCGGCCGGCTTGAAGGACGACAGAGGGATGGTGACATGCTGCCAGCCGGCCTTCTTGTCGGTGAAGGCGGCGGTAAAGCGCTGGGCGGTGTCGGGCGCCGTGGAGTAGCGCACATAGTCGACCGCCATCGATTGCGGGAAGACGGTGGAGGGATCGACCGCCTGGCCGAAGTCGCCGCCCACGGCGACGTTCAGGATCACGAACATCGGATGACTGAAGACCCACTGTCCCGGAACGGAGCTGCGTTTCGCCGTGAAGTACGTCTGACCGTCGATCGACCAGGAGACCTGATTCGGGGTCCAGTCCACGGCATACACGTGATAGTCGGCGGCGAGCGGCGCGGGGGAGTCGTACGAGCCGCCGTAGCCGGCGCCTTCGTAGCCGGGACCGTGCAGCGTCCCGTACAGGGTAGTGGGCAGGCGGCCGACGTTCTCCATGATGTCGGTCTCGCCGCATTGCGGCCAGCCGACCTGATTGATGTTGGTGCCGAGCAGCCAGAAGGCGGGCCAGTAGCCGGCGCCGGAGGGGATTTTGATGCGCGCCTCAATGCGCCCGTACCCGAAGGCCACATTCCCCTCCGTCAGCAGACGGGCCGACGTGTACTGACAATCGCCGTACCAGCAGCTCAGGTTCTGCGACGGATCCGCCTTGCGGACGGTGATCAGCAGGTTGCCCTGCCCGTCAAGCGCGGCGTTGTCGGTGGACGATGTGTAGTACTCCAGCTCGTGGTTGCCCCAACCACCACCGCCCGTATCGTGTCCCCAGACGGAGGGATCGGGTGCGGCACCGGCCGGACCGTTGAATTCATCCGACCAGGCGAGCTGCCAGCCGGACGGCCCGGGGTCCTTCGCGCTCTGCCCCTGCACCGTGAGCGCCACCTTCTTGCCCGATCCCGTTCCATGGAACCAGAAGCTGACCGCCTTGCCGCAGGTCCAGTTCTCGGGCATGGGAAAACGGCGTCCGGCGGAGAAAGTGCTGCCGGCATCTGAGGGAGACGCCTGAAGGGCTCCCACCGGCTCCAGCTGGTTGGGAAGCGATCCTTGATGGTTCGGCTGGATCTGAATGATCTGCGCCGTGGCGTTGTCGTGAATGGTGTAGAGGGCCGGTGTACTGCCGATGGAGTCCATCACCGTCGTTCCGCATTTGGTGTGCTTGGGAAGAGGCGCCGCCTGCAGGCTACCAATCGAGCGCGGCAGGAAGGCTGTCGCCCCCACGACCGCCACGATACCGGCAAGCCGTCCCCACTGGCGCATGTTTCTCCCCTCCCATCCCATGGTGGGATCAGTATAGCCGGGGTGTTGCGAAAGATGTATGGCGGCGGGATAGCGCGTATCTCGTTCAGACGGCGCGATGAACGCGGCAATAGCACCTCTCCCCAGCCATCTGGAAGCCGAGTTTCTCGTACAGCGCCTGCGCCGGTTTGTCTTGCGCCGTGAGCCAGACGAGATCATCGCCGGCGGCGAAGCGGTCTCGCACCATGAACGAGGTCAGCGTGGCGGCCACACCGCGGCGCCGCATCGCGGGCAACGTCGCGACCCGAGTAATCTCGGCGACGCGGTCCGACGAGGAGATGAAGCCGGTCCCAGCCGGGATCCCATCCAGTGTCGCCAGGGCGTGCGTCCGGCCCTCCAGACGGGTGACTTCCCGGCGGACATCCTCGGTCGACTGCCAGAGATCGACCTCCATCACCTCCGTGAAGACGCTCCGAAACGCCGCCAGATCGGCGTCGGGGTCCCCCGGCTGAAGGAAACGAACTGCCACCCCCGGAGCCGCGACCGGACGGACGTCGCCCGGCGTGCAAAGCATGATGGGTTCACGCTGGTCCTCGACGAATCCCGCCGACGTCAAAGCAGCCGGCAGGTCGGGCCAGAGCGGCTCGTTGAACTCGACATACGGCATCCGGCCACGCGTCTCGAACTCGCGCCGCAGTCGCCGCAGCCACGCCACCGTCTCCTCGGGTGAGCCGAGCGGCTCGAGCGGGACCGCTTCGTTGAGCCAGGTATTGTCGGGGCTTGTGCTGAACATAGCCCGGAACGGGCCGATGGCGACGATCTCGCTGCCCCATCCCGCCGTGATGCGCGCGAAGAAGTTGTCAGTGGGTTCGAGACGGCGCAAGGATTGGATGAGGTGATCGGACAGCGTCAGAGACAGAGCCTCCCAGGCAGGAGCAAGTAGGCAGAGTGTAGTCTGCCGCACAGACGGGGAACGCGCGGCCGGTACCGGCCGCGCGTTCCCCGTGCCTTGATCTGTTAGCTGCGCGGCTTGTTCAGGATCGCCGTGTATGCAGCGCTCTTGTCGTAGGTGTTGAACAGCTGCCCGCTCGCGTCGAAGTTGTTGCCGGTGGCCAGGCGCGGGCAATTGGACGGACCGGCCGGGCCCGGCTGGCCAACGGTATGGGCGGTCACGCTGTACAGCGACGCGCCGACCGGCGGGTTGCCGACGTCCTTGAGCGGCACGTAGAGGTCGATCGTGCCCGTGCTCTCGTTGATGCCGTACTGGATCTGGTTCTGACCGGGATAGACGAGGTACTTGGGCTTGGTGGAATCCAGGCTACAGGTATTGCCGTCGTACGCGGTCAGCGCGCCGGTCGTGAGGTTGACCTCCAGATAGGCGTAGTACACGTTGCCGGTGGAGTCGTACTGAGTGTCGGTGTCGCCGGGGATGTGGTAATTCCAGCTCGTCAGGTAGTCGGCATACAGGTCGCCGGTATCGGCTCCGAGGTCCGCCGTGGTCGGGAGGCTGCTCAGGTTGGCGACTTTCAGGCGTACGTCGAGCTTGCTGAGATCGGCCGGATCAAGGCCGACCGAGGAGCCGGTGATGTCGAGCTTCGGCACGTTGGGACCGATGCTCCCATTGGCTTCATAGCGCGCGTCCCCGGTGGGATCGCTCGCGCAGGGAGTGGACGTGACGGCGGCGCAGGTGGGAGCGCTGCCCTTCAGCGTGGTGCCGAAAAGTGTCGGACCGCTCACCTGCTGTGCCTCGTCAATCAGCGCTCCGGCGTTCCCGCTGGCGTCGCTGGCCCCGTTATCGGAGGTATCGGCCCAGATGACCCGGGCTGCACCCGATTGATCGATATCCACCTGGAAGAAGTCGGCCAGGCTGCGGTCACCGCCGGTGGTGCAGCCGATGCCCATGGTGCAGATGCCGCCGTAGTGGTTGGGATGCTGCGCCACGGCGACCGGAGCACTGAAGGTCGGCGCCGCCGTATTGGCGTTGAGTGACTGGCTCAGGTACGGATACCAATTCGAGGCCTGAGCGCCGGGATCCCATCCCGTCGCGGCGGCGGACTTGGCCGTGCCGTACCAGACGATGTCGATCGCCCCCGCCTTGCCGGCGATCACCCAGGGGAACAGATTCACGTTCGTCGAGCCGGCATCCACCTGCCGGGCAGCGGTCCAGGTGGCCGCGTTGTTGCCGGAGTACGAATAGTAGATGTGGCTGGGACCGTTGATGTTGCCGGAGGCGTCGGTGGGTGCCTGCGACCAGACGGCGTACAGGCCGCCGCTCTTGTCGATGGCCAGCACGGCGAAATCCTGACCGGTGGTGCAGTCGGACGTGGCGGTTGGCGTGCAGGCGGAGACGGTATGAGGCGTCCAGGTCTGTCCACCGTCCGTCGAGGTGTCGACCTCGACGGTATCCGCTGTGTTGGCGGTCGCCGGATTGGCGTACGCGGTATGGATGGCAAAGACCTCGTGGGTTGCCTGATTGACCTGGATGTTGCCGGCGATGCCATCGTTGCAGGAGACCACGGTGAACGGACTGAAGGTCACTCCGCCGTCGGTCGAGGTCTGGATCACGAAAGCGTTCCCCGCCGCGCCGTTGCCGAGCGCGCACTGCGTGGATGGGTAGGCGGCCGCGCCGTCGGCGATGTCGTAATCCATGTACACCACCGAGCCGGAGCCACCCAACGGCCCCTGCAGCCCGAGCCACTGGCGGTCAACGGCCGAGGCGAAGGAGGAGATAGGATTGCAGACCCAGGTCGCGCCGCCGTTGCTCGACGCTCCCGTCGAGATGTTGGTCAGGCCCTGCAGATCTTCGAAGAGGAGCGAGTCCTGCGATTGTGACGCCGCGGGCGAGAGGGCGAGATCGGTGTCGCCGCCGCCGGGGCAGTTGTCCGGCTTCCCGGTCAGATTGTTGCTCGGCACGAGCCGGAACGTCTTGCCGCCGTCCTCGGACCGCCAGATGTAACTGGTCGTGGTGCTGAAGCCCCAGGGAATACTGGCGTAGGGATTGTTCAGCCCGCAGCTTCCCTCGCTCCAGGTGGCGCTCGGTCCACACGTCTTGATATCGGGCTCACCGCCGAGGCGCTGGTCATCCACGACGGTGGTCGCCCCGAAGCCGATGCCGGCCGAGGCTTGAACGAGATGCGGCCGGATCCCGGGGAAGGCCAGGACGGCCAGGAGCGACGCGACAGTGGCGAGGGTCAGGAGCGGGCGAGCAAGCGGTGACATGCGTGTGCCTCCACGGTGAAGTCGGAATCTCTCTTCCTCTCTCCATTCAACCGACTCTGGGTCGGTTTTTGGGGTCGTGGAGGCAAATTAGTACCGGTCCTAGCGGAAAAATAGGGCTCGGACCCTATGCCGGAAATGCGGAGAGGGCCCGGCACCTGGCCGGGCCCCGCCAGAACGAAGGCGTCTCTAACTCTCGCCGGTAAATTGGATGACGGCGAAGGCTGCTCCGACCGGATCTTCGATCACGGCCATTGGCCCCATCGGTGTGGGATGAGGGCCATCCAGGACCTTTCCACCTAACTCTTGTGTGCGGGCAGCCGCATCGTCCGCGTTTTCCACGGTGAAGTACACGAGCCAATGAGGAGGGATGGACTCGTCCAGCATGCCGGTCATATCCATGCCGCCGGCAATGTTCCGGCCGTCGACCTGGAAGAGAGTGTACTTCATCCCGTTCGGCATGTCCGAGTTCTCGATACCCCAGTTGAAGACGCGGCGGTAAAACTCGTTGGCCCGCTCCGGATCGCGGGTATATAACTCGCTCCACGAGAAGGAACCCGGCTCGTTGACAATCTCGGCCCCACGGTGCATCTGCGGCTGCCAGACACCGAAAAAGGCGCCGGTGGGATCGGAGCAGACCGCCATTCGGCCCTGCCCCAGGACGTCCATGGGCCCCGCCACCACCTGGCCGCCGTTCTCGCGGACGGCCTGCGCCGTGGCGTCGGCATCCTGGGAACAGATATAGGTGGACCAGGCCGGATGCTGGTCGGGGCTCATCGTCCCTCCGGCTGCTGCCACCATCTTCCCGTCAAGGAAGAACATGGTGTATCCGCCGGCTTGGGGATCGGGAACCACCTGCGACTCCCAACCGAACAGGCCATCGTAGAAGGCGCGCGTCTTCGCGAGATCGGGGCTGGAGACATCCACCCACATCGGGGTTCCGGGCGCGTAGTCTGGCATCTCAATTCCTCCTAAAGAATCGTCCTGCCAAAAGAGAATCCGGCACAGCGGGGAGGTGGATAAGGCTTTGGACGAATGCGTTTACGTGCCGAGCCGTCCAGAGAAGCTGTGCCGGATGTGCTGATTGTTGCACTCTTTTTCAAAGACGTCTAGTCCCCTTTTTTGTCATGTCAAAGCGGCCCGCGTGGTACCCTAACGCCATGATCATGCGGGTCCTGCCGGCCGCCGTGGCCGGCTTTCTTCTCATCGCGGCCATGCCCCACTCACGCCACGTTTCGGTCACGGTGACCGTGGGCACGCCGCTCGCGTCGGTGGCGCCTGATGCCATCGGCCTCAACACGGCGGTGTGGGATTGGCAACTGCAGGACGGACCGGTCCCCGGCCGGATCCGGGCAGCCCATGTCGACGTGCTCCGCTTTCCCGGAGGCTCAACCTCCGATACCTATCACTGGGCCGACAACTCCATCACACCCGGCCAGCAGGGCGGGGTCGATCCCTCCAACACCTTCGACGCCTTCATGGCGCATATCGTTCGCCCCACCCACTCGCAGGCGATCGTGACCGTGAACTACGGCTCCAATCAGGACGGGACAGGCGGCGGTGACCCCGCGGAAGCGGCCGCCTGGGTCCGGCACGCCAACATCGAGATGCACGACAACGTGCGGTACTGGGAAATCGGCAACGAGGTGTACGGGAACGGGTATTATGGCGCTCACTGGGAAACCGATCTCCATGCTGATCACTCCCCCACCGCGTACGCCAGGAACGCCCTCCAGTTCATCGCCGCGATGAAAGCGGCGGATCCGACGATCAAGGTCGGGCTGGTGCTCACCGCGCCCGGCAACTGGCCGGATGGTCAGGGACCGGAGCAGTGGAATCCCACCGTCCTCTCCATCGCTTGCAGCCAGGCCGATTTCGTGATCGTGCACTGGTACCCGCAGAACCCGGGCAGCGAGTCCGATGCCGGCCTGCTCGCCGCGCCGGACGGCATTGCCGGCATGGTCTCGCAACTGCGCGCTGAATTGACTCAATACTGCGGCTCGCACGCTCAGGATGTCGGCATCATGGTGACCGAGACCAATTCGGTCAGTTCGAACCCGGGCAAGCAGACCACCAATGGCGTCAACGCCCTCTTCCTCCTGGAGGATTACACTGCCTGGCTGCAGTCCGGCGTTGAGAGTGTCGACTGGTGGGATCTGCACGACAGCGTCTTCGCCGGAAACAGCTCACGGCGTCTCGCCGGCAAGCGCACGTACGGCAATTACGGCGTCCTGTCGTCAGGTGCCGGCCCCGAGCCGGCGGAGGATAAGCCGTATCCCACCTACGACGCTCTCCAGATGCTGGGGATCGCGCTGCCGCCGGGCGCCACCTTCCTGCAAACGCACGCCGGCAGCAGTTCTCTCTGGGCAGCTGCCCTGCGGCGCCCCGACGGCTCGCTGGCCCTCATCCTCGTCAACCGTGGCCGCACGTCGCCGGCCACGGTCACGCCACACGTCGCGGGCGTCCGGGTGCGGAGCGCGTCGCTGACCATCCTTCGCGTCTCTCACCCCGTACCGGTCACCCACCGGCTGCGTCCCCACCACGGCGCGGTCACCTTCGCCCTCCCGCCGTACGCGGGTGCCGTCGTTACCCTCCATGGATGATCTCCGCGTTCCGCCCGGCCTCATCGGCGGCCTGCTGCTCCTCACCGTCCTGCTGGCCGTGATCTTCATCCTGGCGGCGCAGAACGTCCATACGCCGTGACCTGAGCCTCGCTCGATTTTCGGCGAACGCAATCCAAATGTAGGCGCAGGGCTTGTCCCTGCCCGAGACGTGCAGGGACAAGCCCTGCGCCTACGTGTCGCTTGCCCCGGACGATGCCTACCGATCGAAATCAGCCATCCGGGGCCTTCTCCCCACTGTGGGATACTCGTCTATGACGCGCGCCAGGCATCTGCTGATTGAGACCGATGGGGCAGCCCGCGGCAATCCGGGACTGGCCGGGGCGGGCGTGATCATCAAAGACGGCCAGGGACACGTGCTGGAGACGATCGGACGCTTTCTCGGCGTGTCGACGAATAATCAGGCCGAATACCGAGCACTGATCATTGGGCTGGAAGCAGCGGAGCGCTATCACCCGGAAGACGTCACGGTTCAGATGGACAGCGAGTTGGTCGTCAAACAGATGAACGGCCAGTACAAAGTCAAGCACCCGGAGATGATCCCCCTGTACTCGGAGGCCGTCGAGCACGCCGCCAGGCTTCCTCGCGTGACGATCCGCTATGTACCCCGCGAGCGGAACCGCGGCGCGGACGAGGTTGCCAATGTGGCGATCGACAGCCGCGGACGGCGGGTGGCTGTCTCGGAGTAACGGAACAGCTCAGCGCTGCGCCGGCTCCAATCCGACCTTCGCCGCCCATGCGGGCTCGTCGATGTAGACGGTCTCGCCGTTGACATCGTCGGCGTCCGGCGAGAGTAGCCACATGATGAGCGTCGCCGGCTCTTCCGGCGGACGAAGCTTACCCTGCTCGTGCAGACCGACGAAGCGGGCGTGATTGGCGGCGCCGAAGGCTCCTTCCGGCGCCGCTCTGATCTCCACCTGCATCTCGGTGTCCACCACACCGGGCCGCAGGCTGTTGGCACGGACACCGCGATCCCCGACTTCGCCGGCCAGGATGCGCGTAAACGCCTCCACGCCGGCCTTTGCCGCGGAGTACGCCGACCAGGCCGTGGTGGTGCCGCGGGCCGCGCCGGAGGACACGTTGACGATGCGCCCCCAACCGGCTTTCAGCATGTGCGGGAGCGCGGCGTGACAGGTGTAGAAGACGCCGTCCAGGTTGACGGCGATGTTGTAGCGCCAGGCGTCGGGTGAGATCCGGGCGACGGGACCGATTGGGGCGATGACGCCGGCACTGTTGATCAGGATGTCGACCGGTCCCGCAGCGTCGAAAAGCCGCCGGACGGACGCGGGATCGGCGATATCGACGGGGAAGGCAAGCGCCTTTTCGCCGATCTCCCCGGCCACCGCCTCGATCTCCTCCCGCGTGCGCGCCGCGACCACGACCTCCACGCCGGCGTCGGCCAGCATGAGTGCCACCGCCCGGCCAATGCCGCGTCCGCCCCCCGTGACGAGTGCTGTCTTTCCGTCCAGATATCCCGGCATGCTCTTTTCCTATTCTGCTCGCAATACGGCCAGCGATTCGATGTGATAGGTCTGCGGGTAGAAGTCGAACATCTCGAGAGTCTCGACGCGATAGCCGGCCGCGGCGAGGGGGACGAGATCACGTGCCAATGACTGCGGCAAGCAGGAGACGTAAAGCAGCGTCGGAGGACGTTCGCGCACGAGCGTGTCGATGACGGGTGGCGTCAGGCCGGAGCGGGGCGGATCCACCATGACGACGTCGAAGCCTCCCTCCAGCGCCTCTTCCGCCCGTCCCGTCACGAAGCGAACGTTGCTGAGTCCCCACTCCTGCGCGGTCCGCTCTCCAGCCCGTACTGCCAGAGCATCGGCCTCGATCTCAACCACTTCGTCCGCCTCGGCGGCCAGGAAGAGCCCCAGCACGCCGACCCCGCCGTAGACATCGGCAACCCGTGTGCCGGCCAGCGGTGCTGCCGCCTCCTGGAGACACGTGATCATCTCCGGCAGCAGCAGCAGGTTGGTCTGGAAGAAGGAGGGAGCGGCCAGCCAGACGGGGCGGTCGCCGACCAGTGTCGGGGCCAGGAGATCACCCTTGACGGCGCGAATCCCGCTCGGGGCGGTCACGGCAACCGAGGCGATGTCGTCCAGATCGGACAGGAGAGCGGTCAGCGGATCGAGCGGCTGTGGATTCTCGTCGGTTTCGAGGATGGCCGTTTGCAGCCGATCTCCCTCGATCACGCGCACATCAACGCGCACGCGCCCCCGGTAATCGGGGATGGTGCCGGCGCCGATTGCCTCATTGAGCACGGCCATGAGGCGGCCGATGGCAGGATGCGAGATCGGGCAATCGTGCAACGGGACGATGGCCAGCGAGGCGGCGCGGCGAAAGCCGGCGCTACGCCCCAGGGCGATTCCGGCGGTCGAGCGGTAGCGCCAGGGCTCAGGCAAGGCGTGGATGGCGGAGACGGTGACGTCGAGCTGGGCTCCTCGCATCGCGATATCGAGCGCGGTACGCTTGACGGCAAGCTGCGCCGGGTACGCCAGCATCTGCCACTGGCAGCCGCCGCACTGCCACTCTCGAAAGTACGGGCAGGGCGGGAAGACGCGCTCCGGGGATGGATCGAGGATCTCCACGATGCGGCCGCGGGGACGCTTGCCGCCGACGACCTCTGCCCGTACCGTCTCGCCGGGGATGCCGTGCTCGACCTCAATCGAGCGGCCCCGATACGGCGCGCGCGTCGTCCCGTGAGCATCGAACGACCCCAGGACGAAGGTCTCGACCTCCGGTTCGGCGCGCTCTGCCGGCATACGATCCTCCGCACGGGTGGTGGTCCGGCGTCGACGCCGGCACTTTCACTCTACGAGAGGGCGACGAGAAGAGCGTTGGCGCGACCAACCTGCCCTGCCGGGAATCTGAAAAACACTATCCTGGGTTTCGAGCCATGACCATCTCGATCGATGAGATCCGGGACGCCGCTCGGACCCTGCGTCCCTCTATCCACCGCACGCCGCTGGTGCGAAGTCAGAGTCTCTCCGCCCTGGCGGGCACGCCGCTACATCTCAAAGCGGAGTCGCTGCAGCGGACGGGCTCATTCAAGGCGCGCGGCGTCCTCAACGCCGTGCTCGCCCTCTCTCCCGAGGAGCGCGCCCGCGGCATCTTCACCTTCTCCGCCGGCAACACGGGGCTGGCCCTCGCCTACGCCGGGCGGACGCTCGGCATTCCGGCCACCGTCATGGTCCCGGAGACGGCGCCGCGGGCCAAGATCGACGCGATCGACGCCTATGGCGCGCGCATCGTCGCCGTTCCCGGCGCGGAACTGATGCAGCGGGCGGCAGCGCTGCCGGCGGAAGAAGGCTTGACGGTGATCCATCCCTGGGAGAACCGGGCACTCATCGCCGGCCACGGCACGATCGGGCTGGAGATCCTGGAGGATCTGCCTGACGTGGCGACGGTGGTGGTTCCTGTCGGCGGCGGTGGACTGATCGCGGGCATTGCCTCGGCGCTCAAGGCGATCCGTCCGGAGGTGCGGGTCGTCGGCGTGGAACCGGAAGGATCGCAGTCGGTGGGACAGAGCCTGGCAGCGGGAGAGCCGGTCCACATCACACCGGTCTCCATCGCCGACGGACTCAACGCACCCTCCACTGCTCCGACCCCGCTGGCAATCATCGCCCACCTCGTCGACGAGATCGTCACCGTCCCGGAGGAGTCGATCGCTTCGGCCCTCGCCCTCATCATCCAGCGCACCAAGCTGTTATCCGAGCCGTCCGGGGCCGTCGCCACGGCGGCCCTTCTCTCCGGCGCCGTGCAACCGGCCGGCCCCACCGTCGCCATCCTCTCCGGGGCGAACGTGGATCTGCATCGCCTCTCCGGCCTGGTGGGCGCATCCGGATAGGGACCCGACCATATCCGGCCGATGCTTACGGGCCGAAGGCGTGCTGGAAGAAATCGGCCAGGCGGCGATACAGGACCTTCTGGTTGGCGGGACGCACGATGCCGTGCCCCTCATCCTCGAAGGCCAGTACCTCGTACGGCACCTGGGCCTCGTCCAGCGCGGCTCGGACGGCGTTGACGTTCTCCGGAGTCACGTTGGGATCGCGCAGGCCCTGTACGATCAGCAGATCACCCTGGATGTTGCGGACGAAGTTGATTGGTGACGCCAGACGATATCTCTCCGGCACCTGCTGGGGTGAGCCGCCCATCATCTCTTCGCTGTAGGGACGGAGGTCGGGCCGGGTCGTCTCGTAATCCACCACCAGATCGGTCATGCCGCAGATCGGCGCCGCGGCAGCCAGCGTCGCCCGTGGCCAGCGCGTGATGCCGCACCAGGAGGAATAGCCGCCGTAGGAGGTGCCGGTGATGCCGACACGCGCCGGCCGCGCGATACCGCGCTCGATGAGCGCCTCGATGCCGCTACGGATGTCGTCCTGCTCGCGGCCTCCCCAGCCATCTGCCTTGATGGACTCCTGGAACTCCAGTCCGAACCCGGTGCTGCCACGGTAATTGGGCTGGAGGACATGGAACCCGCGCGAGAGATAGTACTGCACCTGCGTGTTGAAGGCCGCCTCGGTGTGGGCCGTCGGACCGCCGTGCACCAGCACGATGGTCCCTCGCGCCTCACCGACCGGCCGGTAGAGCCAGCCTTGAATCTGCCGCCCGTCCCCCGACCGCCAGTGAAAGCTCTCACCGGGCACGAACATCTCCTCGGTGAGCGGCGTCCGGTTCCAGAGCCCGGTGAGCGACACCGGCGGCCCGCCGTCGAGTCGCACGATATCGCCAGGGTGCGTCGAGGAGTAGTAGGTGGCGATCCAGCCCCCGTCGACGGCACGGAGCGGGAGCGCCGTCCCGCCCGACACCTCGAACGGCGTCTCCTCGCCGCTCTCCACGTCCAGCAAGCTCACGGACGTGACCGCGTCTCTCACCTCCACCACGGCGACCGTCGGCTGCTCCGTCCCACGGAGCACGTACGCATCCTCAATGTTGCGCGCGGGGTCGTCAATGAGGGTGCGGCGCTCGCCGCTTTCCAGATCCAGCACCTCGAGACGGCGATGCGTACCGGTCTCGGCGAGTGCGAGCACGCGCCGGCTGTCGGGCAGCCAGGCGGCACTCACTTTCTTGTCCGCCCCGACATTGAGGATCTCCCGATCCTCTCGCCCCTCCACGTCGACCAGCCAGATCTGCGTCCCCGCCGGATCGAGATCCTGCCGCTCGTAGAGGATATGGGTGCCCGCGTCGTTGAGCTCCGGGTCGTTATAGGCAGGGCGGAGCGGACGGGCCAGCGGCGTACGAACCCCGGTGGCGAGATCGTGCCGGTATATCCAGCTGGGCTCGATCTCCTCCCCACGCTCGACATCGAAATTCATGGCATAGAAGAGAGACAGGCCACCGGGGTGCAGATCGCCGCCGCGCAAGAAGTAGGGCGGCTCCTCCTCGGTGAGCGGCACCATCATCCCTGGCTCGCTGAGCGCCACCTGGTAGAGGGCGTACCGCTCATCACCCCCGCGATCCTGTGCGACGATCACCGATCGGTTATCGGGAGAGAACGAGACGAGGATGGTCTCCTCAGAGGTGTTCGTCAGGCGGACCGGCGGCGCGGATCCGTCGGTCGGCGCCGCGAAGACATCGGCCGCCTCGCCGGCCCCGAACCACGTCCAGGCCACCCACTGGCCGTCCCGCGAGACCTCCGACGCCCCCAGGCGCGGAATGGCGAGCAAGGCGTCGAGCATATCGCCGGTCCGAACGTCGGTCATGCGTTGCCGGCCGGAACGGCCTCCTCCTCTTGCCACTTGCCACGTTCCTTGATCAGGGCGATAAGGCGGTCGTCGGCTTCGGCCGCCGGGACACCCTTCTCCACGCACTCTTTCCCGACGTAGAGATTGACCTGCCCCGGAGCGCCGCCGACGTAGCCGAAGTCGGCATCCGCCATCTCGCCCGGACCATTCACGATGCACCCCATGATGGCGAGTTTGACCCCGACCAGATGGGAGGTGCGTCTCTTGATGCGCTCCGTCGTTTCTTGCAGGTCGAAGAGGGTCCGGCCGCAGGAGGGGCAGGCCACGTAGTCGGTCTTGGTGAGGCGGGCTCCCGCCGCCTGCAGGACATTGAAGGCGAGGGAGGTACTGTCCGGCGCGCCGGTGATGAGGACGGCGTCGCCGATGCCGTCACAGAGCAGCGAGCCGAGCGTGATGGCTGGTGACAGATACGGCTCATCATGGTCTGCGGTGGCCGCCAGCAGAATCGGCACGGTCAGATTCCGCTCGGCCAGTCCCCGTACCAGCCGGCGATAGTCGGCGATCGTCCCACCGTCCAGCGTCACCGCTGCCGCACGGCCGGCGATGTCCAGCAGCGGATCGAGATCGCCGCCCGTCCCCTCCGCGATGATCGGCAGATCGTATGCGGAGGGATCGGCCGTTGCCGGCAGGATCACGGCGTCCAGATCGGACGCGGCACGCTGCAAAAAAGCGGGATCGCCACGGCCGATGAGAGTCAGAGCGGCCTGCGGCCACTTGCGGAGACGTTCTCGGATGCGACCAAGAGCGTCGACATCTGCGTGGCCGCTGAGAGTGAGAAGGGCCGCATCGGGCTTCGGCTGGCGCCGTCCTCCCGGACTCGCCCAGCGCAGAATCGACGCCATCGCATCCGCTCGCTCCGAGAGCGAGCCGTCCAGCGGCGCGATGACGGCGATGGTCTCCGTGCCGCCAAGGCAAAGATCGCCGAGAGGCGTTTCGCGCGACGGACGTCGGGTGTAGTGGTAGAGATCCCAGGGCGCCCCTGGGTCGTCGCCCGCCCGGTCCCGGCGTCCCCCGTAGCGGGCGGCCAGCGCGTCGGCCACGGGAATCTCCGCTTCGGGTTCCTCAGTCAGCGAGACGCGGATGGTATCGCCGATGCCGTCTTCCAGCAGCGAGCCGATGCCAATGGCGGATTTGATCCGTCCGTCCTCGCCGTTTCCCGCCTCGGTGACGCCGAGATGGAAGGGGTAATCCCAGCCCAGCTCGTCGAGACGCGCCGCCAGCAGGCGGTACGCCGCGATCATGACCCTGGGATTGGAGGCTTTCATCGAAAAGATGATGTCGTGGTAGTCGTGCTTGCGGCAGATACGCGCAAACTCGAGCGCCGACTCCACCATGCCCTCCGGGGTATCGCCGAAACGGTTCATGATGCGATCGGACAGGGAGCCGTGGTTGGTCCCGATCCGCATGGCGATGCCGCGCTCCTTGCACTTGAGCACAAGTGGGGTGAAGCGCTCCTCGACCCGCGCCAGCTCGGCGGCGTATTCCTCGTCAGAGTACTCGCGGACCTTGAAGCTGCGCGAGTCGGCATAGTTGCCGGGATTGACGCGCACCTTGTCGGCGTAATCGGCCGCCGCGAGAGCAGCGGCCGGGTTGAAATGGATGTCGGCGACGATGGGCACACGGATGCCGCGCGCTGCCAGCCGCTCCTTGATTGGTCCCAGACACCGGGCGTCGGACGGAGTGGGAGTGGTGATCCGTACGATCTCGCAGCCGGCAGCAACCAGCCGCGCGACCTGATCGACCGTCGCGTCGACGTCTTTGGTAAGCGTCGTGGTCATGGACTGAACGCGAATCGGATTGTCGGCGCCCACGCCAACATCGCCAACCATGACGACGCGCGTCGGGCGGCGCCGGTAATTGTAGAGATCGGGGGCGTAGGACAGGGTCATGCGGTCTCCGGGAGGATGCTAGGCATCCAAGTGTACGGAATTATGTCGAGGTCACTCTTGCGTCAGGGCTCGTGCATTATCGGCATCGCCGGGTGGTCGTGGCCGGCCCGAGTGCCGGCCAGCCTGACGCCGGCGTAGACCACACCGGGCTGGTCGCCACGCGGGGCGACCACGACGGCATAATGCACGAGCCCCACTCTTGCATTACGAGGGATTGACAACTGAATGGTTCGGATCAATAGTGGGAATGACTCAGGTGAAGGAGGAAGGATTATGCGAGCATCTCAGCGACTCCGGCGCCTCGGGCGCCTGGCGACCTTCGCGGCAGCGGCCCTCTGTCTGCTGCCCGTCACGGCCACGGCACAACAGGCCGGTCCCAGCGCCAATGTCAGTGTCTTCGCCACCGGCCTCAACGCACCGCGCGGGCTCGCCTTCGGGCCGGACGGCAATCTGTACGTCGCGGAGGCCGGAACGGGGGGCACGTTCAGCACCGCCGGACTCTCCATGGCATCGTACGGCCCCTGCCTCCCGGCTCCCGCCGAGCCCGGTCCGGCTCTCGGCGGCTATACCGGCCGTATCTCGAAAATAGATGCCAGCGGCAATCGCACTGACTTCATCGACAACCTGCCGTCGCGCGTCACCGGCACCTTCTTCATCGGCCCGGCCGACGTCAAGTTCTCCAACGGCGTCATGTACGGGCTGCTCAATGCGGGATGCATCAACGGCAACCGCGACGTGCCGAGTGGCGTGATGCAGATCGCGCCCGACGGGACCTGGAATGAGTACAACCTCAGTACCTGGGAGTATGCGCACCCGCCCGCTGCCCCCGACGCCGCGGACTACACGCCGGATGGCACGTGGTACAGCATCACAAGCGATGGCACGCTGATCTACGCCGTCAATCCAAACTCGGGCCAGATCGTGTCGGTCAATCCGCTGACGGCTCAGATCAACCAGGTCGTCGACATCTCAGCCCTGGCCGGGCACGTCGTCCCGACCGCGATCGTCTACAGCAAAGGTAGTCTGTACGTGGCCAACCTCGGCCTCTTCCCCGTCCAGCCGGGAACAGAGAAAGTGTGGCAGGTCAACGTGAGTACCGGCCAGGCAACGGTCTTTGCCGGCGGCCTGACGGCGGTCGAGGGGTTGGCAGTTGATAGCACCGGCGCTCTCTACGCGCTCGAGAGCACGACGTCAGCGGGCGCTCCCGCCCCCGGCACAGGCATGGTGGTGAAGGTCAACAGCGACGGCACGCTTGCGACGGTCGCGAGCGGCCTGATGTTCCCCACGGCGATGACCTTCGGTCCCGACGGGAACCTGTACGTCTCGAACTTCGGTTGGGGGCCTCCCGGAAAGGGCCAGATCGTCAAGATCACGACGAGCGGTACATAGCCAGGCAGGCGTCGCCAGACAATAGTGGGGGCCCGGGAGACGCCGGGCCCTCACTGCGTTACAATCAGTTGACCTGAGTCTCCAACTGGGGCCCAGGCTCTTTTTTCCCTCGGGTGCCGCCATGACCGATCGCTTCTACATCACCACCGCCATCGCTTACGTGAACTCCACGCCCCATCTCGGGCACGCGCTGGAGTTCACCCAGGCCGACTGCTTCGCGCGCTACCACCGCCTGATCGGCGACGACACGTACTATCTCAGCGGTACCGACGAGAACGCGCTGAAGAACGTGCAGGCTGCCGAAGCAGAGGGCATTCCGGTGCGGGATCTGGTGGCTCGCAACTCGGAGCGCTTCCGCGATCTGGACGAGATCCTCCACATCTCGCTCGATCAGTTCATCCGCACCTCGGCCGATCCACGCCATACACCCGCCTCGCAGAAGCTCTGGGACGCGTGCGATCGTAACGGCGACATCTACAAGAAGCACTACCGCGGGCTGTACTGTGTCCGCTGCGAGAAGTTCCTGGACAGTGACGAACTGGTGGACGGCAAGTGCCCGGTGCACCTGGTCGAGCCGGAGCTGGTCGAGGAGGAAAACTACTTCTTCCGCCTGTCGCGCTACGGCGACCAGCTGCATGACCTGATCGCGAGCGACCGCTACCGCATCATCCCGGAGACCCGCAAGAACGAAGTCCTGAGCTTCATCTCGCAGGGCCTGCAGGACTTCAGCATCTCGCGGTCCCACGAGCGGGCGCGTGGCTGGGGAGTTCCGGTACCCGGCGACCCCTCCCAGGTCATCTACGTCTGGTTCGATGCGCTCACCAACTACATCTCGGCGCTCGGCTATGCCGACGACAGTGCGCTCTATCGGACCTACTGGGCGGAGAACCCGCACAAGACGCATTGTGTCGGGAAAGACATCATCCGTTTCCACGCCATCTACTGGCCGGCGATGCTGCTCTCGGCGGGCGTGCCGCTGCCCGAGACATTATTTGTGCACGGCTTTATCAACATCGGGGGCGCCAAGCTCAGCAAGTCGTCGGGCCTCGTCGTGGACCCCGTCGCACTCGTCGATCAATACGGGGCGGAGGCCGTGCGCTACTTCCTGCTGCGGGCGATCAATCCCACTGCCGATACGGACTTCACCCTGGACAACTTCGAGCAACGCTACAATACCGACCTGGCGAACGACCTGGGCAATCTACTCAACCGCACCGTCAGCATGGTCGAGCGCTACCGCGGCGGACGAGTCCCGGCCGCCGGGGCCGGCGGTGATCTCGAGACGCAGGTGCATGAAACGGCGCGGGAAGCCGAGGCGGCCGTCCGCGACAACCTCGACCGCTACGATCCGCGGGGCGCGCTGGATGCAATCTGGACGCTGGTGACACGGACCAACCGCTACGTGGAGGAATCCGCCCCCTGGACGCTGGCCAGGGCGGCCCGCTCCGGCGAGAGCGGAGCGGACGCGAGGCTCGACGCGGCCCTCGCGACCATGGTCACCTCGCTCAACACCATCGCCATCCTCCTTCAGCCGTTCGTGCCGGCCACCGCCTCCGAAATGCGCCGCCAGCTCGGTTTGCCGGGAGGGCCGGTCTCGTGGACGCAGCCCGCCTGGCAGGCGGCGCCGGAAGGAACGCAGGTGGCAAAGGCCCAGCCTCTCTTCCCCCGCCTCGAGACCGAGGTCGCGGTGGGGTAGCGAGCGACGTCGCCTGACCCACCAAAACACGGGGAACGCATCTTACGTGGGCGAAGGATTTGTCCCTCTGGGAGACGGGCAGGGACAAGCCCTGCGCCTACACCCGGACTCGATCCCGTGATCCGATCGTAACCTGCATCCGTATCTCCAGGTGGCAGAGCCTCCTCTCGCCACCGGCGGGACTGCCCCTCGCCGGACGGCCCCCGCATCAGCGTACCGGTGCGGGGGCCTCTTGCCCTACCGCTGGGCACGCTCCCAATAGTCGAGCAGCATCTCGGCGACCAGCATGCGGGCTGCCTCCTCCGGCATCTCCCGGGAGACCAGATAGGCAAAACTGTAGGCCTCGCGCTGGGGCAGCGCGGCGATCTCGGTCTGCAGATCGTAGAGCCGAGCCAGGATCGCTTCGTGGTACTCGTCGCTGCTCATATCACCCGGATTATAGGACGCCCGTTCCATTCAGGCCTTTTTTCCGGACCGTGCTGCCTATAATGACCGAGGGTTGACAGATGCTGGCTGAGCTCGACATCGCTATCTTCCTGCAAAGTGACGGCGACCTGGCCGCGACGGCGCAGCGCGTCTTCAAGGCGCTGGGAAGCGAGCCGCAGAGCGGACACAGCGAGGAGTGGGGGGACCACTACGCCGCCGCGGGCCTCGGCTTCCGTGCCGTCCTCTTCCGCAACGAGGGAGAGATGCTGGATCCGGAATTCGAGCGCTATCGGTACAGCCTGGAGATCATGTCGCTCTTCTCCGACTCCGAGCTGGATCCGGTCGATCTAGAGATGCCGCTCAGCGACTACTACGCTCGCCTGCTGGCCTTCACCCTCGATGTCGAGACCGCCACTGCCGTCCCGGTCGAAATCGACGAGGAGCGTGAGGTTTTCGAGGTACGCGCCTTCAAGCGCAACCCCAACTACCGGCTCGACCAGGGGCCGACCGTCCCCAAGGTCTTCGTCGTGGAGACCCGGGAGTTGGTCGAGGCCTTTGACGACACGCTGGATGAGGAGCCCGCGTCCGAGGAGTATGAGGACGAGTAGATGATCCCCTTCTCCGATCCCAGCCAGCCGGATCGCATCTTCCCCGTTGTCAACATCGGCCTGATCGTCGTCAATTTCCTCGTCTTCTTCTACGAGCTCTCACTGGAAGCGCAGGGCACGTCCGTCTTCAACGCCTTTGTCTTCCACTACGGCCTCGTGCCCTGCGAGTACACCGCGCACTGCCACCCCTACGCCGGCACGCCGGCACCGTTCGAAGTCACGCTGCTCACCTCGATGTTCATGCACGGCGGCTGGCTGCACATCCTCGGAAACATGGTGTTCCTATGGGTGTTCGGCGACAACATTGAAAACGCCATGGGGCATCTCCGCTACCTGCTCTTCTATCTCCTGTGCGGACTGGCCGCGAATGGGCTCGAGATTGCAACGGCCGTCGGCTCCTCGGTGCCGGGTCTGGGCGCCAGCGGCGCCATCGCCGGCGTATTGGGTGCGTATCTGATGCTCTTCCCCAGGGCGCGCATCGGGACGCTCATTCCCATCACCTTCATCTTCCTGCCGATTCGCCTGCCGGCCTGGGTGCTCATCGGCTTCTGGTTTATCCTGCAGTTCATCAACGGAGTGGCCGTGCTCAGCAACACGGCGGCTCAGTCCCAGGGCGGCGTGGCCTATTGGGCCCATGTGGGCGGCTTTGTGGCCGGCGCGATTCTCATCTGGGTCTTCCGTCAGAAGCATCGAGTGACGCCGCTGCAGGCGTACCACTCCAGTTTCGGGAGAACCTGACCGCTGTCCCCGTCCACGCCACCATCCCGGCCGGAGCCTCTGGAAGGTCTGGTCATTCGCACCGAGTCGGGTTTCCACCGCGTTCTCACCGATCAGGGAGTGCTCGTCAGCCGCACGCCCAAGCGACTCCTCGATCGGGAGCGTACGACGACCACGGCGGTTGTGATCGGCGACCGGGTCCGGGTGCGGCCGACGAAGGACGGGACCGGGGTGATCGACGAGATCCTGGAGCGTGACAACGCACTGCTGCGCGGAGCAGCGGGGGGTCACCGATTCCTCGACGTGATTGCCGCCAACCTGGATCTGCTGGTCGCGGTGCACTCGCTCCGCGAGCCCGAGTTCAACCCGGCCAGGCTCGATCGCTTTCTCTTGATCGCCGAGGCCGCCGAGATCCCGGCGGCGGTCGTCCTCAACAAGGTAGATCTGGTCCCGCCGGAGGAGGCGGAGCCGATCGCCGCCGTCTATCGCGTCATCGGATATCCCGTGCTCCTGACCTCAGTGAAGACAGGGGCCGGCATCGATGAGCTTCGCTGCCTGCTGGAAGGGAAGATCAGCGCTCTCGTCGGACCGTCCGGCGTCGGCAAATCGAGTCTGCTCAACAGCATCCAACCCGGCCTCCGGCTCCGGACGGGGGAAATCAGCGACGCCACCGGCAAGGGACGTCACACCACAACCACAGCAGAACTCCTCCCGCTCGCCGGCGGCTTCGTGGCGGATACGCCGGGACTGCGTGAGCTGGCCATTCGAGAAGTCGATCCCGAGGAGCTGTACTACCTCTTCCCCGAGTTCCGGGAGTATATCCCGGAGTGTCGCTTCTCCAATTGCACGCATCGTGACGAAATCGGGTGCGCGGTGCGCGCCGCCGTGGAGGAGGGCGCGATCGCGCCGTCGCGCTATCGGAGTTACCGGCGCATCTACGACGAGGTCGACGCGCTGGCCCGGACCTACTGATCTAATCCGCGGCCCTGGTGTCCGACGAGGTGGCGTCACGCTCCGGAGACTGTGGAGCCACGGCGACGGCATTGCCGCCGGCATACTTGGCTTGATACATGGCCTGATCGGCGCGGGTAAAGAGATCGGTGCCGGCATCGCCGGCGCGGTGATGCGCCACCCCCACCGAGACGGTGATCATCTCCGCTCCCACCGGTAAATGCTCGGCCGCGATCGCCTCCCGCAAGCGCTCCGCCACCCCTTCCGCCTCCCCCGGCGGAATCTCGGGTAAGAGCACACAGAACTCTTCCCCCCCATAGCGCGCCACGATGTCTTCCTGCCGCACCACATGCCGGATGAGCTGGGCCATCTGCTGCAAGACCCCATCCCCGGCATCATGCCCATAGCGGTCATTGATCCCTTTGAACTTGTCGATATCGAGCATGATGGCGGCTAAGGGGGCGTGGGTGCGATGGGCGCGACTCCCTTCTTCCCGCAGCCGCTCAATGAGGTAGCGCCGGTTGTAGAGCCGGGTCAACGGATCGGTGATCGCTTCGGTCTTCAGCTCCGCCCACAGCCGGGCTCGGTCGAAGGCAATGGCCGCTTGCCCCGCCACGATCTCCAGCAGCCGCAAGGCGTTCTCGTCGAATTGGCGGGTCCCGTATTTGGTCAGGGTAATCACCCCTTGCACCCGTCCTTCATAGACCAGCGGGACGGAGATCATGGACTCCGACACCCGTGGTGTACCGGGGATCGGCATGGTGCGTGGATCAACCATGCTGTCCTCAACCAACGCGGCTTCCGCGTACTCGACCGCCCAGCCGGACAGGCCCTGCCCGACCGGCACCACCAGATCGGGAAAGCTCAACCCCTCATGCCGAATCGGAACCAGGACGCCGTCCTGGAGCGCGAACATCACACAGAGGTGATAGTCGATGAGCCGTTTGAGCTCGGTGTCGATGACGGCGGCAATGGCCGGGATCTCGTGGAGGGGGGTCAGCCGCTGCACGATGGCCTGGATGGCATGGAGCTCGGTGACTCGCCGCTCCTG
>Ga0209810_1000355_pt1 | contig 109701 bp, 98 predicted proteins | sample Coa_R1_7_FD_187159 | JGI IMG/M metagenome (GOLD analysis project Ga0209810, IMG submission 187159) | Surface soil microbial communities from Centralia Pennsylvania, which are recovering from an underground coalmine fire - Coalmine... | ecosystem: Environmental > Terrestrial > Soil >...
GGCTTCGAGGCCCAACTGCGCCTTTTTCCGCTGCTGCGCTCGGATGATTTTGTCACCTGGCATTACGTCAGCGGCGCCCTGCTGCCGCCCGATCCGTCTCTGGGCGATACCTTCTGGGCGCCCGAAGTGGCCTATCATGAGGGGACGTACTATCTTTATTATTCCGTTGGCGTTGAGGACAAGCACCACCAACTGCGGGTCGCGACCAGCACGCATCCGATGGGTCCCTATGAGGATATTGGCCGGCCGCTGATCGATCCCAAGCTGTTCCCGCCCTTCCATATCGATCCGTCTCCCTACCAGGACGAGGACGGCCAGTGGTATCTGTTCTATGCGCGGGACTATCTGGATTCGGAGGGTGGATACTATCCGGGAACGGGGTTGGCGGTAGACCGGCTGGTGGATATGACCACGCTGGCCGGCGAGGAGAAGATGGTGCTGCGCGCCCGCTCGGACTGGCAGCGGTTCGAGGCGGACCGCCCAATGTATGGGAAGACCTGGGACTGGCACACGCTCGAAGCGCCCTGCGTGCGCAAGCACGAGGGGTGTTACTACTGCTTCTACAGCGGCGGACGCTGGGAGACTTCGGGATATGGGGTCGATTACGGAGTGGCCGACAACGTGCTGGGGCCGTACTCGGATGCCGGTAACGAAGGGGGATCGCGCGTGCTGAGAGCCATTCCCGGCCACGTTCTCGGCCCCGGCGGCGCTTCCGTTGCTCTTAGCCCGGACCGTCAGACGCCTTATCTCGTTTATCATGCCTGGGACGCGGCGATGACGGCGCGGCGGCTCTGCCTGGATAAGCTCTTCTGGTCGCCTGCCGGCCCGATCACCAATGGCCCGACCTGGAATCCGCAGACGGTCACGGCCGTCGTCGGCTTGCAGGATCGGTTGTAGAAATTGAGTGGGTTAGTAGGTGATAAGAGGAGTGACAAAGCTTCCTAGAGGTGACCAGTGTATATCGTTCGGATGGCTTCTGGCTAGCGTAGAACGGCTTGGAAGATTCCTCCAGAGCTTCGCAAAGCTGCTAGTTCCAGCGAGGGCACTCTGGTGAGATCGGCCTCGAAACGAACTTTACATACACCGTCCGGCAGGCTAGGATCAACGGAGGGAATAGTATAAGCTTCATAAAAAGCGAGCGACTGCCGTGCAATCTCCAGATCAAAATGCTCGTCGGAAGTAGCGGATAGACTGTTTCCGAGCGTAACGGCTACCAACTGCTCGACGCGGAGCATAAGATCGAAGTCGCCGCCAAGACGTCTCCGGATCGTTTTTATCACGTCTTCTATAGAGGCTCCCGCACCAACTCGGATTGTGCGCAAGGAAGCTACAAGTACACTAACGCCCTCGGGCGGGCGAGCTTGCTCTAAGGCGAAGGTATGGCGTCGTGTGCTGCCGCTGGTGCTCTTAACCTCGATACGCTGATCGGTTGCACTAAAGTCAAAGAGGTCGTTCGGCTCAACATGCCAGGCACGCACGAGTGTCGCAGGATCCCGCGCCTGACTAATCAGGAAGAGTTCAGCCCAGAGGCCCTGTATGGTGTCTCGCGGTGGGCGCGAAAGTGCCGCGAAGAGTTCAACAAGCGCCGCCACACCGTGTAATAGCGATTGTTCTGTCGGTGTGCTGCCACATGAAGCGATGAGGAGAGCGGCAACGCGTAAGAAGTAGGCGCGGAGCGTATCATCCGCATCGATGCACGTGAGCACGGTAAAGCGTCCTTCATCAATCAGGCCATCTGAGTGGAGCACGCGACAGGTAACGTTGAACTGGACACGCAGATGCTCAAGTACGACCGGGAACAGAAAGGGCTGTTCGGTCAGACCTGGTACTGCAATGAGTAGCGAAGGATTCTGAGCGGCATCTTTTGCTACCCTATACTGTTCAAGACCTGGCATGACGCGTGCAGCGTAGCGAACTGATTGCTCACTACTTGGGTCTGGTGGGTCAATTTGCTCATACAGAGATAAGAGGTCAGGCGTATGCAAACCGTTACTCCTGCTCTTGCACCAGCCAATCGGCAGCCATTACTCGAGGAACCCACACCGCCACAGCTAGCACGTTTTCAGCTACCGTTACGCCGTTCTGCCGCAGCAGCAGTGTATGGAGTTGAATGGAAAGCGTTGGACCGTTACCGATCCTTCGGTCTCCAGGATAAATGGCGCCGGCTGTATCTGGATGAGGGCCTTGAAATAGGTTGAGGATCGCGCCCTGCTCACTCAGACCGCGTTCACGTGTACTTCCACTACTCATCTGATAAACCGAACAGGTAGCGTCTGGTTCGCGCTCGAGGTAGCGCTGAACCTGAAGCAGCAGACCGTTAAAGCGCGTCGTGTCGCTTGGCCTAGTGAAGTGGAGCTTCGTCAACAACTCCTCGTGTACCATACGAAGGCTTACCTCTGATGCCACGAGGTGACGCTGACTATCCGTGCGGTCGGAATGCCCCTCATCCGGATGAAAAGCAAGGCGGCTTACGAAGTCCTGCACCAAGCGCCGGTTATCAGCGACCGCTTCGGGGCTGTCGTGTGGTGTGTGCGGATCAAACCAGTTGTCCGAAAAACCACCACGGACATACTCCTGGGCAATAACATTATCACGGGTTGGCCGCATCCGAGATGACAAGATAAAGGCTCTCCGCCATTCTCGAAGCGGACGGCCGGTTGCGCGATGGTCACTTAGCAAGGAGCGTACATTGTCCTCGTGCTCAACGTATTGGCGGTAGGCATCTAGTATCTCGTCTTCCAAGTAGACTCGGCAGAAGCCAAGATATCCAGCTTTATACCCAAACCAGCGTGCACGCTGCTGTATTGTGTCGGCGTTTCCCATACCGCAGCCCCGTGGCATGTACGTCACAGTTAATCCTTCGAGTGTGTAGCCACGATTCAGCATCTCGCCACCGACGATAATGTGCGCGTATACCTGCCTGAAGTCCGGCTGTGAGCTTCGCCCACCAGCGGCATTGACCTCAATTATGATAGTCTCCTGAACTGCCGGGGCGAGTGCTCCGATAACGTCATCGAAGGACGGAAGATCATCTACCGTTCTCGCTAGGTCTTGGTAGGCTGCCTCGAAGTCACGCACCAGTTCCTGTCGATCTAGATCGTCGACGGGTTGGGATAGAATGCGTTCCCAATTGCGTCGGGTTTCGCGTACCCACTGCGAGTAATTACTATGGGGCATTGTCTCCCGCGATGGATGAACCATCATAGTACGATTACCCAGTCCACCCTGCAATAGGCCAACGGCCACCCCAACATAGAAGAGACGCATTGCTTCAAGGAGGCTGTCAGGAACCTCCATCAGTGGCTCATCACGTGTGCCGATCTCATCGGGTGGAATACGTCTGATGAGGCTGAAATCTCGTTCAAAGAAGATCCGACCACCAGTATAGTTCGTGCCAGGCGTGAGCAGTTCCGCAAACTCTGGCGACAGCATATCGATGAGGTTAATAAGCAGCAGTGCCTGCGGGGTTGCCGTGTACTGGAGGAAAGTGTGGTGCCGTACGAGTTGGCGCAACCGAACGATCCGGCTGTAGGTCGCGCTCTCATTGCCCGTACGTGCCAAGTTGTTCAAGCTTGCTTGGTCGGCCTCGTCATCGATTATAAGGGCTGATACACCCTCCATATCAAGTGATGCCAACAGAGCGCTGAGATTGTCTAGGTGGGTGCGATTCTTCATAACGGTAATTAGTACCGTTTTGCGACCCGTGCCTGGTACGTCATCGCGGGAGCGAAAGGCAGCTTCGATCCGCTGGCGCACTTCCGGGCGATTACGCGGGTTCTTAAAGAACTGCCACTTGCGATCCATGCGCTCTGCCAGTCGAAGGTCTTTCTCTATCCTATCGGCAGATTGAGTGAAGAGATTGACTTTCATGCCGGAGAGCAAGATGACGAGCCTATATCCATTATCCCGCGCGAGTGCCGCAACGGTGGTGAACGACATCGTCTTACCGCTCTGAATGTAGCCAATGATCAGCCCGGTTCTTCGGCCCTCAACTTCGAGTGGCGGTAGGCAGCGACTTAGAATAGATAGTGCTTCGCTTCGCAGGCTCTCCTTACTGTGTTCTGGCACAGACAGATGCTCAAGAAGCGAATGGACTTCATTCCCTATCGTCGGAGTCCAGAGGCGGTCACTGGGAAGGTTATCTGGCACTATCTCCACAATATCATGCGGTTCAGCAGTTCTCATCCTTTATGCCTCCCATTCCTTGCTGTTCGGTTATGGCTTTGATAGGGCCTCACGGAGTAACTCATTGATATTACGCCGGAAAGTGCCAGCCAACTTGACACCGCTGTCGCGAGCTAGCAGTTCTGCAAGGACAACTGCCACGCCGACGCGCAGAAGAGGCTCGATTTGTGCAGTTGAGGTACCGCCAAATCGATCCATAAACGGGTGCGCCAGCGCCAGACGAATTCCGACGTTACGACGCGCAGGCTCAGTTCCATTGGCAGTTTCAACACCATCATCGCTATAACTGATCCAGTCGCCAACAGCCGGATCGGTTGTCAGTTGGAGTGTGATTTGCCACCGATACTGTCCGAAGTCAACCTCAATCACCCGCTCAGATGCAGGAGTTGCAGTTGGCAGTTGAAGCGGGGGAGCTTCTGTGTCCGGCTGATCATCCATCTGCTCGACAACGGGAGGTAACTCTCGCTGGATGGTATCGGCGGTGTGCTTGGTTGCTTCCTCCGCACCCATTTTCAACTCGGCAATCGTTGGACGTGCCCTGTGGCCAGTCGCCTGACTGAGAAGCGGAAGTGGTTCAGCGTTCAGGTGTTCTTTGAGGAGTTGCAGGAAGGTGTCTTCATCCTCAAAGCGAAACCCATCTTTCGTGTGGCTGACCTCAAATCCATCAAGCTCCAACTCACCAAAGAGGCGCTGATAGATGAAGCTGTTCGCCCGCTCAAAGATGTGTTCTGGCCGGTACGTCTCATCTACACTGCCCTGAATGAGCCGTCCGCGCCGGAACAAGGCAAAACCTGCCTCTGATACGCTGCCGGTCTGACGTAGGGCAGCGAACCCACGGACCTGCATGCCGAGACCTAGATCAAAGTCGATATCTTTATACCAGCGCTGTGGTTGCGCATCTGGTTCCTGATAGGGAGGAGCTACTAGGACTGCTGCACCCGTGTAGGAGAGCACGTCCGTATTGAACCGTAACTCAAGAACTCTGTCTCGGATGAAACAGCGGTAGATACTCGCCAAATGCTCTTTGATCTTAGCTACCGTTTTAGACTGAAGCGGCTTATACAGGCGGTCCAACACGATTTCAGTGAAGTGGTTATTGGGGCGGGCAGAACACTCCGCGATGCTAAGTTCCTCAAGGTTATCCTTTACGATACGTGAAATATCAAAGATTACCTGGCGCTCAACTGGCTCACCAAGAGCGGACGTACGCACGTGCCACCGATCAGCGAACCAACAGGCGGCACTCTTCATCCCCATGCCAAACTCAGATAGCCCGCTTCGATCCGGTGGTATTTCCGCCGGGCGGAAGGCTCGAGGAAAGTCACCTGCGGCAATGCCTCCAGCGTTGTCCCGGATGATGAGGCGCCCTCCGTCTGTTGGCTCGTAGCTAATGACAACTAGCAGGTGAGTCTTTCCATCGATGGAGGCGATCTCATCTCGACAGGAGAGGAAGCTCTGTAGGGAGTTATCAACGAACTCCGCCAGTGCGTACCACGGCTTGTAATTCAGGTGCCGCAGCACTGATAGGATGCTCACCCCTGGGCGGATGCTTACACGTCGAGGGCCATCTGTTGCTGACATTCCGATTCCTTATTGGTCGATATGAGGGTCTGACAATTACATTCGGTCGGCTGCACGCCGTTACCGCCTCGGCGCATCCATGGTATCTCAAAGAGGGCCACGGCACCTATATCCGAACACACCGGATTGAGCAGCGCGTCAGCAATAAGCCGGGCCACATGGGCATTGACCGCATTGCCAAGGGCTGCGAAGGCTTTATCCGGTGAGGCTGGCAGATGCGCTAGGCTCTGCAAGCTTTGGAGGATCGCACACTCGCGTGGTGCCATGTAGCGCTTTTCCCAGGCAATGATAGGAACTTGCGTTGAAGTCATTGCGATCAGCGATGGGGCTGTGGTTGGGCGCTTCACCCTCACGCCAGAGGCGCGGAATTGGATAACATATTGCCAGATGTCGCGCTTACCGCCTTTACAGTTCCATTCCAACTTCTGGAAGCTCGCCGGAAACTTCCTGATCGATGGCAGCCACGTGTCAATATCTTCCTTGTATTTCTGGTAGAATGCCCGGTTATTGCGAATGAAGTCTCGCTTCCAGACAGGAAATGTCGCCTTTATATCGCGTGCATACGGTGGCAACAATGCGAGCACATCCTCAATTTGGGTGCCGTCTCCTATCTCTAGTAGTTGGCCAAAGCTTCCCCGATAGCCGTGGAGCTTGTCCACTCCAAGGGCATATGGCGTTGCTTCTTCAAACGGGTAGTCGGCACCAAACTCCATAGACCATAGTGGGTAAGATGGAAGGGCATTGTCATCTGGCATCATCTCGATGAATGCTTGCCAGGTCTCCAAACACTCCGTGACCTGGCGTGAAAGCGACCGAGCATCCAGTGGAGGTGGGCTCTCCAATATAGAGCGAATAGAAATCTCTGGATGATTCATGCGCTGTGGCCAATGAAAGTGTGTCAGTGGCTCCATGCTTGCCACGATAAACAGACGGTCTCGGATCTGAGGGATGCCGAAATGGTGCGGCGAGTAGCGCTGATGCTCATGATGGTGATAGCCCGCTTCGTCAAGTGCTCGTTCAATATCCCTCCAAGTCTCGCCAGCGTTATGGTGCTCTAGGTTCGGTACGTTCTCCAGAATGATGAAGCGGGGCTGGCGGTATCGGATAATCCGTAAGATGTGATCTTCGAAGAGATCCCCGTTTTCCGGGTCCTTAAATCCTTGCTGTCCACCAGCCTTCGAGAATGATTGGCATGGGAAACCTGCGCAAAGGATGTCATGCTCCGGTACATCCTCGGAAGCAATCGTCCGGATGTCACCTTTTGGCTCAATGCCGAAGTTTTGCTTGTATAGTGCCTGCAATATTTTGTCTTTCTCGCAAGCGAAGACGCACTCATGACCGAGGTCTTTAAGTGCGACATGAAACCCCCCAAGGCCAGCAAAGAGATCAGCGAATCTCATGTTGGAAACCGTCGATTCGAGTGCTAGGTGACTGCTCGGCAGAGCCAGCGGTGACTATTTTGATGATCTCGGCCGCGACAGCATCTGGATTGCGCTTAACATCAGTTTCCCACACACGAACGACGTGCCAGCCGTCTGCTGCAAGCCGAGCATCGTGCTCCCTATCACGCTCGATATTGCGCGCGATCTTGGCAGGCCAGTAGCGCGCATTTGCACCCTGCTCAAGCTTGGACCTAAGCGTTTCCCAGTTGCGCCCATGCCAGAAATCCCCGTCGCAAAAGACCACAACCCGTGCGCGTGAGATGACGATATCAGGCTTGCCAGGCAATTCACTGACGTTCTTGCGATACCGGAGGCCCATTCGCCACAGCGCCCTGCGAAGCATTAGTTCAGCCTGTGTGTCGTGGCTGCGGTTGCGGCTTTTAACATATGAGGTGACAGATGAGACAGGCACGCAGTCTTTGAATGATGGCGTCTTACCCATGTACGATCCTTACGAGAAAAGCAGGTCAGGGCGGATACTCGACTCCAGAACCTGCGCGCTCGGATGGTATATCGTCACCCATCCCTTGATTTGTGAACATTAGAATTCTACCTCTTTTATAACTGATATTGGCAGTGCGGTTGGTACATGTAGTTCGATTGCTAAAGGATATTCATCTCATGTGTCCTTAACCTGGCCGACTTACAAGGTTACATCAATCCTCCGCTTTGCCGATGCCCAGGGTCGGCCTGCGCCAGAGATGCCCGGCGACGATGTTGCCGGGATCGTCCTCATCGCCATCGGGAGTGAAGCGGCCTCCCTGGTCTTGCCGGCCAGCGCCGAGGCTGTAGAGCCGGAAACTGCGCCCGTCGCCGGCACTGTGATAGCGCAGGGGAATGCCGGGGCCGCCTCCGAAGGGGTCGTCGGGAACGGAGGGCAGGTAGGCGGGGACGAGCTGCGCTAAGGAATCCGGGTAGCGGCCGTGCGCGGCGTGATACCGATAGAGGGCGATCTCCGCGCGGAGAATGGCGCAGACAGCCTCACTGTGAACGTAGCGGTTCCGATCCGTCTGAAGCGTATCGGCAGTTGGCGACAGGAGATTATCCGGCGGATGGAGGGAAGAGGGGCCGGTGTAGGGGCGGCGCGCTTCCGCGGCCAGAGCCAGCAGATAGTCCCGGTTGGCCTGCACCATCGCCGGCTTATCCGCCAGGCAGAACCCGGTGATCTGGCGCCACTGTCCCCAGGTCGGCGCGTGCATTCTCGGCACCCCGACCAGAGCCCGTGCTATATCGTAAATCTTCACCCCCTGGCAGTCCTGCAAGAAGGCCACCTGGCGGGCGGTCGTCAGATCGGCTTCCTCGGTCAGGACATCGGCAAAGGCGGCGCGTTTCGCTGTGATTCGGTCGAGCCGGGAAGCGGCCTGCGCCAGCTCGGAAGGGGAGAGCCTGGGCAGCAGCGGCTCGATCTGATCCGTACAGAGGATCTCACAGGCGTTGCCTGCCAGGAAGGGCAGCAGCCCCCCGCCGTGAGGGATCGTCACGGCCATCTCCAGGCCGTCGAGGAGGGTATCCATGGCCTTGCCAGGCTGCCCAGAACGCTCGTAGGTGATCGCGTCGCCGGCGATCACCCGCTCGCATTTCAAAAATAGCGTGTTATTGACGAGAAGTCCGGGATCGGCGGAGCGGTCGACAGGAGCGCGATAGGGTTTGTTCAGTCCGCGCTGCACGGCGGCCAGGATTGGCGCGGCATCTTGCTGGAAGGCGGACAGATAGGCAGGCGTCAACACGCGGTCCCGATGCTTGAGCTGCAGATCGTACGGGCTCTTGCGCCGCAGCCGCTGCGCCAACTGGCCCGCCCGAACGAAGTCCGGATACGCATTCGTAGCGGGCATGGCGGGCGCGGGCAGATCGAAATGCGGCGTGCGGTTGCGATAGAGATAGAGAGCGATCAGAACGACGGCAAGGAGGAGAATAAAGGCGCAGCCACCGCGCGCTTTCGAGCCTCTTTTCCGTGGAGACGATGGTCGGCTGCTGGTATCCGTGCTCAAGGAGTGAACCATTTATCGGGCGGCGTCTGGTTGACGTAGAACTGTTCCAGCCGGAACGGCTTCTGGTGCCCGTCCATGAGGCCCAGGTTCGCCTGCTTGAAGTGACGCGCGGCGGGGCGGGCGTCTGCCGGATCGTTGAGCGGGGCGCTGGGCGCCGTCAGCTTGTAGGCGTCCGGACGGTCGGTCTGCAGATCGTCCTGCGTTCCGACCTCGCCCAGCATGACGGTATCGGCGGGCATCTGAAACGCGGCCAGGGTCCGAATGGGCGCCTGTAGGCTGGACGGGTCGGTAAGGTCGGCGAACGCCAGCTCGTTGAGGCCGTAGGAGTTGAGCTGTGCCCTGGCGTCGTCCGGACAGCGGCGGATCTGGATGTTTTTCAGGTAGGGCGCCAGCAGGTCCGGCCAGAGGAGGATATTGGGATTCGTTCCACACGCGGTGGGCGGAAGCGTCTCATCGTAATCCTGGGCATACATCAGGACGCCGAGGGCAAGCTGGCGGGTATTGCTGGCGCACTGCGTCTGCCGGGCCTTGCCTCGCGCCTGGGAAAGCGCCGGAAACAGAATGGCCGCCAGGATGGCGATAATGGCGATGACGACGAGCAACTCGATCAGGGTGAAACCTGTTCTACGTCGGCGCAGACTCATAAAAGACAGTCTCCAAGAGTGCGGGATAGATTCATTATATCATGTTTGTTTCCTCCTTCTCTCAAATAGGAGACGCAGGCCGTCGAGCGTCAGCCAGGGATCGACGACTTCGATGGCGCGGCTGGCCTGCCGCACGGTCTCGGCCAGCCTGCCGGTGGCAATGACGCGCGCCTTTGCCGCGTGCATCTCTTCCCGAAAGCGTTCCACCAGAGTGTCTACCAGGCCCGCGTAGCCGAAAATCAGTCCGCTCTGCAGGGCGGAGGTCGTATCCGTGCCGATCGCCTGCGGCGGGGCCGTCAACTCGACGCGGGACAATTGCGCGGCCTGCCGAGCCAGCGCCTCCAGCGAGGTGCCGAGACCGGGCGCGATCGCTCCGCCCAGGAAGTCGCCGTTGGCGGCCACGGCGTTGAAGGTCGTCGCGGTGCCGCAATCGACGACGATGGCCGGACCGCCATAGCGGGCGAACGCGCCCACGACGCTGCAGATCCGGTCGGAGCCGAGGGTGGAGGAGGGATCGTAATGGATCTTAATGCCTGCGGCGGTATCCGCCCCGGCGAAGAAGGGCTCGGCGGAGAAGACACGGCGGGCCATGGCCGCCAGAGTCCGGCTCAGGGCGGGCACGACGCTGGAGATGGCGACGTGCTCGATCTCATGTGGAGTCAGGCCGGTCTCGGCCAGCAACTGCCGGAAAAGCACGCCATATTCGTCGTCGGCGCGCTCGCGGTCGGACCGAATACGCCAGTCGCCGGCCCGCTCGGCGGCCTCTCCCGCGCCGCGATAGACGGCCAGCCCGATCTTAGAATTGCCGATGTCGATCGCAAGCAGCACCCGACGTCTCCTGGAAACTTACGAGTTGTTCCCAGTATACCAGACGCTATTAAAGTGGAATGAATCAATGAAGCTATTCGCCTGCCGGAACACGTAGAGGAAGATAGAGGCATGCGTCCTGCAGGAATGGCTCCTGCAGGGGTGACAAGGATCACACAATGAACACGAACCTACCTGACCTGTATACCACGTCTCTGCCCGCGCGGGTGACAAGCGGCGCCGAAGGCGCGCACAACGGCCGAAAATTGCTATTGTGGGCCACGCTGGTGACGGTGGCATTATGGTTTTTGCCATTTTCCAACTATCTGCTCTATCCACTGCGCCTGTTCGTCACCTTCATCCATGAAAGCGGCCACGCCGTGGCGGCAGAGCTGGTCGGGGGGCATGTGGCCTCCCTGCAGATCAATCCGAACGGCAGCGGGGTCACCTGGACCGCGGAGTCGCCCTGGTGGGCCTGGCTGGTGCTTTCGGCAGGGTATGTGGGGGCTGCGCTCTTTGGCGCGCTCCTGCTGCAGGTCGGGCGGCTCACGCGCTGGCGCAACGCGGGCCGGAATACGCTGTACGCTTCGGCGCTGCTCATTCTCGTCGTGACGCTGCTCTGGGGCTGGCACAGCCTGTTTACGCTGGTCGTGGGAGTGGCTCTGGCGGCGATGCTGGGAGCCGCAGGACGCTACGTCAAGCCGCAGTGGGCCGATTTTCTCGCCAGCTTCCTGGCCGTGCAGTGCAGCTTAAGCGCGCTCGGAGACCTGCGCACGCTCTTCTATCTGACCACTTATGCTCCTGGCACCGATAACGACGCGCTGTTCATGGCGCAGCATTATGTGCTGCCGGCCGCGTTCTGGGCCGTGCTCTGGGCGGTGATGGCTATCGCGATCATGGCGGTCTCCCTGCGCAGCTTCTGGCGGGCCACGGCAAGGCAGGCGAAATGAACACGCCCAAAATGCGCCTTCAGGCCAGTGAGGAGGGAGCCTGCCAGCATTGCGGCGCGCTGGTCTATGGAGATACGCTGCAGTGCCCGCAGTGCGGCAAGTTTCCCATCATGATGCATAAATGCCCGCGCTGCGGCTCCATCGCCTCCAAGGAGGCCGACCGGTGCTGGAAGTGCGGGCGAATATTCGAGCCGGGAAGCGACTATTTTTAGTGTGTGATGAAATTCACACCCATACTGTGATGAAATTCTCTTGACGGATGAGTTTGCATTGCCTATAATGGCTTAAAGCGGCGGTCCTTCCCTGCCCCCGGCATAAGGTACCGCTCCTTCTTTATTCGTGGAGATTATTGAGTATGAAAGTGACTTTGCTTGGCACTTCTGGAGCCGAAGGTTGGCCCGGCCTGTTCTGCCGTTGCGAGGCATGCGGCAAGGCGCGTAAACTTGGCGGCAAGAACATCCGCACTCGCTCTTCGGCCTTTATTGACGACGCCTTGAAGATCGACTTCCCTCCGGACACCCTCCACCATATCATTCGCTTTGATCTCGATCTACGCTGTATGACCGCGCTGTTGTTCACGCACGCGCATGACGACCACTTTAGCCCGCCGGAGCTGCAGTATCTAGGCGAGCATTTTGTCCCCACGCCCATTTCCGAAATCCTGCCTATCTATGGTCCTGCCGATGTGATTCGCCGGCTGCGCAAAAACCTGGATCTGACCCGCCTGCCCGTCTCTCTGCATACCCTCGCGCCCTGGAAGACGGTCTCTATCGGCGCTTACCGTGTCACCCCGATCCTGGCGCAGCACGATCCGAAAATCCTGTGTTTCAACTATATCCTGCAAGATCCGGCAGGCACGACCCTGCTCTATGCCACGGATACCGGCTGGTACGAAGAGCCGACCTGGCGCTTTATCGAGAAATTTACGTTCGATGGAATCGTGGCCGAGTGCGCCAAGGGCCCGATTGAAGGCGGCTACATGGCCCACATGTGCATTCCGGAAGTCGTTCGCATGCGCCAGCGCCTCATCGCCGCCGGCTGCTTTCTCCCCGATAGCCCGATGGTCACCACCCACTTCTCCCACCTCGGCGGCTTGATGCACGAAGAGCTGGAAGCCGCTCTCTCCCCGCACGGTATCGATGCCGGCTACGACGGCATTAGTTTCCCCGTCCACCCCGCTCGGCCCCAGGCCGTCGTCTCCAGTCCCAACGCCAGTCCCTCCCGCTTGACGGTATAATAAACTGCGCTCCTGTTCAAGCGTGTACTTGCTGCCAGGTTGCAGAGAATCAACCACCCGCTCGCGTTGCTCGCTAGAGACACAGAGGCACAGAGGAAAAGCCAATGCGAGAAAAGCAAGAAGAGAACAAAGAGGCTGGTGCAAATAGAAAAGCCTGTGCCTCTGCTATCCACACAAGGAGAACACAGAGAAAAACGATCCTGCTATAGCGAGCATCGGCTGTTATCTGTGCTCTCGCTCGTTCTGAATAGAGGCAGTGGCTTCCTAATTTGGTATAGCCTGCTCTCTTTTCTCCTGGCTTTTCTCGCATTGGCTTTTCCTCTGTGCCTCTGTGTCTCTAGCGAGCAACGCGAGCGGGTGGTGACATTTTAAGCAACATGGGGGATGGTACACGCTTGGGTTAGAGCGAAGCGAGCGGGTGGTGAAAATCTCTGCAACCTGGCAGCGGGTACGGCATGAGAATAGAGGGCAAGGCAAGAGTAGGAGAGCGAATGCATGACTGAGGAGTATGAGCTCGGGCAGGTAGCCATCCTGCTGCGGAAGGGCGATGACGTGGCGGTCGCCAAGCGGCGCCTGGAGGCCGGGACGGTCGTTGTCCGGGACGGGGAGGCGCTGACACTGCGGTCTGCGATCCCTGCCGGGCATAAGGTGGCGCTGCGCGCGATTGCCGAGGGCGCGCCGGTGCGCAAGTACGGCCAGGTGATCGGCTACGCTACGGCGGATATCCGGCCCGGCGACTGGGTGCATACGCGCAACCTCGGCTTCGGGGTCGGGGAGGGAGAGGGCGCGGGCGCGCTGCACCTGCAGATCGAATACAGCACCGACGTGCCGAAGGTGGACTTTTATGGCCTGGAACAGCAGCGGACGTTTCCCGGCTATGCTCGCCCCGACGGCCGGGTGGGAACGCGCAACTACGTGGCGGTCGTCTCTACGGTCAACTGCTCCGCCGAGACGGTGCAGGCGATCGCGGATCGCTTTCGGGGGCCAGAGGCGCTGCGGGAATTTCCCGGCGTAGACGGCGTTCTGCCGGTCACGCATGGCGGCGGCTGTGGGGTTCAGCTCGGCGGCGCGGACTATCAGCAACTGCAGCGCACGCTGGCGGGCATGGCGGACCATCCCAATGTAGCGGGCTACGTGCTGGTCGGATTGGGCTGCGAGACCAACCAGGCTCTCGCTCTGGCGCAGAATACGGGCCTGATCGCCGCCGAGCAGATCCGGGTCGGGCGGCCCCAACTGCCGCCGATGGTCACCATCCAGGAGGCGGGCGGGGTGCGTAAAGCGGTGGCGCAGGGCGCGGAGGCGACGCGACGCCTGCTGCAGCAAGCGGCGGAGTTGCAGCGCACGCCCCAGCCGCTTTCGGGCCTGCAGATCGGCACGAACTGCGGCGGCAGCGACGGCAATTCCGGCATCACGGCCAATCCGGCTTTGGGCGCCGCCGGGGACGAGTTCGTCCGTTACGGGGCGGGCTGGGTGCTGGCCGAGACCACCGAGACCTATGGCGCGGAACATCTGCTCACGCGCCGCGCCGTCTCCCGCGAGGCCGGCGAGAAGCTGGTGGCGCTCATGCGCTGGTGGGAGTGGTACGCCGGCATGTGGGGCGCGACCATCGACGCGAACCCCTCGCCCGGCAACAAGGAGGGCGGCCTGACCACCATCTACGAAAAGGCGCTGGGCGCGGTGGCGAAAGCCGGCACGACCCCGCTCGTGGAGGTCTACAAGTACGCCGAGCGCATCACCAAAAAGGGCCTGACGTTTATGGACACGCCCGGCCTCGACCCGGCCTCCGTTACGGGACTGGTGGCCGGCGGCTGCAATCTGGTCGCCTTCACCACCGGGCGCGGCTCCTGCCTGGGGTTCAAGCCGGCGCCGGTCCTCAAGATCGCCACGAACACCCCGCTCTACGAGCGCATGGAGGAAGACATGGACATCGACGCGGGCGTTATCCTCCAGGGCGTGCCCGTCGCCGACGTGGGCCGCCAGATTTTCGAGGCGCTGGTGGCTGTTGCGGGCGGGCAGAAGACCAAAAGCGAAGCGCAGGGGCTGGGAGAGAAGGAGTTTGCGCCCTGGGTCCTCGGCCCGGTGATGTAGCGGCCCGGTTGGGAGGGGACGATGATCTGGCGAGAGGTGATCGAAGGCCCGCGTATGCGGTTCCTGGTGTTGAGCCGAAAGGAGGCGCGGGAGGTCGCTCCGCAGGAGCCTTATATCGTCATCGCCATCGCGGACCGGGATGGCGAGCACGCGGACCTGGCGGATTCGCCGCATTGCCTGGCCGTGCTGCGGCTGCGCTTCGACGACACGGAGACTACCGATTTCGGCGGTTACCCGATGACGCGCAAGCATGCCCTGAAGATCGTTCGGTTCGTGCGGGAGTATCGGGAGCCTGCGCAACTGATCGTCTGCCAATGCGAGCAGGGCATCTCCCGGTCTGCCGCGGTAGCTGCTGCCCTATCGTCGTGGATTCAGAAAGAGGACGCGCGTTTTTTCCGGCTCTACCAGCCGAACCGCCACGTCTATCGCCTGATCCTCGACGTGGCCTACCGCAGCGACCTGCACAGCTCGGTGAACAAAAAGAACGCGCAGCTCATCGAATCCTTCAAACAGATCGGCACATCCGAAGAGTGATGGCTCACTTTTGAGAGCTATCTGCCGGTTCCTTAGGTATATAACAGGTAAGAATGCGGGTCATTCCCCATTCATGCTCTTTATCTGAGAAAGTAAGTCTTACCTGTCGAACATGCTGCTGGCGCATTGGCAACCTGACGCTATCGGGATCTGGCGTTAGTCTAACACCATCCGTGATTTGTTGTGTTGCCTTGAAACAAGCCTGTGAGAGCGCAGTCACAGTTATGGGTATCTGCAAGGCATCAGTTGTGTCAGCCGCTTTACGGCCCGTTTGTTGAGCATATACCCATAACAGCAAAATGCTGAAAGCGAAAGAGGAGATGATAAGCCTGAGAACGCTGCTGTATCGCATGGCTTACCTTTCAATATGTGACAGGCTACCGGTCGCCTCAGCAGGAGGGCTATCGGGGAAAGACGACGGTGGCGATGAGGCCGTCGCCTTTGGGGGCGTCTTCGAGGGTGAAAGTGCCCTGCAGGTCACCACGCACCAGCGTCTCCACAATGCTCAGGCCCAGCCGGTCCGAGCCGCGAATGGCGAAGCCTTCGGGCAGCGGCTCGCCATCGTTGGCGACGGTGACCTTAAGCTCATGCTCGCCCTCTTGCAAGGCGATGTGGATGCGCCCGTCGTTGAGCGTCTTAAAGCCATGCTCCACGGCGTTCTGCACCAATTCGTTGAGGACCAGCGCCATCGAGGTCGCCTTGTTGAGGCTGAGGATGAAGTCGTCGCCCTCCACGCTGGTGCGGATGCTCTTGCCGGGTGGGATAATGCTCTGCTGGGTGGCGTGCAGAATGCTCTCGGCCACCTTCTTGATGCTGACCGAATCCAGGTCGTCGCGGGTCAGAAGCTCGTGGACGCTGGAGATGGCCAGAATGCGGCTGAGGGTATCGTTTAGGGCGTCTTCGACGGTCGTGTACTTGCCGAAGCGCATCTCCAATCGTACCAGGCTGACGATCTGCTGCAGGTTGTTCTTGACGCGGTGGTGCATCTCCTGGACGACCGCCGATTTGACCATCAGCTTGGCCCGCTCGATCGCCAGCGCTGCCTGCGTGCCCAGCGTCTGCAGAATCACCAGCTCCTCGCTGATGAAGTTGTGGACCTTCTCGGTATAGCAGTTGAGCGCGCCGATGACCTCGCCCTGAATCAGCAGCGGAATGCTGGCGATGGAGCGCACGCCCGCGCGCTGGGCCAGGTCGGGCAGGGCGGGATCGGCGGCCCGCTGCAGATCGAAGATCGTCACCGCCTTGCGCTCGGCCACGGCCTTGCCCGCCACATACTCGCCGATCTTCAGGGCAGGCTTCTTGCCGTTGTCGCCGTTGTCCGACTGCTTGGCCTTGACCACCAGCTCGCCCTTCTCGTCCAGCAGCATGACCGAGCAGATCTTATAGCCCATCGTGCGCGCGGTCAGCGTCACGAACAGGTGCAGCAGCTCTTCCAGGTACATGCTGGAGGTGATGGCCTGGCTCACCTCGGAGAGCGTGTGCAACTGCACGGCGTGCCGCTCCAACTGCCGCACGCGCCGCGAGCGCTCGATGACGCCCGCGACCTGGTTGGCGATGCCCGACAGCAGCCGGATCTGGTTTTTGGTGTAGTCGTGCGGGCGGCGGGTGCGCACGTTGATGACGCCGATGATGTCGCCGCGGGTGACCAGGGGCACGGAGAGCATCGACTCGTACTCGCCCTCGCGCATCTCCGGGAAGTACTTGAAGCGGTGGTCTTCGTAAGCGTGCTTGCTCACCGAGACCGGCTTGCGCTCTTTGGCGACCCAGCCGGTGATTCCTTCGCCGAGCTTGAGCCGGATCTTGCCGACCATGTTGGCGAAGCTCTCGTCGGCGGCGCGCAGCACCAGCTCTTCTTTAGCCGAATCGAAAAGATAGACCTGGCAGGAGTCGGTGCCCGTGATGGAGACGGCGATGTCGGCGGTGACTTTGAGCATCTCCTCCGTATCGAAGGCCGAGCCGGTCGCCTCGCCGACGCGCCGCAGCGCCTCGGCCTCCCCGCGCTTCTCCTCCAGCTCCGCGCGCAGCCGCTCGATGAGATGGGCCGCGTCGTGGAGCTGGCGTTCGCGGGCATCGATCTCCTGCTGCAGCAGCGCGATGTCGGGATCATGGCTGCGCCGCAGGGCGGCGAACAGACGGCGGTTGCGCCAGGGCGCGCGGATTTTAGTGATTCTATCTTTCATCGTTGCTAGTGGCTAGTTGTTGGTTGCTAGTTATGGAATGTGGGTTGCTAGCGTGGGCGGCTCTCCAGAGGCCGATACCAAAAACTAGCAGCTCGTAACTAACAACTTATACGTTGTGGGCGATGATGATCGCTTCGGCGATCTCTCGCATCGACTTGCGCGTATTCATGCTCTGGACCTGAATGCGCCGGAACGCCTCCTGCTCCTTGAGGCCGTACTGGTCCATCAGAATGCCTTTGGCCCGATCGACGGCTTTGCGGGTCTCCAGCTTGTCCTCCAGGTCGGCGGCCTGCTCCTCAATGCGCAGGAACGCCTGCCAGCGGGCGACGGCCACCTCGATCTGGGGCATCAGGTCCGCTTCCTTGAACGGCTTGACCAGGTAGGAGTAGACGCCGGCCTCCTTGGCCCGGTTGACCAGATCGATCTGGCTGTACGCGGTCAGCAGCAGCACCGGGGCGATCTTCTCCTCGGTAAGGATCTTGGCCGCGTCGATGCCGTCCATCTCCGGCATCTTGATGTCCAGGATAGCCACGTCGGGCTTGAGAGCGCGGGCGGCCTCCACAGCTTTGGCCCCGTCTCCCAATTCCGCGACGACTTCGTATCCCAAATCTTCCAGCATCTTCTTCAGGTCCAGCCGGATGATGGGCTCGTCGTCGGCGATCAGTATACGTATAGGTTTGGTTGCGTTCACCAATTCTCCACCGAATTCCTTTCCCTCAAGATGACAACGAACCTTCCGCAAGGCTCAAGGCAGACCGAGCGTGCAGGTCTGCCCAGGGAACGCTCCCTCCGAGGGCGCGCGGGCAAACCGGCGTGGCGACAGCCGGAAGGCCTGCCATGCGAGGGAAGGAGCCACCTGGAGAGAAGAGAGAAGTCTGACGAGGTGACGCGCGCCGAGCGCCCTGGAGGAGCGGTCCAAAAACGACGGCCTCTTCGTTGACGCCGCGCGGAATGTCCGGGGAGTGCGATAAACAGTAGGGCGTCATAGGACGCCTGTTGGGTGCTATTATATTATAGACCGAGGGCATTTGTCAAAGCGAATTTCACCCCTCGCCCTCCTACAGGGCCGTGAACGACCCGTATAGCCGGGCAATAAATTACCCGTCTGGGGGTCCTTCGGACAACCGTCCTGCGGACGGACCTCATCCCTGTCCAATCGTCATCGGTGCGGGGTAACGGCCCCGCACCCCTCCCCTCTCCTTCTTAAGGAGAGGGAAACTTAAGGAGTTAGGCCAACCGCCCTGCCGGGCGGACCTTAAGTGAAGAGGAGTTTGCCTCTTCCACAGGGGCGAGGGGGAACGGAGATAATTTCTTTATGGAGCACCATCCGTCCGAGCGCCTGTCCGAAACCTTTCCGGCTGCGCCGCCGTCCACAGAGCCTTTAGAGGCTGAAGAGCCGGCTGCGGTATCCAGCGAGTCTCCGACCACCGCTTCTGCTGGTGGGAACCGGGAGGGCTGGTGGGCGGCCGGCATGGCGCTGCTCTACCTGCTCTTCTATCAGGGGACGCTGCACATTCCTTCCGAGCATATCGGCGTGATCTGGACGACCACGCTGCTTGCCCTGCTGATTCTACTCCTCTTTACGGTACGTGTGGCGCGGGCGCTGCGTTCGCCGCAATCGCTGGCCATCAATCTGATCCTGTCCGCGCTCCTCTTCCTGCCCCTGGCGCTCACACGGCCGCTGCTGATTTTATTTCCCGGCTGGCACGGCTGGCATTACGTGATACCCGCTGTCTTCAAGTATACGTTTGCTGTCTCCCAGATCGGTTTGCATAGTCTGTTGCTGGTATGGTTCGCCTCCAGCCTGGGCGTCCTGGTCTCTCGTATCGTGCGGGAAGTCAAGATGCTGATGCCCATCGCCCTGGCTCTGGCCTGTGTAGACCTGTACGTGGTCTTTGGGGGAGGGGGACCCGTCAAACAGGCGGTGACCGGCAGGTCGCACGTAGCGCAAGCTGCTATGCGGTCGCTGACGGCCAAACTGGCTCCGCCGCAGCCTCATGCCGCGATGCCGATGCAGTTGGCCGTCGGGTTTGCGGATTTCATGTTTATCGCGCTCTTTTTCGCCTGCCTGGCCCGATTCCGCATTCCAGCGCGATGGACGTTCGTCGTGCTCTTTGTCCTCCTGGCGGTCTATATGGTGCTGACCTCGTATGTGGAGACGCTGCCGGCCCTGGTTCCCATCGCCATCGTGATGATCGGCATGAACCTGCGCCGGTTCCGCTACAGCCGCAGCGAGGCCTTTGCGCTGCTCTACGCCGGCATCATCGTCGTCGCCGTGATCGGCGGCCTTTTCTTCCTGTATAGAAAGTAAATGGACCTCACCCCCGAACCCTCTCCTTACGAAGGAGAGGGGAACAGAGCAGAGAAACTTTTCACGCATGATCGAGCTGCAGCCTTTCACACACGCCGATATTTCCCTGCTGCTGCGCTGGGTCGACTCCGAGCAGTTGTTGCGGGAGTGGGCTGCCAACAGCCTCTTCTATCCGCTGACCGCCGATCAGATAGAGCGTCTTCTGACGCAAACGCGCGCCGAGCCGCGCCTCTATCTGTACACCGCCGTCTCCCTACCGACGAGGGAGCCGGTAGGGCATATCGAGGTCAGCGTCAGCAGCCTGAACCGTGCCGGCAGGCTGTGCCGCGTCCTCATCGGCCCGGCGCATCTGCGCGGCAGCGGCCTGGGCACGCAGATGGTACAGGCTTTACTGCGGATCGGCTTCGAAGAACTGCAACTTCATCGGATCGATCTGGCCGTCTTCGACTTCAATGCTCGCGCCATCGCCTGCTACGAGCGCGCCGGATTCACGAAAGAGGGATTGCTGCGCGATGCCTACCGGATGGGCGATTCCTATTGGAGCGCCGCCATTATGAGCATGCTGGAGGAGGAGTGGAGAAGAGGAGAGAGGAGCTTCTAACAAATCTCTCCCCCTCTCCTTACTGAGGAGAGGGGGTAGTCGCAGCCGCGGGGGGGTGAGGTTTAGGGGTGGGCGCTTCCTCTTTCTTACGCGGGACGATGCGCAGCCCCAACTCGTCGAGCTGGGGCTGGTCTACCGGGGAAGGAGCGCCCATCATCGGATCGTAGCCCAGGCCCACCTTCGGGAAGGCCATCACCTCGCGGATGTTCGGCTCGTCCAGCAGGAACATGACCAGCCGGTCGATGCCGGGCGCGATACCCCCATGCGGCGGCGCGCCATAGGAGAACGCCTCCAGGATGTGGCCGAACCGCTCCTCTTGCTTCTCCTTCGAGATGCCCAGCAGGTCGAACACGCGGGCCTGGATGTCCGGCCGGTGGATTCGGATGCTGCCCGACGCCCACTCCGTGCCGTTGCAGACGATGTCGTAGCACTCCGCGCGGATCTTGCCGGGGTCCGTGTCGAAGTAGTGCAGATCGCTTGCCTTCGGCATGGTGAACGGGTGATGCGTGGCGTCCCAGCGGTTTTCGTCTTTGTTCCACTCGACCAGCGGAAAGTCGACGACCCAGCAGAAATAGAGCTTGTTCGGGTCGCGCAGGCCCAGCCGCCGCCCGATCTCCACGCGCAGGCGTGAGAGCACGTTAGCCACGACGGCGGGATCGGGGTCGGCGATGATGCCGATGAGGTCACCGGCCTGCGCCTCGCTGGCCCTCAGAATTTGCTGCATCTGCGCGTCGGTAAAGAACTTGGCGATGGCCGACTTCACGCCCGCCGGATTCGGCTCCGTGACGGCAATCGTCGCCAGGCCCTTCGCACCGAACTCCTTGCAGAACATGCCCAACTCATCGACCTCCCGGCGCGACAGCGCCGCGCCGCCCGGATAGCGCACGGCCTTGACCTGCCCGCCGCCCTCCAGCGCGCTTCGGAAGACCGTAAACTCCGATTGGGCGGCGATCGGTCCCAGGTCTACCAGCTCCAGGCCGAAGCGGATGTCCGGCTTGTCGGTGCCGTAGCGGCGCATCGCCTCGTCGTAGGTGAAGCGCGGGAACGGCGTGGGCATCTCCTTGTCGCTTAACTGCCGCACGACGAAGATGGTCATCGCCTCGATCAGCTCCAGGACGTCCTCCTGGGAGACGAACGACATCTCCAGGTCGAGCTGCGTGAACTCCGGTTGGCGGTCAGCGCGTTGGGCCTCGTCGCGGAAGCAGCGGGCGATCTGGAAGTAGCGCTCGCAGCCGGCCACCATGAGGAGCTGCTTGTACTGCTGCGGCGACTGCGGCAGCGCGTAGAACAGGCCCGGATCCAGGCGGTAGGGCACCAGATAGTCACGCGCCCCTTCCGGCGTGCTCTTGGTCATGATGGGCGTCTCGATCTCCAGAAAGCCGCGCTCGTCCAGGAAATCGCGCATCAGCTTAACGGCGCGGTGGCGCAGCTCCAGCATCGCCTGCATTTTCGGGCGGCGCAGGTCCAGGTAGCGGTATTTGACGCGCAGGCTCTCGTCTACCTGGCTCATGTTCTCCTCGTCCGAAATCTGGAACGGGAGCGTTTTGGAGGTGTTGAGAATCTCAATCGCCTGCGCGGCGACCTCGATCTCGCCGGTGGAAAGGTTGGGATTGACCGTGCCGGGCCGCCGGGCGCGTACCGCTCCCCGGACGGCCAGCACGTACTCGCTGCGAATTCCGTTCGCTACCTCGACCAGATCGGGAGACGCCTGGGCATCCACCACGACCTGCACCAGCCCGGTGCGGTCGCGCAAGTCAATGAACACCAGATCGCCAAAGTCGCGCTGACGATTCACCCACCCGTTCAAAACCACTTCCTTGCCGATGTCGTCGGCGGTGAGCGTTCCGCAGGGGACCGTACGTTTCCAGTCGTTCATTAACCTCTTTCCTCCTCGTTTTTCCCTCCACCGGGCCAGGACCGGCGCCGGCGGGATGATTTGCTTATAGGGACAGCTTCGATGGCGCGCTTGTTGCGCGGGCTTTCATTCTAGCCGATTTACGCGAGGATTGTCCACCCGACCGCTGAACAATGAAACGACGGCAGCTTTCGCGCCGTCACTAACCACAGTACGGAAATAAAGGGGACAACGACACCCGAAAGGGGGTGAGGACCATGTCGATCATGCCGGCCGACCGCTGGCGGCGTTGGGACAAGATTTTCCGCCGCAGCCTGCCTACCGATCCGAAAGAAGCATCCGCTGAGAAATCGAAAGAAGGGCCGCTTGCACGCAGCCTGAAGAAGGCTTTTCTTCCAGAGGACCCGCTTCCTCCTGGTTTTCGGCGCTCCCGCCCTCGTCGAGGAAAATAAAGGGCTCGCCAGGATCCTTCCGGGCAGTTGAAACGAGTCCTGGCCTATTTTGCCTCGGTAGCCGCCAGCAGTTGCTGGGCTGAGCGTGCGGCGCCGGTCGGATAGTCGAGCGCCGCGTCGGCGCTCTCGGTACAATGGACGGCCCATTGCATCCGGGCCAACTCACCCTGAGATTTGGCGCCCTGAGCGAGGCGCAGATAGACGAAGGGCAAGTAGTCGGCGGAGCGGACGGAGCAGGCGCTCGCCTGCTCGTATTCCCTCTCCGCCTCTTTTAACTGCCCTGCGGCTTGATAAGACCTTCCTAGAGATAGATGCAAGAGAAACTCTGCGCCATAGCTATCTACTGTCGGAAGATGCTGCAAACCCTCCTGAAATACCTTGAGCGCAGCCCCGCTTTTTCCCTCCATGCGCAGCGCCGTGCCCTGCGTCCAGGAGCGTAACGCTTCTGCTTCCGCTCTGGATTGCGCCGTCATGTGCAGAACTTCGGAGTAGGGGTCCAGGCGAACGGCCTGCACGCGGCGACGTTCCGGAAGAACCCGCTCGGATTTTTCGCCCTCCAGCGGTATCTGCTGCATGACCGCTTCTCCATTTTCGAATTCGATTTGAACGGGCAGAAGGAGCCGATAGAAGGGAGCGGTTTGCGTTAGCGTGATACGAACATTGCCTGCTTGCTGAGTCCATTGCAGGGAAAGGAACGGCACGCCCTTCCGCTCGAACCACTGCGAATAGAACCAGGTGAGGTCCTGGCCGGCGGCGCGCTGGATTTCCTGGAGGAAAGCATTCCACGTAATGGAACGGAACGCATAGGCGCGGGTGATCTGTTTCAGGGCTTTACAGAACCGATCATGGCCGATGGTGCGGGCGAGCAGAGAGTAGACGAGAAATCCTTTGCAGTCGGCCATGTAGTGGCCGATCCCTCCGCCGGGGAGCGTCCCCAACGGCTGATCCAGCCCGGCAGCGGCAAACAGCAAGGCGCCCCGACCGCACTGAGTAGGATCGTAACCAGGATAGCCGATGCTGCGATACCGCGCGGCCAATAGCGGTCCATCGATCTCTTCGACGCAGCGCAGGGAGCCGTACTGGGCCATCGCCTCGTCCATCATATCGTTGCCTTTATAGCCCTCCTGCGTGACCAGGTTGCCCCACCACTGATGGCTCATCTCATGTCCGAAGAACGCCAGACCGAATCCTCCATTGAGGGTATCGGTATCGGCGAACATAAATCCGGCCAGCGAGGCGCCGCTAAATCCGGACTGTTCGGACTGGGGTGAAGGCGTCTCCACGACAGCGTATTCGCCATAGGGATAGGGTCCGAACTCGTTGACTAAGACCCGATGCGCCTTGAGCATCCCTTCCACGAAATCCTCCGCGAAGGGCCGGTCCTTGAGCAAGTAGAGGGTGATGGGCACGCTGCCTTCCCGGCGATGGATCACAAAATGCCCTGCCGCGAAACTGAAGCGGGTCGGCTTGTCGGCGCGAAACGAAAAATGGGATTCCGCTCCCGTGTCGGTCGTAGAGACGGACAGCCCGGTCGCTTTGACGATAATTCCTTTGGGGACAGTAAAGCGGAGTGTGCCGGTTTCGTTACCCTCATCGAAGCGGGGATACCAGAAGCTGCCATAGGCGGAGGCGAACGATCCTTCCGGGCCGAGATAGAACTGGAAGGCCGGTTTCTGCCCGCCGGAGTACTGCATCTGCAGAGAGATGGGCGTATCCCTGGGCAGCGGATGGGACGGCGTTAGCTCCCAGTGGCGATTTTTGGAAAAGTCTGAATTCGTTCCCATTTCCCGAACGGTTGCCGGACCGGCGCAGCTTTGCGGCGACAGGACGGTGGCGCGAACGTCGGTCATGTCCGAATAGAGCGCAAAGGGCAGGGTTGCTCGCTCTGTGGTCGCCGGGGGAAGCTGTACGATGGCGGTCGCCTCCAGATGATGCGCGTCCGGCTGAAGGTTGACCGTAAGATCGTACTGGACCGTCGGCGGCGTGGAGCGATTGCCGGCTCCCTGCGCGGACGCTGCGACCGTTATGGCATAGAGGAGGATAAGAGTCAGAATGGCCGTCTGCATGGCAACCAATACTCCTTTTCACGAAAATGGACGCTCAATATTCAATCTAGCACGCTGGCTTTACCTTGTCTTGTACAGGGCAAGCTGCTTTGTCACGGATTAGCGTCAAAGACACAAGGTTAAAACCCCGTGCTGAAAAACGAAGTCGAACCGAATGCCGGGCCGATAAACGACCCGGCAGGAAAAACGAGCGTCCTCACGGACGCAACCAGCTTGCAGTCGTGTTTCCCCTTCCTGCGAGCGAACCAGGGAGGCCGGGCCGCAAGGCCTGTGGTGAGGCAGGGGTGTTGGAGTACGGCTTTTATTTCGTGCGGGCCTGCGCGATGAGGCTGAGAAGATCGGGTTTGGAAGTGTCGCGCTCCAGGTGGGGATAGCGCTCGCCGCCGTGATAGTCGAGCTTGTAGGTGCGGAAGTATTCTCCATCCTGTACGAGTAACTCGATGGGGGCTGTGTTCGTTTTGGAGGCCTTGATAGCGTCGTGCAGGAGATCCGGGCTGTACTTGCGGCCGTTCACGGCGGTGATCTGCTGGCCCGGCGACATACCGGCTTTGTCCGCAGGCCGGCCGGCGATGACGTCCTGGATCGTTCCATTCCCGCCGATGAGCAGGCCGAGCGTGTCCGCGAAATAGGCAAACCGGCCGCCCTGCTCGTTCGCCTGGATCAGCGCGTTCGGGGTCTCGTTGTAGACTACCTTCCAGCCGCTTCCCTCGATGCCGCCGAGCGGCGCGTGTTGGTCGATCCGGTAGATGCGCGAATCGAGAAAGCCGCGCCAGTCGTAGGGAGCGATGGTATTCAGCGCGGAGATCACGTCGTCTTCGGTATAGGGCTTGACCATGGGCGGCGTGCTTTCGCCGCCGTGGAACAGGCGGCAGAAGTCGTCGAGGGAATGTGCGCCATTGGTCTGCCGGCGAACGATCGTATCGGCTTCCAGCCAGATGAGGTCCATTTCCGGATAGAAGTCCGTACCGCGTCGCGCCGTACCCCACTCCTGCGGAGCGGCATAGAGGATCGGCGCGGCGATAGCGGTATCCGCCAGGGGGCGCCACTGGCGGCCGGTAGTCGCTTCCATCTGCGAAACGATGGAGGCCAGGTAGTCACGATAGTCCTCCGGGGAGAAGAGGCCGATGCGCGCGGCGAGCACGCCGCCGTAGTAGTCGGTCAGTCCTTCGTAGACCCAGAGCAGCTCGTCCTTCATGGGCTGATCGTAGTCCGGGGTCGCCAGCCCGGCCGGGCGGCGGTACTTGCCGTTCCACGAATGGAAGAACTCGTGCGGCAGGACGATGGCGCCGCCCTTGCGCATGGAGTCGTCCAGCAGCATTCGCTCCGGCTGGCGGTCGTCGCTCGATTCGTGATGCTCCTCGCCGAAGAAGCCGGTGTGGTCGCTGAGCGTGAGGAGGAATCGGTACTGGCGGTAGTGCCGCGCGCCGAAGATCGCCGCCGTCTCGGGCACGAGGCGCTTGTAGGAATCGAGGACGGACGCGGGAGCATCGAGGGCGGCATCGCTGTCCGCGACGATGTCGAGCTCGTGCGGGCGGCCCATATCGGTGCCCAGAGGCACGGCGCGGAAATGCTTGCCGGCGATGAGCGGCGAATCGACCAGGGTCGTGAGCGAGGCCGGCTTAAACGCGATCTCATTATTCGAGGTGGAGGCAACCGGCAGGCTCGTGGCCCACTTCCAACCTGTGGGCAGTTTGAGACGCGCTTCATAGGTCAGGTCGTCCGAGCGAAAACCGGCGGGATAGAGCGTTACCAGGTTCCAGTTGAGGACCGCCAGTTCTGTCGTGGCCGAGGGTCCCTGTGCAAACGGACCCTGTGAGGGAGGGATCAGGAAGTCGTAGGACGCCTCCAGCGTGTTCGCCCCGGCGGGCACGTCGCAGTGGATCGCGTACATGTTCACGTCGTCCCGCCGCCACGTGACCGTCTGCCCGTCAGCCGTGAGCTTGACGTTTACCAGATTGGCGATGGGGCCGTCCGGGGAGTGCTCGCCGGGGATCCATTTGGGATAGAGCAGGGTCAGCGGGCCGGGCGCGGCTGGAAGGCTCAGGTGGGCATGCAGGATTTTGCGGGGCGCCTCTGTGGCGTCTACGCTGAGATGAATCAGACCGGTCTGCCCGAAAACGGGGCGGGCCATCGAGGCAAGGACAAGGGCTGTCGTGATGAGAGAGATAGATCGGTTCAAGGCGAAATTCTCCTGTAGACCTCGCCCCCGTCTCACCACGGGCCTAGCGGCCCTGCCTCTCCTTCGTAAGCAGAGGGGAATTTAGAACGCGGGGGCAGAAGCTAAGATGACGCAAACAGGCGCGGTCGGTAGGATATTAGCGTGCCAGAGCGGTCTGCCGGAACTGCAAGGGCGTCAGGCTGGTATGGCGCTTGAACGTCCTGCAGAATTGGCTCTGGTCTGAAAAGCCGGCGGCCAGAGCGATCTCGACCAGCGAGGCATCCGAGGAGACCAGCTCCCGGCAGGCATAGTCCACGCGCAGTTGTCGCACGTACTCTCCCAGGGTGCAGCGACAGTGCTGGCGAAAGAGGCGGGCCAGATGCATCGGATGCACGCCCACGGCTTCGGCGATCTGCATGAGCGTCAGGGGCTCGGCAAACTGCGCGTGCAACAGCTCCTGCGCCTGCCGCAGCGGTCGCGAGGGCTGGCGATGCGCGAACGGAAGCGTTCGGCGCGACGCCTCCGCCAGGATTTCGAGCGCCAGGCCCTCCATCGCCAATGGAGAGACGCTATCCATATTCCGGAACTCGTGATAAAACCGGAAAGCCAGCCAGGAAGGTGTTCCGCCCTGCATATCGACCGCGTCATCGAGGATAGGGGAGCAGGCCCGGATGCGCTCCAGCCAGACAGGGGTCAACTCGACGCAGAAGAGGCGCCCGCCCGCCGCAGAAAAGCGGTCCGAGTGGGTTTCCGCTTCCGGATGGAAGATCAGCGAGGCCGCCCGGCAGTCGCGCGTGCTCTTGCCGTAAGTCTCCGTGTAGTCACCTCGGAGAACGAGGCAGAAGTAGGCGCGCTCGTGCGAGTGGCTGGGTATTCTGAGATCGGGCGGATAGGCATGCTCCGAGAGAAGCAGCCCGCCGACGGACTGGCTCTTCTGCTGGTTTCCGTAGAAAGACCCGGCAGATAGTCGCGGCTCCATAGGCAGTCCTCCGTTCAGCCTTTCAGGCCGGTCAGGGCGATGCCGCGGATGTAGGTGCGCTGCGCGAAGAAGAAGAGGATGAGCATCGGCAGGGTGATGACCGTGGCCGCCGCCATGAGCAGGTTCCACTCGCCGCTGTGGCGGCCCAGGAAGGCCAGCAGCCCGACGGCCAGGGTGTAGGTGCGCTCATCGTGGAGATAGATCAGCGGGCCGGCGAAATCCATCCAGGCGGCGGTGAAGGCCAGCAAGGCCACGGTCGCCAGGGCCGGCCTGGCGATGGGCGCCAGCACGCGCCAGAGGATGCCCATCTCGCCGCAGCCGTCGATACGCGCCGCGTCCGAAAGCTCCTGCGGGATCGTCAGGAAGAATTGGCGCAAGAGGAAGATATAGAATGCCGAGCCGAAATAGGCCGGCACGATCAGCGGCAGCATCGTACCCGTCCAGTGCAGCGCGCGGAAGATCAGGAAGACCGGCAGCATGGTCACCTGGGGCGGCAGCATGATGGTGGCGACCAGAAGAAAGAACAGCGTGTCCCGGCCCTTCCAACGCAGCCGCGCGAAGCCGTAGGCCGGCAGGGCGGAGGAGAGGACGGTCCCGATCATGGTCAGCACGCAGAGCACGAGCGTGTTGAGCGTGTAGAGCAGGAAGGGGAAGGAGTTCAGCGAGTCGGGATAGTTGTGCCACTGTGGGGCCAGCGCCGAGATCCGATGGAGATGCGCCGTCTCCACGACGTGATCTGTTCCGCTATCCAGCGTGCGGACCCGGCTTTTGCCCCCCTCCAGTTCCTCGATCACCGCGACCTTCTCAGTACGGCCCCCTTCGTCCAGACGCTCCACCGGCACGAAAGTGTCTTTGAGAAGCCCGTTGCTATCGACGACGCGCTCCCGCGTGGTCGGCACCGTAGGCAGCCAGTGCGTCTCCGTGCTGAAGATCTGGGAATCGACCTTGAGCGAGGTAGAGAGCATCCACACGAACGGCCCGGCGAATACGATGCCAAAGAATACCAGGACGGCGTAACTCGCCGCCGAAAGCGCCGGGCGCTGCAGGCGTGCCGGCAGGAGCCGCCAGAGCCACCGGCCGACGCCGAGCACGATCCAGGCGACCAGCAGCGCCACGAGCGCCAGGCCGTAAGTGTGTAAGGTGTGAAGCGGGGCGGAAAGCATTCCCTATTTCAGATACTTATCGAACCACGCGAGAGTGCGCTGCCAGGCGAGCTTCGCGGCTTCCGGCCGGTAGCTTTCGCGGGTGTCGTTGTTGAAGGCGTGGCCGGCGTTCTCGTAGACGTAGAGCTCGGCTGTCTTGTGGTGAGCTTTGAGCGCCTCGCGCAGCCGATCCACATCGGCAGCAGGGATGCTCTGATCTTCCGCGCCGAAGTGGCCCAGCAGCGGGGCGCGCATTTGCGCCGCCATGTCGAGAGGGAAGGTCGGCTGGTTGGCGGTCTTATCCCCGGAAATCCGCCCGTAGTAGGCCACGGCGGCGTTCAGGTCGTGGACATAGGCATCCGCGAGCATGCTGATGCGCCCGCCATAGCAGAACCCCACAATGCCGGTCTTGTGATTGGAATCGTGGCGCTCCCGCAAGGTATGTACGGCGGCCTGCACGTCGCCCATGATCTGGCTGTCGGGGATCTTACCGACGAACTGCATAAGGGGCGCGAACCCGCCGGACATAGGCGGCGGTGGACCTTCCCGTGTGAAGAGGTCGGGGGCCAGGGCGGTAAAGCCTGCCTGGGCGAGACGGCAGGCAACGTCTTTGATATGGTCGGTGACGCCGAAGATTTCATGGATGACGATGACGCTGCCGCGCTTTGCGGTCGTCCTGGGCGTCGCCAGGAAGGCTTTGATCTGCGCTACCGACTCCCCACCGCCGCGGGAGGGGTAGGTCATATCCTGTTTGTCGAGGCTGTCGTCTTCCAGGGCACGTCTGGGAGCGCCGGTTTCCTGCGCGGCGGCGGGGCCGAGGACGGCAGAGGCGACCAGACCGGCCGCTCCCGCGCCGGCCCGGCCCAGCAGGGTCCGCCGGGTCAACTGGTCGAGCGTGGGATCGAGCGCCGGGTCGATTTCTTTCAGATCCATATCCGTACTCGCAGGATCGTTCGAGGCCATATTGCGTCTGCTCCTTTGACAAGGTTAATCCGACCTCAGCATTCGCGCTAACCGTGCCATTCTCCTCTAACACGGGGTCAAAACCTCTTTTCACCGGATGGAACCCGTCTTCACGGGGTTCAAACCCCTGTGCTGAGATACAAAGTCCGCCTGCGCGGACTCCAGCCGGAAGGCAGTAACCCGCGAAGGCGGGTCTCGCGTTTCAGAACGGGATTTCAACCCCGTAACCGTACAGAACCATCCTCCTTCTGCCGAAAATGCAAACGGCGTCGCCGGCCTTCACGGCCCGGTTCCCAGAAAATTGAGCAGAGGATTTTTCTCGACGAGGTTCGAGAGCCGATAGGGATATCCAGGCATATTGCCATGATCAAAGTCACACGCTTCAACCATAGTGAGCTGATCGTCAACGCCGACCTGATCGAGTTCGTAGAACACACCCCCGACACCGTCATCACCATGCTCACCGGCCGCAAGGTGCTGGTGCTGGAGCCGGTGGAGGAGGTGATGCGCCGCGTGATCGCCTACCGGCGGCAGGTCGGCCCGACCGTGCCCCGGCTGGAGGGCGCGGACGCCGCCCCCGCGCTGGATACTGGAGCCTGAGCCTACACCTATGCCATCCCAAAACGAAAAAAGTTTATTGGAGCTGGATACGGCGACCGTATTGGGCATGCTCCTGGCCTGGGGCGCGCTCTTAGGCGCTCTGATCCTCGAAGGCGGCCACCCGCGCGCGCTTATCAACGGACCGGCCGCCCTGCTCGTGTTCGGCGGCACCTTCGGCGCAGCCATCATCAGTTTCCGCATGAGCCAGCTCAAGAGCCTGCCGGCCGTGCTGGCGAAGGCGTTTACCGAAAAGAGCCAGGATGTTTCCGAAGTGATCGCCCTGCTGGTCGGTTTCGCCGAACGGGCGCGCCGCGAAGGCCTGCTCGTGCTGGAAGAGGACCTCGATACGCTGACCGATCCTTTCCTGCAGCGCGGAGTCCAGCTTGCCATCGACGGGACCGATCCCGAGCTCGTGCGCGACATCCTCACGACCGAGCTGCATTTCCTGCAGGCGCGGCATCGGGTGGGGGAGAGCATTTTCACGACACTGGGCGGCTTTGCGCCCACGCTGGGAATCATCGGCACGGTCGTGGGCCTGATCCACATGCTCTCCAGCCTGAGCGATCCGGGGAGGATGGGGCCGCTGATCGCCAGCGCCTTCCTCGCCACGCTCTACGGCGTCGCCAGCGCCAATCTGCTCTTCCTGCCCATCGCCAAGAAGCTGCGGGCGCGCTCTGCCGAAGAAGTGTTGGTCCGCGAGGTCATGGTCGAAGGAATCCTGTCCATCCAGGCCGGGGATAACCCGCGCGTGGTGGAAGAGAAACTCAAGGCGTACCTGGCGCCCAGGGTGCGCGAAGGTCTGGCGCTCACCAGCGTCTCGGCCTTACGTCAGGCGGAACGGAGCTCTTATGCCACGGATGACCCGAGTCACCAACGCTACGCCGCCTAAGCACCGGACACTCGAGCCGCCGGAGAACCTGGACCGCTGGCTGCTTACGTATGCGGACATGATCACGCTGTTGACGATGCTGTTCTTGATGCTCTACTCGATGTCGGTGATGAATAAGGGCAAATTCTCCGAGCTGGCGCTGTCGGTGCGGAGCGGCTTTGGCGGCGCGATGCAGGGCGGAAACAGCATCCTGCCCGGCAACGCCCAGTCGCTGCACACCGGCGTCCTGCCGGTAGGCTTGCTGCCGCCCTACGGGGAGGCGATCAACCGGCTGCGCCGGTACGTGGACCAGCACCACCTACAGAACTGGGTGCGCATGAGCACGGACGATCGCGGCGTGGTCATCTCGCTGGTGTCCGACAACATGCTTTTCGAGCGCGGGCAGGAACAACTGAAGCCGAACAGCACGGAAGTCTTGAATCGCATCGGGCTGCTCCTCAAGACGGTGCCCAATCCGGTCATCATCGAAGGGCACACCTGCGATCTGCCCATCCACACCGAGCGGTTTCCCTCCAACTGGGAGCTCTCGACCGCGCGGGCGGGCACGGTCCTGCGCTATTTCACGGAGCAGATGGGACTGCCGGGGCGGCGGTTCACGGCCGCCGGCTACGCCGATACGCGCCCGCTGGCGCCCAACACCTCGGAGGCCAACCGCGCGCGCAACCGGCGCGTGGACATTGTGATCCTACAGACCGAGGCGCAACGGCAGGCCGCCCTGCAGCACTGGCTGGATCTGCGGCGCAGTGAGGACAAGGCCGAAGCCACCTCCGCAGGCCGCGCCGCCGTGCCGCCTGCGAGGCCAGGCGTGCTCGCGCCAGGGATAGGAGGGTCTCACCTATGATAACCAGACAGGCAGGAGAACCGATCCGGGTCAAGCGGCGGAGGTCGCGGGCCGAGCAGAGGCTGATCTGGGCGCTTATTCTCGGCGTCCTCTTCGTTCTGGTCCTGGTGACGAAGAATATGCTGGGCCTGACCAATCTGGAGCGCAACATTCTGGCTACCATCGGCAACGGATCCGGCTCCGATTCCAGCTACCCGCTGGATGAGTTCCTGGTCAACCTGCGCGGCGGCGGCGACCACTACCTGCGCACGACCATTGCGCTGGGGTTGCGTCCGGGTGTCCCGGACGACCAGGTAAAAGAGAAGCTAGCGCCCATTCGGGACGCCATTGTGACCACCCTGACCGCCAAAACGCTCAGCGACCTCTCCAGTCCCGAAGGCAAAGAAACGTTGAAGAACGAGCTGCGGATCCGGATCAACTCCGCCGTTGCGGAGAATATCGTCGATAAGATCTATCTGATGTCCTTCGCCACGCAATGACAGGACTTTGGACCTCAATCCAATAACGTTCTGATCCATAGAGATCAGCCCAATGGCGCTGGGAGCGCAGGGGAGCGGCTATAATGGCCGCTCCCCTTGTCGTTCAGGCCATACCGCCTGCGGCAACGAGCGCGGCGATGGCCGGTTCACTGACCCAGGCCGGCTCCAGATACTGGCGGGCATAGCCACGAGGCGTGGCCTCGTGGAAGACGACCAGTCGCTCCTTTTCCGGATCGCCCATGTCGAGCAGTTGCTTGCGGAAGGTGGCCCGCGCGTTCGGATCGGCTCCGTGCGCCAGGAGCAGGCGCGCCTTAGCATCCGAGCGGTCGCCCAGGCTGACAACGGCATGGAACAGCGGCGTGTGGCCGCCGAAGCCCTCCGCATCGACGGCAGCGCGGGCATTCGGGTCTGCTCCCCGCTCCAGCAGCCAGCGCGCGATCTCCATCTCATCGTACTCGATTGCCAGATGCAGCAGGGTGCTGCCGTCCACCGGGGTTGCCGTCAGACCATCGCCGGACTTGAGTCCAAGCTCCGGCGGGTAGATTTCCGCCTCCGAAAACCGGCGTTCCAGCAACTGCGTATCCCGTTCGAGGTGCTGTTGCAGCAGGTCGATCCGGCCGCGGTGAAGCGCCAGGATCGGTGTGTCGGGCAGGGCAAAGCCGGCTTCCACCATGACTTCCAGGCAGGCATGCTTGCCTTCCGGCCGGCGCATATAGGTGCCGATCAGCATCGCCAGCGGCGTGCCGTACTGTGAGGGCGTTGCCGGATCGGCTCCGTGCGCCAGCAGCCAGCGCAGCGCCTCCGAAGCCAGGGTCTCGCAGGGCGCGCAGATGATCGGATACCGGTCGTGCCAGAGCGCATGGACATCGGCGCCGTAGCGCACGAGCAGCTCCATCATCGGGATACGCTCCTCCTGCAAAGCGGCGCGCATCAGCGGACCATCCCCGCCCTGATGCACGTCCGAGCCGTTCTCGATCATCCACCGGGCCATTTCGAGGCGGGTTTCGGAGGGGGCGCGCCGGGGAACGCGGCATTCGGCGACCCAGGTGAGCGGGCCGTCGTTCCCATAACCCATCGGGGCGCGATGCAGGTCCGGATGGCGTGTCATCAGGCGCGTCACGAGTGGAAGGTCTTCTGAGTCGATAGCGGCTTTGAGCTCGCCGACAAGACCCAGGGAATCCACATAGGCTTTCAGCTTCGGCCAACTGGCGAAGCCATACAGACGGGCCGTTTTGAACTGCGCCTCGCTGAGTGTTTGTGCCTGGCCGGCTTTGAGGAGATCACGCGCCTGATCTTTGAGATGGCGCAGATCGGGGTTTGGCGGCAGGGTACGAGCCGCCACTGCAGAATCGGGAGCAGACATTCTAGCCTCCTTTCAGAATTGCCCGTTGTCCGCTATGCCGGGCCGAAAGAAGGTGTTTTTATCGCAAACAGAAACAGGTGGGCTTCTACCCTTCCCGCGGACGGGACGCGTCCTGCACGCCTACGCTTTGTTTTACTCCGGGGATGGTAATTCCTGCGGAAAGAGAGATCGAAATTTTTTTCAGGCAGGACGCTTCCAGAGGTCAGGCGCAGAAAGCAGCCTGATCTATTGCCCGGTCCTGCCTCGGCTTATGGATGTGGGGTAATAGCAAAAACCGTAATCGTTCCGGACTCTGGCCCATAATACCAGAACACTCTCCAGGCGCCAGGGGTGTTGTTTTCGACGTAGGATTCCCAGATGTCTTCGCCATTCGGACCCTTTTCGGCTTCGCGCTTATGGGAGTTCAGACCTGGGTGCTTGGGGTCTTGAGAGAGTAAGCCCAGTGTTTTTCTTACCTTCCGAAACTTTCTCTCGTCTTTTTGCTCTAGCTCTTCCATCACCTTGACGACAGACTCCGTTCGCGCGATAAGGAAAGGCATGCTCATTCGTCCTTGATGTCGTCATCGGCATATTTCGAGAAATCCTCCCCCGCCGTCACTTTGCCTGCGGCGGCCTCCGCCATGCCTTGATGAAACCTCGCTAAGGCTTGTGGGTTCTTGTAAAGCCATAGGTCTCGTTCCGGTATGATCACGACGGGCGTGAGCAATATCTGGCCGTTTGGACTCACGGAGACGCGAAAGTGCTTGCCGGAAAACTCACGCCCAAGTATCACCCGCCCTTTCTCATCGGCTTTGATCGAGTCTTTGATGTCCTCGAAGACGGTATCCCATTCAAGAACGGATGGCATTTCTATCACCTCCACACAGGGGAATGTGGGAAAGTCCCACAATTAGAGTGTACTCCACTTTCACCCAACCTGTCAACCATATAACCCGGCCTCCTGGCTCGTCTGAAATACGCCATGCAGGAGATTTCTTGTTTGGGGCCGAACGGTAGCGCGTTATGTCCACCGAGCCGTTACGCGCCCCCAAGGAAGCGGGGCGCGAGCCTGCGCCGACGCCAGAGAGAAAAGCCACCTTGCCGCCTGCCCGCTTGGGGCGGGCGCTGCTCTCTGCGCTGCGCCTTGCCTGGGACCGGATCGGGCTGGTGATAGCGATGAGCCTGATGTGGGCGCTGCTCCTCTGCCTGCCACTGGCGGTCGGGAGACTGCTGCCGGCCTTGCTTCCTCCGCCGGCTCGCGATGCTATCACCGCTCTGGTGGCGGCACTGCTCCTTTCCGCACCCGCTGCCGGCATCTTCCAGGTCGCTCATCTGCTCTGCTCGCAAGACGAGGTCTCGTATCTGGATCTCTGGCGAGGCGCCTGGCGGCTATTCGGTCCGGCCACGCGCCTGGGCTTGATCCATCTGGTCGTATCCGGCCTGTTCGCAGTCAACCTCTGGTTCTACCTGCAGCTCGGCCATGCGATCGGCATCGCCGCGACGATCTTCTGCCTGTATGCCCTGTTGTTCTGGGGGATGATGGCGGCCTATCACCTGCCCGTGCTGGTGGCTCAGGAGACGGGCGTTTTCGATACGCCCGAGCGACGGGCGCGACGTGGCGCGGTGAGCGTGCTACGCCGGGCGTTCTTCCTGGCGCTGGGCGATCCCTTTTATACTCTCGGCCTGCTGGCGGCGCTCCTGCTCATTGTGGCGCTGACGCTGGCGGCTCTCCTCCTGCGTTTTCCGGCGCTGCTGGCTGTGATTGCGGTCCTGTGGGTGCTGCTGTGGCCGAGCGTCGCGGCGCTGCTGGCCACGCAGGCGACGCGCGCCCTGCTGGTCAAATACGGCGTGTTGCCGCTTCCCAGCGCCGAATCGCCCGTTCCCGACGAGCCAGTTTCGGATCAAAGTTTGAGGGCTCATCCCTACCCCCTGGCTCGCTCGCTACGCCCGCAGGGAATGGGGAGCGACAAGCAATTTCGTATTTCAGCATGGCGTTTTAACGCCGTGTATGGAGAAAAGAAGCCGGAAGTGACGTGCGTGGGAATTGTTGTGGCGGATGTGGTCGGTAAGCCGATCGATGAGTTGCCGGAGCGGGGCAAGCTGGCGCTGGTGGAGCGCATGGAGCTGCACTCCGGCGGCTGCGCGGCCAACACAGGCATCGGCCTGGCGAAGCTGGGCGTGGAGACCGCCATTATCGGCAAAGTCGGCACGGACGGCTTCGGCGACTTCCTGGTCTGCCGCTTCGAGAGCTTCGGCATCGACGCGGGCGGAGTGGCGCGCGACCCGGAGGCCGCAACCTCCGCCACGATGGTGCTGGTGCATGGTGACGGCGAGCGCAGCTTTCTGCACTATCTGGGCGCGAATGCCACCCTTCGCCTGGAGGACATCGATTTCGAGCGGGTTCGCCGCAGCAAGATCCTGCACATCGCCGGCGCGCTGGTCATGCCTGCCCTGGACGGCGCGCCGACCGCAGAGCTGCTGCGCCGGGCCAAAGAGGCTGGCATCACGACGGCCTTCGACACCGTCTGGGACGCGCGTGGCCGCTGGATGGAGCTGGTCGCTCCCAGCCTGCCCTACGTGGACTATCTGCTGCCCAATTATGAAGAGGCGCGGATGCTGGCCGGGGGACGCGAAGAGCCCTCTGACATCGCGCGGTTTTTGCTGGACGCAGGCGCGAAGGTCGTGGGGCTGAAGCTCGGGGAGCGCGGCTGCTACGTCCGCGCGGCGGATGGGACCGAGATCACCGTGCCCGCGCTGCCGGTAACGGCTGTGGATGCCCTGGGCGCCGGCGATGCCTACGTCGCCGGATTTCTGGCGGGTGTCGTGCGCGGCTGGGACCTGGAGCAGTGCGCCCGCTTCGCCAATGCCACCGGTGCCTGCTGCGTGACGGCGCTCGGCGCGACGACGGGGATCCAGAGCTTCGAGGAGACGTTGGCGTTCCTGCAGCGGTGTTCGCCGGAAAGCGCCAATCCGCCCACGCAAAAGGAAGCATGAGTCCCTCCGGCCTGCACGTGGCGATGTTCACCCCCTGGCGAGAGCGCTGCGGTATCCGCGAGTACAGCCAGCACCTCATCGAGGGTCTGCGCGCCCTACCGGAGATCGCGGACGTGCGGATCGTGGAAGCGCCTTCCGAGGCTGTGCGTGGAGCGCTAACGGCGCTGCGCCGCTTTCCTGCCGATGCGCGCCGCTGGCAGGCTCTGGGTCGAGAGATGAACGCCGGTCCGGATGGGCTGCCCTCCGATGTGGCGCACGTGCAGCACCAGTATTTTTTCTTCGGAGGCGTCGCGCCTCACAAAAACCATGCCCGCGCCTTCCTGGATGCCGTTCGCGTGCCGCTGGTCGTGACGGCGCATGAGATCGCCCGGCCCGGTCCGTACGCCTCGGCGCTGGAGCGTCACGCGATCGCCCTCACCAATCGCGCCAACTTCTTGCACCCGGCCATCCAGCAGATCGTCGTCCACACCGAGCCGGACCGGCAGGAGCTGCTTGCCCTCGGAGCGGCCCCGGAGCGGGTCCACGTCTTGATTCATCCTGTGCCTCCAGCCCAGCCGATGCCGCCCTCCGACGAGGCCAAGCGCGCGCTCGGGCTGGAAGGAAAGCGCGTGGTGACTCTGTTCGGCTTTCTCTCGGCTAAGAAGGGGCATTCGCTGGCGCTGGTCGCCTTGCGGAATCTGCCTGCGGACGTGGTCCTCCTCTTCGCCGGCGACCGCCATCCCGACGACCATACGGACTACGTCCCGCGCCTGCAATCGCAGATCGCGGCGGAAGGTCTTGCAGGACGGGTGCGAATCACCGGCTTCCTCCCCGACGCGCAGATTCCAATCGTCATGGCGGCTACGGATGTCGCGATCGCGCCGTTCGTACAATCGTCCGGCTCCGGCTCGCTGACCTATCTGCTGGCCTATGCACGCCCGATCGTCGCCTCCGACATTGCGCCCAACCGGGAGATCGATCAGGAATTACCCGGCTGCCTTGCCCTCTTCCCTTCCGGCGACGCGGAAGCGCTCGCCACACAGATCCTTTTCCTTCTGGACGATCCTGCCCGCCGCGCGGCTCTGGAGGCGGCCGCGCAGGCGTTTGCCGACCGTCACTCCTACCCACAGATGGCCCGCGCCACCGCTGCCATCTACGCGCTCGCTTGTCGCTGAAATGAAGCCGGGCCGTTTTCGCTGAGGGTCCTCCTGTTCTCGGTTTGCGGGCAGTTAAAACTGCGCCAACCAGGGCCCGAAGTCCCCTCCGGGGACTATAAATCTAAGAAAGTTTGAGTCTCCGAAGCAGACTTTGGGCATGGGGCAGGAGCACCAGAGGCCGCAACTTTAGTCGCCTGCGGAAAACTGAAGGACCCTGCGTTTTCGCTAAAAAGAGCACACAGACATGGAAACGTGAACCGTTGTATAATGAAAGAAGGATACGGGTTCTCTTTCCCTGGAGGTAAGTCCATGGGCGTACATCAGCTTCGCTATAGCAAGGAAGAAGCCGCTCGACGCGAAACAGAAATATACGAACGTGACATTCGCCCCCAAGTAGAAGCAGACAACAAAGGCAATTACGTAGCCATCCATATCGAGACCGGCATCTGGGAGATGGATGCCGATGAAATCGCTGCCAGCGACCGCCTTCTGGCTCACCATCCGGATGCACAAATCGGGCTGACCCGCGTTAGTTTTGGTTACATCCGCCGCTTCGGCGCAGAGTGCAAATAGAAGGCATCAAATTATGGACGGCCCGGCTGATAAATGAGAAAAGGAATAGATATAGTGAAAAGCAATATGCAGGCTCTATGTGTTCTACTGCTGTGTGGAACAGCGCTGACGATGATAGGAAGGGATGCGTTGGCCGAGAAACCATCCTCGTCCAGACCACTGCCGCTAAAGGTGGTCGGGACCCAGATTCTTAATAGCAGAAACGAGCCGGTATGGCTGCGCGGGGTCAATGCCGCTTCCCTGGAATGGACCAGCGACGGCGAGGGGCATATTCTCGATACCGTGAGGACGGCCATTCAGGACTGGCACGTCAACATCATCCGCCTGCCCCTGGCCCAGGACCGCTGGTTCGGCAAAGCGTCCGAACAGAAGGACGAGGGTAAAGCCTATCGCGGCCTCGTCAAGCAGGTCGTGGAGGAGTGCGCCTCGCAGGGCTGCTACCTCCTGCTGGACCTACACTGGTCGGACGCGGGCGAGTGGGGCCAGCAGATCGGCCAGCACGCCATGCCGGATAAGAACAGCGTGACGTTCTGGCAGGACTGCGCCAGAGCGTACAAAAATAATTCTGCCGTGCTCTTCGACCTTTATAACGAGCCGCATGACGTGAGCTGGGATGTCTGGCTTCACGGCGGCACGGTTACCGAGAACGACCGGCAGCGCGGATACACGAAGACTTATGAGGCCGTCGGAATGCAGACCTTGCTGGACACGGTGCGCAGCGCCGGCGCGAAGAATGTCGTGGTCGCGGGCGGACTGGATTGGGCGTACGATCTGTCCGGCTTTCTGGAGGGCAAGCAGCTCTCCGATCCTCACGGTCACGGCGTCATCTATGCCAACCATGACTATCCCTTCAAGGGCGACACATTCGAGAAATGGCTTGCCAAGATGGAAAAGGCGACGAGCGCCATTCCGGTGATTGTCAGCGAATTCGGCGCGGATGGAGCTTCCAGAAGAAGGAAACCGGAGCCGTCCGGGGATCAGTGGATTCTTCAGGTGCTGCAAGCCTTGCAGGAGCATCATTGGAACTGGATCGCCTGGGACTTGCATCCCAGCGCCGGCCCGACCTTGATCTCGGACTGGAACTACACGCCTACGCCGCATTTCGGGATTTACGTCAAAGAGGCGCTCGTGGGCAACCTGCCGCCTTTGCCGCCTGCGACCCCGACGCCGCCCTCATCGGCAGGAAACTAAAGTTGCGAATCGCCATCGACGGACGCGCGCTGACCGGCCGCTTTACCGGCGACCGCACCTACTGGCGCAACCTGCTGCGCGCCCTGCTCCGCCTGGATACGGAAAACGCGTATCGGGTCTACACCCGCGTTCCAATCCCGGAGGGGGAGATTCCCGCTGCGCCCAACCTCGCCTGCCGCGTCGTGCCGGCCGCCAACGACCGGCTCTGGACCGCGCTCGCCCTGCCGCGCGCCGTGCGCCAGGACCGCGCCGATCTGCTCCACGTGCAGTATACCGCCCCGCCGCGAAGCCCCTGCCCCGTCGTTACCACGGTGCACGACATCTCGTTCCGGCTGTTCCCGGAGTGGTACACGCTTCGAGACCGCGTGCTGCTCAATGCGACCGTCCCGCCCTCCATGCGCCGTGCTGCGCGGATCATCACCGATTCAGAGAGCTCCCGCCAGGACATGCTGCGCGTCTACAGGCTGCCGCCGGAAAAGATCGCCGGGATCCCGCTGGGCCTGCCGGAAGAGTTTATGCGCGTTTTGCAGGGATCGCAAGCCATCGGGCAGAATATCTCTGTACAGGAAGAAGCGCGGCGGACCGTTGCCGAGCGTTTCGGGCTAGAGCGGCCGTTCGTGCTGGCGGTCGGGGTCCTGCAGCCGCGCAAGAATCTGCCGGTACTGGCCGAAGCCTTCGGGCGGGCGAAAGCCGCGCATCGATTGCCGCATCCGTTGGTGCTGGTAGGGAAGGCGGGCTGGCTGACCGAGCAGGAGGCGCTGCGGCAGGCAGCGGCGCGGGGCGGCGGCACCGAGGCGGCGGAAGCCGTGATCTTTCCCGGCTACGTGGCCGATGCCGATCTGCCCCTCTTCTATCGCGCCTGCGAACTCTTCGCGCATCCGGCGCTCTACGAAGGGTTCGGTATCCCGCCGTTGGAGGCGATGGCCTGCGGCGCGCCCGTCGTCGTCTCGGATGCGCCCGCCCTGCCGGAGGTCGTGGGAGATGCTGCCCGGATCGTTCCGGCCCGCGACGTGGCCGCCTGGGCCGAGGCTCTGGCCGCCCTGCTGACCGATCCCGCGCTTCGGGCGGACCTGGCGGCCCGCGGCCCGCGCCGCGCCGCCTGCTTTTCCTACGAGACGACCGCGCAGCAGACCCTTGCCATCTATCGCGAGGCGGCGGGGAAGTAAGGCCGGATGGCGCAGGATTTTACCGACGCCGTGATCGGCTGCCTGCTGGGTACGGCCGTCGGCGACGCCATCGGGCTGAGCTATGAGGGGCTTACCCCGCGGCGCCAGCAGCGACTTTTTCCCGATCTGGAACGCTACCATCTGCTCTTTGGAAGAGGGATGGTCTCGGACGATACCGAACATACCTGTATGGTCGCGCAGGCGCTGATCGCCTCGGCCGGCGAGCCGCGGGCGTTTGCGTGCAGTCTCGCCTGGAAAACTGAATGAGGAGGCATGCGGAGATGGATACACTGGAACAGGCACATCTGGCTCTGATGCGCGGCGACCTCGACCAGGCGCGCCAACTGGTCGAGGGAGTGCTGGAGCAGGAGCCGGACAACCTATCGGCGATGAAGCTGTTCAATCAGGTCCGCTCCCAGCAGGCGCGGATCCGCGCCGAGCAGATCGAAGAAGAGAGCCGTGTTCAAGCGCGGACCAACTGGCTCAATACCTTCGATCCGAGTACCCTTCAGGTCTACCTGATGCTCATTGGCGCCAGCATTCTGGTGGGCGTTGGCTTCTGCCTGGCGATCAACCCGTTCATCCTGGGGCTGCGGCACGGCTTCTCCTACCAGGTGGTGAAGCCCACCTTCCTGGGCGATGGGCACTACCCCGTTCATTTCCTGCTGGTCGGGCCGCTGATCCTGTTCGGCCTGGGCGCGTTCTTGCTCTACTCGCTGTTCCGTTACCTCTGGTGGGACTGACCGCGCGGGCGGATTTCAGAAGGAAGAAGGAGACATTCTATGGATGCCAACGACGCTGTCGGTCCAGCCCCGCAGCCGCTCAATGCCTGGTTTCTCGACCTGCTCGCCTGCCCGGCCTGCGAGCAGCATCTACCGCTACGGCTGGAAGAGGACCCGTCGCGACTGGTCTGCGGCTGCGGACGCTATGCCTATCCCATTCGCGATGGCATCCCGGTGCTGCTCGTAGAAGAAGCGACTGTGCTCGATGAGAACGCCCGCCCGGAAAACGTGACCAAAACCGGTTAGCGCACTATCAGGACCAAGGAGCCGCCCGTGATCAAAGTCACCCTCATTCACGGACCCAATCTCAATCTGCTCGGCATGCGGGAGACCGACATCTACGGAAGCGAGAGCTTCGATGAGACCAACCGCCACATCAAGCAGCGTGCCCAGCAGTTGGACATCGAGGTCCGCATTTTCCAATCCAATCATGAGGGCGAGATCGTAGACGCGATCCAGGAAGCCTTCCAATGGGCGGATGCGCTTATTATCAATCCCGCCGCCCTGACGCATTATAGTATCGCGATCCGCGACGCCATTACGGCCGTGCGTCTGCCGACCATTGAGGTCCATCTGTCTAACATCCACGCGCGGGAGGAGTTCCGGCACCATTCCGTGATCGCGCCGGTGGTCGTCGGACAGATCATGGGTCTAGGCCCCTACGGCTATCTTCTGGCGCTGGAAGCCGTCAAACAGATTGTGGAGCAGAGCCGCCGCTGAAACACAGACAAGAATAAATGAGTAAAGGATAGTAAATGGACCTCATCCCAACCCCTCTCCTTCGTAAGGAGAGGGGACCTGGGCAGAAGAAACCATTTACCCATTTTACTTCCGCGAAGTGGGCATTTACGTAGGATTGGTATGGTGAAACAAAACAAGGCGTTGTTCGGCTGGATGGCTTTCTCGACCTGGATGCTATGGCCTTATCCGGCAGCTCCTCAGCAGCGCCCGCCCGTCACGGCGCCATTGCAGGAAGGGCCTGTTACCCTGGCTAAGGGCAGTATCATGCCCGCCCTCGTGCCTTTTCAATTCTGGAATGGGCTCATGGTCGTAGATGCGTACGTCAACGGGAAGGACCGGGAGAGTTTCGTGATTGACACGGGCCTGAACGCGGACGCAATTCGACCGGAGGATGGGACGCGTCTGCAGCTTGCCGACCTGAAGCGACCGGTGCGGGTCGATACGCTGCAGACGACGAGCGAGGCGCAGGAGGTCCGAATCCCGTCGCTGCGTATGGGCACGATGACCGTCGAGAACATGCCGGCGGCATCGATCGACATCGCGGCGCTCCTCTCCAATACGCCGCATCCGGATGCTCCGCCGGGCTGGCTTGGCTTCCCATTTCTGTCCGCGTTTCAGGTCACCATCGACTTCAGCTCCCATATTCTCGCGCTGAACCCGCCGAACACCCGGCTTCCCGTCGTGAAGGGAACGGTCGTTGTGCCGATCTCCTTGCGCGACGGTCGCATCTGGGCCAACGTGACCGCACCCGGCGCCGGGACCTTCTCCGCTCTGGTCAATACCGGAGCGGTCGGTACGCTCTTGCCCGGCGCCATCGCCGACAAGCTGAAGCTGAAGTCCGACAACTCCTCGGTGATCCACGTCAACGGAAAAGACGGCAAGGCGTTTTCGGCGACCGCGCCGCGGTTGCGCCTCGGCAAAGCCGAGCTCAAGGACGTGCCGGTCGTGTTTCTGGCCAAGGACGTGCCATCGGGATTCGATCGCAGCCTCGGCGTGCTCGGCATGGACTTCCTCAGCCACTTCAAGGTCACCATCAGCTACGCTCAGAAGAAGATGGCCCTGATTCCGCTCCCCCCGACGACAGGCTAGGCAGTCTGCATCGCCATTTCCAGCGGTGCTTTGGCGCTGTCGCGGATATAGGGGAAGATCGTTTCGGCGGCCTTTCGCTCTTCGCCCGCGATCTCTTCCGCCAGCGATGCCGTGGTGTGGTCGCCGAACGCCTGCGCATAGCCGGCCAGAGCGGTATACATCCCGATCTCCAGATGCTCGGTCGCGTACGCCTTGATCAGATCCATCGTGGTCTTCTCGAACGGATCGTGGCCGGCATGGGCTACGTCGCCGAGGCTGGCCATCAGGCTGTTGATAAATCCCTTGGTCCGGGACGGCGTCTGGCCGTAGTCGCTCAGGCGCTTCTCCAGGCGCTGGGCCTGGCTCTGGGTCACAGCCAGATGCTGCTGAAAGATGGCGCGGATATCGTTATCGGTGGCCTCCTTGATAAAGCCTTCCAGCATCTGAGTGATGCCTACCTCGGCAGCATGGGCGTCCTGTAGATAACGAATCAGTTGATCCTGCACAGTAACCATTTCCTTCCCTCCTCACAGAGTAGTTCCATCAGGAGACGGAAGGACAAAGAGGCGAAGTTCCGACGTTTCACAACTTTTACGCTCGCGCGCTTACATCCGCTTCTATCGTTTCGGTTCGATCTCTTCTTTTTCTGGCTCCTCTACACCGCGTTGCGCCAACTGCTCGCGGGCGCGGCGGATCGCCTTATGCAGCTCTTGCTCCAGCAAAGGCGGCGGCAGTCGTTTGGTGAAATACTCGGCGACGCGGATGTCGCCCCGGTCGAGCTGCAGCAGCTCGATCTGCTCGTGGCTTTTCTGGCTGCAAAGAATCAGGCCGATCGGCGGCTCATCGTTGGGCCGGCGCTCGTAGCGGTCGAGCCAGCGCAAGTACAGTTCCATCTGGCCTTTGTAGGCCGCGGTGAACTTATTCAGTTTTAGCTCGATGGCAATAAAGCGGCGCAGGTCCAGATGATAGAAGAGCAGGTCGAGATAGAAGTCCTCGTCGTCGATGGTCATGCGCTTCTGACGCGCCACGAAGGCAAATCCGGCCCCCAATTCCAGCAGGAAGGCTTCCATCTCACGGATAATGGCATTTTCTAAATCTTGCTCGCTATAGCCATCGTGCAGGCCGAGGAAATCCAGCAGATAGGGGTCCCGGAAGACGAGATCAGGCGTGAGTTGGTCTTCCTTGCGCAGGGCGTCTATCTCCGCCTGAATGACCTCCTCCGCCTTGCCGGAGAGCGTCGTGCGCTCATAGAGCATCCCACCGATCTTGGCCCGCAGCGTACGGACGCTCCATTTCTCCAGGCGACACATCTCCGCATAGAAATCCTGCTTGAGACGATCTTTTATGGGCAGCAGCAAGAGGATATGCGTCCAGCTCAATTGTCCAATCACTGATTGGACAATTTGAAGATCGGGAAACTCCTCCGCAAACTGCATCATGTAGAGGATGTTGGTTCGGCTAAAGCCGCGCCCAAACTCCTGGGTCAAATGCGCGGATAATGTTATAACAATCTGCTCGCCATACGGCGCGCGCTCTTCTCGAAGGATGTCCTTACGGATTCGGTCACCGATATGCCAGTGAAGCAGAGTCAGTTCCCGATTGACGGCGACCGCCATGCGCTCTCGCGCTTGTTCGATGAGTTGACGAATATCACCGAGCAGTCCCGTCACATCGGGCGGGGAAGCTTGCTTCTTGGGTGGTATGCGTTCAGGGGTTAGGGACACAGACGAACTCCTCTCCTCCAGGCAGCAGATCAGGGAAATATCGTCTTGGGTGGATCGTTGCTGGACTTTCCTGGCTTACGTTCGACTTTGTCGGCCTCTTCAATGATTTGGGCGGCTGCCTCATGAAGCTTTTTGCTATCGACAAAGGCGTTACCTTCCTCCGGCAGGACGATGAGTCGGAGCCTGCGTCCCCTAAACTCGTCGGCACGAGTGGAAAGCTCCTTCCATGTGCCCTCTATGATTTGCATCTGATCCCTTTTACCCTCTGACGACATATTCTCGCTCGTATGCTTTTCTCCCACCATAGGTGTCTTCAAGATGGAATCGGCAACTTACTTGATTGGAGGCGGGATCGATTGTTAGGACGTTGATAGACAACAGCCTACGTCTTAGCTTTGTCTCAATCATCCCAGTAGCGCTGCCAGCGCCATAGAGAGGAATCCCCTTCGGAGTGGCAGTTTGTCTCGGGATATGCTTGTGCCCATGAAGAACAGCACCAAAATCCCGAGATTCAACAAAATCCAGAAACTTCTCCGAGTGCTCAAAACAGACTGTTGGTTCATGAAACACCTTAAGAAATTTCGGTTTTAACCAAGATGACTCACCTGGGGATTAGGCAATAGGAGTTAAAACAATTTGCCACAAATGCTACACACTCCCAGATTGTGTGTTTGAGCAATCCCTGATCCGTGGCAGGTGTTACAGATTTGGTAACGATTACTATCATGTGCCCCATACCCATAACACTCTGGGCATCTATCATCTCCCGGTTCTCTACCGACTATGTTATGCCCTTCGTCACGAGTTGCGTAGCAGTTTTTACAGCGACAACCTTCCCATTCGTGTATATCACAACATCTCGTATCCATAGATATTGTATCCAGTGTCAAAGATTGACCAGGTTCACTTCGGCTTGACAGCCTTCTTCTTGGCCTTCTTCTCCGCCTCTAGCCGCTCGTCCAACTCCTTCTTCGGTACGGCGACGATACGGCGGGCGAAGTCTTCAAACCGCTTGAATTCTTCGGAGGGTTCCTGTTCCGGGTTAGGTTCTGGCATCATAGTGACTCCTTAGTCTCAGTACCTTGTATTATACACGGTGCTGAGAAAATGCGGAAGATTTCTGGTAAAATAGTGAAGGAGACTTGACTCCGAGCCAAGAATAAGACGGGCGGGTAGGAAACTACCCGCCCGTTCGGGAACGCTGCAACGCTCCCGATTTGCCACGCCCTGAGCGTCACTTCAGGGGTATGGCATGCCTGTACGCCACACAGAAGGCGATTACCTTACCGTTAGGCTTATACCTAATGTGCCGGTAATCGCAACGCATGACGCATCCGCATTTGGGACAGTACGCCCAAAATGTCAGAGGCATCGGAAGGGTCCTCCTTTCCGCCTAACTGCCGTGAGCGGCTTGTTGGCAATCCGGGTCTGTTAGAGCAGACCCGTGCCCGTCAAACAGGCCGCTCTTTTCTATTCCGGCTTGCCTTTTCCGCTCTTGAAGCGGCAGCGTTGCGGTCAGGATTCGGTTGCGCGTCCCTATCGGTAGACCTACGACTGCAGGTCTATATCTTCTGGTTCACCTATGAAGTCTTCTGTGTAGTCATCGGGATTATCCTCGTCGAATTTATAATGGTCAGGATTGTAGTTTGGCTCGTCATCTTGGGCTGAGGTACTGTTACGTTGGTCCAGAAGATATTGGCGTCCTTTCTCCGTCAGAGTCATATAGCCACTCTGAATGTTGACTAAATCGGACCTCTGGCGGGTCATAATCTGAAGCACACGTATAGCGTTCTCCCGATTGGAAGCCCCGCTTCTCCATCCCAATTTAAGAACGACGGGATAGAGTTGCTGCATTCGCACACCTCTTTCCGGCAGTTCTCCTTTAGCTTCGAGGTATCGCAATGCCCGGACTACGTAATCGTAAGTCCGCTCGCCGGGCGGTGGGTTCGTACGACTCGGTAGCGTTTGCCTACGAGATGTTTTCCCTGCTACCTTTGGAGGTGTTTCGGAAACAACCTCCTCAATACCAGGGGAGATGTCTTCTGATTTCAGTGGATTTGGGGACTTTTCATTCTCCTCCTTTTCGGCTATAATAGGCGGAAATTGGGGAGCAGACACCCACCAGAGAAGGAGACTATTGAGATAGTCGGTAAGCTGTCTTAAATCGTCTCGTGTAACGATTTTTACAGGCCGTCCATCAATTATTACTTCGACATCCAGGCCGATTTTCATGGCGCACGCTCCTATTTGCTGCCAGACTCTTGACAGAGTCGAGCCTGCTTGTGTATAATAACTTAACACAAGTTAATAGAGGTGGTGAGGGGTCAGGGTCTTGCACCCTGTCGGGACGGGGAGAACCGTCCTTAATGCACCTACCGCGCACCCCTCCCATACCGAGCAGGGACATTCACTTCAGACCGTCGCCAAACGCTTAGGTGAATGCCCTGCTTTCTATTGTCAGGGATAGGATACTCCAAACGACCGGCATTGTCAATAGGTCCCGAACCCGAATCGACAATTATTTTTGTGAACCCTTTCACCTCTGCCGGTAGCGACATATCAAAGGGCGGTCCCTATCTCTAGGGACCGCCCTTTGATTCGGGGTTCGGGTTATTGCTTCGGGACTAGGTTCTGCAAATGGTTGGTCGTTAACTGCTCGTAGGTCAGTCGTCTACCTATAACCTGAGAAGCAAGCAGGGTAAATCTCTCAGCGTCCGTCTGCTTCCGGGTATTGTACCGGAAGTCTTCTTCCGCTAAGTATCGGTGCGTATGCTGAGGGGAAAACTGAACGTATGTGCCATGATACCCGCGCTTGAGAAGGTTCCAGTACCCTTCCATGCCGTTCGTGCTGTATTCGCCGTTCGCGCCGCTTACGTACTGCCCCTTCTTGTGGTCAACGATACCATGCTCGTAAGCAGCAGATAGCCCGTTGTAGCCCTTCCAGCTATCGGTACAGATGGTAGAACCGGCCCCAACGTTCTTGACGATCTGGCTTTGCAGGGTGTCGGCGGTCGTATCGGGTACTACCATCGTCCTAACGTCTCCGTCTCGCTGCCGAAGACCGAAAACCGTTACCTTCGGGAACCCCTTCGCTCTCTGCTCCCGGCGCTTGTCGGCGTGCATAGTACGACTCTTCTGTCCGATCACGGTTTCATCGGCTTCTACGGTGCCCTTCATCTTCTCAAAGGTTCCGGTCTTCATGGCTTCGCGGATACGGTGCAGCATGTACCACGCCGTTTGCTGAGAGACGCCGATAGCCCGCTTTATCTCGTAGGAAGAGACGCCGTTCTTTGAATTACCGAGTATCCAGAGGGTAATCAGCCATTTACCGAGGTCTATAGAGGAGTCCTCGAAGATCGTTCCGACCTTCGCGCTAAACTGCTTCCTGCAATCCAGGCATTTCCATATTCGGCGGGTAGAGAGGAAGGAAACCTTCTGGCAGCCGCAGATCGGGCAGGTTACGCCGTGGGGCCAACGGAGGTTTTTGAAGAACTCAAGGCTAACATCCCGGTCGGAGAAGTAAGTCACCGCGTCTACAAGGGTTTTTGGGAAAGAGTTCGTATCCATGTCTAAGTGACCGCCTGAGAGTAGGATTAGTTGCGTCTTACACTAACAATACTCCGCTCGGTTGCTTAGAACCGGAAGCAGATATGGAAATAATTTCAAATTTTTTCTGCCTGCGTGTTAAAATGCGGTCAGGTGAGTCTTCTTGGTTAAAACCGAAATCTCTGATACCACACTCCGCACGGACCTGATCGTCAAGGCGCGCTTGTACGCCCGCGCAGGTATCCCCGAATACTGGGTGCTCGACCTCAACGCCCGCCAGCTCCATATTCATCGCGAGCCTGCCGACGGAGAGTACACCGTAGTCACCATCCATGCGGAAAACGAAACCGTCGCCTTTGCTTCCCGTCACGACGCGCCCATCGCCCTGGCCGACCTACTCCCACCTGTCTCCGCCTGATTTTTTCGCATCGCAATAGAAAAGGGTGGTGGAATGGATAGAGGTGATGTCTATCGCATCATCGTAAAACGTATCCTGCAAGAAGTGGCTGACATCACGCCCTCGAATGAAAACATTTGTACAGAGTTCGCTGTCGCCTGAAAATTGACTTAATGCCACACTTCTGGCATATCGAGTTGCTCGGAATCCTCCGTGAGACCATTTATGAGTTCAGGAATATCGTTTCCTCGCCGAATACAGAAGTCGTGAACGGTCTGAGCCGCCTTTTTGAGGCTCTGGGCCTTCTCGGCCATAAGCGCGTTCACCATGACCCACACCAACCCGGCAGGCAAGTCCTCGGAATAGTCAGGCGTGATGAGCCCATATTCGGATTGAGCCTGCCGAAGCACTCGTGCCAGAAATTTATTATGATTTGCATCCGCCATAATTCCTCCCGATCACTATCCTGTGCGCCTTACAACAAATACCAATGACCGTTAATTGCCGTTGAGGTGACGGTGGAGGAATTGGAAGGTGCCGACACCGTGGATGGCGTGTGGGCCGTTGAAGAATTCGATCTCGGTGCGATCACCGAGGCCGAGCAGGTCGTAGCGGCGGCGTGTCTTGGCGAACTCGTAGGCGACCCACTCGTCGGGGGCGACGCCATCGTCGTGGCCGCGCTCTACCATGAACGGACGCGGGAAGATCAGTCCGCTCATCTCCGCATAGTTGAAGGTGTTGCCCAGGTCGAACTCCATCATGTCGTACTCCGGAAGGAGCAGATAGCTGTACGGGCTGCGCATGGAGGCGTTCTTCCAGATCCACTCGTTGTAGTTCGCCGAGCAGATGGAGAGGCAGTAGCGGTCCAGCAGGGCGGGCACGCGCATGGCGGTCTTGCCGCCGTAGCTGATGCCGTAGAAGCCGATGCGCTGCGGGTCCACAAACGGCAGCGTGGTAAGCCAGTCTAACGTCCGCTCGTGCTGGCGGACGATAAAGGAGAAGAGGGTCAGGTGGAGCGGCTGCGCTTTGCGCAGGAGCACGCGGAACCGGTCTTCGCCGATATAGGGGTTCTGCGGCGCGTAAGTGACGAAGCCCTGCTCCGCCAGCTTAACCGCAAACTGGTGGTAGCCCGGATCGTTCACGTCCGGGTCGGCGACATCCTGCGACCGGCCTTCCAGACCGTGCTGGCAGACCACCACGGCGCGCTGCTCGCCGGGCCGGATGTCTTTTGGAACGAGCAGGGTCCCGTAGGCGAAGACGTCCGGATAGACATCCAGCACGACCTCGTAGCCGTGCAGTTTCGGCGTCTCGTAGACCAGCCGGGAGCGGGGATTGAGAGTTAAGGTGGGAGACGGCAGGCGACCGACGATCTCGTCCCAGAAGTAGTCGCGGTACCACCGGCAGCTTGCCTGCCAGGTGTCCGCGCTGGTCGCGTCCGCTTTAGACCAGAACGCTTCCCGGCGATAGGGCGATTCGCGGATCAGATACTCGATATGGCCCGCGATCTGATCGATCTGGCGCTTCCGCCGCGCCTCGGCATCGAAACCAGGGCGGACACTCTTCGGCGGTCTCCCCGGAGCGGCCAGGGGCCTCGGGCTGCCGAGCGCGCTTAAGAAGGCGGACAGCGTCGCGTCCGTTCCCGGCGGGCCGTCGCCATGACCGCTTTTCACGAGAGTAAACGGGGCGACGGGATGCAGCCCCTCCACCAGATGGCAGGCTCGCACGTATTCGGACTCGACGGCTGCCAGCGGCGGCGTGGTCAGAACACCCGGCGCCGCCGTATCGCTGTGGCCGGGTGAAGGAGACGGCGGACCGGCGACCTCGGGATGGCGGCACGCCTCGATCACCAGGGCGCGCGGCGCGATCAGACCGGCGATCTCGGCGTCCCCGAACTCCGCCAGCATCCCGAAAACGTTGCGATAGATCGGCTCCCGCCAGAGAGGCTCCCGCGGCTGAAAATACCCACAGACCGCCGCGGCGTCGATGCGCGGATCGATAGCCGCCGCGTAAAAGGCGATCAGGCCGCCCTCCCCATAGCCTATGACCCCGATCGAGGAGATTGGCGATTGGCTTGCTGCAGCGCGGCGGGTGGCAAACCAGTCCACGGCGGCCAGGACCTTCTGCACCTCGTAGCCGAGGATGTGCCGGCCCATCTCGTAGGCGGCGCGGTAGAGGAACTCGCGGTGCGGCTGGTTGGTCAAATGGACTTCGAGGATGCCGGAATAAGTGTCCCGGCGGTCGATCAAGACCGGCACGAGGACACGGCAGCCATTCTCCGCCAGCCGTCGCGCAAACTGCGATTCGAGCGGCACGCCGGGCGCCATCCCGACCAGCATCTCCGGCGTCTGGTCGCAGTCCGGCAGCGCCACCACATCGGCCAGCGGCGCGCGGTCGGGCTGGAGCAGCAGCCCCTCCCCTTCCACGCCGCGCAGCACGCTCCAGCGGACGGCATAGACCTTATAGCTCGCTCCCGCGCCTGCTGCTGCCTCCGGTCTGCCGCTCTCCAGGACCGGAGCCTCCATCCGCATCGCCGCCGGCTCCCGCGCGTCCACCACGCCCAGCATCTTGCGGAATCGCGCCCGGTTCGGCTCGATGGACCGGGCGTAAGCCTCCGGCGAAGCGAGATCGCGCTGCCAGCGTGCCTCTCGCCGGTCGGCGCACCGGTCGATCTCGCGCATGAGGAAGCGGTCGATTCCCGCGACCATCTGCGCCGCCAGATCGCCCTGCAGGGTAAGCGGCTCGGTCCCCGGCAAGGGTTCCTCCATGTCGGTCCCTCCTAATCGCCGCGCAAAAGCGCCTGCGCCAGGATCTTCTCGGCGACTTCCATCGTTTTGACCGCATCGGAGAAGTTCGAGCCGGGCTGCGTGCCGGTCTTGACGGCGTCGATGAACTCGCGGTTCTTGGCCTGGAACCCGCCGAAGACGAAAAACTCGTCGCTGCCGGCCACTTCGCGGGTATCGTAGGTCACGCCGCGCGTATCGCCGTCGGCGTAGAGCGTGCCCAGGTTCTCGTGCTCGGCCTCGGCGCAGATGCCCGGCGCGTGCATCTGCACCCGGAAGGTGCGGCGTCCGCTGGTCCAGCTATTGAGCATGACTCCCGTCGCGCCGTTGTCGAAGCGCAGGAGGGTGGCGATGAAGTTGATGTCGGGCACGATCACGCGCCGCGTCACGCTCTCGAGGGCGACCACCTCGCCGCCGCACATCCAGCGCAGCGTGTCGATGGCGTGGACGCCGTCGTCCATCATATGGTCGCGCGCCGCGAGGTAGGGGTCGATGTTGCACTTGTAGAACTCGCAGACGGCGTGGGTGATCGGCCCGCGCTTCAGGCACTCCTCGCGCAGCCGCACGACCATCGGGCACGACCGGCGCTGAAAGCTCACCTGCGTGATGCAGCCCTTTTTCTCCGCCGTATGCGCCAGGGCGCGGGCCTGATGGATCGTGATGCCCATCGGCTTCTCGATATAGAGGTTTAAGCCTCGCTCCAGGCAGTCCATCCAGAGTGGGTACATCACGTCCGGGTTGCCGATGACGTAGACGGCATCGGGCGCGACCTCCTCGATCATCTGCCGGTAGTCCGTGTAGCGCCGCGCGATGCCGTACTTATCCGCCGTCGTGTTCAGCCGGTTGGTGTCCAGGTCGCAGATGGCGGCGATCTCGACATCCTCGAAGGAGGCGAGCGAGGGGTAATGGACCGAATTCGCCATCCCTCCCGCGCCGATCATGCCCACGCGCACTTTGTTCATACCTCACCCCTTACTGGGCCGTGAACGACCCGTCTAGCAGGCGGCTACGCCCCCGCTCCTGCGTCGCTGCCCTGCCGGGCGGACCTCACCCCTGTCCAATCGCCATCGGTGCGGGGTAACGGCCCCCCACCCTTCCCCTCCGCTTACGAAGGAGAGCGGGCGTTTTGGCGATAGGTTTGCACCTTGACCATTGGCTATTTCCGGCACTATGCGAACAGGGACTTCGCGAAGGCGATGTCTTCGGCGATCAGGCGATCGACCGATTCTTCGTCGGTGTATTCCGCCGTAAGGCAGACGACTCCGCTGTAGTCGCGCCGCTGTAGCTCCGCCGCGACGCGCGGCCAGGAGGCCAATCCCTGCCGCCCGCTGGTCCAGTAGGGCTGCCAGGCCGCGACCTCCGCTTCCGGCCCGTTCGTGCGCTGCCAGAAAGCGTTTTTGAGGTTCACCATGCACAGATAGGACCAGACGATGTCAATGGCTAGCTCCGGCTCTTCGCCGTCGAGCGCGTTGTGGGCGGCGTCCCAGACGGCGGCGACCTGCTTGGGATCGTACTTCTCGATCAGATGGCGCAGGCCCATGGCGTTGCTGACGCTCTGGCCGCAGTGGTTCTGAATGCCGAGAGTCACGCCGTATTTGGCCAGTAGCGGCACGAGCGCGTCGTATTCGCGCTGCAGGGCCGCCTCGGCTGCCATATAGCCTTCCGGCCCGATGTCCCACACGCAGATGCGGATGATCGGAATCCCCAGGTTCGCGCAGGCGGCCATTGTCGGCTCGTCCGTCGGCCCGGCGACGCTCTCGATCTTGAGGCCGTGATCGGCCAGCATCTTGACCGCGACCGGCAGGTCCCTGCCCACGTTCTCCGGCGTCACCTGAAAACCGGGCCGCACCGGCAACTCGACGCCGTCAAAGCCCAGCGCGGCGACCTTGCGCGCTAGCTCCGGCAGCGGCAGCGTCTTCCACGGCTTGGTGAACACGGAAAACCTTACCTTCGTCTGGCTCATTCCCTCTCTCCCCTCCTCTACGATGGGCCGGAGGCTTCGGCCCAGTTCTAAATCATCTGATGGCCTTAGCTTCACCGGGCCGCCTTTTCTCTCCTTCCGGAAACCAGGCGCTGACGATGGGATTCCATATATGGCCTGAATTCCTGCCCCCTTTTTCTCGCCCCCTTTGGGTATCCAGCGCGCGGCAAGGCCCTCCCTGGTTTGGAAGCAACGCAGGAGGCAAAAGAAAAAAGGCCGAACAGGGCGTTCGGCCAAAAAACAGGAAGTGGGTCCGAGGAGATTGTCTTACGGATCTAATTCTAATCCAGTTATATTAAGAATGTATTAGCGTCCTGTTAAATTTTCGCGTTAGAATTCGCTTGTCGGGGCCAGAGGAGCGTTCACGGCCCGGTAAGGTAGTCGGAGCGGGCTTCGCGGGCGAGGGTGCGCCGGTAGCGGGCCAGTCGGAGGACTTCCTGAACATCCGGGGGCTGAGGCAGGGTGGTCAGGTCGGCAGTGATCCGGGCATTGACGCGGCCGTAGCCCATCGGCAAGGAGAGAAACCCTGCCGCCGCAAGGATTTCCTGGAACTCGGCCAGCGCGCCGCGCAGTTGTCGCAGGTTGGTCGGGCGCGCCAGCGGCAGATAGGTACGCGTCCAGGTCTCGATCTCCGCCAGCCACCAGCTATCCCCCACGCGCCGATGCACGAAGCGATAATAGATCGCCGCCTGCCACAGCCGGGGCTGGCAGGCAAAGGCCTCCTGTCCAAAGACCGGCAGGCCGAAAAAGGGCGTCAGCGTCTCTTCCGAGACCCGGAACCGCTGCACCAGCCATTCCCAAAGCCAGGCTTCGGAGGAAAAAGCGCGGACCGGGGACTGGGGATTAGGGACTGGGGAAGAGGAATGGAAAGTGGGCGCGTTGGGGTGGGCGGCATCCGGCCAGGAAAGCAGCGGCCAGGGAAAGTCCAGCGCCAGCAGCGGCTTGCCGGGGAGACGGCCGGAGGGACGGAGGGCCTGACTCTCCGGATCCGGGCGGAAGCGGGCTAAGGTCTCTGCCGGCAGTCGCTCGCCAACGGCATCCAGGAACAGCAGGGGCGCGCCATCCCAGAGCAGGGCGCGCTCCAGCTCGGCCGTGCGCAGGACCACGGAAGCGTTGCCTCTCTTTTTTTCCGCAGAGGGCGTTTCGCGGATGAGACGCGAGCCGCCCAGCAGCCATAAGTCCTCGATGCCTGCCTCCCGATAGAGCCGGTGCCGCCGGCGCCATTCGCGGGCCGAGAGGTCGGCGCACTGGTATTCGAGGGCTACCCGACGAGGCTTGCGGCCTCCGGTAGATAGGATCGCCAGAACGTCGGCACGCTGGTTGGTTTCCGGAATGGTCGCCTCGACGACGATCTCCGCCTCCGGCAGCCGCTCTCGGAGCCAGCGCGCGATCAGCAGCTTACCCGCGCGATGCTCCTCGGTCTCCGGCTCGGTTTGCGGCAGGGTACAAACAGCGCCCGGCAGATGGGCGAAGTGGTGGGCGCGCACCGTCCCGGCGTGCAGCACGACCGGCGCGCCGCAGCCCGGACAGGTCAAGGCGCGGGCGTCGGACAGGCGGCGCAGCTCTTCCGGCGTCTCCCGTCCGATCGTGACGCGCCGCTCGCCGTGGCAGGCCGAGAGTAAGTTCTGACGGTTCGAGGCGCTGCCGCTCATCGCCTGGCTCCCAGATCCAGGGCGTAGAGCGTGTGGTCGTTCGCCGCAAACAGCTTCGTGCCGTGCCGCTGCGCCAGGGCTGCGAACGCGACCGGCTCGGTGTCCATGCGCCTGCGGCAGTTGTAGCTGTGGGCGCAGTAGTCCGGAAAGGTAGTCTTCAGGACCAGATAGCTCACGCCGAGCCGGCGCAGATCGGCATCCAGATGCTCCGGGGAGTCGTAGTGGATCGAATCCTGGAGCCAGTAGTCGGGCAGGAGGGTGTCCGCGCGGTAGTAGGCGAGATTGTATTCGAAGGTGCCGACGAGGATGCGGGCGTTGGCCGGCAGATGGGCGTTGGCATATTCAGTGACGGCATAGTCGGGCATCTGTGCGCGCAGATAGGCTTCGCGTGATACCCGGCCCGTCGCGACGGCGATGGCTTCCGGCAAGGTAGGCTCCTTAGCATGGAAGCTCAGGATCGCGGCGAGAACCGCCGTTACCGTGCAGAGCGCTGGCCCCACGCGCCGCTCGGCGTTGCGGAAGAGGGTCGCCAGGCAGGCCATCGTCGCCGGGAGCACCGGCATGAGGTAGCGCGGGCTGAGAAAGCTGCCGATGCAGATGCAGGCCAGGAAGGTCGCTGCCGCCGCCGCCGGGATCGCCGCCGCCGAGCGGCGCGTCGCGCGCAGGATGAGCAGGCCCAGCAGCAGCCCGGTGGCCGCCAGCAACCCGTGCGTGATCTGCAGCACGGCCGGGGTCGGCGGCAGGCCCGGCGGCGTGTTGAACATCAGGTGGCCGAACTCGAACCGGCGCCAGCCTGCCACCGACCACTCGATTCCGGGAAAGAGGCCGGGGAACATGGGATAGAACGGATCGCCGGTCAGGACCCAGGTGCGCAGATACCAGGGGGCGGCCACGCAGGCGGCCAGGAATCCGTACTGCAAGGCGCATAGCAAGAAGTCCCGGCAGCCCTCCCTACGATCGGTCAGGGCGCGCACGAACGTGAAGGCGATCAGGACCCAGAGGCCGGTGATTTTGGTGGCTACGGTCAGGCCGGTGAAGAGGGCCGAAAGCCGGTTCCAGGTCCCTTCCTGCTCTCCGGACACGGTGCTGCGATGCAGGGTAAAGAGCGCCAGGGTCGCAAACGCCGTCTGTCCCACGTCCGCCATGGCCAGGGTCATCTGATGCCAGAAGCCGCCGTAGGAAGCGCCATCGACGATCAGCAGCAGGCAGATAGCAGCGACGCCCGCGAACGGCCCGGCGAGACGGCGAGCGAAGAGGAAGAGCGTGGCGAGCGTCACGAGACCGAAGAGGTAGGGCACGATGGCGACCGGCGAGGCGGAAGAGAAGGCCAGCAGCAGCGTGAACAGCATCTCGACGCCGAGCGGCCAGTTGGTCTGCGTGAGGGTAGGCAGGTAGCGGAAATGGCCCGCCTGCAGGAAGCGGAACGCGACGGTGAGATGGTAGGAGACGGCATCGCCGTAGGAGGGTGGGGCGAGGGCGCGCACGTAGAGCGAGGCGAGCAGCAAGGCCAGTCCGGCGATCAGGGCGCGCTGCCACCCGTGCGGCGCGCGGAGGCTCTTCAGGTACTGTCCGCTCTCTATGAGCACGGGGCGCATGTCCGGCAGCAGCAGCGCCGCCAGCGCGGCGCACGCCCAGCGGAAGACGACCGGATGCCCGATGTTAAGGGCGAAGAGACCGAACGGCAGGAACTGCAGCGCGCCCAGGCCCAGGCCCATCTGCAGCGTGCTGCGCTCTGCGGGGTCCACGACCCCCAGACGCAGCCAGCGCAGTAGGCGGCGGCCCAGCGCGCCGGCCAGCAATGCCAGCGCGAATATCTCCAGGGTGCCCAATATCAGCGGAGGCATTCTTCTTTGTGTCTGGCTCCTTACAGGCCCAATGTTTCCTGATATACGCGCTCGGTGCTGGCGGCCATCGCCTGGATGCTGAAACATTCGGCCTGGCGCTTTTGGCCCGCATCGCCCATGCGCTGGCGCAGGCCGGGATCGCGCGCCAGCCGGTTCAAGGCTTCCGTCAGCGCCGGGACATCGTGTTTGGCGACCAGAAGGCCGGTCTCGTCCTGCGCGATCAGCTCGGCATTGCCGCCGGAGCGGGTGGCGACCAGCGGCTTGCCGAGCGACATAGCCTCCATGATGGAGAGGCTGCACGCCTCCTCCCACAGAGAGGGCTGCACGACGACGTCGAGCGCGGCGATGACCGCATCGCTGTCCAGCCGCCAACCGAGAAAGTGGACTCGGTCTGCCAGGCCGTGGGCCGTCCTATAAGCGCGTAATGACGCTTCTTCCGGCCCCCGGCCCACCACCAGGCAGACGGCTTTACGGTCCACATCGCGCATCGCTTCCAGCAAAAACCGCTGGCCCTTCTCCCGCGCCAGCCGCGCCACAATGCCGATCAGTACGGCATCCGCCGGCAAGCCCAGCTCTTCGCGAAGGGGCGCCGGGGCGCCGGCCTGCTCTCGCACAGGAACGCCGCCGTGAACCGTCGCGACCTGCGATTCCGGCAGGCCGCCGGACAGCAGCGCATTGCGCACGGCGTCGGAGACGGCGATGATCTTAGGATAGAGCATCCCGCCATACACCCGGCGCTTGAATCCGTTCCAGGGCTTGACGATGTAGCGGGTCAGCACGCGGCCCTGCTGATGGACCAGACGCGCGGCCGTCGCCGGAACGACGTAGTCGGGAGAGAAATGGGTGTTGACGATGTCGTATTGGCCGTTGCGCAGGACGCGCATGTAGGGTCCGAGCGCCGACCAGTCCCGTTGCTTGCGCAATCGCAGGGGAATCGTCTCGAGCCCCTGAGCCTGCGCTTGCTGCCAGATCCACGTATCGCACCCGGCGGCGATATGCACCTCATGACCACGCTCGCGCAGCCCGCACGCCAGGTGCAGGACCGATTTCTCGATCCCCCCACTTCCGAACAGAGCGCTGGCTACCTGCAGGATTTTCAAATCTCAACTGGCCCCCACCCCCGACCCCTCCCCCAATTTTAGGGGAGGGGAGATTCTATTGCTCTCTTGTGCCTCTGCCTAAAGCCGTTCCAGCCTGCAAGCATAAGGCACCGTGTAGGGGCGCTGCTTGCTGCGCCCTGACGCCCCTACATTAAATCTCCCCCTCTGCTTACGAAGGAGAGGCAGGGCCGCTAGGCCCGTGGTGAGTGAGGTGAGGTCTCTCTCCCTCGCTCCTAGTCGAAGAAGCAAACTCACATCCGCTTAATATCCGCCCGTGAGGGCGGTTCTCCGCGAGGCAGGCGCAAGCGCCGCTCGCTTCGTGTGGCGGCGTAGCCGCCCCCTAGACGGGTCGTTCACGGCCCGGCTAAAACCGCTCGGTAGGGAATGAGGGGTTGATTGACGCCGGACAGAGGACGCGCTATAATAAGTGTTGCTTCCAAGAGAGTCCGGCGCGGGCGTAATCCAATGGCAGAGATAGTGGTCTTAAAAACCACACAGTGTGAGTTCGAGTCTCACCGCCCGCATCACGACGCTTCCGGATAGGAGCCGAGGATACGCACGAAGAGCGAGTGCTCCTTTAAGAGATTGATCGCCTTCGTCACCGGCGTGTCCCGCACGTGGCCCTGCATGTCGATGTAGAAGAGATACTGCCAGGCCGCCGCTTTGGTCGGGCGGGATTCGATCATCGTCAGGTTCACGTCGTACTTCTCGAAAGCGTTAAGCGCATGGACGAGCTCGCCGGCGCGATTGTGGACCGTGAACATCACCGAGGTCTTGTCGCGGCCTGTCGGTTCCGGCTCGTTGTACCCCAGCACCAGGAAGCGGGTGCGGTTGGTAGGATCGTCCTCGATATGCTCGCAGAGGATGGGCAGGTCGTAGCGCTCCGCCGCCAGGGACGTGGCGATGGCCGCGCCTTCTGCATCCTGCGCCGCCATCTCCGCCGCCTTCGCCGTGCTGGACGCCTCGATCTCCTCGACGTTGGACAGATGGTTCCTGAGCCACCGGCGGCACTGTGCCAGCGGCTGGAAGTGCGAGTAGAGCCGCTTCACCTGCGCCAGCGATTCACAGCGTGTCAGCAGGTTGTGCAGGACCGGCTGGTAGATCTCCGATACCACCCGCAAATTCGAATTGATGAAGTTATCCAGCGTCTCCGGCACCGCGCCCGCCCAGGAGTTCTCGACCGGCACGACGCCATAATCGCAGTGGTTGCGCTCGACTTCGGCGAACACATCGGTGATGCTGTCGAGGGCCTGGAACTCCGAAGAGTTGCCGAACTTAGCGATCCCGGCCAGATGGCTGAAGGTGCCTTCCGGCCCCAGCACCGCCACCGAGAGCGGCTTTTCGAGCGCGCGGCAGGCCGAGATGACCTCCCGGTAGATCGCGCGCACGGCAGACGCATCCAGGGGGCCGGCGTTTAAAGAAAGCAGGCGCTTGAATACCACATGCTCGCGTTCCGGGGTAAAATAGTGGGAACGGGCACTGGATTTGGCGTGTCCTATCTGCTGCGCCAACTGCGCGCGACGATTCAGCAGTTGGAGCACCTGTTCGTCGATCTGATCGATCTCTTTTCGCCATTCCGGCAGACTCATACGTGCGGCCTATCCTCTCGCTGATCAGGTTGGCATCTATTCCCGGCGCAGAAGCCTTTTTCCTGCTCCGTGTCACGCACCCAGGCCGGGATGAGTGATTTTATGATACCTCTTGTTTAGAGGAGAGAGAAGGCATTTAGACCATGGCTCGTGGCAGTTGGCTGCGACGGCATACGCGCAACGGCGCTGCCGAGAAAACCGTCCCCGACGGAATGTGGAGCAAATGCCCGCATTGCGCCGAGATCATGTTCGCGCGCGATGTGGAGCGCAACCTGTCCGTCTGCCCCAAGTGCGACTATCACCATCGCCTGTCCGCCACGGAGCGGCTGGCGCTGACGGTGGACGAGGGCAGCTTCGAGGAGATGGACGCGCACCTTGCCTCCTGTGATCCGCTCTCGTTTCCGGACTATACCGAAAAGCTGGAGCGGGACCGCGCCCGCACCGGCCTGGAGGAGGGACTGATCACCGGTCGGGCGCGCATCGAAGGGCAGGCCATCGTGATCGGCATCGCCGACTTTGGCTTTATGGGCGGCTCGATGGGCAGTGTGGTCGGGGAGAAGCTGGCGCGGGCCATGGAGACCGGAGAGAAGGAGCGCCTGCCGGTCGTGCTATTCACGGCCTCGGGTGGGGCGCGGATGCAGGAGGGCTTGATCTCCCTGATGCAGATGGCCAAGACCAGCGCCGCTGTCGCCCGCCTGGACCGGGCCGCCGTGCCCTATATCGTCGTGCTCACGCACCCCACCACCGGCGGCGTCTATGCCTCCTTCGCCTCCCTGGGCGACATCATCCTGGCGGAGCCGGGCGCCACGATCGCCTTTGCCGGACGGCGCGTAGGTAACCAGGATATGGGCATCAAGCTGCCGGACGATTTCCAGACGTCCGAGTTCCAGTTCCGTTCCGGCATGATCGACCGAGTCGTGCCGCGCAAAGAGATGCGCCCCACGCTAGGCAAGCTCCTGGCATTCTTTGCGGAGGATAGGACCAATGCTCAACAACCCGCTTGACTTCGAAAAGCCGATCGCCGAGCTGGATGCGCTGATCGCCGAGCTCAAGCGGATCGGACACGATCCGGAAGCGCGGGCGGACGCCAAGGCGCGTGGTATCGACGTCCAGCAGGAGATCGCCAAGGTCGAGGCTCTGCGCGAAGAGAAGATGCGCCAGATCTTCGCCAATCTTTCGCCGTGGAATGAGGTGCAGATGGCACGCCATAAGGATCGGCCCTACACGCTCGACTATATCCGGCTTCTCTTCGACGATTTCCTGGAGCTGCACGGCGACCGCACCAACGCCGACGACCCGGCTCTTATCGGAGGGCTGGCCCGCTTCCTGGGCGAGTCGGTGGTGGTGCTGGGGCACCAGAAAGGCCGGGACCTGAAGGAGCGGCAGCGGCGCAACTTCGGGAGCGCCCGCCCCGCCGGGTACCGGAAGGCGCTCCGCCTGATGAAGATGGCGGAGAAGTTCAACAAGCCCCTGATCGTTTTCGTGGACACCCCGGCCGCTGCGCCCGACCTTATGGCCGAGGAAGAGGGGATCAGCCGCACGATCGCCGTGTGCCTGCAGGAGATGGCCCTGCTGCGCGTTCCGATCGTGGCGGCCGTCATCGGCGAAGGGGGCAGCGGGGGCGCCGTGGGCATTGCGGTGGGCGACCGGGTGCTGATGCTGGAGCATGCCATCTATTCGGTCATTCCGCCGGAGGGCTGCGCGGCTATCCTCTGGAACGACCGGAACCGCGCGCCGGAGGCGGCGGAAACGCTGAAGCTGACAGCCCGGCACGCGTTCGATCTGGGACTGGTGGATGAGGTGCTGGCGGAGCCGCTGGGCGGCGCGCATCACGATGTGGCGGGTATGGCGGCGACGCTCAAACAGGCTATCGCCCGGCATCTTTCGGCGTTGGGGAAACTCTCGCCGGACGAGCTGGTACAGGCACGCTACCGTAAGTTTCGGCAGATGGGAAAATGGGAAGAGACGCAAAAAGCGGTGGGGGTGATCGGCCCTTCGGGCCGGGTGAGTGGGTGAGCAAAGCCCCTCACAGAGTACGGGGAGTCCAATCCGCCAAAGGACTCCCCGTGTCGTGTCGTCCCCGCTTGTGACGTCAGCGCCCCCAGCGTCACTTGCGTGAACTCCACGTCTTTAAACTCTCTTATGTCAGGCGGGATTGCCAGGAACCCGATCCGGCTCTAAGAAGAGCGATGTACCGGCCGATTCTGGCCAGTTCGGCATATCGCCGCTTTCGTTTCCCGCACGCTATTCAAAACGCGTGCGGTGTTTTTTTGTGACAGCAGTCCCTATGACAAATTTTGTCCTGTGGAGATGGTTATTATTCGGCGGTTTCGCGGTCAGAAGAGAGGGTGAGAGGCGCTGAAAATAAGAGGAGAGAGGAAGGCCAGAACCTTCCTCTCTCCTCATTGTATCTGGTCGCCAAAGAGGCGGCGGCTCCTATGGATAAGGCGGCGCGGTCTGTGCGCCATTGTCCATAGGGATAAAGGTTCCTGGAATGACGCCGGCGCGCTCGTCCCGGATCTGATCTACCAGCGGACGCGGCGCCAGGAAAGGCAGCAGCAGCGCGCCCAGCACGAAGGGACCCAGAACCGTCTCCATCCCATCGACGACGAAATCCGGCACGGCCAGAAACGGCAGCAGGAGCGTGAGGAGACCCTCCAGCGGGATTTCCAGGGAGACGAGCAATGCCGTGAGGAGGCCGCCGAGGATCAGCGCGAGCAGTTTCCCACCCAGGGGTATGCGCCGGTCCCGAAACAGGGCGAAGCCGAACCGCACGTCCAGCAGGCCGCCTCCGCGCGCATGCGATGCGACCGCGCGATGGACCACCCGCTTTCCGAAGAGATGCATCAATAGATTCAACATAAGGGACGAACTCCTTCCACCATCCACTACGGTCTCACAGCGCCTCCGGTTTCGCCACTCTCCACAAATACAAACGCCCTCCTGACTTTTTTGGTCAGGAGGGCGTCTATTCTTTTAGGCCACAGAGACTCTACAGCAGCATCCTCAGGGACATCTCCTGCGAGCTTCTCCGTGCGGTACTTCGACGAGGCTGAAATTATGAGCGCAGTTATCGTCGCGCCAGGCGTTTCGCGTTCCGGTTTTCTGGCGGGGGATTCCAGGTTACCTCTCCGTCAGGGAATCGCGACGGGGTTTCCCTCGTCTCAGTACCTAACCTCGAATTCCGAGTCCGGTGGCGTCATCGCTCCTCTCCTTTCGTCCGTGCAGCCCACGAGGGGCAGGTTTTCCAGCGTTTCTGTCTCGTGGCGCACCTCCTAAGAGGGTTTTGATTATCCGTCGCGCCGCGGCATCAACTGTATCTACGACGGATCGGGTCATTAGACGCTTCCCTTTTGTTCACCCATAAGTATACGCCCCACCCCGATTTAAGTCAACCCATAAAACCGATTTTAGCCTAGTCCTTTAGTAAGGTGTAAAATGTATACTAATCTCTTTCTACGTTCTTTCCGATACCCGTTTAAGTGGAGACCCGGCAAGCAAAACCGGGGTAGAATATCCCTAGAACGGCGCGAGGATTCGCAGCCGTCTCTCCCCTGGTTGGAGAGGAAGGAGAGATCGCTCATGCTATCCCATTCGTGCGCAGGCCCGGCTCGCATATTGCGGCTGGCCGCCTGCACGGCGCTGGCCGGCGCGGCCCTCTGTCCCGCCGGCGCGGCGGGGCATGCCCGCCGCTACGTTCTCGATCCCGGCACCGTCATTCCGGTACGCCTGGACAATACCTTAAACTCGAAAGACGCCCATGCAGGAGACGTCTTCACCGCGACGGTTACGGACCAGGGCAGCGATGCCCTGCCCGCCGGAACCAAGGTCGAAGGCATGGTCCGCTCGGCGCAGCCCAAGCACGGCAAACAGCCGGGCACGCTGGATCTGGCGTTCGACCGCGTCGTCCTGCCTGGCGGCAAAGCCTACAACATCGATGGGTCCGTGATCGGGCTGGACAACAAAAGTGTCAAGCATACAGCCAGCGGGCGGCTGGTCGCCACGCCGGCCCACCGCACCGACCGGCTCACCTACGTCGGCATCGGGGCGGGCGCCGGGCTGCTGATAAGCGTGCTGACGCATCGCAAGAGCACCTTTACGGACACGCTGCTGGGTGGCGGATTGGGCTACCTGTACGGCGCGCTGCAAAAGGGCCATTCCAATACACGCGACGTCACCTTGAAGTCAGGGACCAAAATCGGCGTGCGCCTGAACAACCGCCTCGCCTTCAACCGCTGACCCGTCTTCATCCCCGAGACCTCTTCCCCCTCTCTTTGCGAAGGAGAGGGGGAATTTTATGGAAGCGGGACGCAGCGTGAGTCAGCCTCCATTTGACAATTGCCGGCCCTTTTGGTACCATAAGCAGCAGAAAACGTTGAAGAAGCCGAGTAGCAGGAGACCCTGGAACCCAGAGAGCCGCTGAGGCTGAGATAGCGGTTTCCATTCCCTGTGAAGACCCTTCCGAGTGCGAGAAGGAACGGCCCTACCGGGCTCAGTAAGTCTCGACGGTTTGCCTCCGTTATCCGGCCCAAGGCGGCGCGTGATCCGAGAACGCGTCGTAAAATGCGGTGGCACCACGACACCCCCTCGTCCGCATGACAGGGGGTTATTCTGTTTGGAGGTGTCATCGTGCAACGCGTATGGACGACCGAGATCGGTACGTATGCCGGAACGCGCGTCCGGCTGGCAGGCTGGCTCCATCGCCTGCGTCAACTCAGCAATGTCAGCTTTCTCATTCTCCGCGACGGCAAAGGGCTGGCTCAGATCGTGATCGAGGATGCGGCGTTAGTCGAGCAACTGGCAGCCCTGCATCCGGAAACGGTCTTAGCGGTCGAAGGTATGGTCGTGGCGCAAGCGCAGGCGGCCATGGGCTACGAGCTGCATGAGCCGTGTATCCAAATCATAGCGCCTGCGGCAGAGCCGCCTCCCTTCGAGATGTTTCGTCCTGTTCTAAAGGCGCAGCTTCCATTGCTGCTCGATCATGCCCCGATCGCGCTCCGGCATCCGCGCCGGCGGGCGCTCTTTCAGTTGGCCGCAGCGACGATGGCGGGGTTTCGTCAGACACTTCGGGAAAACGACTTCGTGGAGATCCAGACTCCCAAGATCGTCGCATCGGCGACCGAAAGCGGAGCCAACGTGTTTGCCATCGACTATTTCGGCCACCGCGCCTTTTTAGCGCAAAGCCCCCAGTTCTACAAGCAGACGATGGTAGGCGTATATGAGCGTGTCTTTGAAGTGGGACCGGTTTTCCGTGCCGAACCCCACGATACCGTCCGGCATCTGAGCGAATATGTGTCGCTGGACCTGGAGATGGGCTTCATCGAGGACCATACCACGGTCATGCAGATGTTGACCCAGGTACTGGCAGGCATGCTCCAGGCGCTGCGGCAAGAAGCCCAGGATGCGTTGGACAGGTTGGAGGTGACCTTGCCCGAGATACCTGCCACCATACCGGCCATCCATTTTGCGGAGGCTCAAGATCGGATCAGCCGCGAGACGGGTGAAGCGGTGCATGGTGAGCCGGATTTGGCGCCGGCGCACGAGCGCTGGCTGGGAGAGTGGGCACGGCGCGAATACGGCTCGGATTTTCTCTTTGTCACCGGCTATCCGATGGTCAAGCGTCCGTTCTATACCCATCCCGATCCCCACCGACCAGAGTTCTCCAATAGTTTCGACCTGCTGTTTCGCGGGATGGAGCTGGTGACCGGCGGCCAACGACTGTACCGATATGAGGACTATCTGGCCGCCCTGGCCTCCCGTGGCTTAGACGCAGCCGCCTTTACCTCCTACCTGGAGCCATTCAAACACGGTATGCCGCCGCATGGTGGCTTTGCGATCGGTCTGGAACGCTGGGTCGCGCGGTTGGTGGAGGCTCTCAATATTCGGGAAACGACACTGTTCCCACGGGATGTCCACCGGCTAACGCCCTGACAGCCGGTCCACTCGTCCATCACCCTCCCAGAGCGTGTCCGGAAAACCTGCCCGCTTCTTAGCCGGGCCGTGAACGACCCGGCTGGCAGGCCTTCGGCCAACCGCCCTTACGGGCGGAAAAGCCTGTCTCCTCGTAGGAGTACCGAGTTGTCGGACAGGCTCTAAATCATGCAAGTCAAGGAGCATGTTCGAATCGTCTACCCTGCTTGGTCTGGCTCCGGGATCTGCAAGTCGTGGCCTATCTTACGCGCCAGATAATCATTGATTTCTCGATGCCGGGGTACAGACGAGCTTGCCTGTACCGCGCGATCGTGTCTATTTTATCATATTCCCATAAATGGATGATCGCTCTTTCGCCAGCGTGAGGTTGGTGGCGCGCATCTGCCGGACCAGGTCCCATTTGGGCCGGTCCGCTTCGTCCACTACGCCGAAGGCGTAGTCCTCGCCATAGACCAGATCGGGGCCGTGACCCGGCCCGCGCCCGGTCAGCGGCTCATCGCGGTACTCGAACCAGACGGCGCCCACGCAATACGCGCTGCGGGCCGCCTCCAGCATCGTCTCCGCGTAGAGCCGGCCCGCGTCCGCGTCGTCCTTGCTCCACACGGAATAGAGCCCGAAGCCGCGCGTACCGGCATAGAAGGGAGGAAAGCTGAACTCGCCGAGCAGAACCGGCTTCTTCGTCTCGGCCATCAGCCGGTCCAGCAGGGAATCGGAAAACGTTTCGGCGTACCGGTCGTAGCCGATCACATCGCAATAAGGCGCGATCAGCCGCCAGTCCTCCTCGTTTTGCCACCAGCCGGGCACGATCCAGAATCCGAGATAGAGGTGGCTCGGATCGATCTCCTTGACCGTCTTGTAGAGAAAATCGTAGTAGCGCGCCGCAAAGTAGCGCCGCAGCGCCTCCATATCGGCGTCCGGCGCGCGAAGCGGCGCGGTCGTGAGCGCCTCCCGGCTCGCGCCAGAAAGTCCCCAGGCCGCCGCCAGCTTCTCAAGATCGTCGTGGTAGAGCGTGCCGAGCGCGTAATCGACGAGCGCCGTCTTGGCCGGGACGGCGGCGGGCTTGCGGAGAATGTCCGCGATCTCGGCCGTCGTGATGATCTCGTCGTACTCGTTGCCGATGGACCAGCCGACGATAAAGGAGTCTTTTACATGCGGCGCGATCTGCCGCCGCAGCGATTCGCGCAGCTTCGCCTGGATGGCCGGATCGAAGATGTCGGGATGGCGCGCGACGTTAGGCACGTCGCCGTGCTCTAAGACGGGCAGTGAGGGCACGCCTTCCAGGATGTCGCTCCACTTGCCCGCGCCGGAGAAACCCCAGCGTTTCAATCGCTCGATGGCGCGGCGCTTCACCTCCGCCTCCCAGTCCGCGCCGTACTTGCGGATCATGTTGGCGGCCCGGAAGGCGACGTAGTCCGCCCCTTCTCCGTTTCCCCAGGGATCCCGGCTCCAGGCAGAAGCAAACTCTCCCTCTCTGGGCGGTAGCCAGGCGAACAGGTCCTCGCGCCCGGTGACCGGCGTCGCCTCGAAATGCGGCGAAGGGATGCTGCAGACGCCGGTGTAGAAGCAGGGATGACCTTCCGGCGTAATAAGCCACCACTTGCCCGCATGCGACTCGACGTGGTAAAAACCGGTCGGGCGCGAAGTCCATCCCAGCCCGGTCGCGCCGCCGTAACGGTCGTACCCTGATGGCGCCGGCATCGCGGACAGCCGCCGGCCCTCCTCCGTCGTGGCCGCTTTCAGGTCCGCATCGTCTCTCAGTTTGCCCGGCCACTCCGCGTAGCGCGCCTGGCCGTAGCGATCGATCAGCGGGCCGAGCGCGCCGGAGGCGGGCCGGTGGATAAAGCGAAAGGTCGCCTCGACGGTCAGCGTCCGGTCAGGATCGGTATTCCAGGGGAGCTTTGCAGGCGTTTCCGGCTCGAAAAGGAAGACGCCCAGAGGCCGCGAGGAATCGGAAGGAAACGCGTGGCTTAGATGCCGGCCGAATGAGTCGGTGAGCGTCAGCGATTTCTGCACGATCAGATAGTCGGCGGGCGCGGCGGCCCAGTTCGGTTGGGTGTCGGCCTCGACCGGCCCTTCCTGCGGCGCAAATCCGCCGTCACTGCGGGCCAGCTGCGTGCCGTCGAGCCACAACTCCGCCGACCCGGGCCCGATGACGGCCCGGACCGTATAGTCCCGGTCATACTGCCAGGCCGGGACCGCCTGCGGAAAACGCCAGGCGTGGCCGTCGGCCACGCCGAGGATCAATTTGTTCGTATCGAGCTTGCAGGGCGTTAAGCCTTGCCGCGGATTCTCGAAGTCCAGGTAAAAACCGCGTTTATTGTTGAAATCCGACTGCGAAGCCAGGTACAGACGGTTCTCGTCAGCCCAGACCGGCAGCGCCACACCCAGCAGCCCGGCCAGCGCTCCAAAGGCGCCGAGAGCCCGCCGCCAATCCCTCGCATGCGCCTGTCAGCAGCGCCGCCTACCCAACTGCTTCATAGCTGTATTCTCTCCAGGATCTTTTCCAGTATTGTTTCGCCGGAGGTCTGCTATACACCTGCCATGTCCAGAGATTGAAAATCCCCGGCAGAGACCTTACCCCCTAACCCCCTCTCCTTCGTAAGGAGAGGGGGAACTCAGGGCGTCGGCAGGACACTTGCCTGTTACAGACAAGGGTTGAAACCCCTGGTGGACACCGCTACGGCATTCGCGCCACTTTGAAGCTGCCCGGCTTCTCACCAGGCACGACCTTCCAGCCTGGCTTGAGAGAGAGTTTCCAGCCATCCCCGGCAAGATGGTCTGCAGAGGTAGGCGCGCTGACATAGGCCGCAGAGAAGGTCTTATTGATCCTCGCCCCTTTCTGGGCCTCGATCGTGCCCCAGGTGTCGCTGATGGTCGTGGTCGGGTAGACGTTGCCCTCGTCTCCCAGCGGAACCACCTCATTGGGATTGAACGAGAAATTCATGTGCGCGAGCGGCAGTTCCAGCACGGGGCCTGTGACCAGGATCCGTCGATACTCTGCGATGGCGTGTTCGCGCTCTCGCTCGCGTTTGTCCTCGCTGGTAAAAATGTCCGCCGGGCGATAGGCGTTGGCCCGCTCCACCGCCGCCGATTCCAGGGGGTCGGGCGCCTGGAAATGCTCCGCCGCCGCCAGCAGCCCGGAAAGGGAAGAGGCGGGCGTGAGGCCCTTACGCCAGTCCTGGGACCCCATATCCAGCAGGAGTCCGTAGGCCGGCCCGGTCTCGTAGGCGAACGAATAGGGATAGCTGGGCCGCTGCGCGTCCACTTTCAGCCGCCCGGCCATAAACCAGCGGTTGGATTGATTGTCCAGTCCGTCCAGAGCGATGCCGGTGTATTCCGCCAAGCCCTCATGGACCTCCATCCGGTCCTCTTCCCGAGCCGCATCGGGATAGAGGGAGCGTCGGTAAGCGCGGAAAGTCAGGGCATCGCGGATCGCCTGGGATCGCTCCGGTCCCCAGGAGACCAGCGCGACCGAGAGCGCCCGCCATTCGAGCCGCAGCCAGGTCCGGCCGTCTTTGTCGTCGAGATGGACGTTTCGGGCCTGGCCCGGCGGCAGGCCCAGATCGTTTTGAATGCGGTGGAACGACTCGTGCATCATCAGCCGGGCGCGCGCGATCCTGGTGTCGGGCATGTTGTCGAAGGGTATCGTCGTCCAGGTGGTCCCGCCAAAACGGGTGGAGGTGTTGCCGGTCGGAAACTCCGGCCCCACCTTGCTGATGTAGACGCCATTCTTCTCGGTAAGCCTGTGCTCCGGATCCGGCTGATTAGCGTAGATGGTGCGGGTCTCGGTGTCCAGAAAGATCATGGGACCGTAGAGCGGCCGGCCCCAGAGCTTGCCGCCATCGGCATCCGAGGCGGCTTTTGCTTCGGCGAAATACTGCTTGCTCTGGCGGATCCTCGCGGCCTCATCCTCTATCGCAAGGAGCGGGACTGCCGCTGCCGCGCGGGAGACCATTGCCTGCGTGTTCGCTCGCTGTGCAGGGTTTCCGGGGGATTGTGGCGCAAAGCCCACGAGAATAACCGGCAGTACCGGCCATAGCAGCACCATGATCTCTATGCCTCCAGAGAAGGGAATGACGAGAAAGCGTGAGAGGCAGCCATCTGCTGCAAGGAACCGAAGTGACAACCACTATCATTATACTGCGCAACGAGAGGAACATGACAGTCCACGGCGATCTCGTGAAACGTCCCCTGCCCCTTTCTCCGCAGAAAAAACAGCCTCTTCCAGTGAACTCCAATGCTACCGATGCAAGCGAGTAGAGCCTTACTTTGCGGCAAGTCTTATGGCAGAGCGTCTTCCAGGAAGAGCAGGAGATCGCCTTTTTCCGGTATCAGTGTTATACTTAGTAGAGTGTGCGAAGGAGAAGACAGCCATGAGCGAACAGTCTAACTTAAAGCAGGAACCCGACTTACGCACGGACGCCCAACGCTTCGAGGATGCCCTGCGCGTCTCCCTGCGCGCTCCAAAAGCGAAAGTGGACGCCATGATAGCCGAGGAGAAGGCGAACAAGCAGAAGTAATATGGGCAAGAACGCTGCCCTCTTTCTGCTGCTTCGTGCCGTGTTTGCGCTCGTCTTCTTGCTTGTACCTAAGATCGTCTCCCACTTTCAGCCTCAACCCAAGCCGCCGACTTATCCAGTCGTCACCGCCTTTCGTTGTTGCGGCGCTGTCATCGTCTACCCCCAAAAGCCTGCTAAACGCAGGTGAGTCTACCGGGTAAGTACCAAAGATTTCCCCGATGGTCAGGCTTCGCATTTGCCGGCCGAAGGCGACCGCCGTGATCGTGAGGGCGCCCGCGATGAGGGCGGCTGCACATCGCCTGCTTCGGCCCACCTGTCTTCGAGCAACCTCTGCCGGCAGTGCGTCCACCTGTTTGTTCATCCTCGTATCTCCTTCTGGGATCCCCTTTCGCTTCCTGGGAGTCGAAGTCCTTGCTGCCTTCTTCGTGGAGATCCCGGGCGGTTCGCTCTGGACGTTCTCTGGTATACTCTTAACATGACGTTAATGAGGCAGGAATAATGAAGCAACGGCGGACCCTGCGGGTAGGAACGCGCGGCAGCCTGCTGGCGCGCCGACAGACGGAGATCGTCGTTCAGAACCTGCAAGACCTTCATCCGGGTTTGGAGGTAATTATCGAGGTCGTCCAGACGACCGGCGACCGGCGTCGCGACGTACCGTTCACCGAGGTTGGCACCAAGGGCATGTTCGTCAAGGAGATCGAGCAGGCGCTGCTCGACGGCGTGGTGGACATAGGCGTCCACAGCCTCAAGGACATGCCGGGCGAGATGCCCGCCGGACTGGAGCTGTCCTGCATCCCGGCCCGCGAGGACCCGCGCGACGCCCTGCTGACCCGCGACGGCGCGACCCTGGACGATCTGCTGCCTGGCTCGGTCGTGGGCACGAGCAGCCTGCGCCGCCAGGCGCAACTGCGCTACTATCGACCGGATTTGCACTTTACCGAGCTGCGCGGCAACCTGGACACGCGCCTGGCCAGGCTAGACGCCGGGGAATACGATGCCATCGTCCTTGCGTGCGCCGGTCTGGACCGGCTCGGATTAGGGGATCGCATCTCCCAACGGATCGAGACCGAAGTCTGCGTGCCGGCGGTCGGTCAGGGCGCGCTGGCCTTGGAGATACGGGCGGAGGAGGAAGCGACGCGCGAGTTGCTGAGGCCGCTCAACGATCCCGACACGCTTGATTCGGTCACTGCGGAGCGCGCTTTTCTGGCCGAGCTGCAGGGCGGCTGCACGGTTCCGGCCGGCGCGTTCGCCATGGTGGTCGGCACAGGCCTCGGCCTGCAGGCCGTGATCGCCGCGCCGGATGGCTCGCGGGTGTTCGGGGAAGTCGCGCCGGGACCGCGGGAGGATGCAGCCTTTCTGGGGGCGCAGGTCGCCCGGCGCCTGCTGGATGGGGGAGGCCGGACCATCCTGAATGGAAAGGGATAACACGCCGGAATGGCTGAAGAAGTGGATTTCCTGGTGATCGGAAGCGGCCTGGCCGGGCTGACTTACGCGCTGCACGTCGCCCCGTACGGCTCGGTCGCTCTGCTCACCAAGAAGAACCGCGCGGACGCCAACAGCAGTTGGGCGCAGGGCGGCATCGCCGGGGCCTTGGCCGAGGACGACTCCTTTGAGCTGCACAAGCGGGATACACTGATTGCCGGCGCGGGCCTGTGCCATGAGGATGCGGTCGAGGTGCTGGTGCGCGAAGGTCCGGAGCGGATACGCGACCTGATCCGGCTGGGCGCCCACTTCAACATGGAGACCGACGAGACGGGCCGGGAAATCCTCTCGCTGGGCCGGGAGGGCGGCCACTCGCGCAACCGCATCGTCCACACGGCCGATTATACAGGCTGGGAATGCGAGCGAACGCTGCTGGAAGCGGTCCGCCAGCAGCCCAACATCCGGGTCCTCGAACACCTCTTCGCCACGGATCTGCTCCTGCTAGAGACTCCGCAGGGTGCCATCTGCGCCGGGGCGCAGGCGCTACATGGCGCCTCCGGGGAGATGACGACCTTCCGCGCGAAGGCGACCCTGCTGGCGACGGGCGGCTGCGGTCAGGTCTACCAGCACACGACCAATCCGGAAGTCGCCACGGGAGACGGGGTCGCGATGGCGTGGCGCGCAGGCGCGCGGGTGGCGAACATGGAGTTCATCCAGTTCCATCCCACCACGCTCTACCATCCGGAGGCCCGTGCCTTCCTCATCACCGAGGCGCTGCGCGGCGAGGGAGCGATCCTGCGGCACGCCGACGGCGAGGCTTTTATGGCGCGCTACCATCCGCTGGCCGAGCTCGCTCCGCGCGACGTGGTGGCCCGCGCCATCGTCAGCGAGATGCGCCGCCGCAGCGTCCCCTGCGTCTATCTGGATGCTACGCATCTGGACTCCGAGTTCCTGAAAGAGCACTTCCCGACCATTTACGAGCGGTGTCTGAGCGTCGGCATCGACATCACCCGACAGCCGATCCCTGTTGTACCGGCCCAGCACTATCAGTGTGGTGGGGTGGTCACCGACCTGGACGGCGCCACGAACATCGCGCGCCTCTATGCCGCCGGAGAGGTCGCCTGCACGGGTGTTCACGGCGCCAACCGTCTTGCCTCCAACTCGCTTCTGGAGGCGATGGTCTTCGGCTACCGGGCGGCGCGGCACACGGTCGAGCACGCCGCCGACCCTCTGCCTGCAAACGTCCGCCCTGTCGAGCCGAAGCGCGAGTCGTCTGCCGGGATCGAAATCGCCACCCCACCAACTACCGGCGCTCTGTACGCCGAGGTGCGGCAAACGATGCAGCAGCGGGTCGGCATCGTGCGGACGACGGCGGATTTGGAGCAGGCGCGGTGCGCGCTGGAGAATATCCTTCTGACCCTGGCCGCCCGCCCTGGAACGACCGCTGACGCCTGGGAAGCCGTCAACATCGCGCAGGTGGGCCTGCTTATCGTCGAATGCGCCCTGCGCCGCCACGAGAGTCGGGGCCTACACTTCACCCTCGACTATCCTGAACCCATCGAGAGCGAGCGGCATGACACGATAGTTGCGAGTTACTAGTCGCTAGTTGCTAGTTGAAGAGTGGCTTTTGAGAGGCTACCCACGCTAGCAATAGGCACGGAATAACTAGCAACTAGAAACCAGTAACTAGCGACCCATGTCCATCGGAACCGTCTATCTTATTGGCGCCGGGCCGGGGGATCCCGGCCTGATCACGCTGCATGGCCTGGAGCGGCTGCGCACAGCCGATGTCGTCGTCTACGACCGGCTGGCGCATCCGGCGCTGCTGGAACACGTCCGTCCGGACGCCGAGCGTGTCTATGTCGGTAAGGCGAGCGCCGCCCACGCCATGAAGCAGGCCGATATCAACGCGCTGCTGGTCGAGCGGGCAAAGCAGGGAAAGACCGTGGCGCGCCTGAAGGGCGGCGATCCGTTCGTCTTCGGGCGCGGTGGTGAGGAAGGGGAGGCGTGTCGGGCAGCGGGCGTACCGTTCGAGATCGTGCCGGGCGTGACCTCCGCTATCGCCGCGCCCGCCTATGCCGGCATCCCCATCACGCACCGGGATATGGCCTCCTCGTTTGCCGTCATCACCGGCCACGAGCGCGACGATGCCAAAGAGTCGGGCCGGCGCGAGCCGGGAGCCGCCGAAGGCAGGCGCGACTGGGCGGGCATCGCGAAGGGCGCGGACACGTTGGTGTTTCTGATGGGCGTGGAGGCGCTGCCGGAGATCGTCGCGCGGCTGCAGGAGCACGGCCGATCGCCCGAAACGCCCGTTGCCCTCGTCCAGTGGGGCACCTGGCCTCGGCAGCGGGTGGTGACAGGGACCCTGGCGACCATCGCTGCCGAAGTCGAGCGCGCCCAACTCACGCCACCCGCCGTCTGCGTCGTCGGCGAGGTGGTCCGGCTGCGCGAGGCTCTGCGCTGGTTCGACGATCCGCAGGCCCGGCCGCTTTTCGGCAAGCGCGCCCTGGTGACGCGGGCACGCGAACAGGCGAGCGCCCTCTCGGACCTTCTGCGGGCGGCGGGCGCCGAGCCGGTCGAGTTCCCGGTCATCAAGATCGCCCGTAGGGACGATTATGGCGACCTGGATGTTGCTCTTGCGCGCCTGCCGCGCTATGCCTGGCTCGTGTTCACCAGCGCCAACGCCGTCCCCATCGTGGCCGAGCGGCTGGAAGCGCTGGGGCTGGACGCACGCGCGTTCGGCGGCGTCCGCATCGCCGCCATCGGTCCGGCGACGGCCGAAGCGCTTTCTAACCTTCTGCACCTGCGGGCCGACTTCGTGCCCTCCGAAGCTGTGGCCGAGGCGATCCTGGCCGAATGGCCGGACGAGGATTTGCACGGCAAGCGCATCCTTCTGCCGCGCGCTGCCGAGGCCCGCGAAGTCCTTCCGGAACAGCTACGCGCGCGGGGAGCCGCCGTCGAGGTTCTGCCTATCTACGAAACACAGCTTGACGCCTCTGCCGCCGAGAGCGTGCGCGATCAACTGAAGAACGGCGAGATAGACGTCATCACCTTCACTTCATCCTCGACCGTCCGCAACTTCGCGCAGGCCATCGCCGGCGAGGACCGGGAGCGATTGCTGCATCTCGCCGGCAGAACGCTCGTGGCCGCCATCGGGCCGGTCACCGCGGAGACGGCACGCGAGAACGGCCTGGAGCCGCAGATCGTCGCCGAGACGCACACTATCCCCGGCCTGGTCGCCGCCCTGGAGGGCTACTTCCATGCACGAATTGATTCGCCGCCCGCGCCGCCTGCGCCGCAATGAGACCCTGCGCCGCCTGGTGCGCGAGACCCGCGTTACCCTGGACGACCTGCTCTATCCGCTGTTCGTTACCTGCGAGCGGGAGAGCCGCGAGATCGCCTCTCTGCCCGGCATCTTCCGCCTGACGGTCGACGACCTGTGCCGCGAGGCCGAAAAAGTGGTGGAAGCCGGCATTCCGGCCATCATGCTCTTCGGCATTCCGGAGGAGAAGGACCCGGTGGGCAGTCAGGGATACGCCGAGGACGGGATCGTGCCGCGCGCCATCCGCGCCGTGCGCAAAGCGGTCGGCGACAAGCTCTTAATCGTTCCTGACGTCTGCCTGTGCGAGTACACGAGTCACGGCCATTGCGGCGTGATCGAGAACGGCGACGTCGCCAACGATCCCACGCTGGAGCTGCTGGCCCACGCTGCCGTCTGCTACGCGGCGGCGGGCGCGGACGTGGTCGCGCCCTCGGACATGATGGACGGCCGCGTGCGGGCGATCCGGTCGGCCTTAGATGAAAACGGCTTCTCGCAGACGGCGATCCTGGCCTACAGCGCCAAATACGCCAGCGGCTTCTACGGACCGTTCCGCGAGGCCGCCGATAGCGCCCCGCAGTTCGGCGACCGGCGCACCTACCAGATGGACCCGCCCAACCGGCGCGAGGCCCTGCGCGAGATCGCGCTGGACATCGAAGAAGGCGCCGACATCGTGATGGTCAAGCCGGGCCTGTCGTACCTGGACATCCTGCGCGACGCGCGGGAGCGCTTCGACACGCCCCTGGCCGTCTACAACGTCTCCGGCGAGTACAGCATGGTCAAGGCCGCCGCCCGCAACGGCTGGATCGACGAGGCGCGCGTCGTCGAGGAGATACTGACCGCCTTTAAGCGCGCAGGCGCCGACATCATCCTCACCTACCACGCCCTGGACTTTGCCCGCCGCTCCTCCCGCGGATGATGGAAACACCCTAAGGGAAGGATAAGGCAGGCTTTGTTAGAGAGTCTTCAGCTAAACCGTCTGTCGGGTGCTGTGGTATAATGGGGAAACCTTACCGGCGGATTTTAATGATAATGCTGGATCGCTACCTGGAGAAATTACGATGATTCAAGAGGCTTTGCAGATAGAAGGCACTTGGGAGCAGATCGCCGCGCTTGGCAAGAGCCTGGCAGGCCGCCGCGTGCGACTGACAGTGCTTCCCTCACAGGCAGTAGGAGAGCCTGCGGAAGCTCGTCCTATTGAAGAAGTCTTTGCCGAAATCATGGCCGATATGCCGGAGGAAGAGCGTGCCAAACTTCCCTCCGATCTCGCCGAGCAGCACGATCACTATATCTACGGATGGCCGAAAAGGTGAAATGGGTCTTTGCCGACACCTTCTACTGGCTTGCTCTGGCAAATCCTGCTGACCAATGGCACACAATAACTCTGGAAGCGAAACAAAGGCTCGGTCCGGTTCGTTTGGTGACGACGGAAGAGGTCTTGACGGAGTTTCTTGCGGCCCTGTCAGGGCTGGGAGAGTTCTATCGTTCCAAATCCCATGCTCTGGTTCAACAGATTCTGGTTGATCCTGATATCCTTGTCCTACCCCAATCGCACGATTCATTCATCGCCGGGCTGGAACTCTATGGAAGCCGCCTGGATAAATCCTACAGCCTCACGGATTGCATTTCTATGAATACTTGCCGTACTGAAGGCATTACCGACGTTCTTACAAACGACCATCATTTTACCCAGGAAGGTTTCCACATTCTGATCACACGCTGAGCGGCCGGTAGCCGGGCAGGGGAACATTTTTTGGCGTTGGAATCTCCAATAATATAACAACAAGGAGAACAGGCCCTCGATTGCGAATAAGAGTGCCATGAAGAAAGACGCGGGCGCCGAGAACAAGGATACAGAGATGAGCCGTATGCCGCAGACGACTCCTGCCACCACAGACTCCAGCGACTATCTGCAGACGCTGCTGCAACTGGGACAGACGCTCAACTCCAGCCTGGACCTCAAGCAGGTCCTCGAAACCTCCATCGAGCAGGTGATTACTTTCGTGGGCGCCGAGCGCGGCTTTATTCTGCTGGTGGACATCGAGACCGGACGCGTGTGGGGCGAGGCCGTCCGCAACATTGAGAAGGCCGCCCTCGAAGACACTCTCTCCGAACGGGATGAGACCAACCGTGCCGAAATCAGCCGGACCCTGGTGGACTACGTGCTGGACAACCGGCAGCCGGTCATCTCGCACAACGCGATGGAGGATCCGCGCTTCTCCGCCCGCCAGAGCGTCCAGCTCTCCCATCTGCGCTCGGTGCTGTGCGTGCCGCTGATGGTCCAGACCCGCCTGCTGGGCATCATCTATCTGGATAACCGCGTCAAGTCCGGCCTGTTCACGGACCGGCACCTGGCGATGTTGTCCGCATTTGCCAATCAGGCCGCCGTCGCCATCGAAAACGCGCGCCTCTACGAGAATCTGCGCCGCTCCCTGGAAGACCGCCTGCGCCTGCAGGATGAGCTGTACCGCCAGGAAACGCAGCGTCTGGCCCTGGAAGAGGCCGGACGCCTCAAATCCGAGTTTGTCGGCTTCGTCGCCCACGAGCTGAGCAACCCGCTGACCACCATTCGCGGCTATATTCAGACCCTGATGGCCGACCCGCAGATCGAGCCGGCCATGCGGGATGAGTTTTATGAAGCCATTGAGGCCGATGCCGACCGTCTTCTGGATATGATCCATGAGCTGCTGGACGTCTCGCGTCTGGAAGCAGGCCGGCCGCTCACGCTGCATGTCAAGACGGTGGCGCTGGTCCCGCTGATCGAAAAGCAAATCCGGCGGCACCGGATCTACAAATACTTCACCCGCGATCACACGCTCGACGCCGAGCTCGCCCCCGACCTCCCGGAGACGATTGAGGCGGACGAAGAGAAGATCAACCATATCGTCGCCAACCTGCTCAGCAACGCCATTAAGTATTCTCCTAAGGGAGGCCGGACGATGCTCAAGGCGGCGCCTGATGGCCCGGAGCATATCGTTCTGACGGTCGTCGACGAGGGTGTGGGGCTGAGCAAAGCGGACCAGCAGCGCCTGTTCCGCAAATACGAGCGTATGGAGCGGGAAGAGATCCGCAAGATTCCGGGGACCGGACTGGGACTATTTCTGGTCAAGCATCTGGTGGACCTGCACGGCGGGGAGATCGCCTGCGAAAGCGTTCCCGATCAGGGCGCAATGTTCCGCGTGCGGCTGCCGGTGCATCCGCCCTCTCCGTCTAAGTGATGGAACCTCGCGCTCCGGCGGCAGACGCCTCTGCGCCGTCGTCCGTCTCCCCTGTGCAAGGCAAGCCAGCGTCTTCCTCCAGGCCTCGACCTTCTCCCTGGCTCCTTCTCACCGCTGGCTATCGGCGGATCGCCGGATGGGGCTTTGCCCTCGCGACGACGCTGCTCGTGGATACCTTCCTCTTATTCGAGAGCACGCTGGATGTCCGCGTCTACGGGCTGGAACGGCTAAAGGCGCTCCAGCGCGCCGGGCATAATCCGCTGCTCGTCATCTGGCATGGGCAGGGCCTGCTGCCGATGACCACCTTCCGCCAGGAGAACCTCTGCCTCTATGCCTCCCATAGCCGCGAGGAGTCCTATTCTCGAGCGCTGCGAATATTGCGCTGGTGGACTCTGCGCCTCGTGGAGCGGTTGGGATATGCGGTGCTCGATGCGGCGCAGTTCAAGAGCGAATCCCGGGGTGTCCTGAAGTTTGTGGATGTGCTTCGCTCCGGGACCGGATCGGTAATTGCCGCCGACGGCCCGGCCGGCCCCATTTTCAAAGCCAAGCCCGGTCCGGTCTTTCTAGCCAAAAAAGCCGGGGTGATCTTGCTGCCGATCGGAGCGGCGATCACGCATGGATTCCAGCTCGATAACTGGGACCGCTTTGAAATCCCCTGGCCCTTTACGCAAGGAGTCCTCGTGTTGGGCGAGCCCCTTGTCATTCCGTCGGATGCGAACGACGAACAATTGGAGCAGTTTCGCCTCGGATTGGAGAGCCGGATGCAGTCCTGCGTGCAGGAAGCGGAGCAACGCCTCTCAGGAATGCATGTGACCCTTCCAGGCTTGCCATCCACGAGAGAGACTGCCTGAGGGCTCCAGGAACAGTCGCCATATGCCATACTTTAGCCAGGCACATTGAGCCTGTAAGAAGCGGACGAAAGGAGAGCATCATGCAACGTCGCGAAGTTTTCCGGCTTCTCGGCGGGTTAGCCCTGACGAGTCTTGCCGGTCTCAGCAGCATCGGGAATGCGATTGCCGGGCAGAAGGCGACTAACGCCATGTATGCCCACTGCGCCAAAGCCTGCTCCGACTGTATGACGGCCTGCGCGGCCTGCTCGAAACATTGCGCCTCCATGATCGCGGCCGGCCAGAAGCAGCATGCCAAAACGAAACGCCTGTCCGACGATTGTCGGGACATCTGCGCCGCCGCTGCCAAAGTCTGTTCCCGGCGCGGCCCGATGACGGCGGCGATCTGTGAAGCGTGCGCGGCGGCCTGTGATGCCTGTGGCGCGGAGTGCGGCAAGTACCCCACCATGCAGCCGATGAAGGCCTGCACGCAGTCGTGTGCCGCCTGTGCCAAAGCGTGCCGGGAGATGATCCAGGCGCTCAAAGGCTGATCTCGATCGCCAGGCCACGCGAATCAGGCTTTGACCACCGCGTAGCCGGCGATGCGGTTGATCTCCTGGATGAGGGTCTGGCGCTCGGCCTCATTGGCGCAGCTCAGGATGACGGTCTCGGGCCGGGCGGTGGCTGCGTCCGTATAGTGCAGGCGCAGGGCGGGCCGTGTCGCCAGACCGACGTAGAGGCGGCCCGGCTCCGCTTCGCGTAGGCTGCCCGGCTGGATGATGCTGGCCCAGATTCCGGCCCGCTTCGACGTGGTGACGCCCATGAACCGGCTGGAGGCGTCGATGTTCGAGGCGAACGCCTGCTCGCCCGTCTCCAGGGTCACCATGCGGGCCGGCACGTCGAGGAAGCGCTGGGAGTTCTTCTCATTAAGACTGAGCTTCCCGGTCAGGCGCAGATCCAGTCCGCGCTGCGGATCGATGACCGGTGGAGCAAAGCTGGAGCTGCTGACGACGGCCATGGGCATGCCGGCGGTCGTCTTCTGAAACACGACGTACTTCTGCGCTAGCGTGATGAGGGCCAGCGCCAGGACCAGGCCGCTGAGGACGGTCGTGGTGATCCAGAGTCCCGGATCGCCCGGATGCGCGCCATCTTTGACCATAAAGTCCAGATCGATGGGGAATTTCGTGCCCTTAGGGAGCGAGCCGATCTCCTCCATCACTTTCTTCCGCATCTCGGTGTCAATCGGCACCAGCATCCCTGTCACGGTCGTCTTGTAGGGCGTCTCCGCGCCGGTATCGCCTTCCAACTGGACGAAAACGCCGTGTTCGCCGTCCGAATCGACCAGAGGGACCCAGCTATTCTGAACGTTCTCGTTGTCAGACGTCTCGGATTTGCTCACCCGCTGGATCGCCAGCTTGGGGACGAGGGTGCCGGAGACGGTGATGTAGTTATGCTCGGTATTCTGATGCGCAGTAATGGCGGCGAGCGTGGTCGTGCGCGGTTTGTCGCCGTTAACCACGGCGTCCCGCGTCTCCACCAGTCCGATCCCGAAGAGCAAGATCAGCCCGGCGATGGCCGCCAGGTTGATAGGAACGAAGTTCACGCGTGTATGGCTGAGCCGTTCGCTCACCCGCGCGATAATGCCCATGAGACGATAGAGTAGATTCACAGCGCAAGATCCTCCTTAGAAAACACTTTATGGCTTAGCTTCCTTTATTATGCCGGCGTAGCGGCCCAGCCAGTAGGGCATCAGCCAGGCCGAGCCGTCCTCTTCGTCGGCGCCGGTCTGGCTGCCGCCGGAGACCTCGTAGGGATTGCCGTTCCAGCGCATGAGCTGGCGCTCGCTCATAGGCAGGGCGGTCGTCGCCTCTACCTTTACTCCGCCTTCCCAGGGCGTCTGGCGCAGGCTGATGTCCAGCCGGTGGGAATTGTCGATACGCCAGTCGATCAGCTCCCACGGCCATGCCTGCAGCTCCGCCACCGCCGCTTCCACGTCGCCAGGCCGCCCGGTCGTTTCGCCGTAGACAAAGTCGAAGAACGGGCTGTGCTCCGGCTGCGCGAACTTCCAGCTTCGCTCCAGGCTCTGCAGCAGTATCCGGCGCGTATCCGGATCGTGCTCCAACTGCATCAGCGCGTAGTACATCATGAATGCCATCTCGTCGTCGGAGTAGTTGACGTTGTACCAGGGCTCCTCGACCTTCTGTGTGACTGTATTGAGCAGATAGTGCTGCTTCTCGATCAGCTCGTTGTACTTGGCCGTGTACTTCGGGTCGCCGCAGATATGCGCGGCGATCTTGAGGTAGGCCAGGATTTCCAGAGAGTTGAGGCCCCGGTCTTCCCACCGGTCCGGATCGTCGTTCATGTATTTGGGCGCCCAGACGCCCCAGAGCGTCATGCGGCCGGTGGGACCGACGAGCGTCAGATCGTGGTTGAGGATATTATCCGTCAGGGCGCGCACGTTCTCACGGATCGCCGCCTTCTCCGCGTCGTCGGCGACCAGGTCGTAGTAGACGCTATACGCAAAGTAGTGCCCGTCGGTCTCATCCGAGGAGGTGTCCTGCTTGCACATCACGTTCGGATCGACCGGTGACGTGTACCAGATCTTGTCCGTTTCGCCCGGCACGCGCACCGTCTCGTTGGGATCGTAGCCATCGACCTCCTCGCCCTTGTGGAAGATGGCGCGGGCCGGATAGCCGGGGACGCCGGTGTATTTCATCAGGTCGCGCATGGCCCACATGGATTTCTTCGCCAGCGCGCGGGCTTTAAGGTCGTGGGTGGCGGCGTAGCGGAACGATTCGGCGGCTACGTAGATGGAGGTCCACAGGCCGTCGTTATCGCTGGCCTCATAGAGGACGCCGCCGTTCACGTCTCCGGGCTTTTTGAGGATGCAGCCGGTCACGAAGCCATACCGATTGTGGCGGGCCGCCGTGATCTCCTCATAACGGGCCGCCTTCTTCTCCAGGGTCATCGGCAGATCGTAAAGATGCGCGACGCCGCCGTCGGTCGCCACCCACGCCGAGCCGTCCGGCGCCGCCGCAATGGCGTTGATGGAATTCCCCGGCAGCCAACGTGGACCCCAGTAGTATTCCCAGGTCCCGCCTGCAGTGTAGCGGCAGACTCCGTTGGTGGTCCCGGCCCAGATGTCACCGTTGGGAGCGAGGGCCAGGCAGGTCACCTCTTCCCAGGGCAGGCCGTTGCGCCGATCCATCGGGTTCCACCAGTCCGCGCCATCGGTGGCAAAGAGTCCCACGTTGGCGCCGAGCCAGACGTGCCCATGCTTATCGGCGGCGACGCAGGTGAAAGTCGGCTCCGCGTCGATATAGGGCTGATGCGTGCGGTAGTGCAGGGGTCGTGTCAGTGGGACCAGCCGGTTTCCCTCCAACTTGAGCGGCCCCTGATCTGTAACGATCCAGAGCCGGCCATCGGGCGTCTCCGCGGCGCTCAGGACTTTCTCGCCCGACGGAAACTTTGCCGGCACCAATAGCGGCATCGGCGTGGTGACATGCTGGCTCGCCGGTAACGCAGTCCACTTTCCTCCGGAAAAGGCCGCCGCGCCCGCTTCCGTCTCCACCCGCACTTGGTCTCCATCCACCACGACCGCCGTGATCCGCTTGCCGGGCAGGCCGTCCCGCACCGTGTAGCGGTCGGCCATCCTTTGCGGATAGGTGGTCAGCATGTAGACCGGCGGCGCGTCAGCCTGAGCCGCTAAACCCGCCAGAATCCCGATGAGACTGCATAATCCAGACGATACCGCACGCATTAAAGTCTCCTTTTCATCCATCATTCGTGTTCGGGCGGCTGAAGCCGCAGCAACAAGAGCACCAAGTCCGCCTGCGCGGACTGCTACGGTAAGCTTTTGCCTCAGCCTTCCAGCCTCTACAGACTTAAGGGGAGAGGAAAAAGCCTGACAGTTGCAGTCGCCGAAGGGCGACTTCGCGCTCTTGTTGCTGCGGCTTCAGCCGCCCGAAAAATCGAAGGTCCCCGCAATGGGTAAACCCGGAGAAAAGCGGGTAGTGTGGCTCCTTATATTTAGAAGCGCTCGAAGCGCTCGACGTCCATGACGAAGCAGACGGCGCCGCCGACGAGCACTTTGACCGGGCTGGGCATGAAGGTCCCAACAGGAGCCGCGTCGGGGGGAAGGACGTTGACGAACTGCTCGCGGGTCTTGCAACTGTCGCTGATGAGCTGGATGAGCCGCTCCAGCTCATTGGACTCCACGCCGATGAGCAGCGTCACGTTGCCTTCGCGCAGGAAACCACCCGTACTGGCGACCTTCGTGAACTTGAAGCCGCTGCGGAGCAAGGCTTCGGTGATCTTATTTTTGTCGCGGTCGTGGACGACCGTGATGACCAGTTTCATGAGGGGCGCCTCTATAAGGTCAATGAGTAAATGAAAAGCCAAAACCATTTACCCATTGACCTATTTACGCATTTACGCTGTGAAGATGGGCGAGGGCGCGCTGGATGTGGGCGTAAATGGCCGCGTGCAGCGTGTCGATCTCCGCCGTCGCATCGATAATGACGATCCTAGCGGGATGATTCTGCGCTTCGGCCAAATATCCCTCCCTGACGCGCTGGTGGAACTCGAGACTTTCGGCCTCCATGCGATTACCCGCATGCTGACGAGGCAGACCGATTTCCGGGGAAGATCCAGCAGGAAGGTGAGGTCGGGAACAAGCTCGTGAGCGGCAAAGGCGTTGAGCCGGCCCACGATATCGCGGTCCAGGCCGCGCGCGGCGACCTGATAGGCCATGGTCGAGTCGGAGAAGCGGTCGCAGAGAACGATAGCGCCTTCGTCGAGCTTGGGGCGGATGATCCGCTCGACGTTTTCGGCGCGGGTCGCCAGAAACAGCAACAGCTCGGCCCGCGCCGACATACTCTCATGGAGAACCAGGTCCCGCACCGCCTCGGCGATCGGGTCGCCGCCGGGCTCCCGCGTCACACAGACTTTCCATCCCTCCTGAACGAGGGCGGCGCAAAGCATGGCGACCTGAGTCGTCTTGCCCGCGCCCTCGATGCCCTCGAAGGTGACGAACAGCCCGGTTCCGGGCGAGACCTTCTCCATGGGTTTATGCCCCCTGAGGCAGGATGCGGACCCGCCGCTGCGGCTCGACTCCCACGCTCTCCGACTGGAGTTGGTAGCGCTCGATGAGCTGGTGCTGCAGCCGGCGCGTGTAGGAGTTGGCCGGAGACAGCTCCACCGCCTCATGGGTGCGTTTCACCTGATCGACGGCGTCCTGCGCCTCCAGCAGCGCGTTCTCCATATCCTCCTCGCGCTCCTCACCCGGTCCCAGCCGGAACATTTCGCGAATGATGCCGGCGATCTGGGCATAGGTGTTGCTCTTGACCACGTAGACCGGCAGGCGCCGCTGAGAGGCCTCCCGCATCTTGCCCGGCTCGCGCTTATAGGTCGCCTTGAGGGCGAGCACCACGTCCGCGTCCGTCACGTCCCTGGCGATAGAGGCCGGCACGTGCGACTCCGCGATGGCCCGGTCCAGCCGGCTGCGGCTGACGCCATAGGGGAAGATCCGAAGCGGCTTGGTGGCCGAGGCGTGTTCCGCGACGGGGCCGGCGCCGTTGAACAGGCGCATGTTAGAGCGCGGCTCCTCGTCGTCAGCCTCGCCCATCTGCGGCGCGGAGGTACGCGAGGGAATCCGCTCCATGCGCTCCGGTCGGGGGCCGCGACCGTTGCCGGCGGAGCGAGAACCGGGGGAGCCGGACTCTTGTCGGTCCCGGTCGGGAATCTCGCGGATCAGCGGCCCGGTCTCGTCGGCACGCTGCACGACCTCGATCTCGCCATCTTCGTTGCGAACGCGGATTTCGGGGCGCGGCTTGCCGCCTCGCAGCAGCCGGTCCACCGTCTTCTCCACGTCCATGTGAATGGCCAGCTTGTCCATATCCAGAATCTCGATGATCACGTCGAAAGTCGGGGGCGCCTTGCGCTCCAGAACCGTCTTCTGGGTGCCCCGCCGCTTGGCCTCATCGTCCGAGAGGGTGACGGCGTGGATGCCGCCGACCAGGTCGGAGAGCGTGGGGTTCATCATCAGGTTTTCCAGGCTGTTGCCGTGGGCGGTGCCGATGAGCTGGACGCCGCGCTCGGCGATGGTGCGCGCCGCGAATGCCTCCTGCTCGGTGCCGATCTCGTCGATGACGATCACTTCGGGCATGTGGTTCTCAACGGCCTCGATCATCACGTTGTGCTGCTCGTCCGGCGTGGCGACCTGCATGCGCCGCGCCCGCCCGATGGCCGGGTGCGGGATGTCGCCGTCTCCGGCGATCTCGTTGCTGGTATCCACGATGACGACGCGCTTCTTCAGCTCTTCCGAGAGAACGCGGGCCATCTCGCGCAGCTTGGTGGTCTTGCCGCGTCCAGGCCTGCCCAGCATCAGGATGCTCTTGCCGCTCTCGACCACATCCTGAATGATATCGATGGTTCCGTAGACGGCGCGTCCGATGCGGCAGGTGAGGCCGACGATGCGGCCCTGGCGATTGCGGATGGCCGAGATACGATGGAGCGTGCGCTCGATGCCGGCGCGGTTATCCTTGCCAAAGGCGCCCACGCGGGCCACGACATATTCGATATCGGCGGTCGTGATCGGCTCTTCGCCCAGTTCCACGACATTGTCCGGGTAACGCGCTTCGGGAATACGCCCCAGGTCCATGACGATCTCCAGGAGGTCATCCTGGCCGTTCGCCTGCTCCAGGTGGGCGCGAATGGGCGGCGGCAGCACTTCCAGCAACTGGCCGAGGTTATCGGTGACGCGCTGCTGGTGTGCGGTCAGGGGCGGCCGGGTTGCGGACGAGTCCGACAGTTGGAGGGCGGTCGCGGCGGAGGTCACGCCGATGGGGACGCTAAGACGTGGGTTAAAGTGTTGCGTACTCATTGCGTTCGTTTAGAGTGCTCCTTGTCGCGTTACGCGCAGGCAGGCTTCACGCGTCTGCCGGAAACACGACGCGACGATGGCGGGCGGGCATAATGACCGACGCCTCGGCAGTGCCGGCGAAACCGGCACCCACCACACCCGCAGGTTGTTACTCGTCGGACGCCCGGCTTGCGGCACGGGGCGCGACGACCGCGCCGAAGGGGCTCTCCTGGCCCGGATGCGCGGCGGAAGGACAGCAGGTCGGCCTGCCTGCGTCACTGATCTCTCGTCTGGAGATTTGATCTTCAGCTCGGATCCACCTCGAAAGGCTTCTACTTTAACTGACCGATATAGGGGAGCGAAAGTTTCCCCATTACACTATAGCGAAATGGCCGCCTTTTGGCAAGCGGCTTTTTTTAAGTTGCTAGTGGTTAGTTGCTAGTGGCTAGTGATTCCTCGCCTATTGCTAGCGGGGACGGCCTTCCAGAAGCCGCTCTTTGCTAGCAGCTAGCGACCAGTAACGAGCAACTTTAACGAGACGCTCCTCTGCTATGGCGGGCAGAGGAGCGTTTAAGGGCTTTTCCTGACATCGTGGATCAGGCTATACATCGGAGGCGTACCCCAGCTTGGCCAGCAGGTCCTGGCGTGTGCTGTCGGAGTAGCCTTCCATCCGTTCGTCAAGGGTCTCCTCTGCCGGCCCTCCCACGCCGAGGGTAAAATCGGTCTCTTCTTGCAGTTGCTGTTGCTTGATCTGTTGGAGGGCCTCGTTCAACTGCCGCCCGATGATATCGAGAATCTCGTCGGCGTTGGTTTCCGGCCGCACCGGAATCTGCAGCGTTATCATCAAGATGGGCGTATTCATCGTGTTTCTCCTTACCCCTGGATCCCTTATTAGTACCTACCCGTACTAATAGTATCCTCTATCGGACGCCGAATCGCAAGGGGAAAAGGCGGATTTTTCTCCCTTTTTGTCTCACGCCCGAACATGCTCTTCTCTTACTCTCTACTACGAGCAAAAGAGGCGGCAGGTTTTCATTCAGGTCGAAAGAGGAAAGGAAAGTGTGGCGCAGGCGCCGCCTTCCGGGCGATTCTCGAAGCGCACTTTCCCGCCCAGATCCAGCCGGCTCAGGCTCTCGATCATGTCCATGCCGGTGCTGGCGGTCTTATGAGGATCGAAGCCCTCCGGAAAGCCGGGGCCGTCGTCGCAGACTTCCAGCTCGGCCGTGCCGTCCTGTACGTGGAAGGTAACCTGGACCGTGCCCGTGCTGTATTTGAAGGCGTTGCTGATCAGCTCGTTGGCGATAAGCGCCAGGGAGGTTCCCTGCTTGGCCGACAGCCGCGTATCTTTCACCTGAAACTGCAGCGAGCGACCGGCTGCCGCCTGTTTGAGCAGGGGCAGCAGCCGCTCCAGCACGGCTCGAGACGAGAGGAAGAGGGCTTCTCCGTCGGTCGCGGCCTCCTGGGTCAGCACCTCGTGTACGCTCGCCAGGGTGTTGATGCACGCTGCCAGCCGCCGCAAATCCTCCTGGGTGACCTGATCGTCATCCATTAGGCGCATGTCGATCATGGCGGCAATGAGCTGCAGGTTGTTCTTGACCCGGTGGTGGGTTTCGGTCATGGCCCGGCGCAGATGCCGGTTCAGCCCCTCGATCTCGGTCTGATGTTGCGCCAGCGCCTCTTCCGCGCGCTTGCGCGAGCAGAGGTGGCCGACCGTCGAAGCGAAGAGCGTGAGCAGTTTCTGCTGCTCCTCGGTCAGCGGTCGGTTCTCCAGCAGGTTGTCGGCGTCGATGCAGCCGATCACCTCCTCGCCGTCCCAGAGCGCGGCCAGGATATGCCAGCCCTGTCCGACCACTTCCGCCCGGTGGTTGCGAAGCGGTCCGTCGGTCACGCTGAGCGAGGGAATTTTGTTCGCCAGGATGGTGCCCATAGGCGACTTATCGCCGACGGCGATTCGCTGGCCCCGCTCATCCCGGAGGTTACCGCTCTCGTCGGTGCCGAAGGCGCCCTGCGCGAAACCCGGCTCCGCCGTTCGGAACCAGATGCCCAGCCGGTCGAAGCCCAGGCGGCTGCGTCCCAACTCTACGGCGCGGCGGCACAGCTCGTCGAAGGAGGGCGCCAGGGACAGCTCGTTGCCGACGGCAAGAAGCGTTGCCAACTGGGTCTGGAATCGGTGCTCCGCCTCCTGGCTCTTGCGCAGCTCCGCTTCCACACGCTCGCGCTCGCGCAGCTCGGCCTGCGTCTGCTGATAGAGAAAAGCGTTGCGGCTGGCGGCGGCCATCTGCAGCACCAGGCCCTCCAGGATCCGCAGGTGGTAGTCCGTATAGGCATCCAGACGGCTGCTCATCACCTGAACGATGCCGAGCACCTGTCCTTCCAGCTTAATGGGCACCAGCAGCGCCGAAAGGGAGCGCGGCTTATCCTCCTGCGGCTTATCCCGTACCGTTCCCTTCGAGTCGATGTGATAGACGACCGTCATCTTTTTCTGGCGCTCGTCCAGATCGGGCACCAGCAGCGGTTCGCCGGTATGGATCACTTCGCTCTGCATGCCCCTTCCCATAGGGGCGAGAGGAACGGGAGGAAAGGCGGAGACGTCGACGTATTCCCCTTCCACGTAGGCATAGGCGCAGCGGATCAGTTGCGTCTGAGCGTCGAAGGAGGAGACGAGCAGGCTGTCGCAGTCCATCTGCCGGGCGATGAGCCGGCGCAGGCCATCGTAAATCTGGTTGGGATCGAGGGTGCTGCCCAGCAGGCGTCCGGCCTCGTAGAGGAGCTGAATTTCGGCGGCCTGTTCCTGCAGCGCCTCCTCGGCCCGTTTGCGGGGCGTGATGTCGCGCAGGTAGATAAACAGGCCGTCTTCGTAGGGGTGAATAGAGGCGTCGAGCCAGGCGCTGCAGGAGGCGCAGTACTCCGTGATGGTAATGCGGGTCCGCTCCGCCATTGCCTGCCGGCAGGCGGAGTAGAAGCCCGTTTCGACCATGCTGGGGAAGGTCTTCCAGATGTCCCGGCCGAGCAGGAGGTCACGCCCATGCTTGCAGCCGGGCAGGATGCGCCCGATGGCCGGGTTGGCATAGGTGCAGCGCCAGTGGGCATCGATGGCGAGAACTCCATCGGGAAGGCTTTCCAGGATCTGTGCCGGAAGGTGCGCCGCTTCGCCGGCAAGGCGTTCTCGCAGGCGCGTCCGTGTTTCGTTCTGCTCCTCAGAGTGGCTCACTGTCTTCCCTTAGGGCCACAGTCTCGGCGGAGAGGGCGGGGCCGTGCTCTTTGGTTCGCCTTTTGGTCTCTTTCTTCCTTCTGGCCGCTTGTTGCACACAAGACCTTCTCATTCTCTACGGGCGGCTGAAGCCGCCCTGCTAAGGCCCCCACCCCCTTCCCCTCCCCCAATTTTAGGGGAGGGGAGATTCTATTGCTCTCTTGCGCCCCTGCATCATGGCACGCGGCCCTTGATCGACGGCATCGAAGTAGACCGCCGGATTCTATTGCTCTCTTGTGCCCCTCCATTCTCTTAACCTCCATCGCCCACATGGGGAGAGGGGGAGCTAATGCGATAGCTTCCGCCTCTGCTTATAGGCCAGAGAAGCTTTAAGCACAGGTACAAGCGGGCAATCTAGTCCCCCCTCCCCTAAAATTGGGGGAGGGGCAGGGGGTGGGGGCCTTAGCAGGGCGGCTTCAGCCGCCCGTAGAAAGAGACATGGGGAGAGTTTGGAGTGGTCTCCTGTTAAGGGACTGCGCCTGTCAAAAGACGGCTCAATTTCTCCGTGTCGATGTTCCCGCCGGAGACGACGCACGCCACCTTGCCGTTTCCTGCCATCCCCGCAAGCGCGGCGGCGACAGGCGCGGCCCCCGCCCCTTCGGCCACGACCCGGCTGCGCTCGATCAGAAGCTTGATGGCGCGGGCGACGGCTTCCAGGGAAACCACCTGCGAGCCGTCCAGCAGACGCCTCGCCAGCGCAAACATCTCCGGAAAAACGCGGGGCGCGCCGATCCCATCCACAAAGCTCGGCGTGTGCGCGACCTCCACCGGCTGGCCCGCCGCCCAGGACGCCGCCAGCGGCGCCGCCGTCGCCACCTCGCAGGCATAGATTCGGATGTCGGGCCGGAGCGCGCGCAGAGCAGAGGCGATTCCGCAGCTAAGCCCTCCGCCGCCATACGGGATGAGGACCGTGTCTACATCGGGCAGATCCTCCAGGATTTCCAGCCCGATGACGCCGTTGCCGGCCATCACCGCCGGATCGCTGAAGGCATGGATAAATAAGCCGTCCATGCCGGGGTAGCGGCGCGTGCGGTAGATGTCGATCCAATCGGCAAAAGGCACTTTGACGATCCGGGCGCCCAGCCGCTCGATGGCTGTCAACTTCGTCGCGGGCGCGGTCTCCGGCACGACGACGCTGCAGGCCAGGCCCCTTTGTCGCGCGCACCAGGCGACCCCCTGCGCCATGTTGCCGGCGCTGGCCGTCCAGACCCCGTTTGCAAGCTGCCCGGCATCTGCCTGCTGAATGGCGTTGCTGGCGCCTCGCAGCTTGAACGAGCCAATGGGCTGCAGGTTCTCCAGCTTGAGAAAGATCTGGGCGGGCGCGCCCTCGACGTTCAGACGCAGCAGAGGGGTCCGAATAACGGTTCCCGCTGTGCGTGCCTGCGCGGCGCGGATGTCTTGCAGGGAAACGGGTTCCAGTGCATCCATATACCTAATCGATCTCGACCTCCGCCTCGATCTCGACGGGGATTTCGAAGGGCAGCTCGGCCACGCCGATGGCGGAGCGGGCATGCTGGCCTACCTCCGGACCGTACAGTTCCAAAATCAGATCGGAGAAGCCGTTGATGACCTGCGGCTGGCGGGTAAAGCCGGGAGAGGAGTTGACCATGCCGAAGACGCGCAGCCAGGCAGTCACACGGTCCAGATCGCCCAGCGCACGTTGCAAGCTGCCCAGGATCGCCAGGGCGGTCAGCCGTGCCGCCGCGTATGCTTCCTCGACCGATACTTGCGCCTCCACCTTCCCGAACGGGCCAATCAGAGCGCCATCAGGCGCCTGCGGACCGTGCCCGGCAATGTAGACTCGGCTGCCGCGTACCCGCGCGAACGCGAAGGGCAGGCGCACGCCGGGCGGCACTTTGACAGGCGGCGGAAGGACCAGCCCGAGCGCTTCCAACCTGGCTTCAATCTGCATTTCAGCCTCCAGGCAAGGGAAAAGATGGAAGGGAAAAGGGAAAAGAAAGAAAGCGATCTTTTACTTTTCCCTTTAACCTTTTCCCTTTCCCCTTGCTTGCCACTCGTGATCGAGAATCGCGAAGAGGAGGGTATCTTCCCAGCGGCCTCGGATCCATTTGTTTTCGCGCAGGTGGCCTTCCTGCCGCATGCCGATCTTTTCCAGGACGCGCGCTGAGGCCTGGTTTTCCGGGCGGCATTCGGCGAAGATGCGATGCAAGCGTAACTCGTCGAAGCCGTACTGGACGACCCGGCTGGCGGCCTCCGTCGCATAACCCTGTCCCCAGTAGCGCCGGTTCAGCGTGTAGCCGATTCCGGCTTCATGCAAATCGGGATTGTGCGCGTAGAGGAGGCATTCCCCGATCAATCGCGACTCCCCTTGCACAACGATGGCGAAGCAGTGGCCACGCCGCGTCCCCTCTTCCCGGCCGGCGGTCATATTTTGGATACGCCTCTGCGCCTGATCGATCATCGTTCGAGGCTCGCCTGGCTGGTAGCGCATCACCTCGGGATCCGACCAGTATTCATAGACGGCATCCATATCCTCCGGCGTAAACGCACGCAGGAGCAGGCGTGGAGTCATCAACATGGTAGTCGCTTCGCTAAGTTGTCAGTTGTCAGTTGCTAGTTGCCAGTTGAAACCGGTTTTTCTGACAACTGGAAACTGACAACCGACAACTGCTTTTCATCTTCCGCTGGTGAGCAGAGTCAGGGCGGCGGTGACGAGAGCGCCGGTGTTGGCGCGGTCGGCAGCGCTGGCGAAGACGCGGTCGGCGGCACGGCGGGCATCCGGACGGCTGTAGCCCAGGCCGACCAGCGCCTCGACGACATCCTCGTAAGCCGCATTCTCCTGGGCGGTCTGCCGGCCCGCTGCCGCCTGCTCCGCCCGCTGCTCGAAGGCGAAGGCCGCCATTTTGTCGCCCAGCTCCAGGCAAAGCCTCTGTGCCAGCTTCGGCCCGACGCCGGGCACCCGGGAGAGCATGCGCGTGTCGTTGGTGGAAAGCGCGCGGGCGAGGTCCGGCACATCCAGCGTCGAGAGCAGCGCCAGCGCCACCTTCGGGCCGACTCCAGAGGCGGAGAGCAGCAGCTTGAACGCCTGCAGCTCGGTCACGTTATTGAAGCCGTAGAGGCTCATCTCGATGGCGCCGCTCTTGTCGTCCCGCAACAGCAGTTGCGTTATTAACGTGACTTTGCCGCCTTCGTCCGGCAGCGCCGAAAGCACCGTGATCGGTACCAGCACCTGATAGCCCACCCCGTTTACGTCCAGGATGACGCTGTTGGCTTCTTTACGCGCCACGATCCCCGTCAACTGCGCTATCATACGTGACTTCTCTACCTATTCCTGCCCCCATTCCCCTTCTCCTTACGAAAGAGAGGGCGTCAGGGGGTGAGGTCTGTTTTTTCGGTGAGGTCGAGGAAGCGATCGACCTGCGGCGCCACGTCTGCCGGGACCTGCGCGCCAAGGGCTACTGCCTGTGGCGCGAGCGCTTCCATCTGGCGCGCCATCTGCCGCAGCCGTTCCAACTGCTCTCGCTGCCCGGAAAGAGGCGCCGTTTCCAGGGCGGTCCGGCTATTCTCCTCGCCGAGCTGTTCCTGTATCTCGGACAGGGTATTTGCGACCATGCGGGACATCGCCAGGGCGTCCAACACGTTTCCGCGGGCGATCTTCTTGGCCGCGATGGGCAGCATCGCCCAGAAGAAGAGAATTCGCTCCGTCACACATTGAGCGCGCTGCTTCTCGGTGGGCGGTTGCTGCGCTGGAAGGCCGGCGCGGTCGAAGAGAACACGGGCATCGGAGGGAAGACAGGCATGGCTCTGCGGCTGCCAGTACCAGTCGATCTGGTGCGGCCCGGTCTCGCCTGGATAGAGCGCGAGCAGGTAGGCGCCGCCCGGCGGCGCGTTCTGCGGCGCTTCCAGGATCAGCAGAGGGTCCCCGAGTTTGCCGGCGAACTCGCGCGTGCGCCCGGCGACAAAAGAGTAGTAGGCATCCGAGATCACCACCCACAGGTCCAGATCGCTCAAGGCATCCTCCGTGCCCCGGCCCAGCGAGCCGGCCAGCCAGACCGCCACGACCCGCGCGTCCGCCTGCAGCGCCTTCACAGCGCGCTGCAGCAAATCCTCTCTTTCGCGTGTCCGGGTCTGCAATAGATCCGTGTCCACTCTCTTCGTCCTCTCTGTATGCTCCTTCTCTCCGGTAATCTCTATTTGGACTTGCAGCGGCTCTATCTCCACGCGTTACTCTCCTTGTAATTAGGTGAGGGGGCTAATAAACGACTTTGTTGAGCGGATATTCGACGATGCCTTCGGCGCCCGCTCGCTTCAGGTTCGGAAGTAGATCGCGCACCGTGCTCTCGGCTACGATGATCTCGATGGCGACCCAGTCCGGGCTGGAGAGCGGGGAGACCGTGGGCGTTTTGAGGGCAGGCAGCAGGGCCATCACGGCCTCCAGACGCGAGCGCTCGACGTTCATCTTCAGGCCGACCATCTGCTCGGCGTTGAGCGCCCCTTGCAGGAGCATCGCCATGTTCTCGATCTTGGCCCGCTTCCAGCCATCCTGCCAGGCCCGCTCATTGGCGACCAGGCGCGTGGTGGAGACAAGCAAAGTGTCCACGATCTTGAGATTATGGGCGCGCAGGCTGCTGCCGGTCTCCGTATTGACCACGATGGCGTCGGCCAGGTCCGGCACTTTGACCTCGCACGCGCCCCAGGAGAACTCGACCGACGCCTTCACGCCGTACTGGGCCAGGTAGCGCTCCGTCAGACGCACGTACTCGGTGGCGACCCGCTTGCCCTCCAGGTCCTTTGGGGAGGCGATATCCGAGCCGTTCAGAGCGGCCAGCACCACGCGGATCGGATTGTGCGTGGTTTTCGAATAGCCCAGCTCCGTGACCTCGACCACGCGCGAGCCATTGTCCTCGATCCAGTCTTTACCGGTCAGGCCGACGTCCAGGATGCCCTGCTCGATGTATCGGGGGATCTCCTGCGGGCGGATGAGCAGCGGCTCCAGTTCCGGATCGTCGGTGCTGGGATGATAGGAGCGCCCGCTGCTCATGCGGAATTCATAGCCTGCCTTCTTGAACAGGGCGAAGGTCGCCTCCTGCAGGCTGCCCTTCGGGATGCCGAGCTTTAGTTTTCTTTCCAATCTCGTCCTCGTCCTGGAGTAGTTCAGATAGTTTCTCATTATAGCATAGCAGACAAAGCAAAAGGCCGCCACGGGAACGCATTCCCGTGGCGGCCGACTTCGGTATGGAGCCTGGCGCGCGTCCTAGCTGACCAGGTCCCGCAGCGGATGGGTACGACCCCGTTTGCGCAGCTTCATCAGGGCCGTCGATTCGATTTGGCGCACGCGCTCGCGGGTGACTTCCAGGGCGCGCCCGACCTCTTCGAGCGTGCGCGGCTCGTCGCCGTCCAGGCCGTAGCGCAGCACGATCACGTCGCGCTCGCGGTCGGTCAGCTCGTTGATGGCCGCCATCAGCTCGGTGCGAATGGCCTCTCGCGTCGCCTCGATGGCCGGATTGTGCGCGTCGGGCGCCGGGATCAGGTCGGCCAGGCGGCTATCGCCTTCCTCGCCGATCGGCGTCTCCAGCGACAGCGGATCGACCGCGCCGCGCAGCAGCTCCGTCAGCTTCTCCTCGGTCATGGTCATGGCCGCCGCCAGCTCGGCGCGGGTAGGCATGCGGCCCAGGCGCTCGCGCAGCGTGCCGCGCGTCTTATTGATCCGCCCCAGCGTATCGGTCACGTGGACGGGCAGGCGAATGAGGCGGGCCTGATCGGCGATGGCGCGGCTGATAGCCCGGCGGATCCACCAGATGGCATACGTGCTGAACCGATAGCCCTTGCGATAGTTGAACCGCTCGACGGCGCGGATCAGGCCGATGGTGCCTTCCTGCATCAGATCTTCGATCGGCAGGCCGTTGCCCAGGTACCGGCGCGCCACCGAGGCGACCAGGCGCAGGTTCGCCAGGATCAGCGTGTCCTTGGCTACCCGTGCCTCGTCCGGGGTGCGCGCGGTCTCCATGCGTTTCGCCAGCGCGATCTCCTGCTCGTGAGTCAGCAATGCCATGCGGCCCGCGCGCCGCAGCCAGGCCTGGGTACTCTCTTCCAGGTCGGAACCCGGCTCCAAATCCTCCGGCTCGTCTCCATGCAATTCCGACGCAGCCAGGATCGGCGGTCGCGGCACCAGGACCACGCCGCTGGCCTCAAATTCTTCGATCAGGTCCTCGATCGCTTCCGGCTCCAGATCCTCATTATGGCTGAGCGCATCGGCCAGGTCCTGATCCGTCAGGTACCCCTGCTTGCGGCCACGATCCCGCAGATGCTCCAGCGTTTGACTTAGCGGTGCGGGCATACTGCCCTCCCTTCTGTCCACGTCCAAACCCTACACTTTTTAACTATCCTGCGTGGCGGTCTCTCTCCTCTATCGGCGCGGGCCGCTCCTTCGGCAAATTCCCCGGTAAGAGTACCTGGCGCACCGGCCGCCTTTCCCATTATGGCAAGAAGGCTTTATCGACCGTAGGGTCATTTTCGACACAGACCAAAAACGCGCGGATTTACGGAGCCATCCATCGCGCCTTTTGCCTGTTTATACTGAGATAGCCTGCCTTCTTGACAGGATAGCGTAGTTAAAAGTTTCACTCGTAGTTATCCATTACGCATGAACTCGGAATAGGTTCACCGAAATGAGATAGATTTTCCCCTCGGACCTTACCCGACCTCACCCCCTTAATCGACCACGGGCCTTATGGCCTTGCCTCTCCTTACGAAGGAGAGGGGGAGACGGAAGCGAAGGGCAAAAAGCCGATCCAGGTAGGGAATAGTCTACTATATAGTACGCATAAGCCCCATCAATTTACGCCCGCTCGTCCAGCAGCCGGGCCCACGCGATCTGATCCATATCGAACTCTTCCAGGCTGTTGGTCTCGCGGTTCACCGCACTGACGATCCTCTGGCCCACCTTACGCGGCTCGATGGTGTAGTGGGGCGCCTTCAGGCCGCGCGGAGGCCGCAAGCAGATTTCCACATAGCGATGCTTGAGTATGGCGATGGACATCAGGACCTCGATCGCCTTGCGCCCACCCAGCGCGTTCATCGGAACGCGGACTGTCTCCCCGGCGCGGCCAGCTTCCGCCGTCCCGACGCCCCAGGGCTTCCCGTCCTCCTGCGCGATCCGTTCCCAGTTCAGGGCGCCTTCCAGGCCCTTGCTTTCTTTACTCCGGCGGCCCGTCGAAAGACGGAAAGAGGTCTCCGAAGAGAGAGGCCGCATCTCCTGCCGGAAGGCAGGCTCGGCATCGGCGTCGTCGGAGATGGGCAGGTAACCGGCCTTGCGCAGCTCGCGCAGCAGCTTCTCCGGATCGTCCGCGCGCAGCAGCGCCACCGTATCGCCGAGCGTGCGGACGAAATAGTCCTTTAGCTCCCGGCGTGCCTGCAGCTCCTTGAGAAGTAGGGGCGAGTCCACCTGCAGGTACATCTGCGCCCGCCCGATGCGGATGTGCCCGTGCTTTCCGCCTACTTCCTGAATGAGATACTCTACATTTTGGGGAATGCCGGTGCGCGCATGAGCCTGAAGGAATGCCAGGATTTCCTGAGTCGCTTGGCCGCGGTCCAGCGCGCGGCGGATCGACTCGCGGGTGAGGGAGACGGTATTGCCTGCCGCGCCTTTGGCAGGCGGATCGGTGAGGGTGAGCAGCCGGTAGAGGGTGCTCGCGTCGAGATAGGGCGGCACAAAGATCTCCGCGTTGGCCTGCAAAATGAAGGACTGCTCTCGTGGCGCCTCCTCCGGCTCCTCGGCTTGCGGAACGCCCAGCAGGCAGGCGCCGAGCGGAGTCAGGCGCCAGGCGGCGGCTTCCGGCAGCACGGCGCGTTTGGCAGCCTCTCCTCGCCGCGTGCCGGTCTCCCGTTTGGGCCGCGCGGGCGCCTCCTGCCAGCCCAGTTCCACCAATCCCAGCCAGGCCAGGCACTCCCCGACCAGCGCGCGCACGAACGCCAGCGGCGAGGGGACAAGGTCCTCGCCCATCCGGCCCCCATGCGTCAAGAGCAGCGGGCAGCGGAAGGCCAGCGTATCCGCCAGGGAGCCGATCTCCAGGAACTGATCTCCAGCGTTGGCGGCCAGAAGCTCTAGCACGGCGTGGCGCATGCGCAGAATCCCGTCTGCCGGGCGGTAGTCGCCGGCTTTTTTGAGGGGGTCTTCGTACATCTCGGCCCAGGTCGTTCCAAAGCACCACGCGGCATAGAGCGTCCGAGTCTGCGTGCGCGGGTCCGCGCACAGCCAGGCTTCGCCGCGCGGGGTAAGCGCGTAGACCTGCTTCTCGCCGCGCGGGGCGATCAGCTCCGCCTCCCGGCAGAGGGCGTAGAGGAAGCTGGCATAGCGCTCCTCCGGCTGGCTCAGAGCGCGGGCGATGTTTTTCAGGCTGGCCTTATGGATGTGGCCGGTGTTAGTGCGGACGGCCTCCTGCGCCGCCAGGGCGGCCAGCAGCCCGACGACGTCGCGGAGGAGCGTGGTGTGGCGCGTAGTGGCGCGTGGGGACTCTGCAAGCGGCTGCGGCGAGGGCAGCGGCGCGGTCCAGAAGGACTGGTCCGCCCCGCCGGCGAGCGTCCGCAGCAGATCGCCGGGCAGGACCAGGAACAGATTGAAGCCGTAGCCGTGGGCGACCACGTGCAGGAGGCCGCGCGCCAGCAGACGGTCCACGGCGTTGCGCTCCCGGCCCTGCTTCCAGCGGTCCTGCCAGGCATAGCGGAAGAAGTCGTCCGTGCGCCCGCCCAGCACGGCGCTGGCGACCTCCAGGGCGGAGGACACACCGTTCATCTGCACCAGATATTCGAGGACGGCGCGCTCCTCCTCGTCGAGCGGAGGCTGGAACCGCAGGCTCGGCGCGTTGTCGATCAGGCAAGCGCGGATCGCCTCCGTGAGGTCCTGTTTGGCGTCGCGCTCGACGTGCAGGCCCAACTGGTAGACGATTCGCTTGAGGGTGGGGACATCGTAGAGATTGAGGCAACGGGTCAGGGGATAGCGATCGGGCAGGGAAGCCGGCACGTGCTGGCGCACCGGCTCCGGCACGTAGGCCCCTTTGGCCAGCCGGAAGGCCAGTCCCTTATCCTCCAGAGAGCGCAGCACGCCTTCCAGGGCTTCTTCCAGGTCCCGCCCGCCGGCCGCCTCCAGGACCGTTTCCCACGGCACGACCTGATGGCTCTCACCCATGAGGAGCAACTGCAGCAGGCGCAGCTCGCGGGAGCTGCATTCCATGATGGCGGCGATGACCGATTGCGGCTGGCTCAGCTCGTTGGCGAGCAGTTGGGCCAGCCGGCGCTTATCCGGGATCAGAGCCAGCTTTTTGGGGTCCACACGCCGGAAGGCGACCACGGCGCGCAGGCGCTCTGTCGGCAGGCCATAGAGCGCTTCTGCCAGCGATGCCATCGTTATCCTTTCTTCCACGAGGTCAAAACCCCGTGCTGAAACACAAAGCCCGCCTTCGCGGGCTAAAGGTTTCACTTAGGAGAAGCAAAACGAAGTATTGTAGCACAATAAAAGCATCGGGGGCGAGGTAGCTTCCAGAACTTTGAACTGGTCCAAATGGAAGCAGGGCTCTTTTATAGGGCAGTTGAAACTGCGGCCCCTGGGGACCCCTGCTCGAACCTTCGGATGCCCAAAGTCCCCTCCGGGGACGGCTCCCACCCCCTTCCCGTCCTCGAACCTTCGGAATTCTAGGGGAGGGGAGGCTGTACTGGAAGCCAGTCGCCGAAGGGCGACTTCGTGCTCTGGTTGCTGCGGCTTCAGCCGCCCGATGAAAATTGAGTTCTACAGCCTGTTATGGAATAGGGGTTGTTTTTCTGCCTCCTTCGCTGGGACAGCGATACAGGAGCAGGTGGCCCGGCAGGAACCCGTTTTTGCAAAGCGGGCCGGGTTGTGCTAAAATAGGGCGTTCCTTTCTCGCGGCCCCGCCTCCTGGCGGGGCCGAACGGATGATATTAGCTACTAAATATTACGGGCGGAGAGCGATTCCCGACACCATGAGTGATAACGAAGTCCTCAAAGAAGCCGCGCACGCGCGCTCGATTCTGGCGACCGACTGCGGCAGCACGACCACCAAAGCGATTCTGATCGAGCAGCAGCCGGACGGCCAGTACCGGCTGGTCGTGCGCGGCGAAGCGCCCACCACCGTCGAGGCGCCGTTCGACGACGTGACCGTCGGCGTGGTCAACGCCGTGCGCGAGGTCGAGGAGCTGAGCGGTAAGAATATCCTGGGAGCGGATGGACGGCCCAGCACGCCGGCCCGCGACGCCAAGAACGGCGTGGACCTGTATCTCTCGACCTCCAGCGCGGGCGGCGGCCTGCAGATGACCGTGGCGGGCGTGGTGAAGGCCATGAGCGCCGAGAGCGCCCAGCGCGCCGCCCTTGGCGCGGGCGCCATCATCATCGACGCCATCGCCGTGGACGACGGGCGCAAGGAGTACGAGCGCGTTGAGAGGCTGCGTCAGCTTCGCCCCGATATGATCCTCATGTCCGGCGGCACCGACGGCGGCACGGTCAGCCATCTGGTCGAGCTGGCCGAGATGCTCGTCTCCGCCGATCCCAAGCCGCGCCTGGGCATCGGCCTCAAGCTGCCCATCATCTACGCCGGCAACAAGGACGCCTACGCCCAGGTGAAGGCGCTGCTCGAAGACCGGGTCGCGCTGCGCCAGGTGGACAACCTGCGTCCCACGCTGGAGAAAGAGAACCTGCTTCCCGCCCGCGAGGCGATCCACGAGTTGTTCCTGGAGCACGTCATGCAGCAGGCGCCGGGCTACGGCAAGCTCTCCACCTGGACCAGCACCGGCATCATGTCCACGCCCAACGCGGTCGGCAAGATCATGCAGACCATCGCCGCCCAGCGCAACATCAACGTCCTGGGGGTCGATATTGGCGGGGCGACCACGGACGTCTTCTCGGTCTTCGGGGGCACGTTCAACCGCACGGTCTCGGCCAACCTGGGGATGTCCTACTCGATCTGCAACGTGCTCACGGAGGCGAAGGTCGACAACATCAAGCGCTGGCTGCCCTTCTCGCTCTCGGAGGCGGAGCTTAGGAACCAACTGCGCAATAAGATGATCCGCCCGACCACCATTCCGCAGCGGCTGATCGACCTGCAGATCGAGCAGGCGGTGGCGCGCGAGGCCCTGCGACTGGCCTTCGAGCACCACAAGTCGCTGGCGCGCGGGCTGATGGGCGTGACCCTGGAGAAGAACATCGGCAACATCTTCGCCCAGGCCGGCAGCGGCCAGACGCTGGTCAACATGATGCACCTGGACATGATCGTCGGCTCCGGCGGCGTGCTCTCGCACGCGCCGCGCCGCGCGCAATCGGCCCTGATGATGATGGATGCCTATCAGCCGGAAGGCTTTACGCTGCTGACGGTCGACTCGATCTTCATGATGCCCCAGCTCGGCATCCTCTCGACGGTCCATCCGGAGGCGGCCACGCAGGTCTTCGAGCGCGACTGCCTGATCTATCTGGGCACCTGCATTGCGCCCGTGGGCACCGGCAAAGAAGGCGAGCCGTGCGTGACCGTGCAGATTTGCGGCAAGACGGAGACGATCCCATTCGGGACCCTGCGCGTCTATCCGCTGGGCTTCCAGAACGGACAGGATGGAGATCCGGAGACGGCCGAGGTTGTAGTCACACCGGCCAAAAGTTTCGACGTGGGCGCGGGCAAGGGCAAGGAGATCCGGCGCGTGGTGCAGGGCGGGGTGGCAGGCGTTATCATCGACGCGCGTGGCCGGCCGCTGCAGCTTCCCAACACCGACGAGGCCCGCATCGCCAAGCTGAAGGAGTGGCTGCACGCCCTGGACCTGCCGGTGGCGGAGTAAGCCCACCCGTGGTGAGACAGGGGGTGGGCCATGCGCCCGACAACCATAGACCTGTTGCGCTGTCTGTGCGGGACAGGGGAGACGCTGCGCGTCGAGGAGACAGAGGCGGACGGCGGGCGTATTTTACACGGCGCGCTGGTCTGCTCAGTTTGCGGACAGCGGTATCCGATCGAGCAGGGGATAGCGCGGATGCTGCCGCCCGGCCTGGAGGCGGAGGCGCAGAAGGCGGCCAGCAGCGAGACGCTGGACCCGGAAGAAGCCGCGCACAAGCGCCGGGAGATGGCCGCGCGGGATGCGCAGGTGGCGCACTACGACCGGATGCCCGGCCTGGCGCTGTTCGGAAGGCTGGAGATCCCGCTGACGCTGGCGCAGATGGCATTGCGCCCGGAGGACACGCTGCTGGAGGCGGGATGCGGCACCGGTCGCATGACCCCGATCTTCGCAGCCCGCTGCCGGTCGATGGTCGCGGTGGACTACTCCTGGGAGTCGCTGCGCGTCTGCCAGAACAAGCTCGAAGCCGCCGGAACGTCTAACGTGGACCTGATCCAGGCGGATGCCTGCGCCCTGCCGTTTCGCGACGGCCTGTTTCCGAAGGTGGTCTCCTGCCAGGTGCTTGAGCATATCCCGACGGCGGATAGCCGGGCGCGCATGGTCGCGGAGATGGCGCGGGTAGCGCAGGACGGCGGCGACGTGGTCCTCTCCGCTTATCAGCATTCGTGGTTTACGCGGCTGTTCGGGCAGAAGGAAGGGGCGCACCGGGGTGGGATCTATTTCTACCGCTTTTCCCGCCCGGAGCTGAACGCGCTGCTGACCCCCTCGCTGGAGGTGCAGCGAATGACCGGCGCGCTGGTCTATCACTATCTGGCGCGCTGCCGCAAACCTTTCAAAGAAGTAAATGCGTAAAGGAGTAAATAGCCCCTTACCCCCTCTCGCCACGGGCCTGGCGGCTCTGCTTGTCCCACAAGCAGAGAGGGGACCGAGAGGAAACTGAAGGATTAGAATGGCCGTGATGGATACGCAAGAAACACCTGTCACCCCGACCCCCGACGTGCCGGCCCGCCCGGAGCGCCGCGCGACCCTGCGCTTCCGCCAGCGCGAGATGAGCCGCCTTTCCCTGGCGATCAGCTTGCTGGTGGTCGCGGGGCTGATTTTCGGCGGCTACCGTGTCTTCCTCAATTTCAAGTCGCAGCGCGATATCGTTATCGCCAAGAACAATCTGCGCGTGCTCTATCAGGCGATGCATCTCTACGCGCAGGACCACGATGGGCACCTTCCGCCGGCGCAGACGTGGACGGACAGCATCGAGGGCTACCTGTCCGCGCCGCCCGGCACGCCCGGCGGTCGGGAATCCTACCTGCACGGTCCGGGGGATGATGCCGTGGTCGGCTATGCCTTCAACGATCTGGCCGGCAACTATAACCTGGAACCGAACGGCAAGGAAGCGGAGAAGCAGATCCCGGATGACGAGCTGCCGCTGCTCATCGAGATGCCCGACGCGCCGCGCAATGCCCACGTTCTTATTCCGCCGCAGGGCAACGCGCAGGGCGTGGAGGCGCTCGCCAAGATCCTCGCCTTCCCGCACTACGCCAGCGATCCGAAGAAGGCGACCACCTGCCTTATCATGACCAGTGGCTCGATGGAGACCTACACACGCCAGGATTTGAGTCAATGAAATAGAGTTGCTAGTTTCTAGTTGTCAGTTGCTAGTTTAAGGAATGGCTTCTGGAATGCCGCTCCTGCCAGCAACAGACGACCGCTAACTAGGAACTGGCATCCAGCAACTAGAAACTAGCAACTTTCAGGAGCACAATGGGGACTGCCTACACGCCGGGCCTGACGGTCAGCGCCCGTACACGAGTCGAAAAGCTGCGCCGGCTGCCGCTCAAGGGAACGGTGCTGGTGAAGGAAGGACAGACGGTCCTGCCGGACACGGTCGTCGCGCGCACGGAGCTGCCGGGCCTGATGCAGACGGTCAAAGTGGCCGAGCGCATGGGCATCGAGCCGGGCGACCTGGAGAGCGCGCTGCGCGTGAAAGTGGGCGATAAGGTCGCCGTCGGGGATGTGATCGCCGAGACGAAGGGGCTGTTCGGCCGCTTCTTCAAGAGCGACTTCCGCTCGCCCGCGGGCGGGACCGTCGAGCTGATCTCCCCTACCACCGGCCACGTCGGCATTCGGGAGGCGCCCACGCCGGTCGAGAAGGACGCCTATATCCAGGGCACGGTCACGCGGGTGCTGCCCGGAGAAGGTGTGGCCATCGCGTGCGAAGGCGCGCTGGTGCAGGGCATCTTCGGGGTCGGTGGCGAGCGGCGCGGGGAGATCACGATTGTCGTCAGTGGCGCGGACCAGCCTCTCACCGATGCCATGCTGACGGAGAGCCACCGTGGCAAGGTCGTCGTGGGCGGCTCCAACGTCTCCGGCGCCGCCCTGCGTAAAGCCGCTGAGGTCGGCGTCCTGGGCATTGTCGTGGGCGGGGTGGTGGACCGTGAGCTGATCGACTACCTGGCCGCCGCGCTGAAACAGCCCGGTTTCGACATCGGCGTGGCGATCACCGGCCACGAGCCGATATCCTTCACGCTGGTCATCACAGAGGGCTTCGGCACGATCCGCATGGCCGACCGCACCTTCGCATTGCTCAAGTCGCTGGAAGGCAAGATGGCTTCCATCAACGGCGCCACGCAGATTCGCGCGGGCGTCATCCGCCCGGAGGTGATCGTGCCCCTGGCCGACGCGCCCACCGGCGCCGCCCTCTCAGACGACAGCGAGGAATCGGGCCAGCTCACGCTCGGCACGCCTATCCGCGTCATCCGCGAACCCTACTTTGGCATCCTCGGCAAGGTGACCGCCCTGCCCAGCGAGTTGGTCAAAGTCGAGTCGGAAACGATGGTGCGCGTGCTGGAAGCCAACCTCGAAGACGGCCGCACCGTCACTATCCCTCGCGCCAACGTCGAGATCATCGAGACCGCTTGACAGTCGCGATCCAGAGTGTCATCATGTTTTTGCTCACGGGAATGGTTTAGCTATGGCAGAATCAAAGTCTAAACAGAGGCCCAGCATGCCAGGGGAGCCACTAGACCGGCATATTGAGATAACACCAGGAATCATAGGTGGGAAACCGCGAATCGCCGGGCATCGTATTGCCGTGCAAGATATTGCCATCTGGCACGAGCGTTTAGGCATGAGCGCCGATGAGATCGCCACCGAATATGATCTGACGCTTTCCGACGTTTACGCGGCCCTTGCATATTACTTCGACCACCGCCAGGAGATCGACCACGCGATTGAGGAAGGCCAGGCCTTCGCCAAAGCCCTGCGCCAGAAGACACCCTCAAAGCTCGAACAGAAGCTCCGAGAACAAAAGCGGTATGGGATAGGAGATTAAGTTCTATACCGACGAGCATGTTGCTAGAGCGGTAGTGAACGGGCTGCGCCTGCGCGGCGTGGATGTACTGACGGTGGTGGTACTGATCGTCCTCGCTGATGGCACCTACAATGAAGCTGGTATCCGCGAGGATCATGGTTTGAGCGTCCGACGATTCCTGGTCTTGCCAAAGTCTTGCATATGCTTGGGATTGGTAGACAGATCGGCCGGCAGTCCCTTGATGGCGCCAATTTCCTGAATCACATCGGCAAGGCTTTTACCGCCGAAATCGCCGCTCTCCGGCTTGTCCTCAAAAACGTTGAGTTCCACCGTAGCATTGGGCGGGATTTCGCTGCGATGGCTGAAAACCTCGTCCACTGTTCCCCGGTATATTCTGCTTGGTTGGCGCGCGTCTGATTGTGCCATATTCCTTTCCTCCAGCAATGTGCTTATCCTCTGTGATGCCTCACTTGCCTTAGTAGGTCAACCGGCGCCGTGCCATCCCCAGTGCGCCCATTGCGAGACATCTGGCGTGGTCAATGCTGCAACGCGGGCCTCATAACGGCGCTGCGCGGCATCGTTCCAAAATTCGCGCCAGTGCCCCCGTGCCGCTATGGAAAAACTGACGGGACTCCTTCCAAACGTTTTGATCTGAATTCGGTGAACCCGAAGGAATTCAGGCGACCAGCATGGAAACGGACCCTGATGCAGGATTACGTCCGTACCAGAGGAAACGAATGGCACAGAAGCGGCTTGATGGCCCTACGCAGAGTATGCGAACCGATCCCTACGAAGTGAAAGCTGGCGCAGCCATGACCCGCAGAGAATGGATATACGGGGCGGCAGCGATCGGAGCGGCGCTCGTCGTCCATCCGGAACCAGGCGAGGCGGCAACGACCACCGCCTCGCCTTTCCTCGTCGGAGCGGGAAAGCGAATCATCACCCCCGACCCGCTGTTGCCCGTCTCCGGCGGAATGGGTCCTACGCATCCCGCCCACGAGAAGCGGGGAGAACTGACCGCGAGAGCGGTCTATCTTCGGCGAGGCGATATTGGTATCGCCATCGTTAGCCTCGATCTCCTCGGATTCCCTTCGGTCCTCGCCGATCGCGTTCGTGCCCGCGTGCCGCGCCTCGTCGCCGAGAATATTATCATCGGCTCGACGCACACCCACAGCGCGCCGGACTGCTATGCATTCCCGGACGGCCAGGGCGGCCACACCGGGGATCTCGCGTATATGGATCGGGTCTGCGTGCTGGCGGCCGAAGCCGTCAACGAGGCTATAGACGCCGCGCGTCCCGCCCGGCTCCGAATCGCCACCGGAGAGGCGCAGGGCAAAATCGCCTACAACTACTACGCGCCGGACCTTTACGATCGGCGCATGGGCGTGATTCAGGCCCTCTCCCTGGAGGGAAAACCCATTGCCACCCTCGTCAACTACGCGATCCATCCGGAAGTGCTGGGCAACGCGCAGGGTATCCTTAGCCCCGATCTCTGCGGGCCTCTGTATGACCGCATTGAAGAACGCGCGGGCGGCATGGCGATCTTTATGAACGGCGCCCAAGGCGGCATGGTCACGGCAGATAACCGCCTCCTCGACCGTGTGAAAGACCCCCTGCGCGGATACTGGGAGGACGCCCGGACATGGGAGGAGTGCCTCCGAATTGGGCAGACGATGGGGGACGAGGCGCTGAGAATCGTGGGAATGGCCCCGGTTCAGGAGAATCCCGGTCTGTTCTGCCGAAGCGCCCTGGTGACGATTCCCGTGCAGTCCCCGGAGATGTGGTTCGTGGTGACCAACTCACCGCTACGCTATCCCCACAGTAAGGATCGCGCCATCCAGGTACGAATTAATCTGGTAAACCTGGGTGACTCCCAGATTCTAACCATTCCAGGGGAGGCATTGCCGAACATCGGTTTCTACATCAAGCGGAAGATGCAGGGTGCCCATAACCTTCTTTTCGGCCTCACGAACGACGCTTTCGGCTATATTCTGACCCGGGTCGATTTCCATAGCTTCCCGCGCTATGATTACGTGTCCCAAACGTCGATGGGCGAGATGACCGGCGAGATTCTGATAGAGACGTGGCTTGAGCTGATAAAAACGAGCCCACGACCGGAGGGGCGGACGGCGTAGCAAGAAGCCGGAAGCTACTCTTTCGTTCTGCCTGTGGAAAGGACCCGCTGTGAGGGGGCCAGGGCGTTGTCGAGCGCGTCGACCAGTGGGGCGGACCACAGCGCCAGCGGCTCGGAAGCCGTGCGATTGTAGGCTTCGGCCGCCTGATTATAGGTCGGCAGCAGCTTGCGCGTATCGCAGAGGCATTCGATCAGCTTCGCCCGGCCGTACGTCTTCTCGATCAGAACATCCATCTTCCATCCCACCGTGTACCAGGGTCCCTGGATGCCGAAGAAGGTAAAGCCCACCTGGCGGATTTGCGCCTCTGTGGTCAGCTTGCCGTTCAAAATGTCCAGGAAAAACGCTTCCACTTTCTTGAGATCGGTGTTGAAGTTCGCCATATCGCGGTCCCAGCGCACCCGATCTTCCGGCTTGCTCACCTGATGCGGATGGATGTCCGGACCGCCCGCCGCCGCCAGCATGGCCGCGCCTTCTCCGAACGCGCCGAGCCAGGTGAGGATCGCCTGCAGATTCGGCGGCAGCTTTGCGATCTCCCTGGCGGTCTGCCGGGAGGGGCAGCAACTGCTATAGCCGATATGGTGCATCTCATGCGCCAGGGTGTTCTCAAACTGCTCCGGAGTGACTTCTGGGTCCAGATAAAGATAGATCGCGCGGCCCATTTTATCCTGGAAAACAAAGCTGTTCGTTTTGGGCTTGATGAGCGGATAGATCCGGGCTTTGATCTGCGCGTGCTCCGGCAGGTAGGCCAGAGACTTCTCCGCGGCTTGCGTCACATCCACCTGCTGCCAGCGCGTAAGGGTCGTGGCCAGAGCATCTGCTTTCTCCAACAGCGAGTCGGAGAGGACAAAGGCTTCAAACTCTGCATCTGTAAACGGCCGTCCCATCGCCTGCTCTCGATTTTTGAGGCGCTTGTAGCCCTCGCTGGCGAAGAGGCGCTGCCAGTCGGCGTTTTCGACCGTCTGGTGGGCTTTACGTTTGGCCAGGATCGCAAGTACGGCCTGCGCCTCGCCCGTATCCATGCGGACATGCACCTGCTCTTTCGGAGACGCCTGAATAATGCCGGCGCATAGCGAGCCTAAAAGCCCTATCTGCCCGACCATCATGACCACGTACAGATACCGGACCATCGCTCCTTCCTTTCCAAATGCCATAGACGGTACTATATAGAGTCGGTTAGCATGGGAGCACATAGGCGGTTGGGGAAATGGTAATCATCCAGCAAATACATACCCTCTGGACCAAAAAATCTCGCGGTGGGCCGGGAGCGGTGCAAAGGAACGCTGTTCCGGAGGTCGCTAAGGTCCCGTTGCAACAGGTGCAGGTATCCGAGGTTTCTCTGCTCCTGCATCGGCTGACCTACCGCGAAAGCAAAGGGTTTTCCTGTCCTTACGAATGCCAAGAAGAGAATCCCAGCGTCAGGCCCATTCTGGTCGGCTGTGTGACGATAGATCATGGTGAGGACATTATCGTTGCTTCTTTCCGCTATACCATGGAGTGTGGTGGCGCACCCTATCGAGGCGGCAAGCAGAAAACCCTTCAGATCGGTACGAACGAATGGGGCCAGATCGTTTATAATGGCCGTTTCGCGCCCGAATGGGAAGGCGATTGGTGGTATGAGAAGATGGTAGTCAATGTGGGTCTTTTCGAGCCGCCATCCAATAGCGTCTTTACCCGCAGCAAGCCGACCTACCGCTATGCAGCTATAGGCCATTTGTATTGAGACTGTGTGTCGTGTGCCGGGCATGGAAATACCCGCCTGGAGGGCCTTGGGCCTGCGTAGCGAGCGGATGAGTTGCATGGACACGCCATCTCGCTTGCGCCTGCCTCGCCAAGAACCGTCCTGCCGGACGGAAAAGCCAGGCAGTAGAACGTGTCCGAAGGACACCCGGCGCGTTAGCGCCTCACAGCGAAGGACTTTAGTCCATCGCTGTCGCATGCTCGGCCGACCGGTTGGAATTTTGAGATAGCGGAGGCCATCAACCGAGCTATGCTTGCTCGGTATTCGCGGACCGGAAGGCAGCGGATATGGGTAAATACTATCTCGAAACCAAAGCGAGCGAGTGGCCATGCGACAGCGATGGAATTCATTCTATCGCGCATGCATTCTTATCGTTAGGCCGAGGAAGGATGATATGAAAAACGCGGATGATGCAGTGCAAAGTCGCCAGCAACCGGGCAGTGCGGATGCCAATACGGTGAGCGCGCCACACCAGGCAGAAGTTCCACATAAAAGCAGGATCATGTATATTGAGCGTAAGGCGGGGCGTCTGATTGGGGAGGCGCGTATCGGTCGTGTGACGTACTCGAAATCGGGCCGAACCATTTACTATGGCGGCAAGATGTTTCGCCGGCAGACCGGCTTTAAGAGCACCTAACAAAACCGGTTAGGTTGCTGTTAGGATTATGGAAGAAGCAGGTATGGCAAAACCACTTCTTCCCGATGAACTCTGGGCACTGATCGAACCGATCCTGCCCCCGCACACTCCCTCCC